>Ga0222712_10000319_pt1 | contig 67106 bp, 72 predicted proteins | sample C33_657DmetaG_FD_165043 | JGI IMG/M metagenome (GOLD analysis project Ga0222712, IMG submission 165043) | Estuarine water microbial communities from San Francisco Bay, California, United States - C33_657D | ecosystem: Environmental > Aquatic > Marine > Unclassified | place: USA: California... | reverse complement strand
ATTCTCTGAAACTATCGGAACGATTCCGCAACAAGTTGGGATTGTTGAAAGATCAAACCAGAACAATGGAGCATTTGTTGTTACCAATAACAAGGTGATTTCGAGTGCGGATATTTCAGACTTCGCAACGGCAGTAGAGGCAATCGCGCCAAATGCCGTGACAAACGCAACGACATCGGACGGCACAGCAAGTCTCGACATTTCCAACCTCACACTTTCGCAAGGAATCACGTCTGGACTCCAGACTAAGATGGTATTTACTGCTGAACCGACAGCAGTCGGAGATGGGCAGCAAATCATTTGGCAATGGTATAACGGTGGCAGTCCAATTACCACAGCGGCTATCTCATCCGAGGCAACAGGATCGACTACCGACAAGTTGATTTTCAAAACAACCGCAGGTGGATCGCTTAGCGCATCGCTTGATTTAACCAACGCGCTTGCAACATTTTCAGGCGTAGTTTCCTCATTGGGTGCAACATATCAAACAGGATCGACATTTACATATAATGGATCAACAGCGGCAGCGCATCGGACGGCTCTTGGGCTTACAACGCTCGCAACGACAATCCCAGCAGTAAACGTAGCGACATTTCTCGAAACGCCAACCAGCGCGAATCTTGCGGCAGCACTAACCGACGAGAATGGCACAGGGGGGGGATTTATTAGGGCGCAGGGCGCAACTTTGACTAGCCCATCTTTTGTCGGGCCAGTCAACCTAACATCGCAAGACGCAAGCACAGCGGATCGAATAATGACTAGAGATTTGGCTCTAGCTGAAGAAGCTATGAACGTAGCTTTTTGGCATTTTGGCTTAAATACATCAGGAGGTAACTCTGGCACTGGATCAAGTGCGATACGCTCAGGTTCAACCGCAACAGGATGGGGTAGGCAAATTATTACTTCAAACGCTATGCGCTCTGGCGCGTCTGGCGGAGTTACAATGCGCGGAGATGTGCCAATAGCTGTTGCTTTTTTTGGTGCTATTGACGTGGCACAAGCACTAAACGGAGGCAAAGTTCGCATTATTGTAGGAGATACAGGAAACGCTACTGGAACACCACCAAGGTTTGGCGGTCAAGATGCACTGCTCGCAAGAGGATTTGGCGCAGAAGTATATTGGTCAACGGCAAATGCTAGACAAGAAATCCGTCTTTTTGCATATGGAGCAAGTGGTTATGTAGTTTCTACTGGAGCAGCTTTTCCTAATAATTACCAAGGTAGCCATACAGTTGTAGTATCTTCGGATGGATTTGGCAATATCAGGCTTTATGGACACACTACTGGCTCTTCTTTCCTCCCACCCCAAAGACCAGTTTTGCTAGCCTCGTTATCTGGAGGCCCTTTTGGCTCAGCACTCCTTGGAGGCAGTCACATAACAGTGGTCGCAGTCAATGAGGGAACAGTGGCTCCAACTGCTAGTGATGCATTTGCAGTAATAGTGCGAACAAAAGTCGTAATCAACCAATTATCTATTTAACATCATGCCCCTACTCCAACCACTCCCGATCAATTATCAGAACGCTGCCATAGAGCAACAAACGCTCAAAGGCATCGTGCATCTTGCCACGGTCTTGACTGAATCATGCAACCGTTTCTGGAATCTCAAGCCAGAGGTCAATGAATTGCTGGGCTTCGTCGGTCGCACGCCTGAAGCGATTGTTGCCGACCTAAACAGCGACTATGCGCTTGCTAACGAGCGCAACACAAAGCACTACCTCATGGCTACAACCGTCAATGAGTGGCTTGCAGATGCAGGTCATGCACTACGCGTCCCGATTGCCATGCCAGAGGGTTACAGCAACGATGGCAAAGCGTTTTCATACAATCCACCAGTTATCATCATCGAAGAATCCATCGAACCATGAATGAAGCAAATTTCACGATCCCAATCGGCTGGGCTTTGACAGGTTTCCTCTCGCTTTGCGGCATCGTGGGCGCATTGGGAAAGCTGATTTATTCGCTTCTCATGTATCGCATACAAGCACTTGAAAAAGACGTTACGCGATTAAGTGGAGGATGCGGTGCTCATGGATGTTTTTGGAGAACAATTCAACCTAAAGATAAATGATTAAATCAGGAACAGATTACGCGCTTACAACAGACAGTAAAGTTTACCGTTTTGTTACTAAGCGCATTATTGCCACTCCACTGCAATTTCATCATGCTGATGTATCATTCCGTGACCTAGACGGTCGGGTATGGGCTAGCGTTGAAGATGGTGTATTATACATCGCTAAAGGATATGCATGGAATGGTTGTAGTCCTAAACGTAAAGTATTAGGTGTTTGGATTGGAACGCCAGATGAAAAAAGAAATGTCCATGCATCATTAGTTCATGATGTTCTTTTTCAGTTTTCTGGAACATGGCATTTCAAGCTTTCGTTCGATCAAGTAAATTGCATCTTCCGATCATTGATGCGTAAGGATGGTTACCCCTTATCAAATCTTTATTACCTTGCTGTAATGAAGTTTGGGATTAACTTCTGGAAAAAGAACGAAGAGTGTTACTCAACAAAATTATGAATTACAAATGGCTCAATAACATTGGCTTGCTTCCCAGAATGGTGCAGCAAGGTCTTGCCTTGATTGGAACACGCGAAGTAATTGGAAAGGGTAGCAATAGGACAATTCTTGAATGGCGTGACAACCTTAATCAGAATGGAGTTAAGATTTCTGGATACTCTGATGATGATATTCCATGGTGTGGGCTATTTGTAGCTCATCTTGCCTTTAGCCGACTAAACTCTCCAACTGAAGTTCCTGAGTCTCCGTTATGGGCAAGGAACTGGGCTTCTTATGGAACTAAGGTTAAGACAGCAATGTTGGGAGATGTCCTTGTATTTGCCCGTAATGGAGGAGGACATGTTGGTTTATATATTGCAGAAGATGCTACTGCTTATCATGTTCTTGGTGGAAACCAATCAAATGCTGTAAGTATTGCGCGTATTGAAAAATCACGCTGTATTGCTATCTGCCGTCCAAATTATAATAATCAACCAGAAAGCGTAAAACAATATATTGTAGCTTCATCTGGAGAACTCTCAAAGAACGAACAATGAAAACACAATCTAAACTGGTATTGGTCATTAGTGACTTGCATGTTGGCTCAACAGTCGGTCTATGGCCAAAAGACTTTGTGAGTATTGAAGGCAATCCTATTTTACAGAATCCATTTCAAGAATGGTTATGGAAATGCTGGACCGATATGAATAAATGGGTTGCTACAGTAACCAAGGGAGAACCTTATGATATTGTTATCAATGGTGATATTGTTGATGGCATCCATCATAAGACACTACAGGTTATGACTCCTGACCTTGGTGATCAAGTTATTGCGGTTAAACAAATCCTTGGTGAGTTAACTCCAAAAGCTGCCAACGTGCATTTAATTAAAGGAACTGAAGCTCATACATTGAATCAAGAAATCCATATTGGTAAGGCTCTTGGTGGTAGTAAGAATAAAGCTAATGGTCAACATGCTTGGGATTACTTGGACTTGGAAGTAAATGGAACCCTTTACAACTTTGCTCACCACATTAGCGCTACGGCTAGGACATACCTTGAGGCTAGTGCTCATTCAATTATGCTTGGAAACCTCTCCCACGCCCGTTCTAGAGCCAAGAAACCAGTTCCCTCGGTTATGGTGAGAGCGCATAGACATAGACATGGTATCTGGGAAGATGGAAACCAAATGTCGGTGATTACAGGCGCGTGGCAGGGCTTAACACGTTATGGCTACAAAGTAGTGCCAGATGCTACTCCACAACCTTCAGCGGTCATTTTTGACGCAAGAAACCAAGACAAGGGAGAACTCCCAATTATTCACCGTAGAATCTACACAGCAGAATGAAAAAGATTGGAAACCTAGATAAGCTGATGTCTGATATTGGCGCATTAATAGCACCGACTATTAGGGAAGATGAATTTACTGTTGCTGACTTTAGAGCTAAATTTAAAATACCAGACAGAACAGCAAGATCGTTACTTGAGTCACAAAAAGATTCTGGCATACTGAAATCACGCAAAGTTCTTATTAATGGCAAATATTGTAATGCTTATTCTGATGGTAAAAGCAAGCCATAGTTTAGTTGGCTAAAACAAATACACTTGCCAATAACTAAAAATTAGCTACCTTCTTTTCAGGTATGAGTATTCCAATGCAGCGGTATCCAATCTTTGATGTTGCGTCTCCTTTGCGTGACTTAGTGTTCTACGAGATTGTTGATTACAACATTAAATCCAATAGGGACATGGAGTATGGAACACCACACCATAACATCCAGTCTTACCCTAATCATCAACTGGTTTACATTACGCCAAATGACAAAGAAGGAAAAACTTATCGGTTTTACTACGCAGCTAATAGGGAGAATCAAGATGATTACAACTGGCAGATTTCAAACGGTGAACAATTGGTTCGCACGTATCTTATTTCACGTGAACTATATTACGAAAGAAGCGAAGCTGAAGCAGCTGCATCATCCATCATTAATGGTGAGTTTACCTATCCAGTAATTGGAACTCCAGATGTTCGATTTGCTAAATACGGATTTGCTGATGATACCGTAAATGATGCACCTCAAGAACTTGCCAGTCGTTACATCTTGATTCAAAGAAGATTTCTTGAACCAGTTACAAATGAAGTAATTTGGAGTGATGATTTCAAAAAGTATATTAAGGTTACAAAAGAATTAATACCTGCAACATTAAATCCTACTCCACCTGCGCAAGAAGCTGGTAAAAGTGTCGAAATTAAAAAAGGCAATAGATTTCACGATATCCGTATTACTAGTCAATTAATTTTATCAGGAGGCGTATTTGCCACTTATGAAAATCCATCTATACCAGATTACAGGGGGTATACTTTCCCAGATAAATTAGAATCCATTAATCTTGTTTATGTGTGGGCGTGGGCAGCTTCTACTAGTGCTGTTGAATCCTATTCAGAGGATTTTTATTTTGATTACAAAATAATTAGTCCAAGACCAGGTCCTTACTCTGCTACTATTCGTAGATTTATAACAGGTGATCCACAGTCAATAAAAACACTGTATCCAATTCAATATGCGCCATCACCAGTCAAGGAAACTATGGCAGTAGTTTATGCTTGGTATAAAGCTAGCCTAGAGGGTAATGCTACTAATGCAGTTGCAGATGAGCAACAACTACCAGCAAGTATACATGGCCCAATTACCGTTACAGAAAATGGACAAGGCGTTGGAACTCAACCATCGAGAACAAGGCGATATACAAGCAGCTTCTCCGCAACTACTGGATTTACTGATTTTATGGCTTTGAGCACTATGACAATAGGATACGAAGTGCGTGAACTTCCATTAAATCTATATGAAGTTAAAGTAATACAAATCGACAAATCTAATCTATATGGGTAATAAAACATTGCGAGACTACGAAAGTAGCGAGCCTGAAAATCTTTACAATTCTGTCAATTCAGATAAAAATTTAGTAAATGGTGCAAATCCGCAACCTATTGTAAATTCATCCAATTCAGAACGCTCCAGCAAAAGAAATGGAGATGGAAGACCTAATATTAATCCTGCTTTACGGCATGATGCTTTCAAGCTTGATCATGGAACAAATGGAGCACGCATAACACGTGGATGGCTTGAGTGGTATGTCACAAGAATTGTATTTGAAAAAAAATACATTTACAATTCATCTGGACTTCTTGTTGATGAAGTAAACTCATTGGCATCACAAGAACCAATTGATGGTGTTAAAATAATGCAAATGGCAGAAGCCGCAGCTTATGAGGATAGTGATTGGTTGCAACTTAATTGGTATGGAGATGTGTGGGCGGTTGTAGAGCTATCTGAAGAAACTGGTGAACCAGTATCTCTTAATATTGAAGGCCCTGCCGAGCCAGTAATGAGGCCAATTCCAAGACTTGACTCTGATTTGTCACGTGAAGCTTCAGACAGTGGCGACTTGGGGACATGTGGATATGCAGTTAAAATTGGAACAGTGCCTGAAAATGACAAGGTAGTTCAAATGCATATTGGAAATCTTTATTGGTTTGTATCATTTATTCCAGAAGCTACTGCAATTCCAAGTAGTGACGGAAGCGATGATAGTTCTGATGGTTCTGATGATTCGGATGGGGGAGGCTCTGACTCAGATGAATCAGGAGATTCAGATGGATCTGATGACACAGAATGTTGTCCAATAATTTCAGTTCAATCAGTTGCTATGGTTAATAGTGATTGTTTTGCTAGTAATTTACCTCAAACAGTATTGGTATTAGTTACAGCTACAATAACTGGCAATCCATGTAATTGTCGCAATGCTTTTGTAGAGATTTCTTTTGCGGGACAAAAACAATATTTTAATTTAGGATTTGCAGGTCAAGGAACAGTAACTGGGTTTTTCCAGATTATGGGAACGCCATGCACTACTTATGGTGGAACTGTATGTTGGCGCACTTCAGTAAATACTGCTGGTGACAATTGTAGTTCAAGAGTTTGTTGTGAAGACTATACCGTAAGAACACCATCAATTTGCGATAGTGGATGTAGTTCAGATGAGTCTGATTCAGATGGTTCAGACGACTCTGGGAGTGATGGATCTGATGATTCAGGAAGTGATGGTTCTGATGAATCAGGAAGTGATGGCTCTGATGATAAAACCTGTATTGTTCCAAGTTTATATTCAACAACTGGATACACCGCATTGCGTTGCGTTGAATCTCCAGAAGTCTGGTTTGTGGATATTATGCGAGGAATTCAAATGGATGTAAGACAAGTTCAAATTCCTATTGATCCTCAATTTATAGAAGTATGTGCAGCAAATTCATTAGTTGTAACTACAGTTCAGGCAGACAAGCCAGTTGTTATTGGAGCTAGAATAATTAAAAACGATAAAGGTTTTTCTTGTGTTGAATTAACAAAACCTTGGTTATGTGGTAAAATATCTGTAGTTGTTACATTGCAAGGTATCAGAAGTGGATTCCGCAATCGTTTTCCTGAAAAAACTCTTATGGAATATGGCAAAAACAAACATTTCTGGGAGCAATTATAATTATGATTTTAGATGAGATATTTGAATGGGTTGTTGTAATATCCTTAAAAGAACAAGTTGAGCGAAGAGATCGAGCACTTAGTGTTTTACGCTCCGCTAATTTATCTGATCGAGTTCAAGTCTTTGATGCAATAGTAGGAAAAAATGAAGTGCGCCCTAAATGGTGGCCTAATGGCGCTGGAGCATGGGGATGTTATCGTAGTCATGTAGAAGTATTAATTGCAGCAAAACAAGCAGGAGTGAGTTCAGTATTGATTCTTGAAGACGATGTTGTGTGGGCTAATGGAGCAGCTGAAGCAATTAAAAAATTAATGTCTGATATTCCCAGTGATTGGGCGCAATTATATTTAGGTGGGCAACATAGATGGGAACCTCAACGCATTGCAGATAAAAAAAGCGTATTAATTGGAAGATCAGTCCATAGAACACATGCATACGCAGTAAGAGGTGATGCAATTGATGAAGTGTTAAAGCATTTAGATCGAATAGAAGACTTTGCTGAATCAAAACAAAAAGGTGAAAAACGCCATATAGACCATCACCTTGAAGATGCACATCGCAAAAAAAAATGGTCTGTTTACTCTCCATTACGATGGATTGCTGGACAAGGCGAAGCGTATTCAACAATTCTAGGAAGACACAAAGAAGAACAATGGTGGCAACCACGTAAGATTTTAGAAGCAGAAAGGAAATTGATTATTATGAAAGAAAGAAAAACAAGTGATGTACCGTTTGTAATTTTTGGAACACCAAGAAGTGGATCAACATTATTAATTCGAATGCTGAATAAAATGGATGGCGTTGCTTGTAATGGGGAACGACGAGATTTTCTATGGTGTCTAAAGGGGTTGTATGATCATCGTTCAGCATTAGAATCAAGATCTCCTCATTCATTTGAAGACTTGGATACTGTAGTTGAGCGTAATGAGTTTCCATCACATCATAATAAAAGCACAAAAGACGGTTGGTCAACTGCATGTGAAAACACGCTACGTGCATGGTGCGGTGGAGAAGGGGAATCTGGCAGTAAAGCATGGGGAATGAAAGAAGTCCATGTAGGTAAAATTGGTGGTCAATATTTATTCCAAATATGCGACTGGCTTCAAGGAATGGTTTCTGGTATTAAGTTTATTTTTTTGACAAGAGAACTTGAGGCGACTTTGATATCAATGATGAAGAACCCTAAATGGTGGATTCCTTCTTATGCTTCATGTGCAGCGGGATGTGAACGAGCAATCAAAACACAAAAATCAGCTATGAGCGATTATGCGGCACTCTATCCTTCTTCTTGTATTGAACTCGATTACAAAGATCTACTCAATTTTGAAACATTGCAGAAAAAATTAAAAGAAGTTAATATTGAGTTAAGCGAAGAAGCATGGAAACAAACGATAAGTGTTAAAATTTAATTAATTGGTCTATGAAAGAAACATCACTTGATGAGCCATTGCGAGTTGTTATGAGCGGCGATTTAATGGCATTACCAATGTTGTCTACGTGCGTAGCTTCAATCGTAAGGCATACATTACGTAAGCGTGTAGAAGTTGATATTTATACTCGCGCAATTACTTTACCTGAAGACATTGTGACAGAAAGATTAACTGTGCATTTTCGACGGCCTCCGCAATCAGTAGAGTGTAGTCAAGGTCGATTGCCCAGTGAAATGTTTGACAGATTATGGGTAATGGAGGAAAGGCATGAATGGTCGCGTTGTTTGGTTTGGGATTGGGATATGATTGCTGTTGGTAACATTGATGAAATGTATAATGTCGAAATGGATGATCAGTATGGCGCGTATGTCGTATCACCCAAAAGGACAACATATATACAGAATAATTGGACAAAACGTGGAGCGTGGGCCAAAGAAATGCCAGGAGCAGAACAAGTGTATTTTAGGTTTGGTGGATTAATGAATTTAGACAAATGCCGCCAAGATCAAATTATGAAACAAATGCTAGAATGGTCTTATAATGGCAGCACTGAACAGGCATTGCTTGCATGTGTAATGATGGGAAATTATAAACCATTAGAAACTAAATGGAATGTATTGCCAAGTATTGAACAAATACCTCAGGATGCCAGAGTATTGCATTTCTTTGGAACAAGGAAGCCATGGACACACCCTGATGTAAAAGGCATAGAATCATGGGTCAAAGAACAAACAAGTTGGAATGAATTGCGGAAAGGTATTTAATTCTGTTGTTATTTATTTATTTTAGTTGGCTAAACCAGACATTTTAATTGCAAGAATCCTAGAGATGTGTAACTTCAACGCATGTCTCAAATCTTAACATTTGCTGAAGCACAGCAACGATTCTCCAATTTGGTGACAACCGAAGTTGATATTGGCGATGCTATCCAAGAAGTAATAGACCGCGCCTATGAAATGGGACGCTGGAGAGGCATGATGGAAGAGATTGAATGCACCACTAACCAATATGTTACAATTAGAGAAGATACTGAAAAAGATGAAGTTTATCTTGATTTTGATCCTGCTCAATTTGATGGAGCTATTGGCTTCCGTCAAGGAGGTAGAGGATACGGAATCAAAACATTAGTATCCTTGTATCAAGAAGATACCAGTGTTGGTGATTTATCTTTTATTGATATTGGGGATGTGATTGTCAACGATGTCACTTATCGTCGTTACAGAGTGCCTCGTTACTGGAGTAGCCCTATAGTTGAGCTATACGCGCTTCTGAAGAAGGTCAGCAAGTCTCCACTGGCCGATAATGACATTCTACCCATCAAAAGCATTGGAGCGCTTAAATCAGGCATTCTGGCCGTTGCTTACGAGAATGTAAACGACATGGAAAGAGCAGATGCTCACTGGCAGAAATTCATGCAACTCATGGAGAGAGCACAGAAACAATATAACGGAGGTCGCAAGATTTCTATTCGATTTAACGACAACATCAGAAAACGTCCAACCCAATTTAAATAATGTCACTACAACAAGATCCCTCAAAAAGTTTTGGCTCTACATCTTATTTTCAAAATAAAGATGAACAACGCCGTGTGGTAAATGACATGCGTAGAGAGCAACGTAACAAGCGTATTGCTCAACAAGGCCTTACCCGTAATATTAAAAGAGCAATCAGAAAAGGTGAGAATCCTGGAGCTTTTATTAATGCCGCCAAAGAAATGAGTCTTGATCCATTAGGTGGTGGTGGGTTTGGTCCTGAAGCTGCACAAAGAGATGCTGCGCTAAGAGCTAAAGCTGCCGCTGGATTTGAGGAGGTTAGTCAGCAGAGACAAAAGTCTGACAAAGCATTTGGTAATAAAAAAGAAAATATCAAAAAAGAAAGTTCAACATCAACTGTTGGTTCTGTAGGTTCATCTTCAGCAAGTAGTTCTGACACTACTGAAGCAAGTAATATTGAAGGAGTTGATGCTGGTGTAGATAGCAATGTAAGCAACAAACCTAAAGAGCCAGAATGGTTTACTGGTGATGTTAAGAAAGACACTACATTTAGAGGGGTGGATCTTACTAATCCTAGATTTATTGGAAAAAGCAGAGAAGAAGCTCGTCAAATGGTTATGTCTGATAAAGCTAGCAAAGCTTTGAGACAGTTTGATGTGGATGGAAAAGCTCTTGCACAAAAAGAAAAAGATGCAGCCTTTGCGCAAGAAAAACAAAACATTGAAGCACAAGGCAACATTGCAAGAGAGCAGGTTAGCCAGATGGATATAGACAAAAAAACACAAGCTGCTCTTGATCCAACAAACATAGCAAAACAAAAAGTTGACTTTGCGGCTTCTCAAGCTAGAAGCGAAGAATACAAAAAAGCTTTAGCGAGATTTGAATCTATAACCCCAGCATTAGACAAGGGTGTAGAAAGCGTGGGATTATTTCAAGATTATACAGATGCATCCATGGCTGAAATCAAAGCACAGTCTAATATTATGCAAAGATTAAATACTTCAAATATAATGCGTGATGCTCAAATTCAAAGAGATGCTCAACTTCAAGCAGATCAGCAAATTAGAGAAGATCAACAAAGGTCTATAGACTTAAATGCTGGAATACAAATAAATGAAAATACTCGCGTAGCAAACATGATAACATCAGCTAATCGAGATTTATTCAATCGTTCCACAAAAGGTAAGATTTACAATGCTGGAAGCGCAATGGCTGATGCAGTAGCTAAAGCAACTTCATCTATTTTCAATAACACAAATCCATACTACATAAAATAATATGCCAAGTCCATTTGATAAAGTTACAGAGTCTCAGCAGTTAAGAAACTATTTGGAGAATCGTCCAGTTGTTGAAGAATTAGCTAGAAGCCAAGATGTTGTATTTCAAGCTGAAATGAACAGGCTTGGTTTAGAGGAAAAGCAAAAAGAAATGGCGATAAATGACGAGAATCGTGCAATAATGAAAAGCTACGATGAAAACGTCACTAGCCAATCATCTAGTCCAGAAGACTTAATGAAGCGAACACAAGACTTCCTTAAGAAAAACCCTAGAAGCTCTGCTGCGATTATGGAATATGCTGGTAAGGCATCTTCATTTTTTGACATGGGTAACAAGAGCAAGCTTTCAGGCATTCAACTTGAGCAAGCAGTTCGTGAAAATGAAGCTCAAAAGAAATTTCAAGAATTAAACGAAAGATCTATTCAAGCAAATCTTGAATCCAGCATTCTTAAATCCTCTCAAGAAAAATCAACTATTGAAATAAATAGCTACAAAGAAAACAAAAGCAAGATTGATGGCATTACTGGTATGTTTGCGTCAATTGACAGGCTTGGCCTTGATAAGAAAACCAAAGCGGCTATTGCAAATGTTAATAATAACTATTACAAGAAGATTAAGGATTCTTCTAATCGCGAAGATTCTCAGAGCAAGCTTGATTCACAAAAATATTTTGATGAAGCAAATAAGATTTTTGCTCCATTGCTTGAGTTTGATGCCGTCAACAAAACATTGAGAAGTTCTGCTAGTGTGAAACATGCAGAAACAAGAATTAAAGCAGAGCAACAATATCAACAACAATACCAACAATGGGCTGCAACAAAAAACAAAGAAGGCGCTGATGCGGCTTCTTTGACTTTTGACAAGTTTCTGATTGATTCTTACAATCAAAAAGATGAATCAAATACTGTTGGGAATGCAATGATGCGTGACAGCAAACAAGCTGAAATGCTTGAAGATTTTGGCGAGCTTTCTGAAGCTGCAAATGAGTTTCAAAAATACAATGCTGCATTACTTGAATCTATTGATCCTATTACTGGAATGCCAAGTGATGATAAAATGGGGAATCTTGCAATGCGTTCAGAAAGCATGAACCTTTTATTGAAGCAATCAATTGAAAGAAAAAAAATAAAGGCTGACACTTATTCCCAACAGCTTGAACAAGAGAAAGCTCTCCGAGATATTGCTCTTGATGAAGCCGATCTTCGCGATACAGAATCACTAATTAGAGCTAGAGATGAGGGGCGTATTGATATTAATGATCCTGAGCTACAAAGCCTTCAATCAGAAAAATCTGCTATACTTAGAAGTATTCGTCAAGAAGAGTCAAAGAAAGCGGAGAAAAATGGCGCAACTAAGGCTCGAACGAAATTAATCGAAAAACTTGAAAAACAAGTAGGAGACTTAAATAAAGAAATCACTAATAGACGAAACGCTATTACACAGAAATCAAACGCAACAAATTCAGTAAATCCAGCAGAATAACTTATGACCGATCCATTCAACGAAAGCAAAAAAGGTTTTATCACTTTTGAGAAAAACAGCGAGTATTCCTATCTTAATCAACCAATTGCTAAACCAGTTGAGGCGACTAAAGTCGAAGAAAAAGAAGAAGAGAAGTTTACTCCAGAAACCTATGGTGATTATGGCATCAAGATTCCTGATCCATTAAATCCATTTAAGATGTTTGATTCAAACGAGTGGGCAAACAATCCTGATTCGCGTGAAGAGGCAGCACTTAAAGTTACGGAGAATTACTACAATGAGCTTATGAAGCCAGAGGCTACTGTTCCTGCTATTGTTGATGGACAACTTAAGCAAGTGCAAGCATCTGAGGCTGGACGCTTAACAAAGGCTGGATTACACGCATACGACAACAGTTTGCAATTGATTGGAATGGCGCAACAAAGGGAGGATGGAGGATTTCGTCTTAATCCAATGACAGGTAAAAAAGATTTTGCATTTGGAAGCAAAAACCTTACTCCATATGATCCAGAAAAAGACAAGGATAGTCAGAAACGTCAAGCTGATAAAAATGGATATGGAGCAAGTGATTATGAATTAAGCAATAAAGAAATTTTTGGTCGTGATCATGTATCTAGTGTTATTGATGCATACGCCCAAAAGAATGATTTAGATATTGAAGACTTAAAGCCAGAGAGTATTACACCAGAACGTTTTGTTCAGATTCGTGATTCACTGCGTGAAGGCGATCCTTCTGGTGGCGCTTTTGAGGTAACTAAAAAGATTAATGGAAGTAACGATGCTGTCCTTGATGATGAAGCACGTAAAGAGTATGCAGATGCGCTTGGTTACTATACAAAAGAAAAGCAACTTGGTGACAAGCTTGTTGATATGTATAATGGACAGCCTGTTATTAACTATGAAAAACTTACTGATCTTAATAAGTTTGAAGAAGCAGTTAATTCCTTGCAAATGCCAGCAGTTGACAAGGCTAGGTTTTTAACAACATTCAAACGTAACTTTGAACAAGATGCTGCAAGGATTCTTATGGAGCAACAACTAGGCTCTAGTGCTCCAGAATTAGTATTTGCAGCAACTCCAGTAGGGGCAGCTGCAACATATGTTGGCTTAATGGATGGTGAAAACGAGATTCAAAAATGGGCGCGTGAAGGAAATAAAACTGCTTATGAATTCCTTAAAGAGAATCCATTCTTCTCTCAAGATACTCCGTATGTTGTTTCCGCACTAAGACGTGTAGGGCTAAGAACTGTTAATTCATTTCAAAATACTGCCCTTGGTGCTAGCGCTCTTGGTCTTGGATTTGTTGGTGCAGTAGCTGAAAAAGTTGGAGCCGAAGGTGTATCAGATTTGGCAAGAGAAGCAGGAATGTCCATGATTGAAGCTGGCGCATATTCTGGTAATGTTCTTACCGCTGGAGCTAAATATGATGGTGGAATAAATGAAGGATTTCTAGGTATTACCGATGAAGATCTTTACTCTGTTGTTGGTCAGGTTCTTGAAACTGTTGCAACTGGAGGAGCTTCATTGCTAGTCAAGGGTGCAATTAAAGGAGGGACAACTTCTCTAGCTAAAATGACATTAAAGGAGTCGCTTGAATTTGGAGCGGCTAAAGCCTCGCAATCAATAGCTAAAAGACAAACAGCTGGATTTGCGACTAAAGCAGCAATCAAAGCTAAGGAAGCAGCTATATCATTGTGGACTAATTCTTCAAAAGTTAAACTAGCTGAAAATATCTTGGCAACATCATTGCAAGGATCATTTGGTTCAGCTGGACAAGCTTTGTCTTCTTCTTATGGAGAAGCTATTGATAAAGGAATGAGCAGAGAAGACGCTCTTGCTGAAGCTACTGGCAAAGCTACTGCTAATGGACTTGCTACGTTTGCAGCAATGTCGCTAATGAACATGGTTGCTCCAGGTGTTGAAAAGATTTTAATGTCACCTGAGACTCTTGTTGGTGCTGGTCAAGCAATTAAGAATACATTGGCTAGCCGTGCAGCACGTAAAAGCATTTCAGCTGGCTTAACTGATGTCATTGGAGATAAGGCTGTCAGAACAGCCCTTTCTAAAGGCGTAGCTGACGCTGTAAGAGGTCAGGTGTCGAAAGAAGGTATTGGTGGGTTTATTGGCGCTGTGGTTCTTAACGGGGCTGCTGAAGGCCTTGAAGAGATGATTGACACTGCTCTTGCAACTACACTTGACGCCTACATGAATAACTCCCCAGAAGCAAGGAAAGAATTCGAGTCTGGTGGATTGTGGCTTGACGTTATCAAGTCTGGTATTATGGGCGCAATGATGGGTAGTGGAGTGAATGCTGTATCGCTAACATCCAAAGATAAAAAGGAAATGGCAATAAAATCCAAAGATAGCATGAATGACTATCTTCAGAAAAAACTTCCAATGCTTTCTCCTAGTCTACAATCAAAAGTATTTGTTTCTCAAAAAGATAAGTCTCAACCGCAAATGGCGCAGACGATTCAACAGATATTGCAAACTGGTGATCTAAATCAAAAGGTAGAGGCTCTTGCCAATCTTGGCAATATTGCTGCCGTTAATGCATTTACTCCCCAGACAACAGTTACGCCAACAGGAGCTATTGTCCCTACTAGTAAATCTGGAGTTACTTCTACAGCAACCACTCCATCAACTACTTTACAAACAACAATAAATCCAACAGATCCAGGGTCTACGCCTACCGCCGACGAAACACCCCAGATGCCCGATTTTGGTAACATCGAGAACGAATCCTTTTATGATGCAGTCGAATCTCTCGAACTGTCTGGTAGTGATGCGAATGGCGAGAACTGGCAGGCCCACGGTACAGATCAAGAATCTTCCGTGCTCTCCATCTTGAAAGATGGGCCAAAAACTTCCAACGGGTCTACCTTTTATACTGGCCCAATTACTGGGTCGTCTGTCGGTGGCGTAAACACAAAGATTAGTGCAAAGTATCTTATTGTCGGTAAAAAGGGAACCAAGATTAGAACCAAAGATGAGATCGCTGGTGTTGTGGTGAACCCACAACCGAGTGAGTCCAAAGCTGCGTATGAGCGGCGTCTTTCTGATATTCGCGCAAAACTTGAGCCGCTCGGTCATGCAGTTTTTACCCCACGCGATTACGCAAACTATGTTTCAACCAATGAATCTTTACCCGCACCCGCTGCGCCCGCTCAAGCCCCCAAACTTGATCTTGCAAATCAGCCTTCACCTAATCTACCGCCAAAAGCAACTACCAACGCTCCTCCTGCACCATCTCGCAAGGACTATGCCAGCCGCGACGAATACAACCAAGCAGCGGATGAATGGTTCGACGCTTATGCAAAAACGCACAACGAAGATGGGTCTCCGATTCAACCTACGATATTAGACGAGACTGCAAAAAAAGCCCTCGCATTCTTGGGAGATAAAACCTACGACGATGCCATAGACGCGGTTGGCACGGGCATCGGGTCAGACCTAGGAGCTGGTTTAACCCTACTGATTAACGATGGATGGGTGTGGGACGACACTCAAAATAAGATGGTCGATCCTAAAGGGCGGGGAGAAACCCCTTTCGAAGCACGAATCAGAATACAAAATACTCAAGCCACACCCGCTGCGCCAACCAAAACCAGTAATCAACCAACTGTTACGCAAACATCATTTAAGTTGTCTAATAAATCTGGTGTAACTGTTGAAGTCAAAACTCTAGTTGAAGATGAAAAAAAATTAGCTGGCTACGCCTATGAAGAAGCTCATGACAAATCTATTTCGGGAGACAAAATTGAGCCAACTAAAACAGAGGATGTAACTTCAAAAGGAAAAACATACAAGATTACTACTTATTCTATTGATGGTAAACCAGCTGACTTGCATAGCATTGAGGTAGATAATGATGGTAATCCAGTGATCGCTGATTATACTGGAGAAACTACAACAAAATTCTATAATAAAGCAGAACTCGTAAAACTACTTTCTTTAAGTAAATTTGCTCAATCTGTCATCAAGGATGACAATGATTTCAAATCTGAAGCAAAAGATGTTGCGCCAAAAGAAAAGGTTGAAATTCAAGCTAAAAAACCTGAAAAGAAACCAGATTTACAACCTGAAGAAAAACAAGAAAAGAAAAAAGAAGCGCCAAAATCAGAAGCTCCTAAACCTTTACCTGTTAAAAAAAGCGATGAAGTAACTGAATCTGAAATTGATGGTGAAGATAAATTACCAACAAGACATAAAGGGACTATTAAAAAGTTCATCAAGGTTCTCAATAAACTTGGAATCAAAGTTTATGTTCGTGAAAACAATACGGAATTAAATAAGTTTTTAACTGAAAATAATGCTCAGGCAGTTGAAGATAATGCTATGGCGGCTACAATTATTAATGGCAAGCCAGCTATTGTAATTAATGCAGAGCAAGTAGGTAAGTTGCAAGACTTGCTCACTGGTATGAAGCACGAAGTATTTCACACTATTGAAATAGCTTTTAGAGAAACACCAGAAGGTAAAAGACTTTATGATTTAATAAACAAAAAGAAACTCTTGCAAGACAAGAAACTTGTTGAGTTTATGCAGAGAGAATACTCAAGCAAGTTTGCAGAACTTGATGAGACAAATGCTTTCTATGAAGTAATGAGAGCATTTATCGCTGGTAAACTTCATGGAGAAACATTTACCTACAAGCCATTCTTGGAATACCTCAAAGCATTCATTAATCATGTAAGAAAATTAGTGAAGGGCGACAAAGAGCTTACTAATTATGTTGATAAACTTTCACAGTATTACGAGAATGCAGTTAAAGATGCTGATAAAGAATTAGGATTAAGCGTTGCTTCTACTGGCGTCTTCAAAAACCTCATGTCTTCAATTGCAAATAAAGCTAAAGATTTGACTAAATCAAAAGCAAAAGAAGGTAAAGCAATTCAAGCAACAACTGCTAATGAAAGCGATATTGACGATCTTGTTAATGATTTGCTTATTGAAATTAATAATGCTTATGAAGACAATGCCAATCCTGATGACATATTTAACTATGTTGTAAAAACCATTGATAATAGATTGATTGGAACTGATGTAGGATTAGACTCTTATAGTAAAACTAAAGTTTTTGAAATGGTCTTAGGTGCTTTGAATACTGAAAGCTCTACACCTGAGTTGAAGGGTTTATTTGAAAACAAAATTGCTGATCTTGGGAAAGAAAAGTCTCCCGTTATTGCACTTCCCGCAAGTCAGGTTGAAAACATGGAGCCAGTCAAAAAGAGGCTAGACCTTGCTGGATGGACTGGTATTAGACGCTTTGTTTCTGGAGTAAGAGAGGATGGATTAACTCGAAACCAGCCTGATGTCATGTCTCTTAATGATGACACAAAACTTCCATTTACAAATGCATTTATTGAGTTTGCGATGGACCCTGTTACTCAAAAGTATCCTGATCATGATTTGAAGTTTGGTGATGCAATGGAAAGCATTAATGCTGCTGGTGTTGTTGATGGTTATTTGATTTATAGTCATAGCATTGAAACATTTAATCCAGAAACCAATACAGGTTATATTACTCATCGTTTCATGAAGAGTCCTGCATTGAAGCCTAATGGAAAAATAAGTCCTTTCTTCTCTGTTAAACAATCTCAATATGCGCGTGAGTTTTACGACATGGTTACTGACAGCAACGTCATTGCAACTATGTTCACGCCAACTAATGAGGGAGTGATGATCACTTCACCAGAAGGCCTTATTAAGCTTGTATTTGAGTCTCTTACCTCAAACAGAACTAAAGCAGAGAATGGCAAAACTCCAGAGGCATTCCTTAAACAAGGAGACAAGGATATTAAATTTGCTGATATATTTGAATTTGTAGCGAAAGACAATAAAGATGGAACAAGCCCCTTCTACTACAAAGATGGGAAGATTGTGGTCAATACTGCAAAGCTTGCAAGAAACTTTAGCTTCATCAAGGAAGAGGCATTAAGCACTAAAGAGCAAAAGACTAGCGTTGCGTTGATGGTTGCTTCTACTGTTCGCGCAGCTATTGAAGAGGAGATTCTTCACTTTGCAACCATTGGTGTTTTTGCTGGAGACAACAATCCCAAAACTGGCGTTAATAAACTAGTTGAGTTTTATGATGAACTAGAAAAACTTGGTTACTTCAATGACATGATTGATCAAATCAGGGAGATGCAAGGCATTGATAATGCTGGTGCGTCTCTTACTAATGAAGAAAAGATTGTTATTGCTGCTGAGGTAATGTCATTCACTCATCAACGTGCAACTAATGGCGCTACATATGGAGATGAATATCAACGCCTTTATGATGGCATGTATGCCAGAGGTGAGCAAGGAGGCAATGCTCTTGCTACAGCGCGTCAATATGGACAGACATTAAACAATATCCTTCAGGCTCGCGCAGCTACTTCTTTCATGTCTCCTAGGATGCAGGAAATGCTTGAGAAGCTGAACAAAGCCAAGGTTGAACTCGGCGTAAACCAGAGACTTAATAATTCTGATCAACTTGCAGCAAACTACCTTAGCGAGCAATATCAACTCAATAGAGGTAATATGCAGAAGTCTATTGATGAAGCGTTCATGAATGATTCTTTTGCGGTTGAGGAATTTCGTGCTGAACTCAAAGAGATTAACATACCTATTCGCCAAGTTATCAATATTGACTTTGAAAAAGGAACAATAGACATCAATCCTGATTTTGCTGATTACTACAGAGAGAAATATGGAATTGATAAATATGATTCAATTCTGTCTTACTTTAGCCGACTAAATGAGCAGAGCGTAGCTAAAGACTTAGCCAAATCAGTTAAGTCTGCTCGTCAAGTAATGGATGCTATGCGTATGTCTCTTGACGTTAATAACGAACTAGACAATCTAGCTACGCAATTGGTTAATGGCAACTTCGATCAAGTTATTAATTATCTTGAGGGCTACAGTCAGCAAGAAGGAAAGATTGTATTTGATAGCTTAATTCAGTTGGCACAGTCTTTTGAGTTTAACGACAGTATCAGCTTGGCTACTGAAAAAGATAAAGCAATGATCAAGAACTTTTATGACGCTGCTACACGATCCGACATGGCATATGTTGGATACCAGCCTACAACTGGCCCTGCTATTTCTCCATGGCGAACAAATGCTATAGCTGCGGAAAATGCTAAAAGAAGGTTTCGTCACAAATCAGGCTTTATTGATCTTCTTGATCAATTAGTTCCTAGAGGAGGAGTTGATTATTACAGTGATTCAGATACAGATTACATCAACAAGGCAATTGCTCAATTGGTTCCTCAAGACATCATCATGCAAGGTCATGACGCTGTAATCAATGAGTTGTATAAGGTGTTTAAGAATGAAAACATTTTACCAAATATTAAAAACGCACGTAGTGCAAATATTAATAAGAAAAAACAAACTCAAGTTATCTCATTGCTTACGAACAAAAACACTAGTGTTGAGAACGGTGGCGTATTACCTTCTTATGCTCCATTTATTGCATCTGTAAATAGCTACAATGATCTAGTTGTAAACTTTGATGAAATCATCCTCAACAAAAACCTGACAAGGGTTAATGAGTTTGGTAGAGAATTTGTTTCTCTTGATAATTTGCTTCCAGAGTCAAGCAATGGTGAGCGCAGATTAGCGTTTGGTGTTGATTTTGAGCCGAACATTTTTGGTTACTCAAATGAGTATCCATCAAATGTAATAATTGATAGACTATATGTTGGTAATATGAGGAAAAAGGGTGAGAATGAGGATGTTATTGAGGCTACTGCTCAATGGCAACGTTCTTTCCTTGGTCGATATACAAGCAGTGATAGAGAGCGCTATCCTGAAAAACCAATGACTGTTGAGTCTAATGCTGCAAAAGCTGGAGAAGAAGACTACAATAGGTATATGATGGGGCGTATTGCAGGTGCTCCATTGCTTATTACGAAATTAGATGACAATGGTAATGAGTTCCTTAGTGATGTTTCATATGATGATTATTACAAAACAATGGGCTTTCAACCTGTTGTAAACAATGTCAGGATTTTTGATGGTTATGCAGATCCAGCTTTGTTGAATGAAAACCTCTTGAAGTTCTCAATTAGTGACAGGAGTATTGAATTGACTAAAAACTTTAGTGTCAAAATGCGCCAATTAAATAGTGACGCAGCAATTAAAACATTTGCTAGGGATGCAGGTAGTTTGGATATTGCAATCAATAAGATTACAGAAATGTTGTTTGATGGCAATGAAGCTGGAATCAGAATTGATGACTGGTTTAATATCATCTCAAGTTTGATTGGCTACAATAAAAAAACTGGTGAAGCAACTGTTGTTCGAAGCATTGACGGACGTGAAACATTTGCATCTAAGTTTGCTGATCAAATGATTTTCAGAATGTTTGGCAAAGAAGACAATCGTTCTAAGAATCTACAAGAATACATAGAGCTTCTCAATAAGGCATATAAAGCATTAAGACCTGGGGAATTTAAGGATGCTGGTAAACTTAACGCAGAAGAAAAAAGAGTAATCATTGACGAGCTTCCTATTTTCTTGGAATTAGTTGATGCAGCTAATAGAGACATTGGATTAGGAAGAAAAGCCTATAGCCGATTTAGAAGTCGTTTCTTAACAGGAACAATCAATGCTGATATTAGACTAATTCAGGAACAGGGCGCTGAAGGTATTCGCGCAAATGAAGAACTGGTTAAATCTATTGCTGATAGTTATTATGACATTCAAGCAATGTTTGATGTTGAATGGCATTCAAACTATTTAACTAATGGTGGCCCTATTGGTTATCAGGGACTTACGGCATTGCAGTTGATGGATGAGTTTGCTCGCATTCCTAGTTCTGCCACTAATGAGTTCTTTGTCAAAGGGAAAATGCCTACTAAGGTTGGATACCTTCTTGATTACTACAACAATATGCAAGAAGCATATGGTAGTGTCAGAAAGAAAGATGCTGATGGCAAGTCTGGATACGCGCTAGACAACTTGATATTTAATCCAATTGAGCGCCCTGCTGACAGTCCTAGCGAGCTTGATGAGGAATTCAATGCTGACATAGCCGCTAGACCTAGTGAGTTTACAGAGACGCTTAACGCGCTTCCACAAGGCTATGAGGGAACTACTGAACAACTAGACGCAAATCGTCGTAAAGACCTTGTTGAAGAACAAAAAAGATTGAAGTCTTGGGCAACTCACACTGCTCTTGCTATTTTCCAAAGCATTCCAAGCACAGCTAATTCTATCTTCAAAAGAGCGGTTACACCTGATAGAGCCAAGTTATTTTTCTACTTGTTTGCAAAAGCTCAAGACATGGGCGCAACTATTGAGGATAAACGCACAACTCAAGGCGCTCTTAATGCTTTAGTTGGTGAACAAATGACGCAACTTTCCAGTATTTACGGGACGTTAAAACAAGAAGTTAATCCATTCGCTGATATTGCTGGTAAAGTAATGACTTACAACCATCCTTATGAGTTTCTTATGGATGTTGCTGAGGTTATTGCTGGCAAGGAAAGGCAGTTTGTTGATGAACAGAGAGCATTGGCTGGAACACTTGCTAGTAGCATTGTGCCTCAATTAAGAAACAATGCTTCTAATGAACTACTAAACAATCAAAGATCATCTCAAGAAATACTTGATTCATTACAGGAGGATTTAGATAAAGGAGAATTACGTCCAGGAACTCTTTTTAATGCTCGTATGTTCCAACTTGGTAATGCTAATTCAATGCTTGATAGTTCATTACTCATGAATGCTCCATTGTTCTCAATGTTGTTACAAGCTATGCCCAATCTGGTTGTTTATCAGCCAGCGCAATACACGGGCAAAACATCCAATGTATCCAAGAATGTTGATATTGCATATCTTGATAATGGTGATGCGGTTCTTTATATTGATAACGCAATGGGTCTTGGTTCTAGTCAGCAACAAGAAATCCTTGAAAAACTTCTTATTGAAAGAATTGGTCAAGAGAGAGCCAATGGCGCAAGTGGACTTGAAAGCGTAATTAATTTTACAGCGGAAAACATTCGCAAACAGATTCGTTACGCGTTTAACATTACTCCAGCACGTATTGAATCAATGGTTGCTAAAGCAGAAAAAGCACTGCGCTCTATTAATGGCATGCCTCCTGAAGCAATTAAACCACTTATTGAGAAGTATCGCGCTTCTATTGAAGCAGAAGCTGCCGAGAAGATGTCACTGCTTACACGTCACCTGTCACCTAGTAGGTTTGCTGAAAACGCATACGGATTAAGTAGTATTGATGCAAAGGGGTTTTTACAAACTATACTTGCTCTTGATCAAGCCTCCGCTATGATCATGGGAGTTAAGACTATTGTTGGTAAACCCAATCTATTTGATAATTTGCGTCTAGTAACAGAAATGTTTACCAATCCAGAAGCTTATGACGTTCTTAGCAAGATCAAAGCTCCTGAAGCAGATTTGATTACAGATAAGGTTAATGAGCGATATGAAGCATTTATTGAATCAGCGCTTAATAGATTCCAAGCAAAAGAAGTTCAAAGCTCCATGGTTTTTGAAATTGCAATGGATCAAGGCAGATCTTCTTTAACTCAAATGGAAGATGATGTAACATCAATAAATGAAATGGATTTAACTGATTATGCTGATCCTTCTTATATTGCTACATTTCTTACTCAAGCATTTGAAGCAACCTTTAATGGAGAAAGCACAGATAGGTCTTATTCTGAAATTCAACAATTGGTTAAGAGAGTTAATGGCATTGATTCAACTTTAATCAGAAACATGATTGATAAACTTCTGTTGCAAGAAGCTGCTAAAAACACCAGTCAAAGAATGGATTATAGAGATGTTGACACTGTAAGCAATATCCTAGCTGAAGCTGACTACAAGCCAGACTTTATGTATCGCTATGTTGCATCAGAGTTGATTAATGCTTTGTCTCCAGCTTCTGATTACGCAGGAACAATTGAAGACTTAAATGACTTACCTAGAGAGAATAGCGCTTACAATATTATTAAGAGTGGTGCATTTCCTCTTCTTGTTGATAATGTAGGTAATACTAAGTCGTCATCCTATGGTAATCTTACTAATTTCTACTATGGTAAATCACCATTAACTGAACTGTTTGAACGCAAGCGCAAGAATGAGTTTGTTAACTTGCTTGCATCTGAAACACCAAAAGCACAAGAGGTTCTCCAAAATCAAATTAACAAACTTGGAAGAACTGATGCATCAAGTAAAACAATTGACTTGAATGTATTTGAATCTGATGACTTACTATTTAAGATAAGACAATCTATTGAGAAACTTGTAGGATCAGCAAACATTAACCAAGCTATTGCAAATATCGGTAGGCTTAAACAGAGAAATGAAGAACTTAACAATGGAGCACTTGAAAGAATTAAGGACATTGATGAAGAAATCAAATCTTTACAAGAAAGCGGATTAGGCTTTGTCGAATTAATGATGTTCCAAAACGCTGGTAAGAAACTTACTGATGCTTCTGAAGTTATGGATCGCGTGGCTTCTGCTATTGCAGGTTTAGTTGCTGATAAACAAATGAAGCTTCAGAACCATTCTACTAGAATATCTAATTCACTACAAAGTAATTCAAGTGAGTACATTGATGATTACAATCAGTATGTAACCAATGTTTACAGTATTGATTCCGAAATCAAAAAGCTTATTGAGTCAAATCAAGAAACACCTCTTGATACGCAGTCATATCAATCCGCTATCAATAACCTGATTTCAAGTAGGGATAGTCTGGCTATTAAAGCAAATAATGAAACATCTCTTATTGCTGATTCTATCGCGCAAGAAATTCTTTCAAATGTTGTAAATGGAGCATTTGGTTTGATTCCTCCAGTTGCTGAAATGACTGCTTTTATCAAGTCAAATTATATGGCTGGTATGCGTATTTGGGAAATTGGTAGTGTTGATGTAACTTCTCCAACTCCCCTTGGTGCGTATCTTAGCTCTACCTTCTTTAGTAAGTCAGCTAAAACTCGCACAGCTAGAAATCTATTTAGCGCCAACACAATAAGTAGAATGCTTGATGGGTACATGGCGTCTTCCGACTTGAAGGATAGAATTGATTCTATTATGAGTTCCAACAACAAACTCTTTAGCCAACTAAAGAAAGACAAGAAACTTGATAAGGTTATTAAGAAAGCTGTTGCAGATAACAGTAATGTATTTGATCGAGACTTAATCAAGAAGAATGTAGCTTCCGCTATTTTGAATAGTGATGTTATTGTTGAGTCCTTGAATAATGAATTTAGTTTTGGTTTTGGTGATTTGATTGATAACCTTGATAACAAGGATGCTGATTCTGGCCTTATTGCAGAGTCTGAGGAATCCATTGGATTGCATAACTCAGCGCGTGTGATTAACCTATTGTTAGCTGAACGCAAACAACTTCAAAAAACAATCAATCAAAGACAAGATGAGGTATCGAATGACAAGCAGGTGTTCATGCAGTTGCGCAAGAAGGTTCGATTTGACGAAGAGGCAACTCTTCAACGTGTAGATAGAGTTGGGCCAAGCTTTAACATGCTCATTAATCTTGTCTATGATCCCAGTATTCTTGATGACACTACTGTAAATCAAGACAGAAAAGCTGAAGCGCAACTTCAAATGCAAATCATTCAGGAAGCTGCCAGACTTTTTATCGAGAGAGAAGGTGAGGCTATGTATAGAGCAATCAATGAAGACGTAGATGTCTTTGGTTTGGGCTTTGACTTAGATCAAAACATTCAACGTGTTATTTCAATTGCTGATATACGCAATAAAATGGAAAGAGTCGCAAAGGGCACCTATGCTGATTTTGCTGATGCAGCATTTGATGATGAGATGGATAGCGCCAACACAAAGGCTAAGCAAATGTTTGGGGTGACAGTAAGAGACATGATTACTCACAACCTATCTCCAGTTGTAGTTACTACTAAAGACAAAGTTGTCGATGGCGTTACATATCCTATGGAACTGGTAAACATCAAAGTTATCAATAGAAACGCTAGGTTTGCAACGGAACGAGATCAACTGAGAAAACTAGCTCTGTTTATTGAGGATGAATACACAACAAGCGTATACATGCCAACAACAACAAAACTTGAAAACCAACCAACCAAAACATACTTAACTTACAACCAAGACGCTCAATCTGAATTAAAAAGAATCAAAGAACAATCAGGCGCAAAATGGTCAGTTGATGAACAATTCAAAGGAATCATTTTCCGTGCTTCATTGAACCCAGGAGCAAATGGAAAGGGGGGACTCAAGACCCAAACGCATAAAGATATTGACGTTGATCTTAATAAACCAATCAATGACAAACTTGCTGCTGCGACAAAAGTAGATCCTAATACGACAGTTAAACAGTTTATCAAACTAGCTAAAAAGAATTTCAGTGGTTTCTTTATCCAGAATACTATTGGAGAGCCAATTAGTGACTTTGCTCAAGGCGTTGGAGTTATCGGAACAATCAAGCCAGTAAATAAACTGAAGGATGAAGATATTGAAGATGTCTTTGCAGAGATTCACTCATTTGCCAGTAATGCAAATAACAAGCAGGTCTTGCAGACTTCTGGCATGGAATTTCTCACTAAGTCAAAAAATCAATACTCTAAAGATGAGCAAAAAGCTATTATTGAAAAAGCTTATGGAATTGTAATTAAAGAAAACTCTTTTCTTGATCCACAATCTAAGGCTAGTCACGCATTACTGCTTAACGAGGCGCAACTTACGGATGTCATTAACATGATCAACAGTGAGGACATGGTTGGCAAATACGACAAATTCAAAACATATGTTGATGAGGCTGTTGATTCAATTGAAAAGCTCTTCAGCATCAATGAAAGTATTGCTAAATCAACTGCTGTAGCGCCATATAATCTATCTAGAGCTATCCTAGACCTTGACCTTAGCCATAACTACTCAAGACTCTTCTCTGTCTTATATGCGTCAAATACGATGTATAGACTTGTAGCTGGTGCTATCAATCCTGAGGTTTCCGACAATATGCTTTCAAACCTTACGGTTCATGAAAATGCATTAATGCGCCGTAAATTCTCTGGTGGTATTGGTTCATACAATGAAGCATTGAACTTAGTGGGAGTAATTGACCACGGGCTGAATGGATCATCTGGGAGAAACCGATTTAACGCAGAGTATCAAAGCTTTCAAAACAAGATGGGTGTTGCGTCTAAAGACCTTAACAATGATTATCTCAATGGAGCAAGAGCAATGCTTATTGCGTCTCTTAAAGGTATCAAGATTGCAAACAAAAAAGATGGTGGGAGTGAACGTGATTATATCCGCAAGGTTAATCAATGGGCTTACATGTTCAAAGCTGGATATAAAGACTACAAGAAGATTGATGAAAACAAGGCCAAATTCAATCAAAACGCAAACAAGTTATCCAGAATTACTTCTAAATTGAAACCAATTGGAAGAAAGCAAAGTAAAGAAGGCGCAGCAACTGAAGAACTTTACTCATTGCTTGAAAGAAACATTAACAGCTTAGCAAGTATCATTAATTTAGGAACACTTAAAGAAAGCGATATGGATGCCGCTATTGCTGCAATGATTTCAAAACTAGAAACTGGTTTGAGTCAGGAGCAAGTAAGCGCAGTCAATAAGTATTCAGATGCTTTGCTTGAAGAGTTCGGTGATATTTACGATGCTCATAGAATAGCAAACACATTTGCAAGCAGAGACAATCGAGTAATCATCAGTGAAGATAAATTGAAATCAGTAACAAAAGTATCTGATGCACTTGGTCGTCCTTACTCTATCTTGCCACTAAAAACTGGTTTTGTGCGCAATCCACTGAATACGGCCGATAACGAATTTGATGAAAGCTCCTTATCTATTAACGAGTTCATTGGGTTTGATCGTTCTAGCTTAAACTATAAAGGAAAACGTTCTTTAACTGTTCAAGAAAATGTTGGTGATCCGCTACGCCCAATTGACCTGAATCCGTTTACTGCTGTAGATGGATTGGCGCGTGATGCAATGTATCGAACATTCCTTTCTCCAACATTCAATGTCATTAAGAAATTAATGGGAAATGTTGAGTTCAATGAAAACAGACAAATGATAACAACTCATGGATTTTTACATGGTGTTGCATCTGTTGAAATTGGATCAATTAAAAATGGTGAATACTTCCCGCATATTGCTTCTTACATTATGCACATGGTAGAGAAAAACATCAGAAATGACATGCCCAAGATGATTGATGACAGCATTTTGAGTGATATAATCAAAGTTGGAAACCTGTCAACGCTAGTAAGAGCATTGTTTAGCTTTATTCAACCAATTACAAACGGTGTTCTTCCAGCTTTTTCCAAGTTTGCAACAGTTGGAATGATGAACGCCTTTAGTTATAGAAGTTGGTTTGGTGCAACTCACAAATCGACAGAGGCCTTAGCTTCAGCGTATAAACATGCAATAATGGGTTACTCAAAACCTGATAGCGCTATTGCTAATTTCGTAAAAGAAAACAGCATTAACAGTTACAAATGGAAAGCTGAAGGAGCAAACATTAGAGAGACTCAAATTAGTCTGGCTAAATACCATAAGGAAAACAGAATCAAGTATGGTAGTAGATGGCTCGCTGCTCGCGTTAGAAATGTTGGAGAAAAATCACTTGATATTACAATCGGTGGCCCAGAAAGAGCTAACGTCCAAGCAATTTTCACTTTTGAGCTATTCAATGAGCTTCAGCAAACAATGGGTGATAAAGCACCTAAGACAGTTGAGGAAATGTTCAAGATGAATCCAGATGACATTAGCACCTTGGCTAAAACTAAAGCCGACATCATGGTATCTGACTTCATGGGAATGAGCGACAAAGCTAAGAAAGCTCAAATTTATAACCTTGATGTTAAGCGCCCAATGCTTAGCTTGATAACCTCTGGACTTACTAGATTCGGAAACCACAAGTTGACTACCAATGCGAACTTAATGGTTTATGGAAAGCACTTGTTCAAGAGAGCTACAGGTAATGACAGATATGACCTGAACATTACAGCAAGTGCTGTTGAAAATGTTGCTGGAACATTGATTCAAAACATTCTTTACCATTACGCCAAGGCTCAAGTCATGGTTCCTGTTTTGACCTGGGCTGCTGCTGCGTTGACAACATTTGTTTCCGAGTTCTTTGATGAAGATGAACCAGATGAATCCAAACTAGAAGTCATCAACGAAAGGTATTATGATTGGCTTGAAGCAATCACCCAAGCAACTCCAGATGGATTGTTCTTATTCAACTGGATAAAAGAATGGGCATTCCCTTATATGAGCGCATACGAAAGCATTGATGAGGGTATTGGAAGTGGACTTACTGGAACTCTTGGCAAGGCAACTGAAAATGCTCTATGGGAAACAACTGGATTTGTCCCTGCTATTGGCGCGGCCCTTGGTTTGCCAGCAGTAGAGTCAGTTGTAAAGGTTGTTGGAAGTTATGGATTTAACCAGATTGTTCCAGCTGATGAGGAAGAATTCATGGATAAAGTAAAGAGTGATCGCGACAGATTGCGTCAAGCAGAAAGAGCGTTCTCAACATTTACTTCTCCAATTTCCGAACCTTATGAAGCAACAAGGGATATGAGTGCAGTATTTCTGAACTATATGTCACCTAAGGATGGATACGATGGTATCTCTACTCAGGAATTTGTATATGGGTTGCTTAGTCAGTCAATTGGAACGAGAGAGGCTAAATCCAATCAATCCAGAAGACATAAAGAAGATGGAGGATGGGGAGGTTACTAATTTTTATTAGCCCTCCCATTTTATCCAGTTAGACATCCATTGATCTTGCTGTATTAATCAAAATATACGCTGACTCTATGCGCTTCTTGATAATTTCACGGCGTATAGCAGTCAGCGGTTTTTTTGACTCAAAGAACTTGATGGCATCAATTAGTAATGGAACTACCCTTAACACCTCCAGCTTTACCGTAGATGGCGTTATAAGAGGCAATGAGGGCAGGGATGGGCTATTTGGGTATGTTGACTCTACTCCTTGTTGAAGATTTCTAGAATCGCCATTTATGTCTTCTTGTTGCGCTACAATGTCAGGCTCGCTGTAATTCTCAAGTTCTGGTGGTGCGGCAATAGTTTCCTCATCAATGATGGGTTTCGGTTTTCTTAGTTTAGGCATAAGTTGTTTGTAAAGGTTTGCGGTGGTTAAGTTGCTGCCGCATCAGCTGTGCATTAGGACTCTCTTAACCTAGAGCTACAAAGGGAAATACGAAAACCCTCCATTAGCACAAATCTTTAGTCGGCTAAAGCCGATCATGAATTAAAGAAATTTGTTTTTGGATTTGTAAACCAGCCTTCGTCTTTAGCGGCTGAACTATTTTCATGAACCCATCTATGACACTCTTCACACAAAGGAACTACTACACAACAAAACTCTCTTGTTGTGCGCTTGAATGGATGGTGTGGCTCAAAGTCTCCACCAAAATGCTTCCAGTTATTGCCACGCATACGGCAACGAGCACAGGCAGCAGGAATATACACTTCAAGTATGCGCTTATACTGCTCAAGCCATTCTTTCCTTTTGTCTGATATTCTTTTCATTGATGGTGAATAAGGAGACTTCTAGTGTCATGTTTTCAAGTCACGGAGACAGGCACTCTTCCCATTTAAGGGATTTATCCTGGGTCGCCACCCCAGCCTAGAAGTCAAATTTGTTATTGCCCGTATCCCAAGGCTTCCAAGGTGTTCTTAAATGGCTGATTAGGAAGTTGATGAATAGTGTGAAGCATGATCTGAACAATGTCTCTTGTCTCTTGTTGAGTGTCTGGTTTGAGACGCAGATTGAATAGATGGATAAATGCCGCTAATGATCCAGTCCAAATAAACTTTGTCATCAAACATAGAGGCAGATGGCATCGAGCTTGTTCTTTCGCTACGCCAAAATCAACCATCATGTTGTAGATTCTCTTGGCTTCATTAATAAGCTTCTCTACATCTTCAACAAAAACCTCATTTACTGTATTGCTTACATTACCAGAACTCCCTTGCTTGCTATCTTTGGACTGGTAACGATATCGCGTTGGTTGTTCATACTCATCTGAGAAGTCAACATAACGACCACTGATGCTATTAGCAGTAAGACCAACCTGATGCTTGAAAAGCTGACGCTCAACATAAATTGGACATTCAATTCTAAACTGTAACTGTGGATGACGCAGCGGAGACATATGCTTATGATCAATCAAGAACTTGATTAACTTAGCGTCTTTGTCGCTGAATTCTTTTGACTCTTTATCATAGCTAACGCGAGCCGCATTGACGATCATAAGGTCGTCTCCAAAGTGATTCAGTAATTCTACTTTCATGATTCTAATAACAATAACATTTTTAAAGCTCTTTCTGTAATCCTACTTGCTGGTTCTCCAGTCTTTTCGCTAAGTAATTTTAGTTCTGAGATTACATGCGGTGACAATGTTAATGCAAGTTCCTTCCTTTGTAATTCTTTTTTAATTCGAGGCCTCCCCATGTTTTTATGTGTAATGGTCTTAATAAAATATTTAAGTGATGCGTTCTTTTTGCCGTGTGCATCAATCACCGCTGCGACGTGTGAAAAACGGGATAATCGTTCATACAGCTTGCTCCCCCTCTTATGGTTTCCCACACTCCAACCCCAGATCAGGTCGCTAATAGAACTCTGCCAGACAAGGCTGTTAGCAGTGTTGCACCACCGCAGGTAAAAGTTCTATCCCCTCATTGCTGGAGCTGGAGTGTGGTGTCGGTCTTGCACCCGACTTTGGCGTCACAATTGATTAGTGAGAATCTGCACACCTACATTTCTCAATTTAACTCTGGTTTTACGCGTATGGAGAGATACTACCACATCTTACGTTAAGTAATTCTCCAGGGCTAAATTGAGAAGACATACTTTAAGCGGTATGTCAGCGCCTTACATAGTCAGCATCCAAATACCTACCAAGTAATACTGCCATCATCTAATAACAGTAACTGACTAAATAAAATTGGTTGCGGGAGAAGGAGTTGAACCTTCGGTTCGGGCTTATGAGACCTGCGTGTTACCGTTACACCATCCCACATTAAATTAATTGCGAGCTTTTAACCTGCGCTCGATCTCACGATTAACATACCAAGCTGCTTTACGCAAGTCTTCTATGTCATTTTCTTTATCGTCTGCTCTCCAAATATATTTGATTGCGTTTCCAAGACAGAAGTTTAGATGCTCTGTCACTTGAATGCATTCAATACCAGATGGATGAGATTTGTAATGACTAGGGTGATTAACCTTGTCTTCAACCTTGAGATAACTCACGCACTTTCTGTATTCATCTAACCAGAAATAACTCCCCTCAGGAGTTTTACTCCAAATGAAACCGTAATATATTGCATCTTTCAAGCAATTGACTTTTTCGTTTTCAAAACTAGCAGGTGGATATAATTTGCAATTAGCAATAGCCAAGTCCCTTATTTTTTCATCAGGGATTTCTTTCAACCATTCAATTATCGACTTTTCTTTTTGCATAGCTCTGCTGTTTCGGGTCTTGTTCCTGGGTTTTCTTTTAGCCAACTAAAGAGTTCCTTGTGGTTTCTTTGTGGTGATTGCATCAGTCTTTGGATGCGCATTGGTGGACCATCCATAGGATAGCGTTTCTTTCCTTTTTCTCTTTGGTATATTGTTTTCATATTAAAGCCATGGTTTTTGGGTTGGGGAATACATTGGTCGAACAGGACCGGGACTTGGCAGAAAGCGTTTGGTGGATTTGTCAAACCAAGTATTGGTCATGGGAATCTCACCAGTAGCACGTTGCTTACGGCAGATTAGCTTACCACATGGGGTTGACTCCCAGAACTCTTGCATTGCGTCATCAGGATAGTCATTAGCCTTCATCTCTGCAAGACGTTCATGCTTGGATACGTCACGCCATACAGTAATGATATTGTCTGGCATGTTACCCCATTCACTAGCACCTTGAATCTCGGCTATAGCTGGAGGACTGCTGACACCTTCACCACTCTTACGTGGATGCGCCACAACATGAACATGAACAGGATAGTTGGATGCAAAGACACGGATAGCGTCAATAGCTTGTGCTTGAGCGGTATTGTCTCCGCGATCAACATCCATCGTCATTACGTTATCAATGACAAAATTAGTTACCCCATACCGTTTATGGGCATGGATGAACATGTTAATGAGTTTGAGAGGGTTTGCTTTCTCTCTGCTTTTGTAGATAAAGCAATGTTCACTGAGATACTTGAATGCTTTTTCAAAGTCATCATCAGCTACAATATCTGAATTGCCAGTCATGTTCATCAAGATGGAACCGAACGTGCGCTCAGGTGGTTGCTCAAAAGAAGCAACAACACTCATAACCCCACGCGCAGCTAAGTTAGCTACTTGATTCTGAACTGCTTGGGACTTACCCTGTGATGTGTAACCAAACCACAGAGTAATCTCATTCTTACGGAAAGTAAGGTCAAAGCCAGGAATAAAGAACGGATCACCATCAAGAAGATAGTCACCACGAATGAAGTCCATAACCTCACCCTTCATCTCTATGGCATCTACAATCTCGTCAAGTTGACCCTTGGCAGTTGACTCAATAAGATTGATGATCTCCCCGCCACGGCCAGCCTTGAGCATGTCATTGGCATCCTTGAGAGGAAGATTGACGATGATGCATTTATCAATACCTAGACGCGCTGCAACATCAACAGCGCATTTCTTACCAGCTGCATCATTGTCCATGATGAGAACAATGGTGTCGAAGTAGGAAAGGTATTCATAATCCTCCTTAATCCAATTCATATTGGAAACACCAGAAGGAATAGAAACAGCGGGAAGCCCTAGCTCAAACATGGCTAAGGCATCCCACTGCCCTTCTACAATAATGAGACGATCACTATTTGTAGAAGGATCACAAACATCTTTGCCAAACAAGTTGTGGACTGGATTGGGACTACACCACATCGTTTTATCGTTGTTTGGCATCCAATGTTTGTTAAGACTAAGGCGTGATTCACAGTCGTAATGCGGAAAGATAAGCTCTCCGCGAGCACCTGTGCCAACGCTGTATGCTTCAAGTGTGCGCTTACTAATCTTGCGTTCAGCAGCATACTTGATGCAATCCTCGCTAAGAGGTTTGATAGCTTCAGCCAACTCTTTGTAATTTGTTGACTTGTTTGCTCCAGAAAAATTCTGAATAGGAGCAATGTTGAGGAAATTACCAAGCCATGCAATGCTTGCGGGAATGGAAATACCTTTGACTAAATGAACTAACTTCCATGCACTACCCTTTATTGCAGGGTTGGCATGGTCATAAAACTGACCAATGTTATACGACTTAGTTGAAATACTAAGACTATCTCCAGGATTTCCGTCAATGTTGCCAACACGGTAGCATCCTGTTTGTTTCTTTGCGGCAGGGAACAAGGTTAAAACGAACTCGTCAATGCGATGTTCTAGCTTTGCTTTGATTTCTTGTAAGTCATATATCGTTTTGGTTTCAGTTATCATTAAATTGTCTTTGATTAATTTGCTCTATTGATTCTACTACAGGATCAAATCCGATTGTTGCGGCCATGGAGCCAATCAACGAAGTAACAAAATTCAATCCTATTGCATCAGCCATAGGAACTAATTTCATTACCTGAATCATATTTTTCTCCATGATAGCAACGCTTTCGGCGTCTGGTAGGCTTTTGAATTGGTTAATGTATTCAGCAATTTCTTCTGATTCATTTTCCAATGTTTCTCTAATTTGTCTTTGGAGGTATGTTGTCAACGCTCCAACCTCAATTAGAATACTGTTTAGTCCTTTACCTTCAATTTCTGCTCCTTCCCGTCGATCTTGATCACATTGGTTTTCAGATTGATTACAATTGCCGCTGTCGGCTCCGTCATACTTTTGGTTCTCTTCCATAGATTGTTTTCGTCGCAAGTTACATAATCTACTGAAGCGTCCTTACAGGCTGCAATCAAATCGTCTACTTGGTCTTTAGATGTTAGGTCAACAATTACTGAGTTGCCTAGTTTTTTGCAGATACTTGCAAGGCTTCTTACGTTTTTAGCTGACAATCCAATTTCTTCAGCTTTTTTAAGGATAAGATCTTTATCTGCTTTCTCAATTTTTGAGTAAAATGCTTCTTTGTGGTGACTGAATGACAAGTTGAACTTACGTCCATTGTATTCTTTGAACACGCTGACAGCCGTAACAATGGTGTTGTAGGCCTTGTCAGACACTTCAATCACTTGGCTTACGTCAAACTGATTACCAAAGTGGTTTTCAAGTTCTGAGGTAATGCTACCAAGCAACCAAGTCGAGTAGTCATCAATCTTTTCTGTAACGTCACGCGCTACAAAGATACGATCAATAACCTTGTATGCTTGCTCCAACGATGGAGGATTGTCCATTCGCAGAGTTGCTTGACCACCTTCTCGGATAACAAAGTGTTCTGAGATAGGATCAGTTACAATCTGCATCAAAGCAGCAATGTCCTGCTTTTTATCGTCAATTTGCTCAGGATCGCTCAGGACGGCAGCCACATCAACTTTGGATACTACTTCCAGATTGGCAAATGCCTCTGCTTCTAGGCCATTTGTGACTTCTCTGGAGAGCATTGAGATGAATCCATTCACCCTGTTCTTCACTACGCCACTATAAGCATTACTGTTTATTTCTTTTCCGCTTCTGTATTGAGCCAGAAGCTCCGCAACAACGTCATAAGGAATTGCGTATTCTTCACTTACTGCACCAATCTCATCATCTTCTAATGGGATTCCGTCAAGGTATACTGTGTTTGTCATAAATTATTCTTCTTCACTAAATGTCTCTAGTCCGATTCCTTTTTTTCCAGCCTCTCTAAGCAGCAGGTCGTAAGCGTTCGGTGGGTCAGGTTTATCCATGCTGAATCTGGCTGCAAGTTTTAATTTTGTCAAAATTTGACATTCATTTCTGTTCACTGTTTCCCACCTGCCTGTTTCTTTTATGAAGTGGATTTGAAGAAACATGTTCGCCATCTTGTCCCAACTACTAATCAGGGCTGTTTTGACTGTATTCATTTTGCATTTTCTCTAAAACTTTTCGTGCAATTGATGCCATCTCAAAAATAACTGAAGCGTCATCTTGAAATAGCAAGTTTCTTTTAATTTGCCATGGATCTGCAATTACTTTCAATACCTCAACCATGTCTGGCAAATACATTGCTGCAACAACATCTGCTCTGCTTTGTTCGATGCCTTCAACGATTTCCAAATCCCATGGCCCTGGAGTGATGTCTTTTAAGATTGATCTACTCATAATTCTTTTAAGATTCTGACTGGCAGGTTAATTTCTTGTGAATACTTATCAATGACAGCTTTGTTTTGAGAAACCATCACCAGATTGTCATTGTCGTAAATAGCATAAATGACCTTTTTCTGTGGCGCTATCTTGTATTCATAACGACCCCAATTCCATTCTGGACACAAGTCTAATTCAAATTCTTCATCATCGCAAAGGAATGGTCTTGAAAGCACTTCTCCGCCATTAGAGTAATGAAGCATGACCTTCATCATTTCTTGAATTCTATTTAATTCTAATTCATTAATCATTTTGTTTTTTTGTTAATTTGAGTTTAAGTAATTGGAGGCGTAGTTTCCATTGATTGTTTTTATGGCTTGGCTTTATTGCCAAGTATTTTCCATTAGTAAAAATAAACCACAATTGCATATTCTTTAGATTAAATGCCTCGCCAAGATAGGTTTTGCTTGTCCATCAATTTGTATATGATGCTATCCTGACGAGGCTATTCCTAATTCATCACTCGATGAAAGGAAAGTTTTTAGTTGGCTAAAGCAACTGCTGACTCAAGGAGTTTGTTACCACGTTTGACATTGGTATCCCAATCAATCTCAAAGCGTTGAGCTGCAATGGTTTTGGTTAATGCTGAAGCACCCCAGTTGCTGCTGTAGTTTTGAGCACCAGCTTCTTTACGATTGGATGACTCATGAGTTTCGAATTCTGTCAATGCTTGGAATGCATCAAGACGTGTGCGACCTTCGTTACCACGACCAGACTCAAACAGCTCACCAATACGCGCAGCTTTCTGAACAAGAGCGTTTGTTCCCTTTTCCATGTTGCGACCCTGAACACCAGCTGCCCATGCCTTAGCTTCATCTCTGGAGCATTCTTTCTCATATGCGCGTTCAAGCATGGACTGGAACAAGTTGGACGTTCCAGCAAAGTCATCAATAGCATCAATGAGACGCGCTACATTGACCTCAAGCATTTGCGTGTGCTTGGCTTTGCCAATCTCTTTGCCTGATGTCATAGATGCCATGAAGGTATTGTTGCACACTGTGCAGAAGTTAAGGTATCTAGCCGTGAGTGCGGTAGTCTTGTCAAAAGAATCCAATACGGTAATGAAATCCTCAAACTTGCGACCAGCAACCTCAAATCCCTCAGTAACCTTAAGCGAAGCAAATAGCTTGCGACGATTATCAACTGTGCCAGCAGACACAATCTGGTAAGGTGTTTGACCCATGCCCTTCTTGATAACTTCCCAAAACATTTTAATAGAGGATGGTTGATAGCTGGAGCCGTATGGGTCGCCAATTGGAAGCCAGTCATCATTAGCGAGCAGAATCTTAAACTCTGGATCTTCTACGTAAACATCGCGTGTTACACCAAAGTAATCTTGCTCTTGTTTCTTGTAGTAGATAGGAGACTCAACAACCTCGAAAGGCATAGAGTTGTCTTGCTTAACCTCGTCAACAATAGTTGTCAGGTTGTGCCATGCTTGGTTAAGTCCAGCTTGGATGTCGCGTTCTTTGATTAGGTGTGCCATATTTTGTTTGTATTTTGTATTGTTTGTTGTAGTTGTTGGCTATGGAGCCATCTGGTGTATCAATGAATCCACCTAGTAGGGTGGAGTGGAAAGGGTCAATTATTTATGTCGGAGACGCTAGACAAGCGCTTCGTGAACATAAGATTACTTTTGAAGAGCGTGATGAGTTTCTTGGAGCTATCTATGCAGCTAATCCAGCATTGGTCAGTAATCCCAATGCTAAGTCTGTGTATCGTATGCATCTTGGAGACTTCCAACATTACCTACAGGCACTAAAGTCAAGATGGTCAAATGGAGTTCCATTAGTCAGTAAAGAAGAAGCATTACGCAGAACAAATATTTGTCAAAGTTGTCCAGCAAAGTCACAAGTTAATGGTTGTTATGGATGTAGTGGTTTATCAAAGCTCCTAATGCACATACCTGAAAAGTTCATGGAGAACAATGCAGGTTGCGCAGTGTGTAAATGTTATCTTAACAACAAGGTTTGGATGAGTGAAGAGGTGTTATCTGCTGATTCTAGAGATCTTGAATATCCTCCGAATTGCTGGATGAACGAAGTTTTTCCTCCGCAGTCACCTGTTGGTGACACTTAATGCACAAAGCTCTGAATCCAGAAGCTTCGCAGAATAAGCGTTTAGCAAAACTAGGAAGGTCTTCAAAGTCTCTTAAGCTACCAGCTGGAATAATGTGATCAATTTGAATTTCTTTCGCAGGATGCACATCTTTACAGATAGCGCACTTGTAATGCTTTGCTGCTCTATTGGTCTTTTTATTCACCCTAGTGTCAACATAAGCTGCTTTTAGGCAATCAAACTTAGGTTGCCATCTGGAGCTAGCACTACGTAATGCGCTTCTAATAAACCCAAAGAACCTAGATTTTGTCCATGTCCCACTGTTGTAAGGACGATCTATATCTAGTTTTCTCTTTACTGGCTTTGCTTTTTTCTTACTCATATTCTTTCTCATGACAAAGCTCGCATATTAAACGCAAGTCTACAATCTTTTGTAGTGAATCTTTTTTGATTCCTTTTGCAGGAAAACTTACGAATGATTTTTTTGTCATTGAAAAGTAACGCTCAACATCATCGTTGATTTCTTGAGCTGTGGCTTTGCTTTTGCAATCCTGACACTCAATTACAATATCTTTTAGTTCTATTAATTCATCCATGTCAAACCAGTGATTTAGGGCTATCATCTTTTTCTATTGTTTTCTTAAACATTGTATTGGAAGCTTCATGATACACTACGATACCTTCTGGTTTCATAAATCCTGGAGCAGCTTTGCTTCCATATTCTTTCAAGTGGTTTAGGCATTGCTCAATAGCTTCTTCTTTGAATTCTCCATCATACAATACAGGCACTAAATCGCAGCACTCTGGAAGAACATCTTGATACTTGATGATGTTTGCGTCACCTTTTTTAATCAATTGAGGTTCTTCGTTGTGTTTACACCACCGAATTGTATTGAATAAGCTAAAACGCTTTTCTTGAAGTCCGTAGTTGCATTGGATACTTTTACCCCACCATTCGCCAAAATGCTGTCCTGAACCAAGCTTGCGCAATTCCCTCCTATTCTCTTGCGCCCATTTAGCAAATCCATAGTTGTCATTGCTTGGAAAAATCCATCGAGTTCTACTACCAGCATACATGAACATGATGTTGTCACCTTCTTGCCATACATCAATACAGCCATCTGTGTCCATCTCATCATTAATGTTGTATTTTACAATACAGATTTGAGCATTAGTTCCGTCAATTTTCTCTGTAACCACTGTCCTACGTGATAGTCTTGCTATTTTTGGAAATCCTTTAAAGTCAATCATAAGAAAAAAGCAGACTATATTCGGTCTGCCAGCGAGTTAATTTAATTATTTTTAACGAATTCGCGCCATACTTTCATGACGACTTCCTCTCAATCGTCTGTCACTTGGATGTCATCAACGGAAGCTTCTTTAAGTTGCTTCTCGCCAAACCACCACAATGCAGCAAATTCAGGAGCACGAACAATAATCTTCTCAATGGTTTCTTTGGGAATCTCCATTACACGAAGAGCTTCTTGAAGCTCAAATGTAAATAGAGCCATTTGTCTGGCTAGCTCATGCAACGGGACTTTACCGCTAAGTGTTTCTTGAGTTGATGCAGCAGGTGAAGCAAATGCAGCGGGAGCAGAAGGTGCAGCAGGTAAAGATGCACTACTGCCAGCAATTGAGCAACTTTCACTAGAGATACTTACAGTGCCATTGTATTCATTCTTTTTGAGAGTCCCTACAAACGTAACTGTATCTCCTTGTTTCAAATTGCAATCGCAAGCAGAACCCCATAAAGACAATTTTGATTTACCAGAATTGTCTGAGATACTGATGTTGCGATAGTTCTTACCATTTGAACTTTGTTTTGTCTCGTAAACAGCTTCAATCTTGACAGGACCTAGGGACATTGCTGTTCCTTTTGATGGCAAGTTTAATACTTGATGAATTGTGCTTGGCATATATTATTTCAATTGAAGTTTGTTTTCAGATCAAAAATCCTCACTAGCGGCAGCTTCCAATTCTTTTGATGTTTTAATACCATCGCGAACATAAACTACCTTGCCGTTACCAACATAGGTTTTGGATTTCTTTGCTTTGCGGTCTTCTTCGTTTTGACTGATCGTAGCAGACACGTTTTGTTTGTAGTTGTCATTCTTGTCATCTACAAAGATCGTCAATGGAATGTAAGTGCCTGATTTACCAACAATAAACGTAGCGGGATCTAGTTTATCGAGGTCTTCTTTTTTTAAGCTAATGCTAATGATTGCTGACATAATGTTATTTATTTAGTCTAGTTTTGTTTGTTTGGTATGAGGATTGAACTCTTGGGTTCTCGCCATAAGGAGTTGTTTTTGCTTTTGCAAGTTTTGCGTCAAGCTCGGCAATGGTAGATTGAGCATTGAAAGATGCAATGATTTTATCAATCATTTCTGAATTTGGTTCAGAAGCACTTTCTGATTTGCCATGATCGTTTGTAGCGTCAGCATCTTTGGTGTCATCAATACAGAACAAGCCGTTAAGAGCATATTTGCGCGAGTAAGAAGAGCAAGCTCCTGTAACCTGTGCAGAGTCCTGACCTTTTTTATCTTCAGCTTCACGCGCAAAAGCACTTACTTCCAATGTTTCTCCTGTATCAACGCTCACTAAACGTGCTGTTGATTTAACATAAATCCTATCTCCTACCATTTGAATATCGTCACTTATGGTTAACGCAAGGTTATTTTTAGCTAGAAGAGGTTTAAGTGCCTCTAAAATCCCTTCTGCATTGCGATAATTGTATTTTGCAAAAGCATTGAATTGATCTTTTGGGCATTTCAAGTCACGTTGAACTTCTAGTAATTTTTGAGCAATGTCTTTCATTTTTTTATTTTTGTGTTGGTTGAGTAAGAGCTTTTTCTATTGTCCATCCTCTGTTGATTCTTGTTCGAATGGTTTGCCTTTTAATGCCAGTGATTTTTTCCCAATCTAGCAAATGTTTTGTTTGATTATCATGGGTTAAATAAATCGTGTTTTCTTTATTATTAGCATTCATTTGAGGTGTTACGAATCGGCAGTTTTTAGGTGAATATCCTTCGCTGTTTTTGATTCGATCAAGTTGAAGGCCTTGTTCGTATCCATTGTTTTCAGCCCATTCAATAAATGCTGCGGCTGAAACCCATTCTTTACATACGGATATTTTTTTTTCTTTGTATGATTTTGTTTTAGGATAGTTTCCCTTGCATCTCCGATGCATCTCTTTCCAGACTTCGTGAATTTTGCTTCCTGTTTTTCCGTGCTTGGTGTAACTTCTTTTCATGAATGGGTGAATAATTACTCACGCTTTTAAGGTTGTCAACTGCTTTTTGCATAATGTTGTTTGCTTTAGTTGGCTAATTCTCTGCTTTGAATTGAGAGCAACAATGCGCAAATCCACAGAAAGAACTACAGAAAGTCTTTTCACCTGCTCGTTTTTCGATGATTTCTCCAGACTTAATGTTCTCTTCAGCTTCCGCTCTAGTATCATACACTCGTCTTGCACGTTGTGCATCTGGTTTCTTAACTGCAAACGTATCTGCTTTTGCCCATTGTTCATCCAAGGTGCATCTCCTTGGTTCCCCAAGCGAAGCTTTATGATGTTCGTTTACAGTTTCGTTGATAATCTTTTCAGCATATTCTGCGTCATAAGGATGAACAAAGATCTTGATTGGTGTTTTAGGATAGGACGGATCTACTTTGCTTTGCATGTATTTCCAGTCACGTTGAAAATAGACAACACCTACATACTCACACTTGATACCATTCTGTTCTGCAAGCCAAGCATTCATCTGGACTTGCTTGTAATGTTCATCTTTCGCCTTCTCTTGGACACCACCAGTGGCTTTATAGTCATATAGGCAGTTATCAGCCCAATAGTCCATCTGACCAGAAATGGTAACGATATCATTACCAACTTTAACTTTAGCAAAGTTTCTGATCTCAGCTAGCTCACCTTTCTCGGGACGCGCATACTTCTCAAGGATACTATGGATTGCTGTGCCTAGGAGCGCCATGAAGGACGCATACTCGTCTTTTACGGGTTCTGACTGCGTAGCGAGGTAAGTGCGCTGTGGAGGGCTTACAAGCTGCGTAACGGTATAGTCTGATTGACCCTTGCTGTATTCACTTGATGCTAATGCGCGAGCAAAAGGTGCGGGTAGTGATGTGATTGCGTTATTGTTCATGATTTTTCATTCAGTATTGATCTTCCGCTAGCCATAACAAGTATTAAATACTGCGGGAATGAATTACCCATAGCAAGGCTAATACCATTTAGCAATGCCCATTCGATGGTTGCTGCTTTTTTTGTTTTTTGTTTAACTCCTTCTAGTTCAAGTAGTTTCCTTAATCTGATTTGAATTTCTTCTAATTTTGGATTCATTTTATTATGATTGGCTTTGGTTGGTTGCTTTTGCTATTGCAGACTGAACCATTTGCCAAGCTTCTAAAGGAATATGATTATCATCATTTTCTAGATTTTTTAGCGCTTCCAGCATATCTGGGGCAGCAGCAATAAGGTAAGCGTTTGCTAATCTTTCTTCTTTTGATCTACCTTGCACTCCTCCATCATCATCTTCTCCGTAACCATAGATTACTACGCTAAATGCATCGGCTTCAATTCCGGGTCGGTCACCGTAACTATCACTAAATACAGTCCAAGGTCCAGATGTGTGTTTACTTTTGTTCATAATGTTTTTATGTTTTGCTTGATTTACGATGCTGTATTTTCAACGCATTTCCTGCATCTTGATCATCTTCATTAACAATCGCTTGCAATACAATGAAAAGTGCAGCGTTGCAAAGTTCCCAATAAGGTTCTCCTATTCGTTTTTTAACAATATGCTCAACACTCCAGACTTCTTGATAAGCGCTGAACAATGATTGTGCTTCTTTGGAAAAACGATCTGGCAATTTAAGTATATCCATATTCTCTTGCAATTTTTTTCCAATGTTCAACTTCATCTACTAGATTATTAACTTCATCTTGAAGGTTGTCATTCTTTTCGTTTAGGACATCAATTTTGTATTTCCATTCTTCTTTGCAATGCTTGCATACTTCTACAGTCACTTGAGGATGGCCTCTTAATCTTGAAGTTCTGGTATCTGCATGGTCACAAATACCCTCTCCGCAAGTTCCGCAAAATACCTCAAAGTCATAATCAATAACATGATCTATTTCTACTCTAAAGTTTGGCATAACTTAAATAATTGATACTAGTCTTGCAATGCTATCGCAAAGATATGTTTCATAACTACGTGTCTCATCAAGGTAACCTTCGCAATGCGCTAACTCTTCAATGAGGGTAGAGACGAGATAGTCCATATTCTTGAATGCTTGCAGACTCAAATGAATCTCGCCATTTTCAACAAAAGCAACTAAATGCTTGTCTTCAGTTTTAATAAATTTGATTTCATAATTTGTATTGAAACCAGCACGTTTGATTTTATTGACTGCTTGTTGAAGCATTACAGATTGAATCTCTTCAAGTTCTACAGTTACATATACTGTTTTTTCCCTTGGAAGTTCTCTCTTGAGATTATTCATCAAGGTCGCTGGATGATTGATCTTAGCTTCAGATACAACATCTTTAAATGATTCACTCCATTTACTGTAACTTGGAATAGGGAATGACTCTTCTTCGTTATCTTTAGAGAAGATCCAATCATTCATTGATTCTGGATGTTCTTGAGTAACAATGATTTGAGCAATATCCCAACTAAGCGTCCAGTTATCTTTGATTGTTCTATCTTCGGTCAATTCAATCTTGTTATGAATATTGTATCCATACTTAGCATTCTTGATTGTGCCGACAAATACATCTTTGAAGAATACTTTACCAACATACTTGCCATTTAGCACTTGAAGCTTACCGTAATCATGAACCACGTTATCTAAATGACTGTTACCAGTAAGAAAGTATTCGTCATAATTCTTGGCAAGCTCATTAAATTCTGCTGAGTCAACTTCAATAACGCTGCCATTTTTAATGTTTGGTGCATCAAAATCCATTTTTCCATCTTCGTCCATAGTGTTGCTATATAGCTCTCTAAGGACTGTCCAAGGCTCCCAATGAGCACCATAGTGCATCGTAAATGGAAGTGCTTTGTCATTGTCATAAACAACATTGATGTCAGTTCCTCTGAATGTATCTTTAGTCTGGCTAAAAACATGTTCTTCGGGAATACCATTAACATAGTTAGTGATCTTGATTTGCCAGCCAAGTCGCAGTGAGATAGCGATAGCGTATTTAAGTCCAGTGCCAAACCTACCAATAGGATTAGTAGAGTTAGGCTTAGACGAGACTCCAATCATTGACCAGCTTTTTTGGTCAATCTGTGTATTTGTTACGAAGAATGTTTTCATTGCAATTTTACCTCAAGGAACTAGGAAACATACTTGATCATTTTATCCCATGTATATTCTAGGTTTTCTATTTCATAATGAAATAGGAATATATGATTACCATTTGTCACGTGAACTCCTGCTTCTAAATTTTGCTTTGGTAGTTCAACGCTGTAATACCAATTGTAGTTTGAGTCCATTGATACATATCCAGCTTCTGAGATATTTTTTGCAGCTAGATTTTTATTGATCAAGTTGAAAAGATAATGTCCTTCAGGTCCTTTTACTCGACATAGCTTAACGGGTTCTTCGGGTGGGGCTTTCATTGTTAATGTCACCTCATCTCCAGGATTCATCCCTTTATACGCATCAACAAAAAGTTGTAATGCTTCTTTAAGGTTTTCAGTTTCAATAACTTTTATGTTTTTACTCATTTGATTTCTAGGTTGTGTTGCAGTGGTGATTTAAGGATAGACAAAAGAATCTCAAGGTTCTTATCGTTTTCTGGTCTAAGTAGAGGATTTTCTTTTACATTTGTTTGTGTATTTACTAGTGCTGTGATTTCTTTTTTGACATCACTATACATCAAAGACTTGTTTCGACCAAGATCATTTCTTTCTGCTAGCAGTTTATCTGTTTCATCATTACTAAATTCAAGTTCAATGCGAATTGTTTTACCCCAAACTGACGACATACAACTTGATAACTCTTCTTCTTTTTTATTAACAAGGTTAGCTATTGCGATTTCATGAATCTTCTTATCAATCTCTTTACGCCTTTCTTGCATTGCTTTATTATGCGCAATACGTTGTTCGATTTCTTTTTGAACTAAAGCTTCAATGATTTGCGTTTTTGTTGCTTTGGGAGTCGTTGACTCCCTTGTGCTTTTGATGATTTGAGTTGACATATTAGTAGGCAAAAATGTTTAGTGTTTTAGCTTTTGTAAGTTTCACTTCAAGTTTTTTTGTTTTAATGTAAATTGACCCTTTAGATTTTTTCATTTCAATAATATCTCTTTCTTGAATATCAAATGAATCACGCTCATACGTTTCTTCACAATAAGCATAATTAATAGAAATTTCTCGATTGTATGAGTAATCGCTAAATGGCTTACAAAATAAAGAAATATATTCAAAAGTTTTTGTTTTTGTATATTGTGCATATGTTTCAATATTTGGAATCTGCTCAAGCATATATTTCTTTTTTGCATGATTTCCTTCTGAGTATGCTATATATTTAAGACCTTTTTCTTCAAACTCTTTATTTAAGTCTGGCAATAATGTTGTTTTCGCAACTGTTACAACAGCACTGTATGGATTATCGTCAATGCTTTGAATGTTTATAATATCATTAAATTTATCAGGAGTTTCGTTATGAATAAGACATTCTTCAATCAAGCAAGAAATAGCATCAGGTGAAATTGCGCCTGAGGCTTCAACGTATTTATGTAATTCTTTATTTAGTGTTGCATCGGATACTTTGTCATCAATCATTTGATGTAGAGCAATTTCAGGAAACTCTTCAAATCGCTTATGGTAACGAACTCGCCCAGGTCTATTATTGAAGTATTTTCCAATGTCAGAATTATTACTTGTTAGCAAAAATAAATGCTTATTATGTGTTGTTCCATCAAGCAGACTAAGCATTGAGTTTTTATGATCTTCATCACCATATACTTTTTCAAACTCATCAATAAAAACAATACATGGATTAGGGATGTTGCTCAGGAACGTCTTGAAGCCTTCATTACTATGCGCTGCATTAACGCAAATCACTGGCATAGATGAGCCAATGCAAATTTGTTTAGCAGTTAAAGTTTTTCCGCAACCTTTAGGTCCAGAAAGCAAAACGCTCATTCCTTTATTTAGTTGCTTAAATGTTTTAATTACACGCAAACTAAAGTCTGGGCAATCACCATAGATTTTGTCTGGTAAGGTAAATGCTGCACGATGTTCAAGATAGTATCCTGACATTGGATCATAACCAATATCGTAAAAATCTGTGCTTAATTTGTTGTTAATTGCTGTGGCTCCCGTTAATTGGGTTCTGTTTCCTGATTGGATGGTATTCATTTTTTTGTGTGTTTGGAGATTGGCAACCGTTCTAGTTCTCCCGAACTTCCTGCAACAGGAACTAGACTTATAATTACAAGTTAGGACGAATACTTGTATCAGTTTTAAGTGCTCTATGAAAGCAACGGTTATTTATTGGAGAATGGTGTCCTGTGCGCTCGGTATTGTGAGCCTGACTTATTCTTGGTTGGTTACGTCCAACATTCAGAGGAATTTAGTAGCAGCTTTCATCCGCAGAACTTTTTATCCAGCTTACCGTATACTGGGCTAGCTTGACGCTACTAGCGGTTCCACAAGGGTTACTCTTTAATACAGAGTTCCTAATGCCTAAGGCAGCGTCTTTCCGCTGTGTCTTTGTGGACGGTAACTGGGTTTTACCTTATTGGCGTGTATAACCAGTCACAGGGATGCACCCCCGCTCTTGCCTATCTAAGAATTACCACACTCCAACTTCCGATCAGGTCGCTCATTCAGATGTCGTGCTTCATGCCTGAAACCGTATGCTCTATTAAATGCCCTCATTGCGGAGGCTGGAATGTGGTCTCTGTCTTTCCAGAGTGTCCCGATTTTACACAAGCTATTGGAGAATTGGTTTCTCCGCTTTTACCAAAACTTGCTTTGGAGCCATGCCTTCTGTCTCGTTGTGGCTATGCGCTTCTTGCATCTGGACTAAGAACCGTAAGCAAGGGACAACGCAGAAATCTTATTTTGTTCTTACTGCCATCATATCTCCTTTATTGATGACATATGCTGACCAGCAAGCTTCAAGTTTTAATGTATCAACATTGATTGATTGATTGAAGTTCTCAATCTCTTCTACCATTACCTCATGCGAAGCTAACTTTAGTTTGGCTAAATCAATATTATGATTTGCATGACACGCCATGAGTAGGATCATGTAGTCATCACCTGTAAATCCTGAAAGTATATTCCATTCATCACAAATCATTGCAATTTCGTAAATCTCTGCACGATCTTCTGGCGATACATACATCTTTAGTTTTTTCATACTGTGATTGGTTTATGAGTCTTCATCTCTGTCTTTTGCGCACTGGCATAAACACAGAATGAAAATCACAAAATACACAATGACAATAACACCAAAAACTGCAAACACTGGGTGGTTTTTTAGTAATTCAATCATTTTCTAGTCTTTTGAATTTATGCACTGTGTATGACGGATTGCATTTAGTAGCTGCTATAGCATTTTTTTCATTATCATAAAACGAAAGATTGTATCCATTTTCGTTTTTGAGAATCCAAATGTATTCAGGTTCTGGTTTAACGCGATAATCTAAATCGCAAAAATTAAAAGCAGGACCATCATCCAGATGCATTGTATCTATCCATCCACCATTGCTTGGTCTATTTCCTATGGAGTTGCATTGGATTTTCTTACCTGCTTTATGGGCTTTTACTACTTCAATAATTTGTTCGTGTGTCATTGTTCTATTAGTTTGATGTTTGCTGTTACTTCAAGTTTGACGGTTTTAACAGCCTTGAAAATCAATACGGGATTGCACCAAGATTTTGATGATCCTGACTGAAGGCAGTTACATGATGTTTCCCAAATCTCTTTATGTTCCTTCAAGATTGCTTTTTCTGTTGCTGAAATTGACGTGAATGGTCCATTGAAATCATCGCAACCAACTTCTTTGTAGTAATATCCTGCTTTCATAATTTTAGTAATTGTTTTGCTTTTTCGCGCATAAAGTTAGCTTCTATTACTGCGTTTACTTTATTGTCCGTTGATTCATTGCGCCATGTTTCTTCGCATAGAATATAAGAAGTAAATAAGCTACGCATTTCATTAAGCTCTGTTTCAAGTTTGCGACTTTCAGTTTCTAATTCGGCATAGCACACTATGTTTGATGCATTTTTGTTTCGTTCAAAAACTGCATTTACTCTAGGATGGTCATTCATTTCAATACCTCCTTGTATTCGTGGATTGTTGCGCCGCTTAACGATGAGGAATATGCTTTTGCCTGACATTCATCATCAAATACTCCAGCTGGATTACCGTTTTCGTGATCCACCCTCCACAAGCTGCGGGGCTCTGGTTTGATGCGGTAGTCAAACTCATTGAAATCCCATATAGGGTTTAAGGTGTCTTCAAAGTTGCCTTTGCCTTGGTCTGCGATTTCTACTTTTCCACCATCGCGATGATGCGCAATCACCGCAATCATTTCGTCGTGTGACATGCTCATGCGCCCTCCTTTCTCGCTGTTAGCATTGCGTCTGCTGCGATGTATCGCAATGCCGCAGTGACTTTGGCGTGAAACTTCATTGTTTCGATTTGTTGATTGATGTTTTCATCCCCGCGCAAGTCGCTGTCTCTGTCTGGTCGTTTCATGCCAGCAAGTTTCTCCTGAGCAAGAAGCGATAGGTGCTTCCATGTCATCTCGCTAACTTCATCTTGTGGGACATTTCGTGCAAAGTAGTCACGCAAGCTCATGCCGCCGCTTCCATCGCTCCAATTTTGCGAGTCTGATGCATAAGGCAAGTGAGGAAATGCGCTGCCTCCATCGTCTATTTTATTGTTTTCCATATTATTGATTTGATATTTTTTATTTAGTCAACTAAAATCACGCCATGGACAAAAAGCCATTAATGCAGAAGCTTGGTTTGGAAGGTTTTAACAAGCCTAAAAGAACTCCATCGCATTCTAAAAAGAGTCACGTTGTAATGGCCAAGGAGGGTGACAGAACAAAGCTTATCCGTTTTGGGGAACAAGGCGCAAGTGTAGCTGGAAAGCCTAAGGCTGGCGAATCTGAGCGCATGAAGGCTAAGCGTAGATCATTCAAAGCTAGACATGCTCGTAACATAGCAAAAGGCAAGATGAGTGCTGCTTATTGGGCCAACAAAGTTCGCTGGTAAACACGATTTCTTATGATGAACAACAAGAAAATGGCCGGTTACGGCAAAATGATGGGAGCAGGTAAAGCACCCGCTAAGAAAGTAGCTAAAAAAATGACTCCAGTAGCCAAGAAAGTAGCTAAAAAAATGAAATAACAACTTAGCGTAGCCTCGGAGATGGGGCTGCGCTTTTCATTTCTTGAAGTAATAAAGTTGTTCTTGCTTCAATTGCTTTTAGAATCTCAACAGCTTCATCTCTTACGGTGTTGCTTTGAGTCTCAAGCACTTCAGACATTGCGTGCGCAAACTGCATACCAAGATCATCTAATTCTTTATCTTCAGGTGCGTTTCCACCTGTTCTAGGTAAAGCTTTACATAATTGACCACAAGCACAGGTCACCCAATTATCTGCAAGAGCATTTGCTTCTTCTAAATCATCTACGCTTACTAATTCCATGTCTTGACTCAAGAATGCAAACCAATCAAAGCCTGGATGAAAAGGATCTATTTTGTCTTCATTGCTTACAATTTTTTCTAAATTGCTTTCTGGGACAACAATAAAAGGATATTTGCCATTAGATTTGTATGTCACAGATTTGCATGGAACTTTTAATGCTTTTTTATTTTCTTGAAGAAGTCCATTATCAGGCATGATGCAATCATAGACCACATCATCTTTTTTTAGCTCTAAATAGTCTTTTTTTACTCGGTATTTCATATTTTCAAACTGTTTTTTTCTTAATGTTTATTAAACTAGATCTTTTACGAATTTACCATCAACCATTTTGCCTGTGCGTTTAGAAATAACATCATAAGCTTGCTGTAAGCAGTCTTCTAAGGTGAATCCATACATCTCGCAAACTCCAATCAAGGTGACTATGGTGTCTCCAATGCCATCTTTGATTTCGTTGAGAAGATCAAGGCATTCGTCAACACCAACGCCAGATTGTAATTCCACAATCTCACCTAGGAATTTCAACTTGACCGCAGCGTCTCGCGTTTCAGTAAGCTCTTCTTGTGTTTTCTCTAATTGTTTAAGAGGATTGCTGTTTTGAATGATTTCTTTTGCGTGAAACCATTGGCGTGTTTTATTAATTAATTCATTCATTTGATTTTTACTTCCTTTTTTATTTGTTTAACAAATTCTTCCATTTCTTCACTATCGCAATTATCTACCAAGTAGCTTAAAATTTTAAGGATTAGCTTTTTTGACCATTCCGCATTATTTACTGAATCTTCAATAGCCATTACAAAATTCATTGTTTTTTTTGCACCAAATTGGTTGTAAATTTCGTAAGGATCAATTTCGTTATGGAAAGTATATGTTTCGTTTTTTGGCATATTGTTTAGTTGGCTAAAGTTATTTCATGGCTGCTGCTGTTTTGATTACTTCTTTCATGTCAAGTTCTTGGAACTTCAATAGATTCCTCACGGTTACTACACCCTTTGCGTTGAGCCAGTAATATGACTTATGGATCTTGCCTGTTTTTTTACGCTTGAACTCAATCCAGAACTTTAGTCGGCTAATTGTAGATTTCATCTCCATACCAGTAACTAGATTGATCTCTGCTTGAGTGGTTTCGGCTGGTAGTCCTACTGACTCTTTGTATGCGCAAACATTAGCTACAGCGACTATGATACACGCTTCTCTTACTGTTAAGCCATAGCCTGAGCTATTTCGTGTAAATGCCGTTACTGTTTCAATGTTCCTCATTTGTTTTGAATTTCTCTAAGATTTTATTACTTAAGTTAAAGTCTGACCCTAGTATGGATAATTGTTCTGGCCATCTTTCAATTGTATATTCATCATGAATTGCTTGCAAATACATCAAGAATGTTAATCTCGATTCTTCAATGTCACTGAATATTGTTTCTTTTTTATCAGTCAGAAGTTTTAGACTATTCATTTCAAAACTATAATTGTAATCTTCATCACTAATTAATGCTCCTACTGCGCACTTTAAGTCACCACAACGGTATAGGCATGTGCCACTTTCTTCAACTGATTTCTTATTTTGCGTAAGCAGATGGTTAGCTACAAAATCAAAGATTTCTTGTAACGATTTATTATTTACTTCTTGTATTGTCATAATGATTAAAAGCGCCCTGAGCAAGATTCGAACTTGCAACCACTGACTTAGAAGGTCAATGCTCTATCCAATTGAGCTATCAGGGCTTTGTTATTATTGTTGAAGATTTAATGAGTTTACATAAGCTTTTGCCCACTGCTTAGCTGTTGCCCATGCTGGTTCATTTGTTTTGTTTGTTGGGTCTTCTAGCACTTCCAGTAAGAGGAAGTCTCTTAGCAGGTTTTTTCGAGGATGCAATAGCATAGCTTCATGCATTGCGTTGAGGTCATTGCAGAAGTCTGGTATGCTTTCAAGTCCTACGCTTGGGTTGTCTATGTGAACCCAGCATCTTTTTCCGTTTAACCATGGTTCTTCTTCGATAAACCCAAGCGATGTTGCAATTACGGCATTGATTTGTTCGTCAGTCATTCGATCCATTTTCCGATTGTTTTTAAGTAAGCCTCGCAGCGTTGGCGAGCGGTTGCTGTGATGCACAAATCGAAATCCATCTGAGCCTTTTTCACTCCAACCTCTCTGCAAATTGCGGATTTAATTTGCTGCGTGTATTTTTTAGGTAGTCTGTCGTTCGAGTATATAACTTCTAATTCAAACTCATGGCAAACGTTCAGGTCGGAGGTGTAGTCGGGTAGATGACTTAACTTTAATTCGTCGTTGTATCCGTAGCCATATAAGCCTCCGCCATTTCTGCCGATTCCGTCTTTATCGACCCATTTAACGCCTCCGTTTGCGCCGCTTTTTGAGTGCCACCCCAGCGACTCCGCAATCGCGATGTTTATTTGTTCGTCAGTCATTTTGTTTTTCCTTTCTCTAATTGCGCAAGCCCTCTAGCTAGTATATTTTCACAATGTTTGATTGCCTCTTTTTTTGCTTCTCTCATAGTTTCGTATGATTTTATGGATCTGCGATTAAGAAAATAATATACCCAATCTCTTGACGAGTACGACTTGTAGACCTCTATGGTTATTACATCGGAAATTACTACGTGACATCCGCCTAATCGTGATTTTTCCCATTTCATTTCGCCTCCTTCCATTGCCAAGTTGTTTTTCCGTCTGAGTCAACCACGTATTCAGCGTGTCCGCGCTCTATGGCTTGTTTTTTTATTTTACGTACATCTGCCCAGTCAAAAAGCAGCGCAACGCTAAGAAGCAAAGTCGCAAAGAAAAATGCGTAAGCCCATTTTTCGTCACTCACTTGCTCCTCCTTCCTCTGCCATGGCTTTCCACTCAAGCGCATCTAACCAGCCTTGTCGGTAGCGACTCCAGCATAAACCATCGCTTTTTTCTGGGTTCTTCTGATATGCGAGCTTGCAAGCGTCATCCATCTTTTTGCTGGTGTCGTCACCGACAAGGTCACCATGCCGCGCTAAAACGTCCGCTAGCGGCTCGCCTTGCTCAACCCACTCAAGCAAGCTATCTCGCCAGTCTTCGGCGTAGGGCGGGTGGTTAAGTTTGAATGCGTGACCACCATCCCACGTTGATTGTTTCTTGCTTGGCTTTAACTTGAAACTCCATACCTCACCATCTAAATCCTGCGCAATGTATTTTGGCTCCTCAATCCCCGCCGCTTTACAGGCGGCAAGCAGGGAGTCCGATAGTTGTTCTTCTTGTGTGTTCACGATTGTCGATAACTTGCAAGAATTTTGTTCGCCCCTTTTATAGCTGCTTTTTCAGTTTGATACGATTTTAATTCGATAAAATCTTCACGACCTTGCACATTGTTAGTGACTGTCACTGTGTAATAATAACCCCCGTAACAATTAGTTGATTTTTCGATTTTTGCAGTGTAATCGCCTTTAGTTAATTCTGTAATTATCATATTGTTATGTGTTCATAGTCCTTTCTTTTCTTGGTTATCTGAATGACATTCAGGTTTTTCTACAAACACTGCAATTGGAGCATCGTCACTACCCCACCAGTTAGCTGCGTTCAGCAACACTAAGGGCGTTAAAGGTCTGCTGCAATCATTGCGCTTGTTACACGTTTCGTAGAATGTGCAGTATGTTCTATCTCTATAGCAAATCATGGTTTAGTCAAGCTAATTAGTGCTTTGGCGTGTAGCTCTGCTGCTTCGCGGGTTAGGTGAACTACTCCATTTGAGAGTAATCGGTTATCAATGTCGTCATCACTCCATAAGTAATATTGAACATTAGCACTCTCTCTGAATGATACGAAATAATACTTCTCTTTTATACGGGGTTTTACTTTCAAAGGTTCTGGCACATCGTATGCACCAATGCGGATCGTTTTAATTCTGCGGCGGTAATTTCTAGTCACATCCCACTCCGGGTGAGTATTACATTTTCTCCATTCTTTTTGTTCTACACGTTGATACTCCCAATTATTCCATGGCGTATCTGATTCTTGTGCGTCTTGCGCATAGGCAAGCATTAGGTCTGCATGTATATGTTTTGTCATGTTTAGATTGGTTTAATGATTATCAGGTTTTGACTTACGATTATTTCTGTATTTGTTCCGCGAGGAAATCCAGCTTTTTCTAGCCATTTGCCACGCAATCTTAGGAAAGGTGCTTTGCGCTCGTCAGTTACTTTGGATTTTCTTTTCATTTTGCCTGTTCTTGCATAAAAAAAGGGAGAGACGGACTAGCCGCCTCCCCCTGACTACACACAGAAAAGTTATGGAAGCTCTTCGGTGGACGGTGTGCCGCCTTTACCGACTGCTTTGAGATATAGAGGTGATTGGATAAGTTCAGCATATGCTACCTCGTCCATTACTTCCATTGTTGCAATATGCTTCGGAGCCATGCAGCCCGATGAACGACCACCTCCAGGGAGAATCTTGTCCCATGCGCGAAGCACAGTGACTTTACCAAGAGCAGATGCAACATCTAGTGGCAAGCCTGTTGTGGTGATTGCGTCACCCGCTCTTGCTGCTAGTTGTAGTTCTACTTGTGTTGGGGTAGTTAGCCCGAACACGATTTTTGCACCTGCTACTGCTGCTGGCATTACATTTTTGAGAACATTAAGTTCAGCTTCATCACGACAATGGATCAATTTAGTTACGTTCATGGTATTGTATTTAGTTTTGTTTTTGATTAGCGTGATTGTCATACGGAATGCGCAACCTCCGTTGTAATTGACAATTACATCAATTACATAACGACCTCAAGCGAAGCTTAATTTACGCTTTGAGGTTTTCAATGCCTTTGGAAGAGAACCTGTCAGCGCGAACGCTGATACAATCGCTGCTAGTTTAGGATGATCTTGCAAGGAGAATTTGTGTTCTGGTGCTTGTGGTGCAATGCCGCGCACACCGTCACGGTTGATGTATACAGAACCACTGCGAGCTACCATTGGGGTAACTGTTTGTGGTGCTGCGCATGGTGTAGTGGATTCATGTTGTGATGGTGCAACATATTCTGTTGAAGCCAAGTATTTAGTCTGGCTAAACGGATTAGGTGCTGGCATGAATGCTTTAGGGTATGCAGTAGGAATACCAAAGAAACGGCAACGAGCAACATTGCTACCTTTCATGGTAAAGAAAGACTTCTCAACATTAAGGCCTACACAATAAGCTTGTGTATCCTCAAGTGCGTCATAGTCATCTGAGTGCATGAGACGGGCTACATAGAACGCCTTGTTTACGTTGCCCTCATACTTATGGATAAGGCGCATTGCTGTTTGCTCTACGCGCATATCGAGTAAGTCATGATAATCCTGCGACTGGAATGTTGACGCGCCTGACATGAAGTCAATCAAGTCTTCATTCTCGGCTGCAAGTTCCATTACCAACAACTCTGTTGGAGTCATTGTTTCAGGGTCAAGGTTATCTGACATAGCCTCAATCATCAACTGCGCCTGATGGTCACCATCAAACTCATAGCAATAATTGAGGGATTGTTCTGAATCGTCCTCTTCGATGATGCCCTTGATTAAGGCATACTCTACTTCTGAAACGGAGTTAGCAGGATGATGAACATCTGTGGACTTAACCGTTCCTTCCATAGTAACATGGAAAGATGCTGGTGTAAGCTTTGGATCACGCATCATGGTGATCAGGACAATCCATTGATTGCCTACCCGCATTGCTGTTGAGGTAGCAACAAGATCATCGTTACCGACAATCTGCTGAGCAACTCTGTTAAAGTCTCCACCAATAGCACGTCCTAACCGTGTAGCTACGGATTGCATAGCTGAGTTAGGATTGTTGTGCAGGATTGGAGAGAATCTTCCGTCCTGTGCGCCAAGATCAACACGGATTGAGCCGTGTTTGAACACGTAACGTGCTGGACGGTGATACACTGTGTTATTGACCTGACCTGAACGTGTAGTGGGACGTTCATACGGAGGCCATAACGTAGTCTCAAGATCATTCCACTTACCATTAACCTTGGAGCTAACGGAGATAGACTGATGAGACTTGCGTAGGTTAGCTGCTTTCCACTTCTCTAAGGATTTGTAGGAAGCAATAACCCCGAATACAATAGAGATTGCTGTTTGAGGATGATAAGGCTCCTCTAAGGCAACTTCCATTAACTGGCGGCGTATCCGTGAAGGAACACCACCAAACTCCTTCACAATCCACCTTCTGGCGTATTGTGGGAGTAGCCCTGTTCTAAGATGGGCGTATTCTTGCTCGCTGATTAGATTTTGATCATGTAGGCCAGCGAAACCTGCATAATTCTCTGTTGTGGTGTGTGTAGTCGCACTCATAATAATGCATTTCAACCCATAGCGAAGCTTATTCTTGACAACCTTTGCCAATTATTTATGCTTACGCCATGGGAGATTCTATTCAGCCAATCCGTAAAGGACGGCCACCAAAGATCGCAGATCAAGTTTGGTTGGAAATTGAAGATAGGTATGTATCAGGCGATACTTCCTTGAAAGATTTAGCTCTGGAGTTTGGATTGAACTACCAAACTGTGTTGTCGAGGAGCAAAGACAAACGATGGTTAAGTCCACAACGAATCAGCCGTGCATTAACCCGCACCGATTTACCCCCACAGGACACAGCAAAGCAAATTGCAGACCGTTGGGCGGCGAGAAAAGAAGAAATGAGAGAGAAACTATACAAAGGCGCAAGCAAAGCCTTAGATACTTTCTGGCTCATGTCTCCCATGCCTCAGGATTTTGCGGAGGCTGAAAAAGCTATGAAGATGCTTGATAAAGCAATCAACCCAGATGAAGGAAAGACAGACAGTAGTATTAACCTCTCTATCTTAACCAACGGTTTTAATCCTTCTCCTATTGTTGACATCTGATTACTTTAGCCAAGTTTGGATACACCAGAAAAGAGCCTATAAAGTGCAAAGAAGCTAAATAAGCACACAAACAAGCAAAACAAGCACTGAATTAGCGCATATGAGCCAATTTGAGAGCACTTTGACCACTTGGTAGGGTGATCACAGCGGATTGGGGGTAAGCCATGCTTAAATCGGCTTATAGAGAGGTATAGACGCACAGTGTTTTTGCCGTAACCCTAAGTAATTACGGATGGATGAGGCACGGTAGTACAGAATAACTGTTAGGAGAGATGTTGATATACCAATGGATTTTATGTTTTAGCCCCGAGTAGAGCCAAAACAATCTGTATTGGTATTGATCTTTCCAGTAATCACAATGTATTCCCCTTTGCCTGTTCTCAAACCACTAAGGCAACTAAGATTGATCTTGTTTTTGCCTGCTGTTCTTGTGTGGATAGAGAGTAGGATAGTGTTAATTAGGGTAACACCCAAGACAACGCCCCAATTTAGTTGGCTAAACTGAGGCGCTGGTATTGGAGGCTATAGACGAGTAACGTCTAGTGGGGGAAGAACACTATGATCTTTTAACCTTATTGGTAACTTGACCATAAGGATCACTCTATCCCAAACCTTCTTCTTTACAGGAAGAGAAAGTAAGTATTGAGTTGCGTTCTCCACTGCGTTTGCGTGGCTATTCTGTTTGCGTTGTTTATCGTATTTCATATGTGTATATGTTATTGCAGTCTGATGACCTCATCAGTGCGCTCATTAAGCACAGACCCCCGAAGGAGTTTCGGTCTATTCTTTCTTACCAGTTACGATCTATTAAACAACGCTTGATGATCTCTGCCATAGTCTCGTTAATCTCATTGATTGCATGATTGATAAAGCCAGCGCCCGAACCCATTCCTGCTCTGACGTTGCGACAATCAGCTTCATGTCTTTCTTCAAACGGGAATGATCCCTTTGGTAACAGCGCTATCAATCCATCCTTCCTTGCTTGAAGTTGATTGATTGCTTCTGCTGCTGTGATTGGTAGTTGTAATGTAGTATTCATATGTGTGTGTTGTTGGTATAGTCTGAGGGGCGGCGGGTGTCACCTGACTCCCCTACTCCGCAGTATCGACTACACAGATGGAACAGAACGTTTGTGAAAAAATTCTCGTAAAAAAAATTCTTGAGTGAAAATAAATGATGGGTTAATTAGACGCCATGGATAAGTATGGATACAATTGGCCGACTGGTGTAAATCAGTTGACGATTGAGTTATGGTGCTATGCGCATAGAAAGTGCAGTGTTGAGGAGAAGTGGGATCACTTCAAGAATGTGGTTGATTTGGCGTTTAACTGTGATGGGAGTGTAAGGAGGGTTATTTGGAATAAGTGGACGAATAAGATGATTCGTAGTGCTATTGGTGATGGGGGGAAGAAGAGGTTTTTGGGAATTGCGGGATGTTCGTCTAGTGGCAAGAGTGATGGCTTTGCCTTGTATGCATTGGTGGAGTTTTGGAGTCGGCCAGCAGACACATATGTGTTTGTTATGAGCACGACTAAGGCTGACGCTAGGAAAAGGATTTGGAGGAGTGTTACGCAGTTGTATGCACAGGCACAAAGGATGGGATGTCCTGGAAAGTTAGTGGATAGCCTTGGAGTAATTCAGGGCGTAAACAAGTTAGGGAAACTGACAAGGAACAGTGGTATTGAGCTTGTGGCAGCAGGTAAGGCTGAAGCTGGAGAAGCTAGTAGTGGATTGATTGGTATTAAGAGTCCGAATGTTGTTGTGATTGCTGATGAGATGCCAAACCTTGGAGAGGGTATTTTGGAAGCAGCGTGGGACAACCTTACGTCCAATGATCGGGTGTTCTTTGGTGGATTGGGTAACCCGAATTTATTTAGTGATCCATTTGCTGATTTGTGCGAGCCAGTTGGTGGGTGGGCTACAATTACGGAACAAGATGAGGAATGGAAAACAAAGTATGGAATGTGTATTCGCTTTAATGCTGAGTTAAGTCCACGGATTACAGAGCCTGATGGAGAGAAGTATTTTTGGCAACCAGATCAAATGTATTGCGACAGGATTGCAGACGCTAGAGGTGGTAAGAGAAGTAGAGGATACTATCGTTTCGTTAAAGCTTTCTGGTGTCCAGAAGGTGCTGGAAATACAATTTACCAAGAAAGTGAGTTCATTGTGAACAATGCAATGGAGGATCAAGAGCCTGAATGGGAGGGGACGCCGATTGTAATTACGGCGCTAGATCCTGCATTTACCCGTGGAGGTGATAGGGCTTACGCTGGTGTTGCAAAGATTGGTAAAGTTGGTGGGCGCGATCATCTTCATATTTGTCAGTATAGGGGGTTAGTAGAGGATACTTCTGACAAGAAGAATCCATTATCTCATCAATTGGTGATACAATGGAAGGAATTGGCTACAGACTGGGGTGTTACACCATACAGAGCTACGCTAGACGGTACAGGGAGCGGTATTAGCTTTGGGCATATAGTTGATGCGCTTTGGAGTCCTGCTGTCTCTAAAGTCAATTTTAGCTCAAAGGCTTCAGGTAGAAAAGCATTCTTCCGTGGCAAAGAAATTGAGTATTACAACAAGAACAGCGAGTTATGGATTCAACCAAAAGAGTTTATTCGTGGTGGTCAGATTACTGGCGTGAGCAAGGAGTTGATGAAGGAACTTTGCACACGACAATACTATTCAAAAGAAACTGCTAAGTTGCGCGTAGAAAGCAAAGATGAACATAAAAAGAATAACAATGGAGAGTCTTGTGACATTGCAGATATGTTCTTAATGTTAGTAGATAAATCCATTGCTTTAGGAATGTTTCATTCTGAAGAAGTCAAGAATGTCAGTAAGGTAACTGGCAAGAATTGGAGTAGATTAGTTAAGAAAAAGCAAATTAATGCTTGCTGTGGAAGAAAATTGAGGTAAGAACAGCCCATGTCTTTTGTCGAAAGCACACGCGAACTTGATATTATCGCAGATAATTTGAAGAGTATTGACCCAAAAACGGGTGAAGCTCCTAAAGAACGCATGGTTACGCCAGCTGGGTTACGTTCCATTCATAGTAAAAACATTAATGATGATGAAATTGGCTCCCATAACAGGGGATTGGTGCAACAAGACATGGATTTTAGTCCTCCTTTTGATGAAAAAGAACTAAAAGACAAAGGACAAGGTGAAAGATTTAACTTCAATACAGGTGAAGCAGCTGCAATTAAGAACGAAGCCGTCTCTGGTTACGTAGATATTTACAGCACACCTACTACAATTGCGCAGATTCCGTTGAAAAACGTTCCTGAGCCAATGCGTAGCATGTATGAAGCTGTATTAGCTGAAGAATTCACCACAATGGATAAGGCGAATGACTCTGCTTTCCCCACATTCCTTCAACTTTGCGACATTTATGTTACTCATGGCGTGGCTGTAGGTTACTTTGAGGATAAACAGACAATGCATTACAAGGTTGGCGGGTTAGACAGATTCAAATTCCCGCGCAAAACAACCATCATTACGAGCGATATGCCTATGTGTACTTGCTCCAGCACAATGAGCATCATTGAACTCTATAATAAGATTAGAGGAGATGAACCCTTGAAAGGCTGGAATAAAGATGCTGTAATTAGAGCTATTACTACTGCGGCTGGTCACACTGACACCAAGTGGAATGAATGGGAGCGCCTACAAGAAGACTTGAAATGTAACGATGTCTATCTTGAGAGCGCAGTTGACATGATTGAACTGGTTTATGGCTGGATTGTAGAGTTTGACAAGAGCGTCTCCTTCTACATTACAACCAAAAACGGTTCAGACATGAACACTGCAAAAGGAGATGAAGAGTTCCTGTTTAAGGAAGTCAGTTACTATGAAAACACCAATCAAGCCTTCCAGATTTTTGCATTCACAATTGGAAACAATGCCCGTATCCACTCCGTAAGAGGATTAGGCTACCTTATCTACCAGATCTGTAACGCTATGAACGTCCTAACCTGTAAGGTTATGGACAATGCGCGTATTGAGGGATCAATGGTTGTTCAAGCTACAACGCAAGAAGACCTTGAAGACCTTGAAATTATTGACTTTGCTGGCGGTATTGCACTACCTCCAAACATTAATCTTCCAGCTAGACCACAAGCCAACAACCTCAATAACTCCATGATTCCAGCTATCCAGCTTGGTCGTGGACTTCTTGATCGCGCTACTGGTGGACTAAGTGCTGGTAACATGATTCTGGCAAACCAACAAGATAGACGCACAAAACTTGAGGTTAGTGCGCAACTTGATTGGATTAACAAACTAAATAGTTTTGCTATCAACCTGTTCTATGGTCCGTTGGATAAATTGATGCGTGAAAAAGTTAAACGTGCATTCACGATTCGACAACCTGACCGAGAAAGCCGTAAAATGGTGCAGGAAATGAAGCAACGCTGCATAGATAGAGGAGTGCCTGAAGAGGTATTCGCTATGATTGATTATGAAAAAATCAAAGCGCAGCGTATCATTGGAACTGGATCAAGAGTAAGTCGTGTTATGATTTACGACCAGCTGCAACAAATGTATGCAAGCATGGATGAAATTGGACGTAAGAACTTTACGTTCGATGTAGCTGCCGAGCTTATTGGCGCTGACAAGACCGTTCGTTACTTTGGTAAACCAGAGGATCAACGTCTTCCAATGGATGCTAAGATTGCTGATCTTGAAAACAACCTGTTGCTACAAGGTCAACCAGTCAATCCTATTGATGGTGAAATGCACATGGTTCACATTCCTCGCCACTTGGCAGTGCTTGAAGAATCGCTTCAGGGCGTTGAAACTGGTGAAGTTGACTTGATGCAGTATGCTACAACCTTCTCTCCAGTTCATGAACACCTTACTCAAACTCTTGAAATGACTACGGTTCAACCTGAAATTCAAGAAGAGTATAACTCCTTCCTACAAAGAGCACAGCAAATTGGTGAAATCATTGTTAATGGTATTCGCGCTTATAACAAGCAACAACAAAAAGCTGAAGAAGAAGCTGCTGCTGCTGCTGAACAAGGTCAACCACAAGAGCAAGGTGGCAATCCAGCTGAGACAATGGAAACTCGCATGAAGATGCAGATGCAAGCAGAGATTCACCAAGAGAAACTCCGTCAAATGCGCGAGATTGGACAGCAAAAGATCGTTCTTGAAACACAGAAAGCTATGAGCCAGATTGCAGCTAAGGACGCTGAAGCCAGAGCTAGAGTGGACAGAATCAAAGCCATGGGGCAATAAACTTTATGACAGAAGCAGAACAACAAGCGTTAGGCCGTATTTTGGCCACGCCATTATTGGAGAAAGTATTCTCCGAGATTCCACGCACTAGATGCAAGATAGATGTTGATACAGTGGAAAAAGCCGCTTTATCACAGGCTTACAATATGGGGCTTTTAGCTGGGCTAAACGCGTTCTATGAGTTAGCTAAAACCAAACAAACTGTAACATTAACAACGAGAAAGTTGCGCCATGAGTAAAGAAGACACCGATGACGGAGGAGAAATTGAAATCCTAAAAGCAATGAACGATTCATTCCCAACGGATGATAATTATTCATTATCAGACAATAATGAACCAATCGAGGAAACTCCTGTTTCTGATCCTGTAAAAAAGGATGATGTAGCTCCAGCAGTTAAAAATGATGAAGTTAACTTAATTGAGGAAGCTGATGACTTTCTTGGTTTGTCTGAGGAAGAAAAATCAACTGAGTTTAATGAAGACACCTTCAATAAAGAAACTGAAGAAATGTCAAAAGGCATGGATGCTAAAGCAGGTGACAAGTTCCGTGCTTTGCGTCAAGAGCTTAAAGACTACAAACAAAAGCAAGTTGAGGTAAAAGTCCCTGCTGATGTTGAAGCTAAAATCAAAGACCTAGAACTTAAAGCCGCTGAAGCAGAAGGCCTACGTCAACAAGTAGAAGAACTTAGCTCTGTCAGTGCCAAGGTTAAAGTTGAATCGTCTCAAGAATACAAAAAGAAAGTCCTTGAGCCAGCTGTAGCCATCTTGCAAGAGTCTGAAAAGATTGCCGCTGCACATGAGGTTGATGCTGAAATCGTTCAAGATATTGTCCGTGAACAAGACAGAGAATTGCAGATTGAGTTGATTAATGCTCATTTATCTGGACTTAATGAGCTTGAAAAGCAAGACCTTTATCGCATGATCTATGAATACCGTAATCTTGGTAAACTTAGACAGGATATGCTTGAGAATGCTTCAGTTAAACTAAGTCAGATTGAAGCAGAACAAATTGAACAACAACAAAGACAATCTGAAGAAGAAAAGAAAGCTGTTCAACAAATCCAATCTAGCATTTGGGATAAGTACAAAACAGTTATTCCAGGATTTACGAATGAAAATGGAGAATCCACTGAAGACTGGACAAAGCTTCGCAATAGAGCATTATCCATTGATTTCAACAAGGCCGCTGGCAAGGATAAGGCTTATGCTGCATTTGCTGGTGTTGCGCTTCCACATGTAATCAAAGAGCTTAACAATGCTAAGAAAATGCTACAGGAGCTTACAGGTAAAGAAGCTAATGAGATTCTACGCAGACCAAAACTTGGTCAGCCAGTTGTTGAATCAGCAGAGCCTGAAGATTTTCTTTCTGCGATGAGAAAAATGAAATTCTAATTTTTGTAAAATAGTTTTTGACACATGCTGCTTTTTATGACAATTGTCTCTCGAACTGTTCGAGGTGCATGGTTCTAAAAAGCAGCATTTTCCGTTGGCTCGGTCGTTATCCGTTCTAGTAGTTACTTCTACAGAGGTTTTCCTCAGTGGTATTTTCTTCTTTAACTTTTAACTAATAATAAATTATGGCTGACACAATTAATGACTGGTTGCTCCGCGAGTCGGGCAGAATCACCCCTAATATTAACCAAAAAATGATGGCCAAAACCACACCTTGGCTTACCCTGCATCTTCGTGAAGCATGGGAAGAAGGTATGGGTAATGTCCACAAAACCTTTGTATTCGATCGCGCTCAACTTGTTGGCGCTGCCCCTGTTGATTGGCAAAACATGACCGATGTAGATGGTGCTAACACAGTAGGTAGTAGCTGTGTGCCGCAATCTGACGAAATCAAATTCACGCAACAAAGCCGTGAGTATTTCCTGCAAACCAAAGCAATTTGGGGTCCGAACCTTTGCGTAAACAACCTTCGCAATACTTTTGTTCGTGAACAACAAATGAAAGCTTCGATTGCTGCTCTTGCTGACCAAGCTCGCGAGACTTGGATTGAGCGTTACCGTAGTGAATACACCCGTGTTTCGGATAACAAATGCCTTGCTAATTCCAGTTTTGCCCTTAACGGCGGTGGATACAATAATTTTGCATTCCCTAGCCCAGGAAGTACACCTGCTGTTTCTATTCTTACCCAAAGTTTCCTTAACTATGTTTACGAGTATCTTAACCATCAAGGCGCACAAGACGGCGCTATGGGCATGGTTGAAACCCGTCCAGTGTATGGCCTTGTAACTAGCGCTCGCACTAGCCGCAACATTATCTTGGAAAATGCTGACATTCGTGAAGACTTCCGTTATTCGTCTCAAAACGAAAAACTGCTTGCTCCTATGGGTGTTAAGTGGAACTACGCTGGCTTTGTTCACTTGATTGATGATAAGACTCCTCGTTGGAACTGGCTACCCGCTGCAACTGGAACCATCAAAGTGGCAACCACGATTCTCACAACTTACGCTGCTGACGGAACAACCCTTGCCGCAACGACTCTTACGGTTGGCTCGCAAGTGTATTCTGGTTCTAATCAATACATTATTAAAGCTGTATTGAGTGGTAGCACTTACACTGTAATGAAGCCAGACGGCACAGCACCTACCATTCAGAGTTCCGCTGCCGTGTATAGTGCATGGGTTAAAGTTCCTGAGTTTATCAAGTCTGGCAATGTGATTATTCCTAATCCTGCTTGGCTTTCTGCTGAGTACGAGGATTCCTACATCTTCCACCAAAAAACTGAAGTGTGCTTGATTCCTAAGCCAATCACTAATGTTGCTGGTGCTAAGTTTGATGTTGTCAATCATGCTGGTGAGTTCTCTTGGAAGAACTACTTGGATGAAGAAAAGAACCCAGACGGCACGATTGGTCGTTTCCGTGGTGTTCTTAGCTCTGGCACACGTCCTGAAAATCCTGAGTTTGGTATTGTCATTCGTCATAGAGCGTGTCCTAATGCGTTTGCGATTGTTGACTGCACTACCCTAGGATAATGTTCATAGTCTGCCTCCCTCATGACCTGAAATCATGGGGGAGGTTATCTCCCTACGGGGAAGAATTTAGCCAACTAAACCGCTATGAATCTTTACGTTGATCTTGCTACTAGACGAATTGTCTTTAGCCCAAAACTAAACAAAGAACTTGCAAGAGTCGATGTAAAACGTGGAGACGTTTATCCTCTTACTATTGTGTTCTTGAGTAATGGGAAACCTACTCAAATTGCTGCTGGCTCTGTAATTGCGTTTTGCGCAAAAAAGAAAAATGATTTTGATGCCGATCCTTTAGTTCTATCCAATTCATTTACTCTTAGTGGCGCTGGGACTGATGATCCAAAATACAATGGAGTTATTCAGCTTAATGGGGAAGATTTGAATGACTACCTTGATAACGTTAGCAATAAAGCTGATGACCTTGTTTTTGCTGATTTACATTCAGAAATTAACTGGAGTGCTGGAGGTGTATCACTTACAACAAATACTTTAATACTTCGCGTATATAATGATATTTACAAAGACGGTGACGGAAATCCAGAGTTAATTGTAGGTCAACCATTTGTGTTTCCAAATGGATTAAAAATACCAAGTTTAACAACTGGTAATGTTGTTTTGGTTGGAACAGATGGTTTGCTTCAGGATATTTCAAGAAGTGGAATTGATACTAGAAGTTCATTCCCTCCATCAAGCCATACACATGGCAGTATTACCAATGATGGAAAAATTGGCACTACTTCAAATTTAGTCGTAATAACTGGCGCTGCTGGTTTACTGACTACTAATTCACGCTATGAAATCGACACTAGAACATCATTTCCTAATGATGATGTAGCTGCTGCAACATCCAACTCGACTGCTGGGACAATAGTGAAAAGAGATAGCGATGGGGCAATTAGTCTCGCTTCTTCAAATACTGAGGGGATAACGCTATCTATAAGCAATTCTGGCAATGCCGATAACACTAATGCAAGAGCAATCCAAGCCATAGCAACTGGAACAGCTGGAATCGCTGGAGAGTTTACGAGCACTAGTGGTCAGGCAATTATTGCTACATCAGATAGTTCTACTGCTCTTGAAGTTCGTAGCAAAGATGGAACCTATCATGCAACATTTGGCAACTCAGGCAATAACCGTTCGGCAATTGAACGTGTTCGCGGTTGGTTTGTTTGGTTTTATGCAAATTTTACAGGGCGACTTAAAACTGCAAACATCACAGCCAATCGTGATTGGACTCTACCTAATGCCTCTGGAACGATTGCCTTAACAAGCGATATTGTGGACAGCGTTACAAGCGCAACAACATCAGACGGAACGGCAAACCTGTCTATCTCCAATGTCACCACGGCAACAGCCACAGTATCAAGTTTGCTCACCGCTAATCACATTCACGGCAATATTGCAGGAACTCTTTACACGCACGTCCACACAGGCGAGGCAGTGAGTAAAGGTGATCCCGTTTATGTATCAGGATTCCACAATGGATCAGGTCAACCGATTGTATCAAAAGCGGATGCAAGCAACCCCGCGAAAATGCCAGCAATCGGTGTAATGGACGCTGCTTATGCGCAAAACGTATCAGGTGCGAATTGTGTTATTGCAGGCACTATTACAAGTGTCGATACGGATGCCTTTAGCGTAAACAGCCCAGTCTATGTTCGCAATGGTGGAGGATTCTCTGAAACTATCGGAACGATTCCGCAACAAGTTGGGATTGTTGAAAGATCAAACCAGAACAATGGAGCATTTGTTGTTACCAATAACAAGGTGATTTCGAGTGCGGATATTTCAGACTTCGCATCCGCAGTAGAGGCAGTTGCTCCTAACGCTGTAACAAGCGCAACAACCAGTGATGGCACGGCAAGTCTCGATATTTCCAACCTAACGCTTTCGCAGGATGTCACGTCTGGGATTCAGACTAAGATGACATTTACAGCCAATCCAATAGCAGTCGGAGATGGACAACAAATCATTTGGCAATGGTATAACGGCGGCAGTCCAGTTACCACGGCAGCTATCACAACCGAGGCAACAGGATCGACGAGCGACAAATTACTTTTCAAAACTAGCTATGGTGGATCAGTTGCAACATCACTTGACCTCAGTAACTCACTAGCAACATTTTCAGGCGTAGTTTCCTCATTGGGTGCAACATATCAAACAGGATCGACATTTACATATAATGGATCAACAGCGGCAGCGCATCGGACGGCTCTTGGGCTTACAACGCTCGCAACGA
>Ga0222712_10000317_pt1 | contig 67274 bp, 61 predicted proteins | sample C33_657DmetaG_FD_165043 | JGI IMG/M metagenome (GOLD analysis project Ga0222712, IMG submission 165043) | Estuarine water microbial communities from San Francisco Bay, California, United States - C33_657D | ecosystem: Environmental > Aquatic > Marine > Unclassified | place: USA: California... | reverse complement strand
GCCTGTTGCTCCTGCTGAACCAGTTGCAGTTGAGCCAGTTGCAGTTGAGCCAGTTGCAGTTGAGCCAGTTGCAGTTGAGCCTGTTGCTCCTGCTGAACCAGTTGCAGTTGAGCCTGTTGCTCCTGCTGAACCTGTTGCAGCTGAACCTGTTGCTCCTGCAGAACCAGTTGCAGTTGAGCCTGTTGCTCCTGCTGAGCCAGTTGCAGTTGAGCCTGTTGCTCCTGCTGAACCTGTGGCTCCTGCAGAACCAGTTGCTCCTGTTGAACCTGTTGAGCCAGTTGCGGTTGTAAACGATCCGGTCATCATGCCCCCAAGCTCCTATTTCAAAGAATATATGAAGCAATAGTCCGGCAAAGGAAAAAGGCAATTGACAAAAGGCCAACAAGAAATATCGCGTATAAATATAATGCAAGCTGCAACTGGATGGCCTCTTTCTGGCGGTAAGCGTAAGACCCGCAATTCCAAGAACAAGAAGTCTAAGTCTAAGTCCAAGAGCCGCAGAAGCAGCCGCCGCTAAACACTAAAAGTAAAAAATACTAAAAGCCTGATAGATACTATCAGCATTTTAGTCTTCAATCACGCCACATCACATACCAGTCATGTTTCACATACCAGTCATGTTTCACATACCAGTCATGTTTCACATACCAGTCATGTTTCACATACCAGTCATGCTTACATACCCATTCCAAATGCGCTCATACTTAACGGAGCCAAGTAAGGACGAACGGTGGAGTCCGCACCTGGAATTGTTTTGCACTGCACGGAAGGACTTGGGCATACGGTTCTAGGGCAAGGAGCAGGAGCCGGACATACAGTAGGTGCAGGGCACTTGACTTGTGGGCAGCGTGGGCGAGGGCAAGGCGGGCATTCCCCAGCATCCTTCATGCAAGAACTATTATCAATGATCACCGGGTTCTGCTTAGGGATGCTTGACTTCAGGACATACTTGCTCAAGTCGGGAGTTGGTGGGCATTCCGTCTTTAACATATAGTTCGTCAGGTCGGGGCATCGTTGTTGAGGAGGAATACTGGATTTCAGAACATATTTCGTCAAATCTGGGGTCGTGCAAGGAGGGCAGACCAGTCTGCTTGCGACTTTCGAGCCGTCGCTAGAATCACACTCGCATTTATTGCTGGGCTTGGCGCAGCTTGAACACATTGGAATTCCCGCAATAAATCCCTCGAGAGATCTTCCCCCAACATATTTACCCAGTCCAAGACCGACGCCAAAAAATAGAACTAACAAGCCTAAGATAATTTGAGGTGTTAGTTTTATAGGAATTATAGACGGCATCCCCTTCTACATGAGAGAGAGTTAACTTCTCCACCCTGGCCAATTCATAGGTGGGCAGCCAATTTGTTCAGGCATGCCTGGATCATAATGAGTTGCCGAACGCGTACAAATCATTTTCGCATTACCTCTCCAACTAAAATCAGGACTGACTTGCGTCCCTGGTTCTAAACAACCAAAATCTCCAGGCTCCAGTCCCATCCGTTTGATTGCTCCGTACATTTCCTTGACCTTCTTCTTCCAACTGAACCCTGGTTCAATGCCTGGAGCAGTATCATTGACCACCGGGCTTGGGTTAGAGGAAAAGGCGGAACTCAAAAAGGATGTCAGATTCGGAATCATAGGGAGCGTCAATGATTTTGACTTAGGAGTGGCGGATTGACTCACATCTGCAGCCCCCCCAGTGCGGGTCACATACTGAGAGCATGCCGTAAATTCTTTGGAACATTTCTCAAAACAGGTAGAGAATGATTTATCATTAGGATCCCCACATGCACTTTGACAGCGTTGTAAGGTACTATTGCACAGGGAATCCGGTGTGGCAAATCCATCCTTCTGCGACTCGATCGTATCCTGGAATTCACCTCTGTATAAGGCTTTTGCAACTTCTTTCGTCGTTTCATTGGGACTGGTATAGGAGAGACTGACATTGTAGGAAAGGCCTTTTGCTAGATTATCAGCGTAGGTGTTAAAGAGAGTTTCTGCGAGTTGTGCTCCGGTGACATCGCCAACTTGATAGCTGTTAAAGAGACTGCTGAGAGTACTGTATCCGCTATTAAAGAGTAATCCACCGGGACCAGCAGAATCGGCTCCAAGAGAGGGAAGAAAGGCAATATAGTCAGCTTGAGAGATAGGAATCTTGGTTGGATCCAAGGTCTTGGCATTTATTTGCGCAATGAGGGAATCGACGGTTTGTTTCATTTGCGTAAAGATGGTGACGCGGGATTTGATAATTGGATCGGTCGTTCCTGATGCGGTGAGACGGCCGATCTCAATGCCGAGTTTGAGACTTAAGGTTTGCAACTCCGTGAAACTGATGGGATTCTTATTGGAGGAAGGACTTGGGCTAGAGCTAGAGCTAGAGCTAGAGCTAGAGCTGGAACTTGGACTTGGGCTTGGGCTGGGGCTAGGACTTGGACTAGACGAGGGGCTAGCGCTAGGGCTCACCGAAAATCCTTCCGTAACGGGGGTAATATCTCTCGCTGCCTTTTGCAAGAACCGTACATTCTGCCCCATAGTTTCCACATCCTGAACGGTAAAATTGGGAGGACTATATTCATTCGCTTGTAAAAACAAGAGTTCTGCTTTCACACTGGCATAATCTCCCTTGAACTGAGAAATAGGAAGTTGTACAGCAGGATTCCCACCCACAATATAGGGAAGTTCACGTTCATATAAATCATCCATGGCATACTTCAGTTCTAAGATCTGCGGAATGAGAGTACGAGGGTATGCAGGATCGTAGGTAGGTCTAGGCAGCGAAGCCATTCCTGTAAAGGGTGCGCTAGGTAAATAGGCAACATCTGATTTGGCCTGGACAGTTCCCTTCAGTACTGCGGGACCTCTCTTATCCGTTCCATCTTCAAATCCTTCACATGATCCACATAAATTGAAGACAATGGTAAGAAACAATATACTAAATCCTACGACGATGACAATGCTAAGCCATTGACCCGTTTCCATCTAACTCTATGTGTAAAAAGTGTCTAAGAACACTGTGCCGGAACTTTCAAGGGTACCGTTTCCATGTAAGAAGAACCTTGGAGGATAGACGGTTCAATATTCGTCAGGTTTACAGGGGAAGTACTACTTTGTTTAAGACGTGCTTTGAATTGCTTGGTCATTTCATTCTTGAGAAACAGATAGGAATCTAAGGAGCCAGAACCAGAACCAGAACCAGAGCCAGAACCCATCCCATACTCATCGTCCTCATTCCAAGGACCAGTGTAGCGACCATTGTACCCTAAGCCTCCACTTCCAGCAGCAGAACCGCTCCAGCCACCCCTGTCTTTATTTGCACTAAAATAGAGTAAATCACTTAAGCTCATGGTAACCTTTGCATTAGAAATATCCCCGTCAACAAAGTATTCTCGGTTAACAAGTTGACCAATAAATAACAACGCAACTAAGACAAGCAGAAGAGTCAACGTATCCATCTGATCAGTACAGGTAGTAAAATTGAGCTCGCCTCAGGTTAACCATCCTGTCCAATGTTATCGTTTCGTCATACCCAAGATACTGCTGTCGAAGTGGGGATTGATGAGGCAGGAAGAGGGTGTTTCTGGGGACCTCTCTATGCTGCCGCAGTGATCTGGATTGACGAGGCGACCATGACCGAGGAGCAAAAGAAGCTATCGGCCATGATACGAGATTCGAAGAAACTGTCGGAAAAACGCCGGACAGCTATTGCTGAAGGAATTAAGACACATGCTAAGGCCTGGGGAATCGGAAGCGTATCAGCAGCCGAGCTCCAGGAGCTGGGTGTCACAAAAGCAAATCAACTGGCCTTTACACGAGCTCTGGAAGATCTCGGGCAAATGCCTGAACGGATTCTTATTGATGGTTGTATATCAATCTATGATCATCCCTGGGCGATGATTCCTCAAATCGTGGAACCGGAAGGAGATGGAACCTATATTGCCGTGGCAGCCGCATCCATTTTAGCCAAAACAGGGCGCGATGCCTATGTTATCGATGCCTGCAAAGAAACTCCCATCCTAAATGAGCGGTATGGCCTCCTCTCCAATAAGGGGTATGGCACATTGAAGCACAGGCAAGGAATTTTGGAACATGGCACGACGGAACATCATCGCCCACAATTCTTGCGGAAGTTACTTGGAACAGGGGGATCTTAGAATTATTTAAGACCCTATTTATTCAAGACCTAAGAACTTACGCCCAATTTTACTTGTTGCAAATATACCAAGTCCTGATCCCACCTGCAGATAAAAAAGAGTACTTTTCTTTGTACAACAGAGCAAATAGGCAGATAAACAGATAAACATAAGGGTAAAGAGCCAAAAAAATACAGTAAACGTATCCATTCTACTAAGACAGTTAAAATCCCCTCTAACACTCATACTCTGCCATCCGAGGTTCATATCCACAATTACTTATTGACGGTCTCTGTTTTCCAATCCGAGGTGAGGCAGCATACCAGAGTGCCCCTGGCTGTAAGCGTTTCCAGTACTGATCGATCCCGTATATCCAATGCTGTCCTGTTTGAATCATCCCAGGTACTCCTTCGTCTAAATTTCTAATAAGAGTATCATAGAACCGAGCGTGGACGATATATCCTGACGTGGTTTGAGCATCCTTTACCCGTATGAAATCTCCCTCGGGAACTGACGCAACCATATTATAGGATAACATAATGACATCGTACTCTTTTTCAGAAAACTGATCAACAAATAACTGCAACTCATCCTTTGACACCAGAAACTGAAAATCATCTTCGAAGATAAGGACTTGAGGATACCCTCTTTCTTTTGCAAGTCGAAGTACTGCACTATGCGATTGAGCACATCCAATAATCCCAGGAGTTGTCTTAATGGCAGGAAATCGTTCTCCCTGCAGATCCATCGATGCTAATTCTCCTTCAATCTCTGCCCGTCTATCTGGACGACTATCCAAATTTATATAGAAGATATGGGCTAGCATCTCTTCTTTCTATAGAAACCGGCTTAGACCATTCCAGCAACTCTTCTCTAGATGAACTCGAACCTGTCTGTTGTACTGATCTATCCCAAGAAGGCGGAAGTCCACGGCCTACAGCAAGATGCACTGCTGATTGAAACATCCTTGGGCATCAAGGTTCGTCATGCTGATCCACTCGAGCCACCTGTTCGCTGCGACGTTGCCATCCATTTGGAAATCCCTATTTATGGATGGATGCCCTGGGCTGAAAAGAATATCTGTATGATTAATCCTGAGTGGTGGAATGCAGACTGGAATCCGTACCTCGAGCACATGGATCTTCTCCTGTTCAAGTGCCAGGAAGATGCGCAGCGGTTTTCTGTGAAGAAGCCGTATGTGGTGCTTCCCTGGACATCTCCTGTGAGCGTCTCTGCCTTCGAGCCCTTCCCATCCTCTAACACCCCTGCCTGCCTCCTCTTGGCTGGAGCGTCGCTCCATAAGCGAATGGCTGCTGAAAAAATCGTATCCCTCTGGAAACCCGAATGGCCTCCTCTCCAGGTCTACAGCCAGACCCCTTTAACAGCACACGCATCCAATGTCACCATCAATGTGAAAGATTTATCGACTTCTGAACGTCTCTCTCTCCAGGCCTTCTATCCTTGTCACATTGTCATCAGTGCAGCAGAAGCTCTGAGTTTAGTGGCACACGAAGGAATGGCGGCGGGAGCATTTTTGATTGCCAATTCCCTTCCCACCTATAAGGAAGCTTTGCCCCATGCCTTCCTGGTTCCCTCCACTCTCGTGCCCAAGGCGGAAGGATTCATGGATACGTTTGAGAGCCTCTGCCTTGACAATGCAATCGCCGCCTTCGTTGCCTGCGACATGGATCTTGTACGAATCAATCAGAAGAAGGCATTTCGCGAACGGAAGGCGAGGTTCAAGCGTGAACTCCTGGATCTTCCCTGGATTCACATTGAGAATAAAACTCCCCTTCCTCCTGTCATTGCGGATGCCGATCTTCCTTCCATCAGTATTCTGACTCTCCTCTATAATCGCCGTAAGTTTGTGGATCTGTCTATTCATAATTTACTCCTGAGTGACTATCCTAAGGATAAGATTGAGTGGGTGGTGGTAGAAGATTCTGATGATGTGAACGAACAGGCATCGGATAAGATTATTCAGTTTGGACGGAATGCTGCGCCGATGAGTGTGACCTATATTCCGTTAGAGGGAAAGACGGAGATTGGGGAGAAGAGGAATATCGGCGTGAAGAGAGCAGAGCATGATATCATCCTCATGATGGACGACGACGATCATTATCCACAGACCAGTTTTCGTCGACGGGTGAGTTGGCTCCTTCAGCATCCCTGGGCTCCCAAAGCATGTGTGTGTACCACCATCGCATGCTATGATTTAGTTCGGGGGGTAAGTGCCGTGAATTCTCCTCCGTTTACTCTAGGCTTGAAGCAGCGGATTTCGGAAGCTACGCTGATTTTCAAGAAGAGTTGGTGGGAGGAGAAGAAGTTTCCTCAAGTGTCTATGGCGGAAGGGGAAGGATTTCTTGAGGGGAGGGAACATGAGGTGCTTGAACTTCCTCCTCAGCAATGTATTGTTGCGTTTTCTCATGGAAAAAATAAGTCATCCAGACGAATCCCTGAAGGTAATCCTTCTTGTTTCTGGGGCTTTCCTCAGGAGTACTTGACCTTTATTCACGGCCTAGCGGGAGTAAGTGTCGAGGCTTAGCCAAGGCTTAGACTGACGTCCAAGTCGAGGCTTAGCTGCTGCACATCGTGCACTCCTTGGCCGCCTCAGCCTCATACTCAGCTGCCAGCTTCTCCTTTAACAGCCGTCTCTGCTCTGCACGATCAACTACAGGAGCAGGAGCTACAGCCTCCTCCTCATCAGACTCATCCTCCTCAGAATCAGAGGGAATCTCCATCTTTCCACCTGTTGAGATCGCCGTCAGAAGACGAGGATCCACGGTAAACTGCTGTGCTACTACGGGCGCTTTTGAGCGCAGGTAATAGCACCCTGTCTTCAACCCTGCCTTCCACGCGTAGAAGTGCATACTGGTCAACTTGGAATACGTGGGATCAGCCACGAACAAGTTCAGACTCTGGGACTGATCAATAAAGGCGCCACGATCGCGCGCCATATCAATCAACGTCCTCTGCTTAATCTCCCAGGTCGTCTTGTACCGAGCTTGCATGGATGCAGGAATGGCCTCAATACCCTGCACACTTCCATTGCGGGCAATGATCTCGTTCTTCAGAGTCTCACTCCAGATCCCTGCCTCTCTCAGCTCAGCCAGGAGATACTTGTTCAGCACGGTGAACTCACCTGCCAGAGTGCGGCGGGAATAAATGTTCGTGGTAAAGGGCTCGAAGCACTCATTGTTCCCCAGAATCTGGGATGTACTTGCTGTAGGCATAGGAGCAACCAGGAGGGAATTCCTCAGCCCCGCTGCGGCCTGGGTGCGCAAGGATGCCCAGTCTAGGCTCCCATCCTTCTCGGTTAGAGGTGTCACGCCCCACAGATCAGGCTGCAGACGTCCCTTGGATGCGGGAGATCCTGCAAAGCTGCTGTAAGCACCCTCGACCTGGGCAATGCGAGCAGATTCAGAGACTGCCTCGAAATACATGTGCTCAAAGATTCTCTGATTGAGATCCGCGGCCTCAGGAGACTCCCAATCATACTTTAGCATGGCAAACACATCAGCCAGTCCCTGAATACCCAAGCCAACGGGTCTGTGCTTCATATTACTGCGCTCAGTCTCAGGGGTTGGGTAATAGTTGATATCAATCACACGATTCAGGTTCCTTACGGCGATACGGGTAATATTCCTCAGCTTCTCGAAATCAAAGACATCCGTCACGCAGCTAGGAAGAGAAATGCTGGCGAGGTTACACACAGCCGTCTCATCCTTGCTGGAATACTCGATGATCTCCGTGCAGAGATTGCTGCTCTTGATCGTACCGAGATTCTGCTGATTGGACTTGGCGTTGGATGGATCCTTGTAGAGGAGGTAAGGTGTGCCGGTCTCAATCTGTGCATCCAGAATCTGAAACCAGAGCTTCTGCGCATTGATCTTCTTCCGCCCGCGCCCCTCAGCCTCATACTGGTGATAGAGCGCATCGAATGCCTCGCCCCACACATCATCCAGCCCTGGCGCCTCGTCAGGACAGAAGACCGTCCAGTCAGCATTTGCCTCCACGCGCTTCATAAAGAGATCAGGAATCCAGAGGGCGTAGAAGAGATCCCTCGCCCTGTCCTCCTCCATGCCTGTATTCAGCTTGAGCTTCAGGAAATCCTCAATGTCGGCATGCCACGGCTCCAGGTAGATCGCGAAGGAACCGTTGCGCTTACCCCCTCCTTGATCAACATAGCGCGCCGTCGCGTTGAAATTGCGCAACATGGGAACAATGCCATTACTCGTCCCGTTCGTTCCGCGAATGATAGACCCTTTTGCACGGATCTTGTGAATACTCAGCCCAATACCGCCGGCGTGTTGACTGATGGTCGCACAATCCTTCAGCGTCTCATAAATCCCCGCAATACTATCATCCTTCATCGTCAGGAGAAAGCAGGAAGATAGCTGCTGCCGAGGAGTGCCACTGTTAAAGAGAGTGGGGGTGGCGTGAGTGAAGGCCTTCGTGCTCAGGGCATGATACGTCTCGAAGGCACGATCCAGATTGTTCGTCCAGAGAGCAAGAGCAACGCGCATCCAGACGTGCTGAGGACGCTCCTTGATGACACGCTTCGCATCACGCAGCAGATAGGACTTCTCCAGCGTCTTGAAGCCGAAGTAGTCGAAGAGATAGTCGCGCTGATAATCAATGACCGCGTCGATACGGGCGCCGTCAGGACCCGCGCAGAGAGCCACCAAGTCAGGATGAATATAGGATCCCTTTGGCTGCGTAGAAAGATCACGAACGACCTCTGTGAAGGTATCGGGTGTCTTCTTATGATGGTTACTGATGACAATGTTAGCGGCGAGGACACCCCAGTCGGGGTGATTCGTGGACAAACTTGCGGCTAGCTGACCAGTCAATTCATCGATCTCACTGGTCTTGACACCGTCATAGATTTGACTGAGAACTTGCTGTGCAAGAACATCAGGATTGATACTAAGACCCTTCGACGCCTTACGAATGCGTTGAAGAACCTTGTTGAAACTGACAGACTCCTCCTGGCCGTTGCGTTTAAGAACTCTCATACTAAAGGACATCGTGAGAAGGTTTGGACTTACTCTCCCGCAGGCAAGGAAATCACTTTTTTTGCATGATTCGCGTTTTTTGCATGCGCCGTCTGTTCCGCATGCGCCGTGTTTTCCGCGTTTTCCGCAGCCTCCTTCCCCCTTTAGGGATGAAAGGTTGATTTTCATCACGAATCTCAAAATTCCATTCAGAAGAAGGACTTGTATGATTCGTTATAGGAGGAACGGATACAGAAGGAACATTATTCGCTATATCAGGAATAGATAAAGGCCATTCAAGCGGTTCTTGAATCACCTGATCAACAGCTTCTCGTGCATGACGCCATGAGGTTCCTTTATCGGCTTCGTTAATATAGAAGGTTCTCACATAGATAGGGGCATGTCGGCGCGTCATATAGTTTGCCGCAGTTCGGTGAACAGAATCGACCTGTTCCTGGAGATTGTCAAAGAAGAAGGTGGGGTAAGGGATTTGTATGGTACCGTACAATACTTTGTATAGTTTTAAGATATGCTGGTACGTTTTCTCCGTTGAGTCTGTCGTCGTAGGTCTCTTGATTACTCCTGCAACGACAAATTCTGGAAGAGTCTCTTGGATAACAGCAATCTTTCGATAAATATCATCAAGGTTGGGATTCGCCGTGAGGATGGTAAAGATGTATTCTTTTGCATAGGCTTCACATTCAGAAATCACATGGCGAAGAAACTGAACGGCTTCGGGGATAGCAACCGTCTCACCATGTGTTTCCACCAGAGTCTCATCTAAATCAAAGACGAAGAGGAGGTGTGAGTTATCCTTGATTTCTCCGACGGCTTCCATTACTTCTAGCTTATATTTTTATCAGATAAGGTAGATGAGGAAGACGCGACGGCGCACCCGTAAGCGTAGGCCGCAGCGAGGAGGGAAAGCTATTGGAACTGGTGTTTTCTCTCCTCCCTTACGTTGTGCTGCAGAAACACCCTTTAGCACCGAGGAGTATGTCTCAAAGTTTTTTACAGATAAGGATACGGCAGATAAAGAGTATGAGAATGGAATGATGTTACAAGCGATCGATCCAGAGCAAACCATGTTTCTTACTCCTGTCCATCGCTGTGATGCGAATGCTGAACAAACGAATGCCAATCGACCAGATGAACCAGGGTATCTGATTGTGTATAAGAATGGAGGATCGCCCATACTTGACCTCCCAGAAGAACAGAAAGTCAGATGTCTTAAAGCTACGTTAGGTCTTGTATCAGTACTTCATCAGCATTCACTCGTCTATTTAGATATACATGCACAAAATATTGTCTATGATGGAACCCGTACACGTCTCATTGATTTTCAAACCTTGACATCGGTTAAAGATCTTGATCCATTAAAGCGAGAAGAAATGAAATTTATGGATATTGATTATATATTTGGGCTAATGGCAGAGGTCTTCTCGTCTGTAGATCATCTGCCTAGGAGTAAACTTATCAAGATACGTGGAGAAGCATTTGCAGACTGGATGCAAGATGTCATTACATTACACCGAAAAATTGGGAAAGCATGGGGGAAATGGAATGTTAAAGATTTACAAGTCTTATCGATGGAATGTCGACTGACCATTCTTGGCTGTCCTGTTGGCGAAGGCGAAGGCGAAGCCGAAGGCGAAGCCGAAGGCGAAGCCGAAGGCGAAGCCGAAGGCGAAGCTCAAGCTCAAGCTCAAGCTGAATCTACTTAACAATCCGATAGATCCCCTGTTGCTCTAAGAAGAGGAAGGCGCTCCCAACGATGCTGGCATAACTCGTATAATAACACCAGATCGATCCTTTAGAATCTGAATAGTGCCCGTACAAGAGTGCTAGAAGAGGAATAGTAAAGAGAGCTAAAATCAGATCAGGCTTCTTGTTCCAGAAGAGTATAAAGGGTAATGCAACAATAAATAACCATAGAAAATACATAACTGTATGTATGTATAATTCTGGTTTATCATATATCCAATTTGTCCAATATAAATGGCCATCCTTGGTAACCACTGTACACTTTACCTCGCGGTTATAAAAATGGACAAACAGTACTCCTACAATAATAAATATTGTATATATCACCGTAAATGTTTTTCGAAAGTCACTTGAGCTTGACCATGGAAAGACAAAAAAAGATCCTAGTAGGACGCCCAGCGCTTGCATCATTAAGGTTAAAGGGATTAAGGTATAGGTGATGAGTGTATTTATCTCTGTACATTTCCGAGGATCAGTTAGCCAAAGTAAGAGTTCGGAAAACTGCATGAAACACCAGCCAATCAAGGTTACAGCAATCCATTTATAATAAGGATTATTCGACGCGAGTAAATAGATAATTGCGGCAAGGGAAATCGCCGTCGTCTTTAGGCTCGATTCCACACTGTAACACATTCTACTGAGACCGCACATTTACACTTAAAGAGATATCTCACGTTCATGTAGGACCAGTGCGGATGGCATCCATCCACACTGGCCCTATAGTACAGGGGTTAGTACATCAGACTTTGAATCTGGTAACCCGAGTTCGAATCTCGGTAGGGCCTTACTAACACAACGATAAAAAATGAAACCGTTCCTCCCAGACATACACTGTCCTTATGTACGTCTACATTGTCATTGAAAACGGAGAATCCTATGAAAATGCCTATAGCAGTTATGAACTCGCAGCTGCTATAGTCAAGCAAAAGTATGTACTGGATCCCGATGATGATGCATCTGAGATTGATCTGCCTGAACATCCATCAGGGACAACGCGACTGTATGTCGAAAAGGGCATTCATATTCAGATTATCCGTCTATCGATGCTCTCGTAGAGGGTACCACATGGTTGTCATACAGGCTACCGCACAGCCAATCAATCCAATATTCGCCGTAATTGTACGATGGATGTTGGTGGTGAAGAACATGATGTCCCCCCAGTCGTGCATCGTGCCGAATCATTCCTCTTACATTTAAGAAGAGTACAATGATACCCGCATCGACCACCGTATACGTATAGATGAAAAAGGGGAAGAATGCCCCAACGCCCTGTAGGATATCTTCCACTGGATGGGAGCGATAGGTATCTGTCCACCGAAGTTCTTCCGCATTCGCTGCATGATGAATACGATGAAGATCAAACAGTACTCGATGAAGAAAAATATGCGAAAGGTAAAACCATATATCATAGGATAGAATCGACAGCACGATGTGCCACATAGATAGTTATACCGTTTTTTCTTTAGCCACCTTATCCATCAAGAGCCGATGCTTGGTGAGAATACGACTGCCGATACACATGGACTCCAACTCCTGAATGAGTAGCTTGTAGGCATAGGGGATTTCAATCGGGCTGAAATTGGTAGTATTCCCGCACCCACGGCACATCCAAATACTATCGGTGGGATTCGCCACCGCAAGAATACCACAATCGCTGCAACTGAAACAGCGGAAAGCATCTGAACACTCCATCAATCTCTCCTTTGTGAATTCGGAAATGCCGTGCGCAATCACGCAATCCCGCTCCATCTCTCCAAAGCGCAAACCACCCTCACGCGCCCTTCCCTCTGCTGGCTGCCTCGTCAACATCACCAAGGGTCCACTCGCACGGCTGTGCAACTTATCAGCAGAACAATGCCTCAACCTCTGGTAAAACACAGGACCAACAAAGATATTCGTTTCCATCTGCCTCCCCGTAAATCCGTTATAGAGGATCTCATTCCCATAGGGCTCCATGCCAAGAGAATCCCGCAGCAAGGAAGCCAGGCCTTCCACTGTAACAGAGTTAAAGGGTGTGCCATCGCCCAGAGCCCCCACCTCGCACGCCACCTTCCCCATCAGTGTCTCCATGAGCTGAGCAATCGTCATGCGGCTAGGAATACAGTGAGGATTAATGATAATGTCTGGAATGATACCTGAGGCCGTCTGGGGCATATCCTTCGCCTCAATAATCATCCCGCACGTGCCCTTCTGTCCATGGCGAGAACTGAACTTGTCCCCAATCTCTGGCACCCTGTCCTGGCGCACACGCACCTTGGCGAAGGAATACCCCTCACCATTTCTGTTGCGAAAGATCCTGTCGACCCAACCAATCTCATTGTTGCGCATTGTACGGGATACGTCACGGAACTGCTTACTCCCTGCAGGAAGCACCATACCTGTGGGAACACGGAGAGGCACCACCTTGCCAATGAGAATGTCGTCATTGTCCACATAGACATTCTCAGGAACAAAGCCGTCCGTGCCGATCTTATCGTAGCGAGCATTCTTCATTTGACGGGTCAGAGCAGGATCAGGGCGGAAGAATCGCTCCTCCTCACCTGATGACTGATTCTTCTTCTCCTCATCCTTGTACGTGCGGTAGAAGATACTGCGAAACCCGCCCCTCTGCAAGAACGCCTCATTGATCATGATGGAATCCTCCTGGTTATAGCCACTGTAGGTCATGATCGCCACGGTGATATTCTGTCCACAGGGCATCTTCTGCGTCCCGTAGAACTTGCTCATGAAGGGAGACACGAGGGGCATCTGGGGATAGCAGAGCATGTGCGCCATCGCGTCGAAGCGCTCACGGAAGTTCAGGGAATACATTCCCATGGCCTGCTTTCCCATAGCACACTGATAGGCATTCCTAGGTGACTGATTGTGGTCAGGAAAGGGAATGTTGCTCCCCAGAGACCCCAAGATACAGGATGGATGGATCTCGGCGTGCGTCTTGGTGGCATCCGTCATCACATCCTTGGAATACATGGCAATGTGGCAGCCCTCCGTCTCGCCAGGATCAATATACTCCACGAGAGTATGACCGCCCACGGGAGTCTTCCACAGAAGCAACTCCTCCCATGTCTTCATCTGTAACAGAAACCCCATGCCATTGGCGTAGACCTCGCGGATCGCAGGGGCATAATAGACGGGGCGAAGCATCCTCCCTGCTTCTGTGGTAATCCAGAGCTCACGAAGAGCAATCTTCCAGATAATTCCAGTCTGGGGATGAATCTCACAGCGCCTCTTGGCTTGGCGAAGCTGCTCGATCACGGCCTCCACATCAGGGGTCAAGAGCATGCCAATCCAGGATCCATTCAGGAAGACTCGCACCCCCTGGTGCTTCTCCACATGCGTCGTGGCGCGAAGTTCCTTCAGCTTCCCCGTGGTATTGATATAATCGAGGACAGTTCTTGGATTGCTAAAGATGCTGACGATGGCAATGGTGCTCATATTCTTCACCACTCCCACGGAATGCCCCTCTGGCGTCTCGCAAGGGCAAATGTAGCCCCATTGGGTATTGTGCAGCTTACGAGGAGCAATGAGCTTCCCCATCTTTTCAATGGGAGTACTCACCCGCCGCAAATGCGAGAGGCCGGCAATGTAATTCAGGCGATTCAACACCTGACTCACTCCGTTCTTCGAGGGACCTCCTGCTTTCGCCGACCCGAAATTCCCTGTTGCAAGACAGGTCTTCATGCCCACTTCCAAATTGGTGGATTTGATCACCTTGTGGATATTGCTGATATTCAGAATATCCTCAAAGTTCCCCGTGGCCTTCCAACTCCCCCCATGAATCTCCTTTGACAGATAGGTCTTGATATCCTTGATCATCATGGTGGCGAAATGGGTTCGGAAGAGATTGGCCAGAAGAAATCCAGGCAGATCCACGCGCTTATTGGGGTACGCATCACGGTCATCCATGGGAATACGATTGGCAGAGACCCAGAGCACCTTCCTCGTCATGTGGGCAAGGTAGCACGCCTTCTCGTACATCATCGCGTCTGCTCCGATATGGGGAAAGAGCTCCTCAGCCAGAATGTCCTGGATGGCGACTTGGGGACGGTTGCCTCGAGACGCCCAGACCTTGATATAGGAGGCCAGAGCCTCGAAGGCCTGCTCCTGCGTATGCACATGGGATGCCTCGGAAATGGACTCCTGGAGAATCATATCAAAGGTGGAATCACCCCCAGGACCCAGGATCAGTTCAATGCACTCCTTATCGCTGGTGATACCGAGCGCCTTGAAGAGGATGAAGATAGGAATGGGCGCCTTCATGCGAGGAATGGTGGCGCGAAGAAGATGGATCTGGGAGTTCTTGGGATGGTACATTATCCGCACAGAATTGGACTTGGGCACCTGATCATTATCGGGTCCAATACTCTTCACTTCCACCACCTCTAACTCCTTAGTGGAATTGCGATTGTTACGAAAGACGAAGGGGCGATTCTCTGACATGCGCTCCTGACTGATACAGACACGCTCACCACCCTGGATGATAAAGTATCCGCCCATGTCCTCCCCGCACTCCCCGATTCGAGAGGGATTGATGTGCTTCTGATCGCCGAGGAGACAATAGTCACTGCCGACCATCACAGGAATCTTTCCAAAATGGACATTGGGGAAGACTCGCTTCTTGATCGTCTGACGGCCACCCTGGGTATTATCAATCTCAATGTAGGTCACATTGACATCCACGAAGAGGGGAGCAGCATAGGTCAAATTGCGTAGCCTCGCATCATTTGGCATCATGGGAAGAATGGCGCCATTGTTCTCGAAAATGGTCGGCTTCTTGAATTGAGGATTGCTGAATTCCAGATGGACTTCATACTCGCGATTCACGGGACCAAGTTGCTGTGCGACGGATTCGTCCTTGTGCCCCATGAGAGCATTCGCGGCGGAGGTACTCATCCCTGTGGCAGATGCAAGAGCAGAGCGAGGTCCACTCAGAGGAATCTCTGGACTCCCGCGAATAATGACTGGATTCACCATGGTAATAATTTCAGGAATATCCACATTCATGAAATGATTCACGCTTTCCAATTGGTGACTGATGATCTGTTTTCCATCGGCTTGTCCGAAATACAGATCAAGCGTATGATGCCAGACCTTCGTTTCGGTATTACTCATGTAGGACTTCATTTACACAGACGTGGCAAATCAATTTTTCGGTTTCCACGTCTTTAGGTACTTAGGGACATGGCCGAGTGGGTAAGGAGGGAGGAGGGGAAGGGGAGGGAGAGGAACGATACGATATTGTCCCAAAGGTACCCATCTGGGATTTATATTTCGATCTTGCTCGGTAGGGTTTTTCCATTTATTATCATTCATTCTATTAGTATGTCTGATACTAGAACGTTAAAAATAAGCAAACAGGCGTTTCGTCAGACGAAGAGTAAGAAGAAGCAGAAGGGGGGGTATGATGATGCTCCTGGTCCTGCGATGTCGACGGCCAGTATTCCAGCCCTTCCGCCACTGATTTCTGTTAGTGCTGCACCTCCTGCACCTCCTGCGCCTGTTGCTACGCTTACCACTTCGCCTGCCAGTGCTTCGCTTACCACTTTTGCTTCGCCTGCCACTTCGTTTGCAAAAGGTGGAGGTCTCCAGCTTGCTCCAAAGAAGGAAAAGCTTACGTTAACAAAGGGAAAATCCAAGACACGATCCAATCGAAAAGTCGTCCGGATTCAACTTGGGAATTTTCGCAAGAGTGTGAAACGTGCAAAGGATATTGTCACCGAAAGTAAAGAAAAAACTATCGAAGATATTGAAGAGATCTTATCTTCTGCAGGGATTATTAAGAAACGTACAGGTGCAATGAGTGAGGGGAAAAAGGAAACTCTTCGTGGAATCTACAGAGATTATTTGCAACTCCGGTCTAATGCCCTCTAGCTGCGGAATTTCTCCAACTAAGTAGAATGAGCAACAATAATAACGGAAATACTTCTCCACGCGTTCAGCAGGCTTTAGCTGAGGCATACCCTAATGCAAACAGTTTACAGGAGGCAAAGAACCTTGCTGCTGCCAATAAGGCCAAGGCCAATGCGGCTATGGCAGCGGCTAAGGCAAATGCGAATGCCGCTGCTGCTGCTGCGGCTGCTGCGAATAAGGCTGCGGCTTCTGGTAGCGCATCTGCGGTGAATGCAGCTGCTGCTGCTGCAAAGAATGCAAATAAAACCGCCCTGAATGCAGCCGCTGCAGCAGCTGCAGCAAATAACGCCGCTGCCCAGGCTGCTGGCGCTGCTGGTAATAATGCAATGCAGGGTGGACGCAGGCGCAAGACACGCAGCAGGAGATAAAAAATCCCAGCCGTACCTAAACCCGAATGACGTACATATGATAGGATGATCTCATTGTATAGAAAATTATACACTGAATACAGCTCAAAATATGGAGAGAAAACCTGTATTCTTCTCATGGTTGGAAAATTTTATGAACTCTATGATTTTGTCGATTCAAATGGTAATACGACCACATCCATATGCTCAGCAGTAGAGCGTATGAATATCGCTCTTAGCGAGGAACCAAATAAAGGTCCAAATGGAGAAACCTTGCTTAAGGCGGGAATTCCTGAACAAACCCTTCATAAATTCGCCCAAGTTCTCACCCAGGATGGGTGGACGATTGTCGTCGTGGATCAAGTCAAAGAGAAGGATAAAGTCGTGGATCGTATTACCACTCGTATTCTGAGCCCAGGGACTCATCATGAAACAGCAACCCGCCAACGTCTTTCTCTGGCAGCCTTATGTATTCAGGAATCATTTGCCCTATCTCTCATCGATATTCCTACTGGAGAAATGTTCAGTCATTGTACCTCTTCTCCGAGTGAACTCTTACATATGATGCAGGTATACAATGTCAAGGAAATTCTCGTCAAGCAGAGTACTTATGACGAAGCCACTCTTCGTTCCATGTTTGGTATTCATTGCACGCTTCATCTCTCCAAAACCCCAATTGATCGCGCTTATGCCTCCGATCTCTTTCGCGAGGAACTCTTTGCCTCTCTAACAAAATCCCTCGCTCCCCTCTCACTCCCTTTTCCACGGAATGTCTTTCTTGAACAAACCTTGTGCACTCTCCTGCAGTTCGTCAAGGATCATTTCCCTCACCACTCCATCCCCATTCTTCGCCATACCATGCATAATCCAAATACCTTTGTACAAGTGAATAATAATCTTCTCGAACAAATCAATTATATTACGTATAAGGAAGGCCAGACGTCGATCCTCGATCTTCTTGAAAAAACCCGCACCGCTATAGGGGCTCGTGCTCTGCGAGAACGTATGCTGAGACCTATTACTTGCGAGACAGAGCTGGAACGACGATGGGCACATGTGGAATGGGGAACGAGGTTATTAACTGATCCGAATGACTTGTATGGGAATGTCCAGAGGAATCTAAAAGGAATGTATGATTTACCCCGCCTCCATACGAAACTCTCTGCCGGCTGCCCCACGGCTCTTGATATTCTCCAGCTGTTTCAAAGTTATGCCCATACGGAATGTCTTCTCACGGATCTAGCGGATAGTCCTCTTGCTTATGCAGACGCGGAATTAGTTCGGGAGTACAGAGCTGTCTTCACAAACTCTTTTGATGAAGACAAGGCGAATCGTCGGCAAAATGGGGAATTTGTGGGATATCTTCATTCTCCCAAAACAATTGCCTGCGAGACAGAGATTCAGGAGCTCTTGGATGGATGGAAGAAGACATGGACGACCTTTTGTAAAGAGAATCATCTTCCTCAGTCAGGATCCTTTGAGAGAAAAGACGGCGAGCTTCAGTTTGAATGCCCTCGTTCTATGGCTAAGGCATTGGATGCTGTAAAAGGGATAACCTACGAGATGAAAAAGTCGGGTCCCCTCATTCTTCATTCCCCAACCCTCACATCCATCACATCGACCTTCCACGATCTGTGTCGAAAGTTAGAGACCACCCTCACTCAGGAACTCAGACTTCTCTGTGACACAGTATGGAGTAAACTAGAACCGATTCAGGAGAAATGGATTGACTGGATCGGCTATGTGGATTGTACGATAACCTTAGCCAGTGTGGCCGTGGATCAGGTCTGGGTACGTCCATCCATCTCAACTGAACTCAACCTTAAAGGATTACGCCATCCTCTCATTGAATCACGAAAGACTCGCCTAGCTTATGTCAAACACGATGTCACGCTAGGATCTCCTGGTGGATGGTTGCTGTATGGAGTGAACGCGAGTGGAAAATCAAGTCTGATGAAAGCGGTGGGAATATCTGTGCTCTTGGCTCAGGCAGGATCGTTCGTCCCTGCTGATACCATGAGCCTTCGCCCCTATCATTCTCTCTTTAGCCGAATCTGGAGTCATGATAATGTGTGGACAGGTCTTTCCTCGTTTGCGGTGGAAGTGGGAGAGTTGCGAGATATTCTGGAGGGAGCCAATGACCGAAGTTTAGTCCTGGGCGATGAAGTCTGCAGTGGAACTGAATCCATCTCAGCAACGGCTCTCGTAGCAAGTACTCTGGAACATCTCGATGAAAAAAAGGCACATTTCCTCTTTGCCACGCACTTACATGATCTGTTAAAGGTGCCTGGGTGTCTGCCCCGTCCAGGCATTGCGGTCTTTCATCTCCGTGTCATTCGCACCTTGGATGGAAAGCTCATCTATGACAGAACCTTGCACCCTGGGAGTGGATCCTCGACGTACGGGCTCGAAGTGGCCAAAGCCATGAATCTCCCGTTTGCCTGCCTTGAACGAGCATATGCTATCCGCAATCAATTGATTGGGGAAACAGCCGTGCAAAGTAGCTGGAATAGCGAGTTGATCAAGAAGACGTGCGAGCTCTGCGGGTCGACAGCAAACCTTGAAGTGCATCATATTCAGCACAGGGAACATGGGGGGAATAATCAAGTCAGAAATCTCATTGTCTTGTGTGATGCATGTCACGATAAGCATCATGCGGGGAAGATGGAGATTCCTCTGCTGCAACAAACCTCGGAAGGACAAGAACGGGTATCTCTTCCAGGATCTGTCTCCACTGTATCGATATCAGAGGGGAAAAGAAGTCAAGATGAAGTGGAAACCATTACATCTACGCTTCGGAAATACAAGGGACGACCTCCTGAACGGATATCGGCGGCCTTGCAAGAGGAAGGAATTTCAATGAAACTTGCTGAATTGAAGCGATTTATACGGAAGGGGTAGCAGTTGGGGTTGGAGTACCGGCAGGGAGGGCAATGTAGGTCATGGGACCCATGGCGCCCTGGGCGCCCTGGGCACCCTGCGCGCCGTCTGCACCTGGAGCGCCCTGGGCACCTGGAGCACCCTGAGCTCCGTCGCGGCCTGCGGGACCGTCGCGGCCTGCGGGACCTTCGCGGCCTTCGCGGCCATCACGTCCTGCGGGACCCTCAGGACCAGCGGGACCAGGAGGACCCGCTACTCCTGCTGCACCCCCACCGCTAGTCAGAGTGGCAATCACCACCTTCTGCTCGTCCACAGTAACCTTCAGTGCATCAATGTCGCGGCGAAGACTCTCAATCATCAGCCTCAGTGGATTGCCGCCCTGGTAATTTAAACCACTCATAGTAAGAACAGATGTCATTCTGCTCGATCCCGTATTCTTTCTGAGGGATCTTTACGCACCCGGAAGATAAAATTGATTTCGCTAGGAGATCCAGAAGGAGGTCCTACCATGATCATTCCTATTCGTTGTATGAGTTGCGGAACCGTAATCGCTGACAAGTGGCGCTATTATAAGGAGCAGCTGCAGAAGAAGAAGGGGTTTTCCCTGAGAGATGAGTCTGAGGACAGGTTTTATATGGACGGGACGAGTATCCCTAATACCCTAGAGCTTGAGATTATGAAGGTCGTGCGCTTAACCAAGCCCTGTTGCAGACGTCACTTTCTCACCCACGTTGATTTGATGGAAAAGATATAAATCATAATCAGATGGAGTTATTCTTACCAGGACTTCTTGTCTTGGTGTTCACAGGGCTCTTTTGTTTTCTGGTTCTTCCCAAACTTGGGACAGTGGTCTTATCAATTGTCTGTGGAATAACACTCGTTGCAGTACTATATCATCATTATACTGTCTTCGGGAATGAGTATCGCTTCAGTACCTGGCAAAACTCCTTAGTTGACTATACCCCGTTACTGGTTCTCGCATTCTCCGTACTCATTATTATTGGAGTTGCGATGTCACTCTTCACAGGAAAGTCTGTTACAGAAACGTTTAAGGCTCCTGTGGAACTCTTACAATCCGGCATATCCGCATCAATGCAGGCTATGCCATCAGCTTCTTCTGCAACAAATCCAATCACATCGGCAATTAATACTGGATTGAATAATGCTAAGCTGAATAAGCCAGCAAATAGGCAGAATAACAAGTCCATCATTCCAGCCCTTGGGTATAGAGCATCCAACGTTTAGCTCACTCCGTTTAGCGTAGCTCACTCCGTTTAGCGTAGCCAACCTTTAACCCGTCTAAGTAGAATGCCTCGCGTGACGAAGAAGATAGCCAAACACACTAAGGATCCAAAGGCTAAGGGAAAAACCGTTCCAAGTATTCGCCGAGATCTGGAAGCCTTTCATGCTTTTTTACGGACACCCCACACGGATGCACAAGTGAAAAAGCGCTTCCGCGAGCTCTTTGGCACCAAGTTATCAGACAAGCGTGCGAATGAGTTAATAAAGCCCCAGCGCGGCGGAATGGCGCCTCTTGACTATGCACTAGGATCTCCTGACAAGACTCTTTCCACTCTTCCATACATCCAACGCGGCTTCGGCTTCGCCAATATCGATAGTATTCAAGAAGGAAGCCCGAAAGAGTATTTAGGCTCCACTCCACAAATGGGAGGTAGGCGTAAGACTAGGCAAAGGCAGCGTGGCGGTGGTATTGCTGATTTCGCCGCATCCGTAGCTGCCCAGCCCTTCTTATTCTCCTCTCCCCCAACGATCTTACAATCCGCCGCTCGCCTCGCGACAGGCCAAGCCGGCCTCACCAGCCCTGATCCTACTGTCAATATCATCGGCCTCAAGTAATCCCGGTCTAAACATGGAATTGTCATATAGCTAGAGTATACAAATGTCACTTAGTATCCTCGGCCAACGACATGGAACGGATAAACTTACACACGGATTTTTGCCCTTCTATGAATCCTTCATGAATGATGCAAAGGATAAGCCAATATCATTCCTAGAAATCGGCGTCTTTTACGGTGCATCGATTAAAATGTGGGCAGAGTATTTTTCTAATCCACACACAACTATTTATGGCGCTGACTGGTTTATTGGAGTAAATGGTAACAAACATGTGTTCCCTGACCCGAAGAAGGTTCTCAGAGAGATGGTGGATCCTCGAATTAAATTTATTGAGTTAAATCAATCCTCTCTCGACCAGTTGAATAGTCTAAAGTCACTGAATCTTCAGTTTGATTATATCTTGGATGATGGGTCGCATTTAATGAAGGATCAGCAGCAGACGTTTCTTTCGCTGTTTGATACAGTAAAACCAGGTGGTTATTTTATTATTGAAGATCTTCACACCTCCTTTGATAAAGAGGGCTATGATGTGCAAGATGATAATAAAACGACATATGACATGGTTGAAGACTTGAAACAGAAGCGTATTCCAGAACTAGCATATGGCGTGTTACCGTCGACCATCTTAGATGAAATACAAGATGTCCAACTCTTTCGAAGCGAAACGGGATCTCTTACAGGATATATTCGTAAACGAGAGTAAGAGTTCGCTATACTCAGGCACCCGCACCTTCCCTCATCCCTCGTATGGTATGAGGGAAAACAGAAAGGAAGAGAAGATAGAGTATGTCGTTTCCACGGAAATTACTCGATACCTACTTTTCCACATTCGACTATCCTTTCGTGAGACATCATATTGATTCCTATGATCAATTCTTATCTCAGGATATTCCGGCGATTATACGATCCAATAATCCCTTTCTCCTCGTGAAGCAGCTGCTCAATAAGAAAGAGGGCACCTACAAATATCGCGTGGAAGTCTACATTGGCGGACTCACGGGAACCGAGATTGAAGTAGGAACTCCGACACTGACGTTACAAAAAACCCAGGAAATTCGTGTCCTCTTCCCGAATGAAGCCAGGCTGAGAAATCTCACCTATTCCTCCACGGTCTACGCCACTGTCTATGTTCGTGTCACCATCGCCCCCGATTCCGCCGGCGAACCAGCCGTCTATGAACATACCTATCCATCAAAGATCCCGATCTTTCAGATCCCCATCTTACTGCACTCGAGGTACTGTATTTTGCATGGAAAGCCTGCCTCTTTCCTCCAGGAAGCAGGAGAATGTCACAGGGATCAGGGAGGATACTTTATTGTCGATGGATCCGAGAAAATCCTCGTCACCCGTCAAGAACAGGCCTTTAATACCCTATATATCACGCCCCAGAAAAACGATCCCAGCATCTCCACCTACGCGAATATCACCTGTCTCTCCCCTATTACCCGCCAAGTGAAGGTCGTTTCCTTTGCCTGGATGCGCAAGACAAATACTCTGCAAGTCAATATTCCCTTCGTCCGTCTCCCCGTCCCCATTTTCGTCCTCTTTCGCGCCATGGGGGTACAATCTGATAAAGATATTCTGCGTCTCATTTTCCCCGACCTCGAGTCTGGTGAGGCGAAACTGATGATCCCTTATTTACTCCCCAGTATTGCGGAAGCCATGCCCTTCCTTGACACGTTTTCCGCCATCCAATTTATTCGCGTCATGACCAAAGGCTTCAGCATGTATCACGTGTATGATATTCTCTTTAACAAAGTCTTCGTGCACATTATCGACACGAATGGAGGAAGTCGCGTCCATTTCCTCGCTGAATGCGTGCGCCGCATTCTCCGTGTGCAGATCGGCCTCGAACAAAAATCCGATCGTGATGATACTCGTAATCAGAGATGTCTCACCTCGGGTCTGCTCATTCGCATGTTATTCAATGGAGTGTATCCTGCCTGGAAAAAGGCCGTGCGCTTATCCATTGACAAGACCTACGAATACAATAAGGCGACCTACAGGGATCAGAATTTCATGAAGATGTTCAAGGAGGGGAGCGTCGAGGATCTCTTTGCCCTGAATATCTTGACAGAAGGAATCATGAAAGGATTTAAAGGCAAATGGGTGACAGGCGGTGCAGGGGGCGGCGGGGCATTGGGTCACAGTGACGAGAAGACGGGGGTATTGCAGGCCTTGTCCCGCATCTCTTATTTGGATTTTATGAGCCATTGCCGTCGCGTCACCTTGAATTTCGACACGGGCATGAAATTGACGGGACCTCGTCAACTGCACCCCAGTCAATATGGATTTTTCTGTACGAATGAGACACCAGGTGGATCCTCCATTGGTATTGCGAAGAATCTGTCCATGATGACGATGATCAGTAGTTCTGCTGATCCTGAGCCATTGATGACGATGTTAGTGAAACGCGGATGGGTTCTGCCCTGCTCGGAAATGAATTATGATCTGTTACAGGTGTGTATTCCAGTGTATGTGAATGACGGCATTCTGGGCTACACCCTGAAACCTTTTGAGATCACCCGTGTCCTGAAACTGATGAAATGGACGGGCTGTTTACCTGCCCTCTGCAGTATTGGCTTCAGCATCAAGACACGGCGGGTCTTCATTTATCTTGATGAGGGGCGTCCTTGCCGCCCTCTGGTGCATCTGAATGGGGCGTACCCCAAGGAAGCTCTGGAGGAATCCACGAGCTGGAGGAATTTGGTCATGGGAACCTATCCAGCGACGAAGGATTATGGGATTAGTACAGCGACAGTGCTTGATCCGTTTGCCGAGACTCCAGGGGCTCTTCCTCTCGAGAAATACGAGGCGCTCTTGAGTCCCATGGTGGGCGTCATTGAATATGTGGATCCTTATGAACAAAATGAACTGCTGCTGGTGAGTTTTCCTGAAGAGATTGGGAAGGAAACGACGCATGTGGAGATTCACCCCAGTACCATTTTATCGGTGGTGAATTCGATGATTCCTTTTGCAAACTTTAATCAGTCTCCCAGAAATCAGCTCTCTTGCTCACAGTCTAAGCAGGGACTCAGTCTCTATGCGACGAATTTCCAGAACCGCTACGATAACTCTGCCAATATCCTCTGTTACGGAGAAGCCCCGCTCGTGAGGACATACATGTATGATACGTTAGGAGCTGGGTCGATGCCGTATGGGCATAATTTAATGATGGCGATTATGTCCTTTCAGGGGTATAATCAGGATGACGGTATCATCTTTAACGAGGATGCCTTTCAGAGGGGACAATTCAGAAGCATTAATTATCGCAGTTACAGCACGTATGAAGAAGTCGATCGTCTTACCCAGAGCACCAGTACCATTGCCAACCCAGCGAAAGTTCCTCGGTGGACAGAGCTTCGCCCTGGTCTTGATTATACCTTTTTGGACGAGCGCGGGATTATCAAGGAGGGATCCGTGGTCGATGAGAATACAGTGCTGGTGGGGAAATACGTGCAGGATAAGAAGGGAAATATCAAGGATGCTTCTCTAACTCCTCAAGTGTGGACATCTGGTCGCGTCGAATCCGTGGTCATTACGGTGAACCCGCAAGGATTTAGCATGGTGAAAGTTCGCATTACGCAAGACAGAATTCCTGAATTTGGTGATAAGTTTAGTACGAGACATGGACAAAAGGGGACGATTGGAATGATTTACCGTGCCCAAGATATGCCTCGCACGGCGGATGGACTTGTGCCCGATATTATTGTAAATCCCCATTGTATTCCCAGTCGTATGACGATCGCACAACTCATGGAGATGCTATTTGGTTGGGTGTGTTACAAGTCAAGTACCATTGGTGACGCGACGACCTTTACCACAGATTCGAATGCCCATGAATCGATTGGGAAAATCTTGGAGGAGCAGTATGGGATGGAGCGGAATGGAAATACGATCTTATACGATGGGGCGACGGGAGTGCAGATGAAGACGAATATCTTTATTGGTCCTGTGTTCGTCATGCGTCTCAAACACATGGTGGAGGATAAGTGGAATGCTCGTGCTGAGGGACGCAGGGAACAAAAGACGCGCCAGCCTACAGGAGGACGTGGAGCGCAGGGTGGCTTACGTATTGGAGAAATGGAACGTGATGCCCTCATTAGTCATGGGGTCTGCAGTTTCTTGAAGGAGTCGATGATGGAACGATCCGATAAGGCACAGGTTCGCGTCTGTAATGGCTGTGGAACGGTTCCTATTTTTAATGCAAAGCAGGCCTTATTTGTCTGTCCCTTATGCGATGGTCCTCCTCGGTTTATTGGGACGAGCGCCAATACCTTGGAAATCTTGCCGACCATGGAACGAAGTCTCGCCAGCACCAGTGTGGTGGAAATGCCGTATGCGACAAAGTTATTGGGGGATGAATTACAGACGTATTTGAATATGGGAATGCGCTATCTTACCGCAAAAGACGTCACGCAGCTCGAAAAGGAAGTCTTCACTCTCCCGGAAGGAGATATGATACGTCAGGCATTAGAAAAACCGTTACCACAGACGGTGGTGCTTGATACTCGTGTGCCGAAATATGATGAATCAGTCCCTGTTACAGAAGTGAAGGATGCCGAGGAGGATCTGTTTGCGCTGGGGCATATTGGGGAGGCTGATCAGGAACCGGTTGAAGAGAAGGATGCAGGTGAAGACTTTGTCTATGGAGAACTGACACCAGTGGGAGGCCAGACCCCTGAGTATGGACCCAATACACCTCAGGGAGGACAGACCCCGCAGTATGGACCCAATACACCTCAGGGACAGACACCCCTGTATGGACCCAATACACCTCAGGGACAGACACCCCTGTATGGAGAGACACCTGTGGGAGGCCAGACACCCCAATATGGACCCAATACACCTCAGGGAGGGCAGACACCCCTGTATGGACAGACACCTGTGGGACAGGCACCCCAGAGTGGACCCCAAACCCCGCAGTACGCCCCTTCCCCCGTGTACGCCCCCCAACAGAGTCCCCCCTATATCCCCCTAAATGGACCCCAAGCCCCCTCTCCTGTCTACGCCCCCCAACAATTCCCATCAGGAAATAATAGTCCTGTCTATGCTCCAGCTTCCCCCCAGGTTGCAGGAGTCCCTCAAGTTATCCAACAAGGCGGATTTCAAGCCAGAGCTATCCAAGAACCCTTTTCCAAGTTTACCACGTTTGTCATTCCTACGGAGACTGAAACACGGCAGCCTGAAGGAGGACAGCGATCACGAGGACAACGAGCCCAACCCCAAACACGACGCGCTGAACCCTCCAGTACGCGAATAACTATTCGTAAAGTCGGGTAAAGTTTCTAGAGTCCTTGTAGATGTGGTATATTTTTATACTAAGTTTATGTATTATACTTATCTATTATACATATACTTACAAGGAAGAGTTTGCTAATCCGATGATTCCCCTACAGCCAACAGCTCAACCCCAACCATCCTACGTACCCAAAGATGCCCGATCGTCTGGGAATGCATCCAGTAATATCTATGAAAATGCATTCGGTTCTAATACGAGCTTTGTCCCTGCTCCCCCCTCTGTAAATACGTTGATGTCAAATATTCAGTTTTGTAAAGAAACTGCCCAACGATCAAATGCCTTTGCAAATGCAGAGTTTGCCGATACCTGTGGAATTTGTATGACCAGGGGTACGATTTTATCCGATCCTAACCCTTTTTCCTATGTATCCAATACTCTAGGCACAGGTATTGTGGTGTACCCTAAAGATAAATCGTTCTCTCTTCAACAAGGAACACCCGCCGTTCCCTCCGCACAATCTGCTTACTGCGAACCATTAGTTATTGATACAAAGTCTATACCATCGACTGTGAATCCTAATAATATAACGTCAGTTGCTATTAATAAAGAGCAATATGATGATACCGTCACATACTTGAAATCCTTACAGTTAATTAATTTATCCAATACATCGAACTGTGCACCATCTATTCGAGAAACCCTCTCTTGCTCAAACATGAAGACCCTGTCAGGAATTAATCTTACGTATGGCCATTTTACGGATACCTGTGAGCCTGGATCAAATGTGTCAACGAATGTATATATACCAGACTCGATTGGTAAACAAACGTATACGTTAACCAGCAATCTGCCCGCTGGTCAACGTCAATGGACGTTAGCTGCTCAATGTACGGTGAATGAAGAACCTATTCCACCTAATCTACGCACCTTATCGCGCCGATTGGGAAGCAATTATTATTGGGCGACCCCTTTTACAATCAGTCTTGATGCGCCAGGCCTAGATATTCCTGAATTAACTATTTTTGGATCTGTTACCTTACAAAAAGATACTGTCGTGAAGATCGAGTATGCGACAAATGCAGCCTTTACGATGCGGTTACATGGAGTAAATCAATATACAAGCAGTCAATCGTCATCTGTTGTTTCGTTTGTACAAAATTCTACACGGCCTTTCGTCAAACCATCTACCACGTTTACCTTATACAAGGGACAAAATACAATTGTCTTGGATCTGCGTGGATCTCCCTCTGGAAATGTGGTTGCTTTCTCCATGAAGGATCTGAATGGAAGTAATGTTGCAACCCTTGATTCGACCTGGGTATATTCAACGACTTCCCAAGCTATTACCACTCCAACTAGGACAACCAGACTCATTCCTGCAAAAGCAACTACAATGACTCCAAGTATACAATCGTATACCTTTACAAGTCGAGGCCAGCCTATAAATCTATACACCTCTTTTACACTGGCGTCGGAACAACTCTGTACCTTCGCTGCATCGTTAGAGAATAGGTTGTTAACCATTTCTGACATGAGTCTCTATCTCACTCATAATCGACTTGAGAAACAAGTTGCCACTTGGAAGAAAGGGGCTTATCCCTATACACTGTATTATACAGACTATTTTCCGAAAGGAACCACCTCCGTTCGTCTAACCCTCTCTGGAACGGACACTATGGTTATTATACCTATTCTGTATGCCATCACAACCCCTACTCCTGAAGTCTTTGCGGTAGGAAAACCTAGTTATTTTGCACCAAAATCTCAAGCGGCTTCCGTCTGTGCTGAATTAGGCGCAACCTTGGCAACATCAAATCAGGTTTTTACTGCAAATCAGAAGGGGGCAAATTGGTGTTATACAGGGTGGGTGTCTGATGTAGAGCGCGCCATTTATCCGATTATCTATGATACGATGGGTGGATGTGGAAATGGCACTCCAGGAATTAAGATATGGGATTATGGAACCGCTGGCGTCACATGTTTTGGCATGAAACCAGCTCAAGGGGAAAAAGGATACAATATTATTCCCTTTAATCCTGCGATTATATATAATCAACAGCCGATTCTTGCTCCAGATACCCCCTGGATGACCGATAAACTCGAAGCATTTGCGATAGGGAAACCTAGCTATTTTGCACAAAAAAGCCAAGCCGCATCAGAGTGTCAAAAGTTTGGCGCATCTTTAGCGACATCAAATGATGTGTTTGTTGCAAATCAAAACGGGGCGAATTGGTGTTATACGGGGTGGGTGTCTGATGTAGAGCGCGCTATTTATCCCATTACGTATGATATAATGGCTGGATGTGGCAATGGTGGTCCAGGGATTAAGATATGGGATAATGGAATTGCTGGCGTGACATGTTTTGGAGCGAAACCAACAGTTGCCCAAGCAGCAGAAAAAGGGTATACCGTACAACCCTTTAACAAAAATACCTTTTTCCAGCCTTAAGGCAAGCCTAAAAAGTGCAAGCCTAAAAATTGACAAACATATCTACCAGCATAGTAGTCCACATCATGAATTACGAAGTGATTGATATATTATTTCGTAGTCGAAAGACGCTGCTGGATCATTTGGAGACACAAGGGTACGTTACAGAACCCTATCGCAAGATCGCTCATACGGAACTCGATCAGATGGTACGCGCAGGTCCCGTCGCAGGAGCTCCTCCGGCTCTTCAAATGGATCTAAAGAAGGATGATCAAACCTGCCGAGTCATTACGACCCTGGGGAAAATCAAGCAGAAGCTCAAGGCCTTTACCGAGAAGCTCATTGATCCTGAGGAAGGATTTGATGCTGCCACCACCGAGCTCATCATCTTAACCTTCGAGCCAATCGCCGCAAATTTCCACAGCATGGCCTATGAATGCTACGTGAAGCACAATGTTCGCATTCGTTATTTCCATTGCGAGGCCATTATTAACAATCCTCTCCATCACGTGCTTGTCCCTTTGCATGAAAAGGTGTCAAAGGAGGAAGAGGCCGCCCTCATGCAGTCCCTCTATGCAAAGAAGAGTCAGTTTCCTCTCATTCGCTTTCACGAGGATCCTATTGGTCGTATGTTAGGGATTCTTCCAGGTGATATTGTCAAAATTACACGATCCAGTCCTACGGCAGGAAAGTATATTACCTACAGAGTTTGTGTTCCATAAGACTATGTGTGCTGTAAAAAGATAGGAATGTCCGTTACACTTACTAACCCACCAGGTTTAGGAGGAAGCATAACAACTACTCAAATTCTTGAGACAAGTGTTCTTTTTTCAAATATGGGATTTACCACCTGCACACCCTATATTGGATATTCGAATGCATCTACCTTACTTAGTAGTCTAAACTTTACGAATGTCCTAAGTAATCTACAGACTGCACAGGTACGATTAAGGTCAACCACCCCCAATTTTCCTAGTTTACCTAATGGTGTTACATTTACAGCTAGCCCTGAATTATCTAACTATATGAATGCTCTGCAACCAAAATTATTACAATTAGGATATATTAAGAATTGTATTACGGAACAGTTTAATACGATATCCAAACTTCCTGCTGTACAAGACGAGTTAGCCTTATCCAAAGATCGGTATGAACAAATCGATTCTCCCGAAACGCATGTGTCGTATTATGAAGGAACGTTTCCCATTTATCGCCCCATTAAACAAACGACCTTATTTGTTCTTTTCGGTATAGGAATCTTTTTTATGTTACTGTCTCTTCTTTTGTTTCTACGTACCCAAGGCATTCAACTCCAACTCATCGTCCCAGAAATGGGTCTACCCGGTATGGCTAGCATTGAATGGAAATACATTGGTATTGCAAGCATCGTTGGAGTTATCCTAGGGTATTTTATTCACGTGTATTATAAGTAATTCTCTAAATAGATGGATGCATCAGCAACGTGTGCATTGGTTACCACTATAGCCTTTTCAAATTACAACCAGATTGTAAAATCCGATACAAGCTTAATCGAGTTTAATATGACATCGAACTATGTGGTGTATAAAAATGCAATTGTAAATACAAATGAGTTTACGAGGTATCTTACCAGCACATTTTCGTCTAACGCCCTTCCTGTTCTCCCCAGCGGTCGCACTTCCCTTGTAACAGGGTATTTGGGCTATCCCCTTGCTGCGTATGATAAGGATTGGCGTGTGAGGACTGCGACGACAGGATACACGGTATTTCCTGATAGGACGGCCACTGTAACAGCCATTGTGACAGCGGGAGATCTGTGTGGCTCTAACGAAATTTACAACACAACCGCCTTTACGGGAACGAATGCCGGCTCTCTCTCACTGGCAGCACTCTATCAAACCTTAGCCGCAAGTAATTCTGATTCAATCAAGACATCTCTTCAATCGAATATTGATCGTCTTCAAGCAAAAAATAAAGTATTCTTTTCTTTTTTTGTGTACGAGTATTGTTATTATAATACCATGTATACGAAATTAGTTGAAGAATATTTCAAGGAATTTTCCAGCAGAACAAATGTCAGTTTATCCAATATTTCCTTCTTGAAAGATTATGCAGGAACGGCATGTGTAAGTGGAGCAACAGGATCGACTGCTGCTCAACAAACTAGCCGTCTGGATGCAATTACCGTAACGATGGCACGAGTGAATTCTCGCTTAACGGATATGCGAAACCTTTTAACGGCGATTAATAGCTATTATTCTACATCCTTACAAAGTTTACAGGGAATCTTGAATTCGAATGCTGTTCGGGGGAGTGATGCAGAAGTCGAGGCGCAGATCGTTGCCTTACGAAATCAAGTGACGTCATCTCTCAACGCTCAAGATCAAACTGCATTTCGCCAAGGAATTGTTGAATATACCAATGAAAAAAATCGCTACTCCAACATCCTTCTGGGTATCTATGCCTTTCTCAATATTGCTATTATTGCTGTAATTTTTAACATAAAAGAATAGAGCTATGCCACCACCAAACTATCAATCAGCAGGCTATGATTTTTCTATACTTAGCAGAGGCACCTATGATGTAGCCACTGCAAACCAAATAAAGTCTGAAGCGACGGGCTATCAAAATGACGAGTTTAAAGCGGTCTTTAGCCCCTCATTAACCACATCAGATTCCGCTGTGAATACTGGTCGCTTAGTTGGACGAAATGCCAGCTTATCGCAACTCTCTGAGCAGATTGCCCAGGTAAATGCTAGTCAACAGAATGCATCAAATGCTACAGCAGACACCAATACCCGGCAAGGGGAAATTAATGAATGGGAAGCGCAGAATAAGCTAGATACCTTATTCTTTTTGCAAATTCTCTTTCTTTATTTTTCTGCTGTCGTTATCCTCCTCTATCTCCGACAAGGGAAGATCTTAGGAAGTACATCAGTGTATGGAGGAATTGGCGGATTACTCCTCGTTGTGATTGGAGTCCTGTGGAACCGTGTTTCTTATACCAATCTGAGCCGTGATTCACGCTACTGGAATCGTCGCTATATCGCAGCGAACCCTAATGGATTACTTTCCCCAAGCCAGTGTTCTTAGCAAATCAGTCTTCTAATTAGTATGGCTGCTGCTCTTAAGACACAACTCGATACCGCTGTGACAACTCTTATTACACTTCAATCAAGTTTGACGAATGCAGTATATAATTCTGGGACTATAAGTCTCAATACGAACGAACAATTGAACGTACACAATGCAGAAAGACAAAAAGGTATCTATGATGCTAAATTTTTGGAAGAACAGTATCCGTACCAGGGGACTCCGAAACGCAGGAGACAAACTCTTCAAGAATTTGTCTTACTCTTTTTCTATATTTCGTTTGCCATTTTGGCTATTGCACTGATGATTTACGCCTACCTGGAAAATGGAAATAGTTTTACCGCTGCAGCAAAAGTATTGGGGTTTTCTTGTATTATTGCAATGGCAATGACGGGCATCTTGATCAAGATTGCTTAAGGGTTTCTTCGCTTAAGGGAGGGTCGCTTCGCCTTGAGACCTCTCGAGAATAAACTCCTCCCTGCTCTCATCATCATCAAAGACCTGGACACGCTTGTAGACACCAATCTCCAGTGTGCCAAAATCCTCATCTAGACGATTCTGCAGCTCCTGTTTGGTAAGACTCTTACCACTCAAGATCCCCTCATTGGACTTTGTCCACTTTGTATACGCCCTCGTCATTTCCTTCAAGCTCGCCTGCTCATCGCCATACTCTACAATCTTCTGCCTGGGATTCCTGAAATCGATCATTCGCTCTGCCTTGAACTTGCCATACATGTCAAAGGACTCCTTGTATTTGTTGCTGTGCTCTAGCACAGAATCAGGAATAGGCTCCAGACCCGTCACCAAGTACTGAGTCTCATACACATGCACAAGGAGAGACAGCCATGCCTCCCTCCAGCGCATAATCTTCCTGTCAAGATCCTTGTCACGGGGAAAGATATTCTTTGCCCCCTGCTTCAATCTGGGATCACTGTTCTCTACAAACTCACTGCCAAAGGTGATTACCCGAATACGACGCCAAGTGCCTCTGTCCATGGCGTGAATAGGAGGAAAGCGATTACACATCATACACAGCTTTCCTGTGATACGGAATCTCTGCTGATCCTCAAAGAGACCACGGGCTTCCACCACGTCCTCACCACTGAACTGCTTCATGCGTGAGGTATTCAGTGGCTCCTTATCGTCAGGCTCCTGGAGATAGATGAATCGCTTATTCTTGATGGCAATAATATCTGGATTCGCCGCCCCACTGTCAGGGCGTTTTCTCGTGAGAGCAGTGGCCTGGAGGGACGAGCTGAAATCGCCAAAGGTGAAGCGCATGAGATCCACCAGCTTCGACTTACCATTACCTCCCACCCCAATAAAGGTATAGTAGCATTGCTCACGATTGGCTCCCTCCAGACAACTCGCCATGAGACGAATCACGTACCACAGAAGATCCTCCTTGGTGAAAATCTTCTTCAGAAACTCCATCAACTCAATCTGCACTTCATCGTCCGCGTCATAGGGAATATAGTGAATGGAGCTCGTACTTCCCGTATCACCCTGGTTCCTCCCCACCATGAAGCTCATGAAATCATCAGGCTTCCCAGGCCGAAACACAATTGTCTGCTTCATGGATCCGTCCGCAGCCTCCACCTCGTTGCGAAGATCAATCACACCATTTTGACAGGGAAGCAGATACTGATTAAGATTCAGTCGCTGGGTAAAATCCTCCTCGCTGAAGAGCTCTGCTGCCTCCTTCATCACGCAATTCTTGAAATCAGAGGAATAGAGGTGATTCTCCAGCTTCGTCAGCATCTTGAAGCGCTCGCCGTCCATGCTGTGCACCCACTTGTCAAACCACTGGGGATCATCGGCAGCCATTTCATCGTGCCCCTTCTTCTTCAGACGCTCCCTCGCTGCAATAACGACCTGTGCCACCTCGCAACTCAACTTCTCCCTGAGCTCCATTCCCTGATTGATATGGCGCCAGGTATGCATTCTCTCGTCAAAGATGTACCACGCAACCTTGCGCGCCTCGATGGATGCGCAAAAGTTCTGCTTGTACAGGCGCTGGAGAATCCTGGCACAATGATGGTGGGTATCATTCACGCGAAACTGGACATAGCGAATGGTGTCGTCGTCAATAATCTCCTTATACTTCTCTGGAGCATCATCGCGCGCCCAATAATGAAGGGACTTCATCGTCAACTTGGATCCTGTTGTATTGCGACTAAACCCATTCGACCACATGCGCCTGTAGCGAGACCAGTCCGTACTTGATGCCTTGGAGGATTTCTTAGAAAACTCAACCCAGATATCAAACATATCCTGACTGCAATCAATATTCGATAGACACCAGCCCGTCTCCATCCACGTCTTATAGTCTGTCGCCCTCCTCACACTCAGACACTCGATGACCAACCTCTTGCAGATGGCAATCTCCTCCTCATCATGCTTATCTGGCATATAGGTTGTGAGCATGTCTTGCCCAGTAGAAGCGGCAGCGACAATAACCGGCTTCGCCGGCACTAGCGCAGCATACTCTACCTCCTTTCCCTTTAGCACCGCATGGGTATCAGGATGAAGCTTGTAGCGAATACTCAGCAGAGTCATTAACTCTCGGGTTCCGTAAGATGTCGTGTCTTTCGTCAATTCTTTCGTAGTTGTATCAAATACAAATACGGAATCAATCTTGTACGCTGGCTGGGTCATCTTGGACTCTCCGTAGAAGAACCACGCCTGCTTTCGTGTCATCGATTCGTCGTAAATATCCTTCGCGTCATTGATGTAGTCGACTCCAGCAAAGGCCGTCTCAATTGCCTTTTGCTGAAGAAGCCAACTCCGAATGACACTCTGCTTCTCATCAGGGATGCACATGTCAGGGCACTGAATGTGAATGCCATCCTTCACCTTTCCCTTGTCCTTGTAGGCCTGGGGGCGGGAGGAAACGAAGAAGCGAAGTGGTCTGGAGGGAAGCTCGTAGAAGTGACTGATCGCCTGGGTAAGAAACTCGACAAAGCTACGGATATGAGACTCCTGGAATTGATGCGATAAATTCGAATCGACGTTGAACTTCAAGTCCATGTCAATCAGAATGGGCTTGGGAGCATTCAAGACCGGCTGCTCCACGAAATTCATACAACACCCCTTTTTCACAAAGAGATAGTCGTGAAAGAGGTCAAGGAACTCCTCATACTTCTCATCAGGAACGTAGAAACTGCCCTTTACCTGGTCAGTTCCGCACATGGATGCCTGCGCCCCTCCCATACCTCGTTGACACCTATGTTCGTCGATAAATGTCCTGAGAGGATGCCTATCATACTTATCCCGAGAGCTCATTGTGGACATTCTAATGGGGGGGCAGAACGTTTCAACTTTTGCTCACGTAAAAGTTGACCGATCTACAGACTCATGAGCAAAGTCCCTCATCACATGCCAGACGTATTTCAATTCTACAGCGGATCCGCTTCGGCAGCTCCGGGGAAGGGAACGGGAGAGAGCGGTGATCCATCGAAGTATGCAGCATTGCGAACGCATGAGGGATGGCGACGTGTCCTGTCCAATGGGTCTGAGATCCCGTTTGTCTGGAAGGGGATTAGTTGGAAAACGGCGGAACATGCCTATCGTGCCTGGCATTTGGAGACGAAGAATCCTGAACTCTTCCTGAAGTCTGCGACGGATCTTTCCAAGGCGAGTCCAATTCCGAATGAGCAGGTCTTGGCGAGTATACTGTACGAGAAATTTACACAGAACGATGAGGCAAAGAAAGTGCTTGAGTTGACGGGGGATGCTGAGCTGTGGTATGCTCAACCGAAAGCTCCGAAAGTCCGCTGGACATTCCTGGAAGAGATTCGCAGCCAACTCCGCCTTGCGGAGCAGGCCGTTGGCCAAGGCCAAGGCGAGGCCAAGCCAGTTGGCAAGGCGGAGCCAGTCAGCCATATAAACCAAAATGTCTCTAGTACAACAGAGATGTCAAAGGCAAAGCAGACAAAGACAAAACGACTGGTTCCCCAGGGTGGTGCAACGATGCCTTCCTTTGTCGATCTTGCCAATACAGAGACTAGTCTCGAGAATACCCCTGCTGACACAGCAGCTGTCGAAGCAGGAGATACCGTCAGCTTCCTCCCCGCCTCTGTCGTCACGCATGGAGTGGAGGAAGCTGAGGCAAGACAGTCTAGTAAGAAGTCAGCCATTCGCTTTTGCACCGTCTGTGATAACTATTTGTATTTGCAGGTGGAGGGAGAGACCCAGACTCTGCAGCGCATCTGCAGAAATTGCGGCTTCAAGGATACCGAAGATCAAGGAGGTCTGGTGAGCGAGATGCATATTGAGCAGCGCGCAGCCGAAGGATATACCCTCATCAATGAGTTCACCCTCAAGGATAAGCGTCTTCCCCATTTGCATAATACGATGAAGTGCATTAACGCAAAGTGTCCCAGTTCCCTTCCAGGAAAGGAGTCTGACATTGTCTATATCAAATATGATACGGAAAATCTCAGATATATTTACATGTGCTACATTTGCGAGGCCACCTGGAGGTCTCGGCGTTAGAGCGAGTCAATGTACTTTTTCCACACCTTCATAGCGTCACGCATACCAGGAGTCTGGTATTTGTGAAACTTTGCGCGGTAATACATTCGAGTTGCAATAGATTTTTTACGAGGATTCCCGCGAAGGAGTTTGATCGACTTGCGTGCATTAGCTGCTGTTGCATACTTGATCCCTGTTCGTTTGCGAGTCGAATTGTTAAAGAGACGAGAGCCGCCCTTGGGAACATACGCCTCTAAGTTCGGATACACTGTCGTACCCATTTGCTCGTCCAATTTCTCTTTACGATCTTCAACATAACTACGGATTTCCTTTGCGAGCATGAATTTCTCTTCAGCTGCTGGATCGGGCTGGGCTTCATCATAGTCTTCTGCAGATCTTTCCATATTATATGCAATATCCAAGGCAGTTTGCCCATTCCCATCTTCTAAGGTTAGATCTGGTGGAGGGAGTTTATGAAAGAGAAGATCAATGCCGTGCAGATTTCCTGATATAATCGCCCCCATGAGAGGCGTTAACTGTCGTTCATTTCTCGAATTAATATCTGCACCTATCCCTAGTAAATACTCTGCAACCTCATTTAAGTGCGAATATAATGCACTATACAATGGGGTATTATCTCCCTCATCCCGTGCATTGATATCGATATCAATACTTTTATCCTTCTGTATATACTTGAGCATACGAATGCGTTCAGCCTCTGACATCTCTATATCGTCATATTCGTAGCTGCCACACAGTTGGGCAAAAATGCTCTCATGCGATCTTTCTGGGGGAAACATCCCCAATATAGCATTTGATCCTCGAGGGCGATTCGGCCGACTTGGATTTACAATCAGAAGCTTATTCGGATTTCGGTAGCCTAGTGAGTTCATTCTACTTAGGCTTCTACAGAATCTCCAGCTCCTCAGCGTAATGAGCAGGACGTGTGCGACGGTAAAGATCGCGCAAGCGTTTGATATAGATCGCCCTGACGAGACGAATATCTTCCTCGGTGGCGACTCTTGCCTTCCCCACAGGCACAGCTTCCCCTATAACAGACCGAACAGGAGTGTCAAAGGGTTTACGGTGGATGGACAAGAATTTTTCATACAGTTCCCAGGAAGGGATAATGAGCGTAGAGTGAAAGCGGCGAAGGAGTTGATTCATCCAATCAAATACTTTCCAATTTCCATAATTAGTACAGGCTTCATTTTCTCCATAGACGAGGACAGGAACTAGGGGCGTCCCTGTTTCGATGGCCAGGCGAAAGACTCCTCGGCGACTCTTGATTTTCAAGGAAAGTTTATTCTTATACAAGAGTTTCATCTCATCCAGTCCACCCAGAGATACAGCTAAGGATCTATCTTGAAGAACTTCCTTCATCACCGGATATTTCGTCGGAACAAAGGCACCCTCTGACATTTCACTGATGCCGAACGAATACCAGAGAGAATATAAGTTCGTTCCACGAATCTCTTTTACAGGCCAGTTCGACACCGATTTCAACCCAATATTTGCCATATGCGCCAGGGATAAAAGTCCGTGAGGGTGAAAGAGGTAAATCCCTTTCTCAGGAAGTGTCCCGTACTCCACAGGAAAACTTGCCCGTAAATTCGCAATAATACGATCAGGTAAATCCGGCCATAAATGTACACACACCACGTGCAATAAGTCAGCAAACGGTTTCAAGCGAAGGACGCCGCACTGCACGAGCCCGACAAAGATGAGGGATGAGACGGTTCCAAGAAAGAGGATGGAGAGTAAAAGGGTCAAGGATATACAGCTCAGTAAAATAGGGTAACTTATAGGGAAGGTGTATCGAAAGATCCCTTCGATCATCTTCTCTAGTGGGGAAAGTCCTTTCAGTGCATACGCAGAAGTTTGATGGCTCCAGCTAGACAAAATGCTGCGAAATGAAGGTGGATCTCTTGCATGAGATCTGCATAGGGACGGTCATCGCATCGGGTATCGAAAATCGCGTCCACAATCTCTGGCTCAAAGTTACAGAAGGAATATTTGTGGTGCAAGGAATGTTTTTCATTTCCTTCAATGCTATACCATGTATGTATAAAGACATATATTAATCCGTTAAAGATAATAATACTATTGCTAAACACTTCCACGCCAAGAAAATACTGAACAATAGTGATCCAAAAAAAGTAAGCGAAATTGTTCATTCCTTCAATCGTCAACTCTACCCACCTTGGTAAAGCGAACTGTTTCCCATGATGAATATATCGGTGTGTAAAGAGGACATATAGGGGCGAGTCATCGGGGATAAGATGAATAAAGACATGTGCTAGATGGGTTGATCCTAGAATCAGCAGTGTTTGAAGGAAGGATTGGTCTAATCTAAACTCGGGTAGCCCTAAGATCATGGCTAGACTTATCGTAATGACTGTCTGTGGAAGATAGGCTTCCGCAAACTCTTTCCATCGAATGTGCCCCAGAAGCATTACTTGGTGGAAGAAAAAAAGTCCTTTCACCGCTCCTCAATGCATTTCATACACTCCTGTAAAATCTTTGCCGAGGAACACGCCGCCGCGGTAAATCCCAGCTCCTGGGTCACACTATACATCCAGGTAATAGGATGTACTCCTTCCGTTAATCGTACGTACGCTGCACCATCCCCTTTAGCAGATCGTAAGGTTCGTCGTACCCATTCTCCCCATCGCGCATCGAGGCTATGCCGAAGGACGGGAATATTCCACAAGGAAACGAGGAGTTGGAACATATCCCTGCCTTCCTTGGGACAGACATCGAGTTTGGGCAAGCCGTCTTTGACATCGACACTGTTATTTATACAGGCGAATCCAAAGTCGATAATAATAATGCGAAAGGGGAAGGTGATACTCTTGTCCTTCTCCTTCCACGTCACAGGAAAGACAGTTTCTTCTTCGACGATTAACATATTATTGACTTTCAAATCTCGATGATCCACGAGAGCATCTTTTTGAAAGACTTCCAGAATAATCGACAGTTGTACCATGATCATGGGGAAGAGTTCAGGATGAGAGGGAATCCTATTGACACACCAGGTTGAAAAGAGGAGGGGAGTGAAGACATCCATCGTAAACCAGATTGTATTGGTTGGTTTATAGACAAAAATATCATGGACGAGAGGGACACAGGGAGGAATTCCGTAGGCGGCTAAGCGTTTTCCCAGATACCATTGAACGAGAGCTTCACTGAACATATTTCCTCCATCTCGTGGACGTTTAATCGCCACCACTGTTTCTTTACCTGAAGGAAGTGTTTTATAGAAGGCGTCAATTTGACCGTATGTTCCTTTTCCCAACGCTTCTTTTGCCTTTAATCGAAACAGCTCCGTTCCCTTCCCATCTTTGACAATTCCTTTTATACAGCAGACAGGTAAAGAGCTGGGGGGAATTGTCTTCCAAAGCCTGGGTGATCCTTTCCATTCAATGCCTAGACTATGAAGAGAAGGACTATCCATCTATATATCGAATCAGTAAATAGGATACAATTGCATTGGGAATAAAGTGATGCATGGGTTCAAAAGAAGGATCTGAATTTGTGCCAAAGATGTGGTCAAGAATATCTGGTCCAAAGTTTACAGTGGCATCTTTATGTTGGGCGACATGTTTATCAAAGGTGAAGAAGGTATAATTCACAAGATGGATCGATGCGTAGATCAATGCTGCAAAGCATATGATCGAGGTGGGAACAATATGTATCTGTGTAGATTCTTGGAGAATATATAAGGGCACGAACCAGAATAGATTTTGCAACGCCTCGATGACAATATCTAGCCATCGCGGCACTTGTTTCTGTTCGGCGTGATGGATGGATAGATGAGGATTTAGATAGTAGAAGACTCCCGTGTAAGGAAAGGTATGCCATAAACGATGTGTCCAATACGCCCACATGAACATAAATACTCCTCCCGTGGTAAGCTGTAAGAGAGGAACATCTGGTTCTAGTAAGTAGGTACCGAGAGAGAGAAATGATAAGGCGGGTACATAGGCGATGAGAGCGCGTCGTAATTCGTCCAGGTCGGCGCAGCTGCAGCCAGTCCAGGCAGTCCAGGTAGTCCAGTCAGTGCACCTAGTCCAATCCATACTACTCTTATTGCAAAGTATAAGCCATCAATTCGAACGGATGTTCGAGCGAACTTGCGTCCAATTTTCCGTAGCGCTTCACTAAACTGAGAGGCACGACTGACGACAAACTCTCCTCTTGCCGATCATACCAGCGAACCGAAATCTCCCTCAGATCAGGTTTATCTTCACGGACAAAAAAAGGTAAAGGGATATAGCGTCCTTCCCACGCCCAATAAGGAGACCAGCACGTATCAGGATTCAGGCGACAGCGTTTCTTATACTCCTCAGGAATAACCTCTTCATCCACAGGAGTCCATCCTTCTTTACGAAGGGCAATGACCCACGCTGAGTATCGCTTTCGTTGATCGAGGTGAATTCGTTCATGCTTCAACGTTTCCTCGATCCGACTTGCAGGAAAATATGCCGGTAAACATATCGTTGCAGGTGGACGGGTATGCGGCATTCCTCCATCAGCAGAAGGATGCATGGTGAGAATTGTTTCGCCATCTCGCGCATAGGAGGAAAAAGAATCTTCATTCCATGGCACATAGGTGCATCGAGAGCGTGCTAGACGGTTCAGATCACTTTCCCTGCAGTTTGTTTCATATGAATCGATTGTTTCTGCCTGTGTCAGATGTTTCCTCGCATCGGACTGTAAGGATACCATTACTCAAGAGGTTTCTTTTTTTTAGCCTGTGCTTGCTTAATGGCATACTCGTCTGAAAACGACGCTGTCTGCTTCATGAAGGATGTGATCATGGATTGGGTCTTAAAGCTGGCAACTTCCTTCGTCAAGCTCGGATCGCCCATCACACGGGTCATCTTTGGCGTCCTGCGTTTTACTTGAGCTGGTGCTGCTGCCGCTCCCACCTTCCCTGTCAACATCCCCACAAATGACCGTTTCGCGGATTGTCTGCAATAGTCCAACCCTTCCTTGAAGAGCAAGTCAGCCGCCATCTTTTCTTTTTGGTACGTCACATCCTCCTCCCACACAGTAGGAGGGCTATAGCCAGGAATGCGTTCCACAAAGATCCCGAAAAGCTGGGAAATAGGATTCAGCAGCTGGTGCTGAATATAATACTCATAATCAGGCTGCAATCCCTTCTCGCGAATGTAGGCAGGGGTTTCTACTCGATCCCCCTGCAAGGCACTGGCCTTCTGCCCCACAGGAGGTTTCACATAGACATAGCCCACCCGTTCCCCACTCGCCGGCGCATTCCCTGGATCACGAATCGCCATCCGATCTGCCAGAATCTTGTGTGCAGGAGGAGTCGTCTTGTATTCTGACCGAAGGGATTTGGTAATGGTGAGAAGCGACAGCTTATTCTTCCCCTCGACCAGCGCCTTCACTCCTTCCTTGACAACCCGCGTCGCCGCTGCCACATCCTGGCGAATCAGCAGTTCCTGAATAGCCGCCCCGTAAATCATCTTCAAGATCGGCGCATTATCTCGTCTCTTTAACACAATCCCCATCGACGTCTCCTTGTACGCATCAGGCGACTCCTCATACTTGTTCCCCACATACCGCTTCTTACTGAAGATGATGAAGGGATAGAACACCTTATCATACTCAAAGTCATGCGGCTCCTTCAGCGTCGCCGTGATGAATTTCCCAGCCTCCTCGGTCAACTCCATCGTCGCCACCACTGCCTCACGTCCCTTTAACACAGTCCCATCAGTCCCCCTGGGATTAAAGTTAATAAAGATGGAATCTGTATCGCCATAGACAATCTCCGCCGAGCAGCGTGGATCTCCTGCTGCAGGACCATAGAATTGTTCAATGGCATCCTTGCTGAACATGATCTGCTTTCGCCCATATGCAGTCACTGAGGCGGCCAAATGCTGCAGACGGATCTTGAAGGTTGGAGAACCGAGCTGACCATAAAGAGAGTTCGCCGTGATCTTGTAGGCATTTTGTTCCGCATCAAGAAGCGCCTTCTTGAAAGGATCGGCAGTCTTGGCAAGCTCGACACGCTTCGCCTTTCTCGCCGCCAACAGTTTCGCCACAATCTTTGGGAGACTCCCTTTCCCAGCCGGCTGGGCAAAGCGACAGATACGGTACCCAACCTTCTCTTTGACAGGATGCTTCCGCTTATCATCCGCACGAGCACTCAGAATATCAAACTCAATGTCCGTCCATGCCGTCCCTGGAGGGGCATGCGCCTCATCCTCCACTGACCCTTGACAATCGACCAGTTTCCCGTCCAGACTATAATCTTTCACCCAGACCAGCATATCGTGACTAATGTTTTCACTGATGATGGTACTTGGATACAGAGAAGCAAAATCACAAACACCAATGGGACTCGTATAGAAATTTGGCTCAGGAACCAGCACCACTGCCCCCTCATACCCTTCCTCGGGCAGATCCGCATGTTCCTGCAGTTGAATCAGTTTCTCCAGTGCCTTCTTTTCCTTGAACGACTTCCCCTGCAGCGCCTCCTTCATGCCAATGACTCCCGCCAGGCCATACTGTTCCTTCATGGCGTCGAACACCTCATCATTCTTCGGTTCACGAGGAGGAACTTCCAACACTTCAATGAGCTGCCCGAACTCTCGACAATCCTTGAAGATGAGCGACTCAATCTTAATGCCCTGGCCTCGCGTAAAGATATAGGACACTGGCACAGAACACACATTCGCCATTGACATGGTCTCATTGAACACTTCCAGCTTCTTATACAGCTCGTACGTCAACTCGCAATCCTGCACGCAATAGGCCGCCACGATGGCTCGATCCGCTGCGCTGCCCTTCTGAAGGCGAAAGATATCCTGGGGACTGACGTCATCCTTCACCACTGCCCATCGCTCTGCATCTCCCAGGATGCTAAGATCTTCCTCAGATGTCACCAAGAGCCCATCGTCCGTGATGCCTGTAATGGCCATCTTCTCCGTCAGATCCTCTCCCAGACCGTCCAGGATCTGGATGGCTCTCCCTACACGCGCATCCTTCTTCTGGCTCGTCTTGAGCAACCACTTCCCCTCACCGAGCGACTCAATTCCCTTTAACACCCCACTCAAGTACACGGCACAGACGGAATCGAGTTTATAGGAAGGAAGTTGTGCCTTGCGCCGAATATGGCCGAGGAGATCAATGCGAAGTCTTCCAGGAGTTGTCCAGAGAAAGAGGAGATTATCCCCAAGAGCTGAGGAAGCCAGGCGCTTCTCCTCGAGCTTTACTCCTGTGCGCCCCTCCTCATGAAGACGAGAGAGTTGCTGCACACAGGGTTCATCCGTCAGTTCAAGCTCCTCCAGACGTTCCCACACATATTTCTCATCAAAACAGTTGGTATTGTAGCCGACGAAGATGTCGACCTGTGACTCAATGAGCCACTCAAACCAGGCGAGGAGAAGTTCAGATTCACTATGGAAGACATGCACCTTGACGCCTGGAATAGGATCGCATGTTCCCAGGACAAAGATATGGCGTTCCGTCTCCCCATCGACCAAAATTGACCCGATCTGAATAATGGGATCTCCTGCAAGCGGCATCTTTCGAAAGGCAGAGTCTAGCGCCGCTGTGACAGCTAGAGTACATTCCTCCTTCTCCTTGGGAGATCCTGTGCGCTTCTCCCATACTTTCCTGCAAGCATCGATAAGTGTGCTGGGAATATCAGGAACCTTGCCAGCTTTCTGCCGAGGAGGGATTTGGATGACCCCTTTTCCTGCAAAGGCGTCGGCGAGGGCGAGAGGAATCTCCTCCACCGTTTCACAGTGCGCACACAGCTGTTTGGCGACCCGACGATAGCCTTGTTTTGCCACAGGGAAACTTCCATCGAAGGAATCACACTCAATATCCCAAATGACATGGCGAAAGGAGGCGACGGGGGCGGGCGGTTCAGGGCACGGCTCAATATCTGTCCACTCACACTCAATGTGTATCTCCTCCTCGTCCTCGTCAACATCAATGGATATCCAGCCGCAGGGATTGATCTTTCGCATATGGAAGAAGCGAAGCATGGGATCGATGTTGGATTCGTAGACCCGGATGAGCTGACCATCGACTTTCAGATTAGGGGTCTGAGTATCCGTGAGCAGGATCCTCTTCAGAGCAAAGAAGGCTGCGCTGTGCCCGACGGAGAGCTGAAGAAAGGGGAACGTCTTACCACCCGTGTATCCGTACAAGACTTCTCGCTGCACCAAGGTAACCTCGAGATCGGCGAGCTCGGATTTCTTATCCGCACGATTGATACTATCGACAATGCGGCGCTTGGATCGTTCGGTATCTTCACCGTCGGGAAGACGGACAAAGAGAAAGGGGCGGAATCCGGTAACATCCACACGGACGGGAGTTCCTTTGGCAGTTGCACCAAAGAGTTGAATACAATAGTGACGGGTATCACCGAATCTATCTTCGGAATGTGCATCAAAGATATGGATGTACATTCAGAGTGGGACAGAATTAAACGCTCATGGATTGATCAATTTTTCCGGGTTTGGCGCTGGCGTTTACGTATCTGACGTCTACTCCTTCTCCCGCCCTTCAGGGGCTCGAGAGAGGGACGGAAGCTTTTGGGAGACATGACCACGAGACTATTGGGAACGTTATTCGGCTTCTTCAGAGTGTTGCCCGCGGTCAGAGTATTCGCCGCCGTCAGTGTCTTGACATTATTCACAAACTCGGAAGCGGGAATGGATTTTGGCTCCTTCCAGTTAGGCTCCTCTGCCTTTGCATCTGCATCCACTTCTGCATTCATGAAGCCATTAACAGCAGATTCAATTGCGGCAGGATCAGAGACATTCTTTAACAGGACAGGTTCTTTGCCAGGAGCAATTTCAAAGACACTTGGAAAGTGAGTGATATTCAGATGGTTTAAAGGAGTCTTGGGAAAGACTTCATTGTTCACCAGAACCACATTCTTCTTGTTCTTCTTCTTTAACATGTTCAGCCAATGGGGCTTTACGCGTTTGCATGCCCCGCACCAATCAGCAACAATGACCGCGATGGTAACATACCCGTTCTTCATGACGCCGTCGATCTTTTTTGCGGAAGCGAGAGAATCGACGTGTAACGACTTTGCTTTCGACATCTATTAGTAGAAGAGATGAATTCATCCGCCTATCTGCCTATGGCGCTTGGTGCCTTATTCCTCGTTGTGTATTTCAACGGAGCTCAGTCGTTGCTTGCTCCAACAGCGCACCAATCTCTACAAAATAGTGGATTTTTCCTGTTTTTTCTCTATGTTGCAGTAGCCGCTGGTATTGCAATTATATCGTATCAAACACAAAGTTTTATCACATTCTTCTGGATGCTGTGTCTGGTCTCCCTGGTCTGGCTGATTTTCGGAAAAAAGTGGGTGTATACACCCATGTAATAGCTTACTAGAAATATTCTTGTACACTAGAAGGATGCGAATCTATTTAGGAATACTCATCATTATACTTGTATTGATTGTTCTTCTGGTTCAATGGAATCAGCCAACTCAGACTCCCCAAGCAGATCCTGAAGAAACCTTTGAGGATAAGGAGACTATTACTGTACAACCTCCTTTTGCAATTACTCCGATAAATGAAGTGGATGATTACGAGTATAATCTTGTGTTTGCAAATGAAGGGGAAAAGGCAATCACAAAAGCCAATCGCGATCTTCTCATGTCGGCCTATCCTATGGATTGGTCAACCCAGCCTCCCAGTTCCGCCACCTTCCAAGAAGGAATGGCCGAGTTTCAGAGCGATCTTTTCCACAAGCAACAAACTCCTCAACTAGGCTCAAATCCCTATGCTAGGATCGAAGGGTTTGCGATTCCCCCGGGTACAGAAAAGGAGATTCTGTCCACCTATGTTCCCAAGAAACCCCAGGAACTGACGACATATGATGCCGAGGATGCGAAAGAAATCATTGATCGTATTTATTCTGCACGGGGACAAATTGCCGATATGAAGCCATCCACGACGGATTCGAATGTATTCATTATCACAGGGGTAAGGAATAAGGCGAATCCCATTTCCTATGAGCCTGATGCTGAGGCGACGACGGATGCTTCTCCCGCTTCAAAAGAGAATACCATCGTTGCCCCCGTCATCTATACGTCTGAGCAGCAGGGACTGGATCCCTTTTTTACTCCTGGAGATTCCACCCGTGATGGCAAATGGGACTATACCCGATTCACTCCTGGTCTGGAACGATCCTTTGCTCCTAATCAGCCGATGCAGAATTGGTATTAGACGGAAATAGTAAGGTGTCGACCTTGGTTCTGACACAAAAAAGACGATGAGCAAAGATGCCTGCAATAAAGGTAGCGATCATCGTATAGACGAAGGGTGTGTTAGTGATAAACGAAATGAATGCAGCCAAAAGGATGGTTAAGATCACATCCACAACGGCGATACCAAAGAGGCGATAGGAATGAACACCTTCATTTGGTTTCCCTAAGGAATCTTTATACTTACATAAGCTCATCTACTAGTGGCTTATGAATATATATCATCTTCTACCATGGGAAAGGTCAAGAGAGGAGCCATCGTCACATGTTGGATGATTCGCTTGCCTTCTCTCCATGCATGAATTCCTGGAGATGCTTCGACCGTGGGATAGACTAAGAATGGCCAAAGTTCTGTATAGGCATATCCTATCCAGGCTCGCGGGTAGGTACAGAGTCCCTTGTCCTCGAGGAAGGCCTCCAGGAGAAGAGCATCATATTTCGTCTCATGTTGAATGATCTGAAGAAAACATTCCGTATGTCGCATCCGCTCGACATCATCACTCCCCGCGGGAATGCTGAGGATATATCGTAAGCTATTCAGTATACTAAAGTCATTGACTACTGTAAAGCGAAAGAACATCTTGATCAAATGACTCGTTATTTCCTCAGCGTACATGATAAGTCGCGGATGAATTCCATATCGTTGCACGACAGACTTGATAGGGGGATAGCGAATCCAGTCATAGATGCGAGGAAAGTAATTCTCATCATCGTTCAGGATACTCATGGGGACTTTATGGCGCAGCCCCGCCGCCATCAATTTCTAGCGTGAGCATCACTGATATGTACTGATTCCTATCGGATGCATGTTCACAGATGAACGTCCACCACTGATGGGTTCCGATAAGTTCATAATGACAGGACGATTCGCAAAACACTTGCTTCTCTAACACAGGATATCCCAGTTCAAGTAGTCCTTGGGAAGCAAACGTATCTTGCATCTCAATCGCTTGTAAGGATGGAAGCACACAAATCTCTAACATGAAGGAACGACGGCGATGACTGATTCCTCCTCCTCCTGCTTGACCAGGAACCCAGTGCCATCGTGAGGCAACATAATTATACTCAGATAGATACTCAGGAACTGGTCTGACTAAATACGAATCAGTTTCCATACAGAGAAAATACTCTTCAGGAAAACTCGCCCAGAATCCATAGGATTTCAGAAGGGCATTATAGTCGCGTTTTCCTGCTTCAGCAGTGCCTATGGTGGTAAACACAGGATGGATATGCACCATCTGGGATCCACAGATCTCTTTTACAAAAGCCAAGTTTGCTTGGCTGCAGATAATATGAAGGCTGTACCCTCTAGCAAAATACACGGCGTTCTTGATGGTAAACTCGAGATTCGGGTGGCAGCGACGTTCCACAATAAGAATGGCTTTGGATGAGACGAGAGGAATGGTGCAGGAGTCCCAGTGTGCATCGAGGGCTTTGCCATAGGTATCCTTTAAATACGAATAGACGAAGGGGTCTAGTTCCACGCGGCAACGGTGTAAGAAGTGTTCTCTGTTTGTATAGTCTTGACGACTTAGCTGTAAGGAGTCAATCACGGATTCGATTGACATTCTCTTAGGACAGGGTTAAATGGGGGTGGCGATTATAACGCAGGATGATCCTGGACTCACGAGAACATGGACTCAGCGCATTACTGCCAGGCGCCACATCGGTAACCTTGGATGTGGGAGATATTTGGATAGGAGAAGAAAAAGGACTCATCCTTGAACGGAAGTCGGTGGCTGATCTGGAAGCGAGTATTCTGGATGGGCGCTATCGGGAACAGCGGAGTCGGTGTATGGCCTTTGCCACGGAAAAGGGGCGGTCGCTCGTCTATATTATTGAGGGAGCGATGAAAGGCAATCGTATGGCGACCTCGGCGCTTCAGAAGCATCTGACCCGTCTCTCCATTCGCTACCATATTCCTGTCTTTCGCACGGCATCGCTGCAGGAGACGGCGGATCTTTGTACCCTGTTAGAGGAGCAGTGGATGACGGATAAGACGACGTTTGAACAGCCGGCTACCATGACGTATGTGGAAACACGGGGGTCGTCGCGCCAGGCCAATAGCGACGATCCGCGCATTTTCGCGGCGTCGGTGCTGGCCTGTTGCCGCGGCATAAGTATGTCAATGGCGAATGATCTGCTTACTGCACTGGGATCGTTAGATGCCGTCTTTGCGGCATCGAAAGAGTCATTGGCAGCAGTCAAGGTGGGGAAACAGACCTTTGGAAAGGTGAAGGCGGAGCGATTGCATGGGCTGTTGCATTCAGCAGCTGCAGGCTCAGCCGTAGCAGGCTCCGCAGCTGCTATCCCCACAAATCATCCAGAACTGATCTCGGATTCTGGGGCTTCAGTTGCGCCTGCGCCCGTTGTAAAGACTGTGCATCGTGTATCGGCTGGAAAGAAGGCAGCTGCTTTACCGGTCGTTCCATTGTTTGAATAAAAGAATCAGGTGGTACATATTCGGATGTTTCCCGTTTCGGGGGAGATCCGAACGATGTATAGGGCTGGGTTGCTGTAATAATATCAATCTCGGTATTGAAACTCACCGTTGACTTTGGCGGCACTGTAGGCACGGAAGGCAATTGCTTCTTCTTCGGCGCTGCTTTTGGCAGGGGGAGTGCAGGTGCCGGCGCCGGCGTAGGAGCACTCTTGGCTTCTCGTAACATGGCCTGTACAATGGGATTCTGTGATTCGAGATACGACGCCTCGTGATGTGCCCAGGAAATATAGAGCAAGTTCGGCCACGTGAATTTCACCTCAAACCCAGTCGTTCGAAGCTGAAAGACAATGTAGACAATACAATCTTCCATATCCATCTTGGGCAGACCTAGGATGAAGGGCGGAACAGAATATAAAATAGAAGCTGTTGTCCCGGGTAGCTGGGAGGATGAGTAGACCCGATGATAAATCTGCTCAAGAAGGGTATTGTACGACCGAAGGCGCGCATGATCCCGCCGTTTCCTCTGATCATATAACTGTTTCACTTCCATCCTCGGAACCTGGATCACGTCTTTCCGAAATGACATCTAACGACAGGAAATCTTTTAACGTACGCATTCCTTCGCGTATCCTATCTCTGTGCGGAGGGGGGCATCTCGGCATTCTTCATCTCGGTGTCCTGAAAGCCCTCGGCCAACGGAATCTCATCAAACAAATCAAGGGTGTCGTAGGAATTAGTGCAGGGGCTCTCGTCGGGCTTCTTCATGTCCTTGGCTATACGCTCGAGGAAATAGAATCCCTCTTATTCGAGATTGATCTCACCGCCTTTACCAGTATTGAATCGGACTCAGCACTCTTCTTTTACCAAACCCTCTGTGTGAATTCGGGTGATCTGCTCACCGCCTTTATTACCGGTCTCCTGGAAGGAAAAGGCTATTCCGCAACAACCACCTTTGCCGACTTACCGAAATACCCCTTTTTCCGCTGCTATGCTACCCGTTTACAAAGCACGACCGTTCAAGAATTCAGTGCCGAGAAGACGCCGAAGCACCCCCTCCTCTTTGCCGTACGAGCGTCAATGTGTCTCCCCGTCATCTTTGCCCCGATGAAAGACCCTTTTACAGAAACCTTGTACTATGATGCAGGTCTCATTCATAATATGCCGTTTGTCTTTCTCACGGAGGAAGAAAAGCGGCAGACGCTCTCAGTCGTGTTTAGCATGGTTCAGGAAGAGATGAAGAATGAAATGAGTAGTATATTTACCTATGCAATGAAGTCATTCTTTGCCCAGCGGAATCAGTATTATTTACGCCGCTATAAAATGATTGATATTCATGTCGATCCAGGACACTTCTTGTCGTGTTCAACGAAGGAATCAAAAGAGCAACTCATTCTCCAGGGACACGCCGCCTGCCTCGCCTTCCTCGATGCCGAGCCAATGACGAAGCCAGCGCGGCGATACTCGGTGGCTTAGATTCATAGGAAAGAAAAGATGTACGATATCGTTATTCCTGTTGGTCCAAATGATAGCTTTCTTCTTCTGAAACAACTTGGGTTTACCCAAACAAATTGTATAGGATATAGAAATATATACGTTGTCGCAGCAGCGGAGGTTGAATCATTTGTTTCTCCCCCGTGTATTTTTGTTGATGAACGTATATTTCCATTTAACGTTAGCGAGTTGCATACCTATGCAAAGTCAGATGAATATCGGCGGAATGCATGGTATTTTCAACAACTGATTAAACTGTATGCTGGGTCAGTTATTCCTGAACTTTTGCCTCGCTGGTTAGTCATTGACGCGGATACCTTTTTCTTACGACCAACATCGTTTATACAAGATAATAAGTGTTTATATGCAAATGGGACTGAATATTGGCCATACTATTTTGAGCATATGAATCGACTTCTTCCTGGTCTGACCAAAGTCGAACCCATTTCGGGAATATGTCACCATATGATGTTTGAACAACGATTCGTAAAAGAACTTATGGATTTGGTCGAACAAAATGGAGATCCTTTCTGGATAACATTTCTCAGCAAAGTGGGGAGTAGTGATTCGCGCGAAGCATATGGTACGGCAGGTGCATCGGAATATGAACTCTATTTTAATTTCATTCTCACATTCCATCGAGACGAAATTATACTTCGTCCGTTAGACTGGGCAAATGTGGAGACCTTAGACTTGACCCTTGATTACGACTATATTTCATACCATCATCATTTAAGAAATGACTTCTCGTAAGTATGCACAGGTTAGCACATCACATAAAGAGTGTAGATACTAAATACGTATATGCTGGTTCTCGTTCATATAGGAGATGACTTTCCCTCCTATATGAATGATTGTATTGCACAAGTAAATGTGATCAGCCAGACTCCAATCCATGTGTTACTTGAGCGAAAACATATTCCCCTCTTACGCGGTAGAGTCACCCCTTTCCCCTTAGATACCCTTCCTCTCGATGCCTTACATCAAGAGTTTGAACGAAGTATGACTCTCGATTCTCATATGTGGGGGGGCTTTTGGAAGTATGCAACCAAGCGGTTCTTTTATCTCTATACGCATATGATGAAGGAGGGATTGACGGATGTGTTTCATATAGAAAATGATATTCTTCTCTATATGGATTTTCTCGAGAAGCTCCCCATGTTTCAGCAAAAGGAAATGTGGTGTGTGCTTGATGCAGAGGATCGGTGTATTCCTGGCTTCGTCTACTTCAAGACACCATCCATTCTGGAAGAGTTACTTCATACCTGCATAGACTGCTCTCGAGCTGGAATGAATGATATGACCGCTCTGGCTCAATTTCAACGCGGCAGCAGGGGAGTTGGCTGTCTTCCCATCATTACGAACTATTGCGCTCCTCTTCCCCAACACTACACTGAGTATGCGGAGGCCTTTGGCTGTCTCTTTGACGGGGCATGCGTGGGTCAATATATTGGCGGAGTTGATCCTAGGAATCAGCCAGGAGATACACGAGGATTTATTAATGAAACCACTGTATTTCAATGCGATAAGGTGACGATCGAGTGGGAAGATGGAAAGCCTTGGCTGAATGGTCTTCCGTTGATGAATTTGCACATTCATTCGAAAGATTTAGCGCGTTGGGCTAATAAATTCGCAGTCTAGATTCATCCTAAGGTTAGAGCTATTGTTTCTATAAGCCAAATCTGCGGATTAAAATCCTTAGTAAATGATTCTCACGAATAGATGATCCATGCGATCGTATTTGATTTAGATGGAGTACTTTTTGATGGATGTACCTTTCATAAAGAGATGTTCCTTCAAGCGGTGGCGGAGCTTCGCCCTGATTTAAACATTACCTCCGAGTACCATGATACTCATTTAAATGGTCTGTCAACTCGAAAAAAGATAGAGCTCTTAGATCTTGATGATGCCGTCTTTGGCCGTAAACAAGAGCTAACGGAAAAAACTATAGATCAGTATATCCACGAGGATGCAAAGGTACAGGAGATCTGCCGATATCTTGTGCAACACTATACTGTCTATTGTGTAAGTAATAGTATTCGCTCGACTATCGTAAGATGTCTAGGTGGGATGGGGGTACTTCCCTTTTTTACAGGAATCATTTCAAATGAAGATACCCCTGAACCAAAGCCATCTCCTGCTCCGTATTTAACCTTATATAGTCGCTACGGATTGACTCCAAGTGAGTGTTTAATTCTGGAAGATTCTCCCTTTGGTATTGAGTCGGCTAGAGGCAGTGGAGGGCATGTGTTAGAGGTGAGTGACTGCAAGATTAGCTTGGAGATGATTCTCGAGGCGATTCAACTAGCCGAGGCGAAGCCCCCCGCCAATAATCCGATTCAGTAAATTGAGTTGCCCATTACTTGGGCAGAGCGTACCATTCTCCAGATCCCGAATGGTATTAGGAGGGAAGGAGCAGCGCTGATTGAGCTGAACCTGCGTCATCTTCAACGCTGCCCGCTTTGCAATGAGAGTGGTGCGACTCTCAGCAGACAGCTTCTTCACAGCCTTGTCTGTAGGCGCCTTCTCGACATTCAGAGCAGTCTGTGCGGCAACAGACCGTGTCACATGGGGATTGGTTGCAGTTGTCCCCACCTTCTTACCAGAGCGTAAAATCACAGGAGTCCAATCTTGCATGTAGGACATGATTCATGGCCTACATAAACGATCAACTTTTTTCTTTACATATTTGCCTTGAGGAATGCATTCCATCCTGCGGGATCCCTTGCGGTGCAATCAAGCACACTGCCGTCTGCCTTGGTCAGCTGGAAGGTAGGAAACCCCTTCACTCCTGCTGCCTGGATCTTGTCAGCATCACGATCGGCCTCGTACATCTTCGCGGTCACTAAGGTCTGAGAAGACATCCAGGATTCAAAGGCAGGCTTCACCGTCTTACAATGAGGGCACCAGTCAGCGTAGTAGAGGGTGAAGGTCGATCCGGACTCAAACCCTTCGGGCTTCATGAGCTTAGATACGCCATAGACAATGGCATACAGAACTGCAGCACCCACGACCACACAGATAACATACTTCATAGACAGTTTACCGAGCTTCATTCTAGTTAGGAATAATACTTTGTATATCGGATTCTAGGCTGGGAAAGGTGAGTCCAGGATACAGACGGCGGAGTACGATGGCTTCCGCTACGCTCTTGGCTCGGGCTTCACCGAACTTGTTCAGACCAGAGGCATAGGCAGCAGCAAAGATATACTCCTCATCTACCGTCCATGTGGGATCACGACCCATGGGAAGAGGAACGGAAATCCATTGACCTTGGGAAAGGACAAGCCGGGCTTGCATACCGTGTCTGTATACGGATGCTTTAACTGTCGCGGCCTGCGTCGCGGCCTTCAGCCCAGGCCTCAGTCTCGAGGAAACAGCATGAGTGCCCAAAGCAAGAGGAAAAACACTGCCGTATGAAAAAAGAATCCTTGCGGTGTTGGGCATCCTCCATCAGCAATATGAATCCACGTTCCGAAAGCACGCTGAAAGAGCCGATACGTTTCTGGATTCGCTACTAAGAAAAAGACCAGGGCAGTATAGGCAGCGTATTTTGCTTTGAGGGCAACATTGACTCGCACAGGTTCAGGCATCTATATGCTGATTACAGTTTATATAGAGATAAAGAAACAAGATCGCGCCAATAGAAATCTCCCCCTTGCGAAGCTCATCCATTTCCTCTTTAACATCAATCTCAAGATTCTTGATCCCCTTTAACACCGTTCCTTTACCTGATAAGACAAAATCAGTATCCCCCAGAACTTCCTCGAATTCGGGCAGGGGACGATGAACCGTAATGGGTAATCCATCCACCTTTAACGGACGAATCACATCGGCAATGAGCCAGAAAGTCTTTGGTAATTCAATAGGGGTAAACTGTAAGCCCTCCGCGTAAGGAATAGCATTCAGCTTCGCCAAGACATCCTCAATGATTTTCTTGCACTGAGGGATATCGGCTGCCTTCGCACAGAGTTTACGAGCCTTGGGCTGCTTGACCAGCATCGCCTTGTAGAACAGACAACAAGGATCTTCCTTCTCTCGGATAAGCTCGATATCCTCCATGAGCGCTTCCGTATAGGGATAGATATGGCGCAACGTCTTTCCTTTCTTTTCCAATGCAAATGCTGCTTTGGATAGAGAAAGTAAAGGTTCTGTATAGGAACGTAAAAAAGGATAGGTCTCCAAAGTCTTCAGGTAACGGGCTTCACCAGGAGGAAGAGTGGGAGCCTCGAACGAATTTAGTTGTGCTTCTTTGATTTCTAATAGAGTTTGTATACAGCGGATAAATGATTTCGCCCTTGCACTTCCCTCAAGGTCACTTAAGCGTTTCACCGCGGAGGAAAGAGAAAAGCCTTTGCGATAGACGGCTTGCTCAATAGCTTCTTCAATATCTCCTTTCGTATCAAGAATGTCATGAATGGAGGCGAGGAGTTCATCGCGCCCAGTCTTCATCCCGTGCAAATGTTCCATGGCACTCGTAAAGACACGATCGTATTCTTCGTCGTCAACGTCGGCGTCGGCACCTCCTGTTTGGACATATCCACCTTTTGTTATTTTTCCCATTCTAACAGCTGTACCTGTGAGGGTAGCGAATGCTTCATCATACTCTTTCAGCTTTTGTTCTAAGAGTGTGATACCCTTATCGGCAGAATCGAGCGTTTTAAACTGGGCTCTTACCACAGACAACATATCATTAAATAATACATTAGGATCTTCCGTACTTTCGGTCAGATTCTTGATTTCGTTTAGCAGTATATCAAGTTGTTTTGACTGATCTTCCTCTGTAATAGGACTCTCCTTCATTAAGCTTATTACCGTTCGTTTAATTAAGTCAAGAATGGCGGTATGATGACGACTTAAGGATAAGATTCCCCCCTTATCGGAAAACGTCATACACGTTCCATCTTCTTCCATGACCTTGAGGAGACGAAGGAGTTGTGCACGGAGATATTGTTTATTCTTGAACTCTTGATTATTCTCAGGAAGAATTTGTTGAAGACTATTGATTTCCCCATTTAACCCCCCTTTACCAGAGCCTTCAATACGAAAGGTAATACATTGTTTGAATAACTCCCATAAGACACCTTGAGCTCCTTCCCCTTTACAGGGTGCCTTGTAAAACGCAGGCAATTGTTTCAGTAAAAAGGTGGAATCAGAATCTAAGGTAGCGACAGGCTCTTTCGTAAACATAAATCGGAATAATTTAATCATAACCTTTTTCTGTTCTTTTGTTAATTCACCTAGATATAGCTTTTCGAATTCTTTCCGTGTCTTGTAACTGTAGGATTCAGAGGATGTGCCAGTAGGAGAGATATTTTTGCCTAAATAGGATGATGCTAATGATAAATTGCCTGTGGGACCACTTGGTTTTTCATCCACAGGAGGTGCACTTGGATCAGGAGGTGGTGCACTTGGATCAGGAGGTGCAGTTGCAGGAGGTGTATTTGCGTCGCATACGTTCGATGTTTTTTCAGCCTTATAACAGGTTGTTAAATTGAAAAATTCAACATCAAATATCGAAATAACATCAGGTAATTTAGTTGAATTTAGTTTCCCTGTTAACAGTTTGCCAAGTTGATAGGGAAGCTTTGCTTTTGCCTTTGTGGAACCCGTGGGACCTATGGGACCCGTGGGATCTATGGGACCCGTGGGACCCGTTGTAGCCTTCCCTATGGGACCTGATAAAGTTGAACTGCCAGACGACATCTATTTCAAGTCCTGTTTTGAAGATGGAGTCCTTTTCCGGAAAAAAGGACGAGATCAAAGTATTCAATCCCTGGAATCCCAAAAATAAGAAGATTGATGATGCGACCATCACCAGCATTCTTCGGACGTACGGAATTCAGACTGCCCCTCCTAAGCCAGATCTCTTTCGCAATGCCTGTGTCCATAAATCCTACGTGGATCGCACGGAAGAGTGGGAAGAGAATAAGGATGAACAGAAACTTGTGGAGCGCCCTCCTGACTGTCTACCCCTTCAAGAGGCTGACAATGAAGAATCCGAGTTTGCTGGAGACAGTTTATTGGGATGTGTGGTGGCAATGTATTTATATGAGAGATACGCCGGGAGAGGAGAGGGCTTCCTTACTCGTATTCGCACACGTATCGTCAACAACAATATGCTAGGTCTCCTGGCAAAGAAAATGGGACTCGAACCATGGATCATTGTGAGTCGCCACGTCGAGGAGGTATGTCAAGGAGGCAGAGGAAACCTCCGTCTTCTTGGCAGCTTATTGGAAGCCTGGGTACATGCTCTCTATAAAAACTTTGAGACCCCCGAGAATCCCGGGCTCGCTTTTACCCACGTCCAGCGCTTTCTCATTACCCTCATTGAGCGTCATATTAACTTCGTTGACCTCATCACCGACGATATTAATTATAAGGACAAGTTGCTCCGCTTTTGCCAGTCGAAATACCACCAGCCGCCCAGGTATAAAGAGGTCGAAGTCAAAGGTCCACCCCATGATCGCATCTTTACGATGGGAGTGATTGATCCCACCAATGAAAAGAATATCTTGGCAACATCTACGGCAAGAAATAAGAAAGTCGCTGAACAGGAAGCTTCTCGGCTTGCACTTGCTGTGCTTGAATCCCTATAAGAATATCATGCGATGATAGAATGTCTGAAGTTCCGAAGAAACCAATTCCTGCTTTTCGGCTCCCTCTGAAACAGGGGATCACCATTCGTGTTGCACCTGAACCCTTACGAAAGGCAAACGAAGTCACAAAGCCCGATGATTTTTCATCCTTAAAGTCTCCTATTGGAGGGGCTGCTGGTGGTTCAGGTGGAAAACCTGATGAAGCCCTCGTCACAGGTGCAGGGGGGTCTACCGTTCAACAGACAAAACCAAGAGTTGCCAAGGCCAAGCCCAAGCCTAAACAAGAGGGTGAACCTGTTGATCTTGCCAAGGCGAAAGAAGCCATTCTCGGGATTGAAACAGACAATCCCTATCGCGAGAAAAAGCAGGTGGTCTTTCCCTTACAAACCCGCCTTTCCTTCCAAGATGATATTTTCGAATTATATTCCAGTTTTGCAGCGAAAAAGATTCCTGATGCATCCGTTGATTACAATGCCTGTGACAAAATCGCCAGTACGCAACAAACCTCCGTGGAAATGTACGAGTATCAGAAATTCGTTCGTGAATATATGCGTCAAGCCAGTCCTTACCGAGGCCTGCTCGTGTATCATGGTCTCGGATCTGGAAAGACCTGTTCCGCCATCGCCGCTGCCGAGGCAATCTATTCCGTCGACAAGAAACGTATCATTGTGATGACACCGTTTTCCCTGCGAGACAACTTTATTCGTGAAGTAGGCTTCTGTGGATTCCGTCATTACCGTATGGAAAATTACTGGGAGAAGTATGAGTCAACTCGCGCTGATTGGGATATTCTGCAAGCCTTTGCTGCGGAAGTCTTAGGGCTTCCTGAATCCTATTTACGCACGGCTAAAACCATCTGGATTCCTGAATTTGACGTGGAACCAAATGTGGAGAAGCTTTCTGGTGAGGAGAAGGAGCAGATTCAAAAGCAGATCCAGGCGCAGATCCAGGCACGTATTACCTTCATTAATTATAATGGAATCAGCGCCAAGGAGTTAAAACGGATTGCCTGTGAGCAACCTGACTTTTTTGATAATGCGGTCATCATTATTGACGAGGTGCACAATATGACGAGATTAATGCAGGGAACGATCGAACCCTATTTATCAAACCTGCCTTCCCTCTATCAAAAGCGCCGCAAGGTGCAGGTCGAACCTGTAACCCATAGCCGATGGAAGCCGACCCTGTGTGATGATCCAAGTAAGAACTATAAGCGCGGATATATGTTATACCGTCTCTTAGTTGGAGCAAAAGGAACGAAGATCATTGGATTGTCAGGAACTCCTCTCATTAACTTTCCTGAAGAAGTGGCCATTTTAATGAATTTATTAGGAGGATATATTCATACTGCGTCCCTCTATATCTTATCCCCCACTTCTGATGCCCAGATCAAGGCTATCGAGACTCAGATGAACGAGGATCCTTTTATTGATTATGTGGAAGTGAAGCGCGATGGAAAGAATACGAAAGTCTTTCTGACGATGGTTCCTGAAGGAATGAAAAAGATGGATCGAGGCGTGACACGGGCGGAACAACCTCCCTTTGACACCCTTATTGCAAAGCTCCAAACGGATTTAGAGCGAATGGGCTTTTCGACAGCCACGCCTACCTTTCACTCTGAACCCATTCTCCCTCCTATTGGTGATGAGTTCCGTAAATACTTTTTGGATGAGAAGGACGATTCGCGTATTTTAAATAAGCTGGTCATCCGTAAACGTATCCAGGGATTAATCTCCTATTACAAAGGCAGCAAGAAAGAATTAATGCCCTTGGTGGTGAAAGACGAGCTGGTACGAGTTCCCTTTTCTCCCTATGTGCATGCTCAGTATTGTAGTGTACGTGTGCAGGAGTTGAATGCCTCCAAGAAGAAGGGAGATGCGGGAGAGCCAGGGATGGTGGGTAAGATGGGGAATTTATGGGCGGAATTATACGGGCTGACGAGCTCTAAATCATCGACGAGCTACCGTATGTACAGTCGTCAAGTGGGAACCTTTGCGTTTCCTAAGAATGTTCGTCGTCCTCGCCCCACTCAAGAACAGGCCAGTGAAATGTTAGAGATTGAAGCGGATTCTCCCAATGATGTGATTATTGAGCGCGAGGATATGCCGACGAAAGAAGATCAGGAATTGGCCAAAGAGGTTGACGATGAGCGCCTTGAAGGGGGAGGCTCTGCTTCTGGAGAGGCAGATGCAGATGCAGAGGCAGAAGTGGCACCCGTCCTCATCCTCGAGGAACAGCCAGTGGTGCCAACGACCACAGGTACTTTACCCATGAGTAGTTTATTAAAGGAAAGGGAGGAGCTGAAGAAAATCTGTGCTGCAGGAACGGTTCCAGGGGGGACGTATGCAGATGCGATCCGTGAATCGAAACGGTGTCTTCGTGTTCTTGCCAAGGATTCTCTGACCTTGAATAAGCGCGACGGTACGATCAATCCTCTCGGACTTTCCTATCACAGTCCTAAATATGCCGAGATGCTGAAGAGGATCAATGAATCCCCAGGAAGTAATCTGGTCTACAGTCAATTCTTGGAAATGGAAGGCATTGGGATTTTCTTAGAAGTCTTGAAGGCACAAGGATTTGAACCCCTCGATATTTCTGCCGATGGAAAAACATTTTCTCCAGAGACGATCAAATCCTTGACGCAACGCACCGATGGAAAGGATCCTCGCACCATCAAACGTTTCCTGTCTTTTACTGGAGGAGAGGAGAGAGAGAAACGTACCATGGCGCTTCGTGTATTTAATGCAAAGTATGATCCGCAAAAGGCAGAAGGGACGCGATTCAAAGAATTACCTCCTGACCTCTCTGCTCTTCTGGAGGCCGCTGGATTCACAGGCAATCTGAAGGGAGAACTCTGTTCCGTCTTTTGCATTACCAGTGCAGGAGCTGAGGGATTATCTCTCCGTAATGTTCGCCGCGTACATATCATGGAACCCTATTGGAATCACGTGCGCACGGATCAAGTGAAAGGACGTGCGGTGCGTATCTGTTCTCACGTGGATCTGCAGTATAATCCAGACCCCGCGCTAAATGAGCGTACGGTGGAAGTCTTCACCTACTGTTCCGTGTTTCATCCTGATGCCATGCGCCCTGGATCAAGTGAATACGTGCCGATCCCTGAAACCTTAATGAATGATGGCTATCCTGCGGCAGAGGCTGTGTCTCTCGGCTTTCCTGTAGCAGAGGGAGTGAAGGATTACGTGCCGACATCCGATGAACATTTGTATATGCTCAGTCAGCGCAAGAAGACCATTTTACAGTCGATCCAGAATTTAATGAAACAGAGTGCAATTGATTGCAAGATCAATTTATATGATAATGAAGAGGAAGGTCTGGGCTGCATTGAGCTTGATGGGGGATATAAAGAATATGCGTTCCACCCGTTGCTGAAACAGGATATCATTTTGACGAAAGAAGAATATCCTGATGGGGAAACGGTTAGCGCGGCTGCGGCGCAACCAAAGGTGGAGCAGCCGCAGGAGAGCTCAAGTTCAACTTCATCTTCTGCTCCCCAGCCTCAGCCCCAGCCACAGCCCCAAGCCAAAGCCCAGATCAAAGGGATCCGTCTGAAGAAAAAAGACGGCACGGAATTCTATGCCTATCCCGAAAATGGCCAAGTTCCCGCTCTCTCTTATATTTTATATCGCTGGGACGAATCCTTTCGCAGAAAAGCTCCTGATGCATCCTCCACCGTCTTAGGCAGAACAGGAGCAAACCAGGACGGCAGTATCTCTTGGGTCGGTCTCACGTGGTCGACTTAAATACGGTTCTGTCCCAATAATGTTTAATATACAGCTGTTTACCTGCAGGACGTCCAGGCAATCCTTTATCATACTCTTTTATGCGTTCTAAAATGGGTCGTCCATGTAAAGTCCATCCATTATAATCGGAGGTAACTTCTCGTTGAATGAGTAATTTCTTTTTTTCCTCCAAGGTAAAGAAACTTCCTAGAAGGACTGCCCCCGTAATATCATATACACCTCGGCCATAAAACTGTTTCTCTACATTATCAACTATCGCATCAATCATTTTTTTCATTCGTATATTGCCTGGATATACGATCATCAGTCCATTTGACACACCTTTATATTTGTCCTGTCCATAGGGAAATAATCCTGGTACTTCGCTAGTAAAGTGTTCCCTATTAATCAGCTCGAAAAAGCTAAAGTCTTTCAGTTCAAATGATATATCTAAATAGATTCCTCCGTATGTATATAATACACAATATCTCCAGAGATCGCATTTAAAGGCGGAAGGAACAATGCTCTGGTACGCATGAAGAACTTTCGGGTCAAAATGCTCTGCAATGAAGGTCTCGCACTCCTCAAAGCTGAATACCGTATGTTTGAATCCTGGATGAGCTTGGCGAATGAGTGCACAGTTTTTTTGTAAGAGTTCAGGTAACTCTTTCGAATGCCAACATTGAATAATATGGCGTGGAATGTAGGTTGGGATATCAGCTACACGCCATAGACCCAGTGATTTATCAACATAGTTCGGAAATGAGGTCATACACTGGTGAGAAATAAGTTCCAAGGGTGGAGGAAACGAAAAAGGAGTGCTGAATAAACACGTATATCCCGTATTTGTCCGATTCAAAAAGGTAGTGGCGAGAATATACTTGGCTCCACTCGCTTTAATCTCTTCAAGAGTATCGAGGATTTGTGTAAGAGGAGTATGGGTAAAGATATCTCGGCAAACAATCAGATCGAGTCCTCTGTAGGTTCGGGAAAACGCTGCCTTTCCAAGAAAAACGATATTTTGTATCGCATATGACTTACGGATATGGTTCAGAAACGATATGTCCATCCCTTTTATAGAGTTATGAGATAAATCATTTTCTATCCTAACGCATCGATCCAGGGGGCACGCTCCTCCTCTGGCATATTCATGTCATCCATGAGTTTCTTCGCCTGCTCGATACGGATGTCAAGAGGAGCAGCACTCTCAGAAATGAGAGCAATCGTATTCTGGAAATACTCCATGGGACTCAGGGAGTTCTCGAAGGCATCGTCAAAGCCTACGAACACATTACACAGTCGACCTACGTGCCCGTCTGCACATAGGTCGACTGCCTCTGAACACTCTTCCCAGAGACGGTTGATCAGCTCCTTTGCGTGAGGAGACGTCTTGATTTTCGCCCAAGCCCCTCGCAGGGTTGTCTTGTACACATTCTCTCCCTTTTTCATGACAGACTCGCGGTTTCCCCAGTTCCGCATATCCGTAATTGTCTTCTCAACTGCGGTCTTCCTTGCATAGTGGCGAGCAAAGTACTCTGTCCGTATAGCGACAAGTAGCATCTCAGAGAACTTGAACCAGTTTGCTGTCAAGAACTCTAGCATGGCAGCTAGCGTGGGGGTGGACAAGAGATGGTACTTTGCTTTCTTTGCGGTTTTCTCATATGCTGCCATATACTCGGTATAGTCACCCAGATTCTCCTCTTGACGAAACCACTCCTCATGCTCCTGAATTTCCTCATCGTACTCCTTCCTAATCTCCAAGAACTCGGATTCAATCTTCTCCCTGAGGGAAAGGGGAAGTTGGGTATACAGGTCTAGGTTCGTTGAGAAGAACGACATAATCTCTTTGCATGAATCAAACTCAGGATAGATCATGAAGGCCTCAGCAATCTCCTTTAACGTCTTTTGGCCTGCTGGAACGTCGACACGACTTAGATGAAGAATCCCGTCGGTTGTGGACTTCAGCACTTCGTGTGCATGTACATTCTGAGGATTCATCACAATCTCTGCCAGGGATGCCACGGGTCCCTTGTAGGTTAGCGACCATAGATCAACCAGTGACCAGAGAAGAGGCCTCAGATCGGGGAATGGCTGGTTGTGAACCATCTCTTCGATGGCATTGAGATGAATGGATTGGTTGGCAAGACGGGGCTCCACCCACTCACGGAAGTTTTTCACTAGCACATCATCTAGGCGCTTGTGAAAGACATCCAGTTCTTCCTCGGTCAAATCGGTATGCATCGTATACTTCTGGTAGACGTCATAGATGGCGCCCCGATCTGGGTCAGGAATATTCTTTTTATACATACCACTGATCCTGTGGATGACTGCATTTCGTCGACGTAAAGACTTGGGATTCATGGGAGGACTTGGCTAGGCGCGCCCCGCTTCCTTCAATTTTTCCGTATGCGCCCGTAACAAGTTCCGTAAAGGCGTGTATCGGGGTATCCAGCATCGTACACAGACCCTCCCTTGCGCAGCCATTCCTTTTGCAGACAGGAGAGATTGTTTTCGTTAATAATGGTATGTTCATTCATTTCGGCACAGAAGTCGTGTTCCTCGAGATTTCCATAGATGACAGGGACGTCGCGGCTAGGGCGAGGGTAGAGATCGGTAGGCACAGGGTTTGACTTGAAGGAAGTTTCCCAGGATTCCATATCTGGGGCGCCAGAGGTCATGGCTTTTGTAAAGATGGAGTAAGAGGAGCGAGTTTCAAGCGTTGGGTCGCTCAACCCTTTCTGGGATTCTTGGTACAGAGTTGCTGCCATAGTTCCAATATTCGTATCAGTCTGAAGATAGGTATCGCGAGTTAATGGAGCACTTTTTGGGGTGGGTAATTGATCTAAAAAGGGAGTGGCAAACTCTTGGTTAACACTGGAAAATTTACTCGAGGTAAAGTTTTCTTGCATCTTCTTATTCGATTGAAATCCTTCTGTACAACTAAATCCTGTGGAACTGGGAATGCAGAGGGTAGCTTCTGCCCAATTGTCATTTATGGAGCGAGAGGATGTGGTGAGTTGAGGAGAAAAATATTTGGATCCTTGTGTCACTTGGGGGGGCATGGGACCAATGGGTTGCTGGGATGTTCCCAGAATGCTGGCACCTTGTCCTGTTTGAGAAAACTGAATCCATCCACAGGAAGTATCGGTAGACGAGACTCGAGCGGCAATATTCTTCTCTTTGACTTGTTCATACGTCAATCCCTGGCAGGATGCGATGGCAGCATCGACGTTTGCCATGTTAACTTTTGTCGAGAGAAGTGCTCCACGAGGAGAAGCATTCTGCAGTGCAACAGAGTTGACTCTATCCATGCGGGGAACAGAATTGAGATCGGTTATGCCTAATTGTGCAGCAGTCATTAGGTTTGCTTTGTTTTGCAGATCGGCCATTCTCCTCTATATTCTGAGTATTTATACACAGAAGATAAGGGTTTTCTCGGCTCCGCCTTACAGAGTCGGCTCCGCCTTACAGAGTCGGCTCCGCCTTACAAGTTGTCAGAGCGAATGATTCCTGTCGAATCAAAGTCGCGAGTAATAACACGAAGAGCAATATGAACCTGTCGGCTCTGATTGAGCACACGACCGGAAGTGACAGGATTGTTTACCAAATAGTTGGCAGACGTCACACCAGTATAAGAATCATTAATTCCTCCTGGAGGATTGGGAGTAAATTGACCCAGCGTCGCGCTTGCATTGGGATCAGGGAAATCTCCACGAACCAGGAAGGCATTCACATATCCTTGATTGGGGTCATCACTGAATGTCGTGCTCGTGCCACTTCCTGTAATAAATCCTGTCGCCACAATAATATGACCACTTGATCTCTGCAAAAAGTTCAGAATGGAAGTCAGCTGAGTTAATTGATTTCCTGTGGGATTGATGGCTGTCCAAGACGACCAAGCAATCCCCTTTAACAGCACACGATCCCCCGTATTAAAGGATGCCACGTTGAAATAGTTCTTCGTCTGTACCCAGTAATATGCAGAGCTATTGACATCAACAGCAGTATCTAATTTATAAATAGTCCCTGTAACAGATCCTCCAGCCATCACGGCGGCAGAGACCGCAAGAGTCGGATAGATATTCAGGATATCGAGAGTGTCGGCCATACTGCTCAATGGAGTTCCATCAGGACGCTGGAGTTGGATACTGAGCCTCTGTAACGTGGACAGGGGAGTGGTGTAGACCTTTTGGCACTTCATGAACTTAGGAATCATCGCGAGATATCCTCTCTGCGCGGAAAGACTGGAGTCATTAATCCAGTTTGCATCATATTGAATGAGAGCGAAGGAATTGGTGATAGATTGATTGGTTCCGTAGCTATTGGTCTCAAGTTCAGGGATTCTGACTTGGATATACGGAAAGGAAAGGGCGTTCATATTGGCATTGGCTTCATAGGCAGCTGCCCCTGTCTTTGTCACGAGGGGATCAAGGCCTTCCCCAGCAATAATAGCTTTGATAAACTCAATACGAACAATGTTTCGAAAGCGCGTTGGTACGCTTGGATTCTGAAAAAAGAGCGCGGAGGAGGGAAGACCTGCCGGATCAAAGACGACGCTAAAGCTGTATCGCGATTCGGTGGAATTGGCCACCCAGTCCCTGTCCCCGCTGTACAGAAAGAGATTCGTCTCCGTTTCCCTATAGGACATGATCTCAGGTTCGCGAGTAAGAAAGGCCTGGGGAAGGTTGGCGAGGGTCTCCTTGTTGCGGCTCTCCGTAACAGTAGGATTACCTGCTGATGTATTATTCATGTACAGGGCTTTCATATCAGGAGGTTCAGGCAGACTCACTTGGGCACGACGTTCAAGCTTTCTCCGTTCTTGATCGGCAAAGAGTGCTTCCGCGTCGGTCTGGGCTTTCTTGGACACCTGTAAAAAGCTATCGGATGCCTCGACGAACTGGCTGAGATTTTGACTAGGTGCGACAACGATCTGCTCACGTTCCTGCTTCATTCGTTCAAAGATTTCCATAGACAGAGGGGGTTCCTCAGAGAGGGAAATCTGGAAGTCTTTCATCATTGGTCTCGGCTTGACTTCCTGTCTCTGGGTCTGCAAGGCACTGAAGGCATTATCAATATCCTGGATTTCTCGCCGAGGTTCAGGGACTGAGGGTGCACCTTCTTCAATATCGGAGACTGCGGAGCGTGAAGAGCGTTCATTACGCTCGAGGTAGGACATGTAATCAGGAAGAACGGCTCCGAAGACTTCTCGGTTTAAGAAGTCGACGGGTTGATTCCCATTCACCCGATACACTTCCCCCATATAGTACTCCACCGTCTTCATGAGACGGGTGGCCTGCTTTTCATTCAAATCACCTCCATAGCGACGGCAAATATCTTTATACATGACTCGTTGCAGGACGGCCTTATTCTCTTTCTGTAAAAAGGGTGGAGACGACATTCTATAAAGGGAAGTCAACAGATTTTTACCCTTTCTACGTGGAATACATCCACGTTCTCATCTTAAACATGAGAGAATCTGGGGGACGTCCGACACAGAAGGGTTGATAATCCATTCCGTATAACATGGAAGCAATGAAATACATACAAAACATTCCACATTCTGATTTGGAGCGTTGGAAGCGTGCCCCATTCCGTGCCAATTCCATCGTTGGTTCTTGGATCGTTAACCATTGC
>Ga0222712_10000316_pt1 | contig 67327 bp, 62 predicted proteins | sample C33_657DmetaG_FD_165043 | JGI IMG/M metagenome (GOLD analysis project Ga0222712, IMG submission 165043) | Estuarine water microbial communities from San Francisco Bay, California, United States - C33_657D | ecosystem: Environmental > Aquatic > Marine > Unclassified | place: USA: California... | reverse complement strand
AATTGCGATACCGGCAGTTTCCACGGATCGATGTCGTCGAGCAGGAGCCGGCCTGTCGCCGGTTTCAGTGCGCAAGCGAGTGCGTGCAGCAATGTGGTTTTGCCCGCGCCGGAGGGGCCGATGATGGCCAGCTGTTCTCCGGGGGCAACAGTAAGTGTCAGCGGTTTCAGCGCCGGCAGGCTGCCGCTTGCGGCGGCCGGATGGCGCGCCGCAAGCCCTTCAATGGCAATACGCATGGATTACTTGATCAGGCCCGCGCTGCGGCCTGCGGCCTCGAGATCCTTGTAGTTCTCGGGTTTGGTCGCGATGTATTTGGTGGCGCGGTTCAGGGTCAGGATTTCCTTGCCTTCGGGTGTGGCCATCGACAGATCCAGCAGGGCCTTGGTGATGCGCTCACGCAGCGCGGCGGGCATATCCGCATGCACCGACCAGTTGTAGTTGAAGTACGGCGGGGTCGTGAAGAACACGTTGACTTTCGAGGTGTCGACCTTCTTCTCGTCGACGAACTTGCGCCATACCGTGATATCGAGGGCTGCGGCGTCAACACGGCCGCCGACAACGGAGGCGATGGTGGCGTCGTGCGCGCCCGAATAGGCGACGCGTTTGAAATCCTTGTCCGGATCGATCTTCGCCTGCAGCAGGAAGCTGCGCGGCATCAGGTGGCCCGAGGTGCTCGACTGCGAGCCGAAGCTGACCTGCTTGCCCTTGAGGTCGGCGAGGGTCTTGATGCCGGAATCGGTCTGGGTGATGAATACGGAGCGGAACTGGGTGTCTTCCTCGCGCTGTGCGATCGGAATAATCTTGCCGCCGGAACGGAGCTGCGCCTGTACATGGGTGAAGCCGCCGAACCAGACCAGGTCAACCTGCTTGTTGACCAGAGCCTCGACTGCGGCGGGATAGTCGTTGACGGGCGTGAACTCCACTTTCATGCCGACGGTACGCTCGAGGTAGCGGGTCAGCGGTCCGAACTTGCGGATCTGCTCGGTGGCGGCTTCCTCGGGAATCGTGGTGACCTTGAGGGTCTGCTGGGCAAGTGCCGGTATCGCCGTCAGTGCGGCGAACCCCAGAACGGCGAGGGCGTTGCGGAGCAGCTTGGTTAATACGGACTGCGAGTGTGAAATCGGGCGGTACATGGTGTTTCCTTTGGATTGGAGTTTGTCGTAATCGGGGTCGGAAGTGCCGGCCTGGCTCGCGTGGAGCTGGGCGGCATATCCAAGCACGACGCGGCGCGTGCGTGACGGGCTCAGATCGATCATGCTTGATTCCTCCGAAGGGTTTTAAGGTTGCATCCCGGCAACGGCCGGTGGTGCGGCATCACAAACTAGCGTAGCAGCACAGCAATTGCAAAGATGTACGCGCTCTGCTGCGGGCGAGGCCGCTGGAACCGGCTCAGACTACAACCAGTATATTACTCGGGAGGGTTTCGCAACCATGCGGTTTAATCAATTTTTGCGCCTGAAGCCTTGACGACTTTTTCCCACTTTTCGTTTTCCGCTTTCAGGAAAGCCGCAAATGCTGCGGGTGTGCTGCCGACGCCGTCGGCGCCGAGCGTCGCGAACCGCTCGCGTACTTCATTGGAGGCGAGCGCCTTGAGCACTTCGGTCTGCACGCGGCCCAGGCGTTCCGTCGGCACCTTGGTCGGCGCAAACAGTCCGAACCACAGGTCGGCGTCATAACCGGCGATGCCGGCTTCGACAATGGTCGGCACCTCGGGCAATACATTGATGCGTTTTTTGCCGGAAACGCCCAGTGGGCGCACTCGACCCTGTTTGATAAAGGGCAAGGCCACCACGGGGACGTCGAACAGGATCTGGATCGACCCGCTGAACATTTCCGGATAGACCAGTGCGGTGCCTTTGTAAGGCACGTGGACGATGTTGATGCCGGCGAGCAGTTTCAGCAGTTCACCGGAGAGGTGGAACTGCGTGCCGGTGCCTGATGATCCGAAGTTCAGCTTGCCCGGCTGCGCCTTCGCCAGCGCGACGAGGTCCTTGATCGATTGCGCGGGAACCTGCGACGCCACCATCAGCACATTCGGCGAGGTGGCGATCTGGGTAATCGGCGAAAAATCGGTCAGTGAGTTGTAAGGCGGTTTGGCATACAGGTGCGGGCCGATGGCGTGTGTACTGGTGGTGCCCATCAGCAGCGTGTAGCCGTCTGCCGTCGCGGTGACGGCAATGCGCGAGCCCAGCGTGCCCCCGGCCCCCGGCCGGTTGTCCACGACAACCTGCTGGCCGAACAGCTCACTGCTTTTTTGCGCGACAACGCGAGCAAGGATGTCGGTGGCGCCGCCGACCGGGAAGGGGATGATCATGCGTACGGCGCGGTTCGGGAAACTGTCGGCCGCCTGTGCGAACTGAAAAGCACAGACGGACAGGGCTGCGGCCCAGAGGGCGTTGGGGACGAATCGGTTCATGGCCAGGCTCCGGAGAATGTTGTTCGCGTCATGCGGTCAATCTACTACCGCCATCCGCGTATCTCAAGCGGTAATGATGCCTGCGCGGCTTCTAGAGTGCAGCGACCGCTGTATTGCCCCCGCTCAGTGCGGCATTGACCGCGCCGCGGCCCAAAGTTGGTGCAAACAGCTCGATGAACTCATAGACATAGCCGCGCAGCCAGGCGTTGCGACGGAGCGCGATGCGCGTCGTGCTCGGTTCGAACAGATGGTCGGCGTTGATCAGGCGCACGCCGTGGTCACGCGCCGGATCGAAGGCCATCTTGGCGAGAATGCCGATGCCCATGCCTTGCTCGACGTAAGCCTTGATCACGTCGGCGGCGACGGCGGTGAGCACGACATTGGGTTTGATGTTGGCGGAATCAAAGGCGCGTTTGATCGGCGAGTTCGCAGTGAAGGCGAAGTCGTAGGTGATCAGCGGATATTGTGCGATTTTTTCCAGCGTCAGCGGACCGGCGCCGAGCAGCGGATGCCGCAGCGGCGTAATTACGCTGCGCGTCCATTGTGCGCAGGGCAGGGTGACCAGTTCTTCGAATTCCTCGTCCGACTCGGTGGCGATGCCGACATCGGCGGTGCCGTCGCGCAGCATCGCAGCGATCTGCGCGGGGCTGCCTTCGCGCAGCGTCAGTCGCACCTGCGGATAACGTTGCGTGAAGCGCGTGAATACCGGCGGCAGCGCATAACGCGCCTGGGTGTGCGTGGTGGCGATCACCATCGTGCCGCTACCGCCTGCATTGAATTCGCGGCCGACCTCGCGCAGGTTGTCGGTGTCGCGCAGGATGCGTTCGGCGATGTCGAGCACAATCTTGCCGGGTTCGGTCAGTGCAGTGATGCGTTTGCCGTTGCGCACGAGGATGGTCACTCCGAGTTCTTCCTCGAGCAGCCGGATCTGTTTGCTGATGCCCGGTTGCGAGGTAAACAGCGATTCCGCGGCATCGGAAACCTTCAGTCCGTTGCGGGCGATTTCGCGTAAATACTTTAATTGCCGTAAATTCAATGGCTTACCTTATTTCTCTACACTTATATAACAAATAACGCTTAATAATAAATAACATATTCTTGGACGATATATAAGGGGGTTCCTAGTATCGGCAGCCTCAAGGAACGAGGTGCCGCAAATGTATCTGTATGACGAGATCGATCAGCGCTTGGTGGACGAACGGGTGGCCCAGTTTCGCGGCCAGACCCGGCGCTTCCTGGCGGGTGAACTGAGCGAAGACAACTTCCGTCCGCTGCGATTGCAGAATGGTCTTTATATTCAACGATTTGCACCCATGCTGCGGGTGGCGATCCCCTACGGCTTGCTGTCCTCCAAACAATTGCGGGCACTCGCTCACATTGCGCGCAAATGGGATCGCGGCTATGGCCATTTCAGCACCCGCCAGAACATCCAGTACAACTGGCCCAAGCTGGAAGACGTTCCCGAAATCCTCGCCCATCTGGCTTCGGTGCAGATGCACGCGATCCAGACCAGCGGCAATTGCATCCGCAACACCACCAGCGATCATTTCGCCGGGATCGCGCCGGACGAGATCGTCGATCCGCTGGTGTGGTGCGAACTGATCCGTCAGTGGTCAACCTTTCATCCGGAGTTCGCTTTCCTGCCGCGCAAGTTCAAGATCGCGGTGTCGGGTGCCGAACAGGATCGTGCAGCAATCCAGGTGCACGACATCGGCCTGCAGGCGGTGCTCGGCGCCAATAACGAAATCGGTTTCCGAGTGCTCGTCGGCGGCGGACTCGGCCGCACGCCGGTCATCGGCACGGTGATCCGCGAATACCTGCCCTGGCCGCATCTGCTGACCTATCTCGATGCGATCCTGCGCGTCTACAACCGCTTCGGCCGCCGCGACAATAAATACAAGGCTCGTATCAAGATTCTGGTGAAGGAGCTGACGCCGGAAGAATTCCGCAAGCAGGTCGATGCCGAATGGGCGCATCTGAAAGACGGTCCGGGCAAACTGACTGCCGCTGAAGTCAGCCGCATTGAAGCGCGCTTCACGCGTCCGCAATATCAGCCTCTTGATGCGCTGGCGGTGCAGTACACGCAGGAGCTGGCGCGTGAACGCGGCTTCGCCAGCTGGGCCGGCCGCAACGTGCATCCGCACAAGGTGCCGGGTTATGCCGCGGTCACGCTGTCACTGAAAAAGACCGGCATTCCGCCGGGTGATGCGACCGCCGACCAGATGAATGCGGTGGCCGACCTCGCCGACCGTTACAGCTTCGGTGAACTGCGCGTGTCGCATGAACAGAATCTGGTGCTTTCCGATGTGCGCCAGTCTGATCTGCATGCGCTGTGGCTCGAAGCCAAGCTGCTGGGTCTGGCGACGCCGAACATCGGCCTGATCACCAACATCATTGCCTGCCCCGGCGGCGATTTCTGCTCCCTGGCCAATGCCAAATCGATTCCCGTTGCGGAAGCGATCCAGCGCCGCTTCGATGATCTCGATTACCAGCACGACATCGGCGAACTCGATCTGAATATTTCCGGCTGCATGAATTCCTGCGGTCACCACCATGTCGGCCACATTGGCATTCTCGGTGTCGACAAGCAGGGCGCGGAGTTCTACCAGATCTCCATTGGCGGATCGCAGGGCAATGCGGCGTCGCTGGGCAAGGTCATCGGACCGTCGTTCGCGCAGGACGAAGTGCCGGATGTGATCGAAAAACTGATTGAAACCTATCTCAAACACCGCGACAGCGAATCGGAGAAATTCATCGATGTAGTGCGGCGCATCGGCGTCACCCCTTTCAAGGAGAATGTTTATGGCAACCCTGATCAAAAACGCGAAAATTCTCAACGACAGCTGGCAGCAGCTTGACTGGACGGCTGACGGCAGCCTGCCGTCGGTACCGGCTACCGGTGATGTGCTGGTCCCGCTACGCCTGTGGCAGGGGCTGGCGGATGAACTGCTGGGACGCACCACGGGCAAACTCGGCCTGTGGCTGGAAAGCGACGAAGATCCGGTATTGATCGCCGACAGCCTTGAGGCCTTCAGCGTGATTGCAGTCAATTTCCCGCAGTTCACCGACGGCCGCGGCTATTCCACGGCCCGCCTGCTGCGCGAACGTTACGGCTGGAAAGGCGAAATGCGCGCGATCGGTGACATCCAGCGCGATCAGCTGTACTACCTGTCGCGCTGCGGCTTTGATTCCTTTCTGCTGAATGAAGGCTTCGATCCTCAGGAAGCGCTGACGGCCTTCAACGACTTCAGCGTCGCCTATCAGCCCGCCGTGGATCAGCCGGTACCGCTGTTCCGCCGTCGCGAAAAAGAAGCGGCCTGAATCCATGAATGTGACCGGCACGGTATATCTCGTCGGCGCAGGACCGGGCGCGCCCGATCTGCTGACGCTGCGCGCAGCCGAGTTGCTGCGCCGTGCCGATATCGTGTTTTACGACGCACTGGTGCATCCGGATACGATTGCGCTCGCGGACAAGGCGGAAAAGATTGCCGTCGGCAAACGCTGCGGCCGCCATTCGACTGCACAGCGCTTCATCAACAAGCGGCTGGTAGATGCCGCGCAGAAACACGCCGTGGTCGTACGGCTCAAGGGTGGAGACCCGATGCTGTTCGGCCGTGCGCAGGAGGAAATCGATGAAATCGAGCAGCACGGCATCAATTACCAGATCGTTCCCGGCATCACTGCGGCTTTGGCGGCGAGTGCTTCGGTAGGTGTATCGATGACCCGGCGCGGGCTCTCACGCAATGTGACGTTTTTGACGCCGCGGCGCGGCGCGGGCGAAAAGGGGCATGACTGGGCACACAGCGCACTGGCGGCGGATACCTGCGCGATTTACATGGGCGTGGGTGAGGCGACGCAGATTGCGGATACTTTGATTTCGCGGGGCGCGAGTCCCGATCTGCCCGCAGTCATCGTGGAAAGTGCAACGCTGCACACTGAGCGACACATCACCGTCCGCCTGGCTGACCTCGGGACTGCCGCAGCCCAAACGATCACCGGGCCGGCGGTGATTCTGCTTGGCGAGGTTTACGCCCAAGTGCAGCCGAGTGAGGCCGTTGTCGAGCCTGTGGCCCGGAGTCGCATCGCCTAGCCTCGCCCTCTGAAAACACGCTAAAATTCAGTCTTTTAGCGCGCTTCTCTGGGAATAAGGCGGGTTCATGCAAATCCTGCGCAGCGTTGCGGACGCTGCCTCCAGCCCCGTCGCGCTGACCATCGGAAATTTCGACGGGGTTCATCTCGGTCATCAGGCCATGCTCGCCAAGCTGCGGGCGGCGGCTTCCGTACGCGGGCTGCCGGCCTGCGTGATGACGTTTGAACCGCATCCCCGCGAATTTTTTGCGCCGGATCAGGCGCCCGTGCGGCTGACCACGCTGCGTGAAAAACTCGAGACGCTGCGCCAGTGCGGAGTTGATCGTGCTTATGTGCTGCGTTTCAATTTCGGACTGGCGCAGGTGACAGCGCAAGATTTCATCGAGCGCATTCTGGTGCGCGGCCTTGGTGTGCGCTGGCTGCAGGTCGGTGATGATTTCCGTTTCGGCGCGCGCCGTGCCGGCGATCTGGCAATGCTGCGCGCGCAGGCGGCGCGGTACGGTTACGAAGTCGAAAGCATGGCGACCGTTGAAGTTGACGGTAGCCGCGTATCGAGCACTGCAGTGCGTGAGACGCTGGCGAGCGGTGATGTCGCGCGGGCAGGGCGACTGCTCGGCCGGCCGTTCAGCATCAGCGGACGCGTGGTGCGCGGCGATCAGCTCGGACGCCAGCTCGGTTTTCCAACGGCGAATGTGCAGATTAAGCACAATCGACCGCCGCTGACCGGCATCTTTGCGGTGGAACTCACACGTGCAGATGGCAAACGGCTGCAGGGTGTGGCCAGCCTCGGTGTGCGGCCGACGGTGAAGGCGCGCGGCGCCGCTCCCGTGCTGGAGGTCTATATATTTGATTTTAAAGAGGAAATTTACGGTGAGCTGGTGCAGGTCGATTTCCTGCACAAGTTCCGCGATGAAGAGAAGTATGTCGACCTCGAAACCCTGAAGCAGCAGATCGCGAGTGATGTGGCTGATACGCGAGCCTATTTTTCGCGGCGCGCGGCCTGAACGCACGCCGGTTATTGCACCTACAGTATTGAACGAGTTTTTGAAACTGAGCAGACATGGCTGATTACAAAAGCACACTGAATCTTCCGGATACGCCGTTCCCGATGCGCGGTGATCTGGCGAAACGCGAACCGAACATGCTCGCCGAATGGGAAGAGCGCCGTTTCTATCAGCGCATCCGTGAAGCCGGTAAAGGCCGCAACAAGCGTTTCGTATTGCATGACGGTCCGCCTTATGCCAACGGCGATATTCACATCGGCCATGCGGTCAACAAGATCCTGAAAGATATTATCGTCAAGTCGAAGACCCTCGACGGTTTCGATGCGCCGTATGTCCCGGGCTGGGACTGCCACGGCATGCCCATTGAAGTGCAGATCGAAAAGCAGCACGGCAAACATCTGCCGACCGCGGAAACGCAGCGGCTGTGCCGCGCCTATGCGTCGGAGCAGGTCGAGCGCCAGAAAAAGGATTTCCGCCGCCTCGGCGTTTTGGGTGACTGGGATCATCCTTATTTGACGATGGCCTTCCGCAATGAGGCCGACGAGATCCGCGCGCTGGGCAAGCTACTGGAAAAAGGTTACGTCTATCGCGGCCTGAAGCCGGTGAACTGGTGTTTCGACTGCGGCTCGGCGCTGGCAGAAGCAGAAGTCGAATACGAGGATCGCAAGGATCCCGCGGTCGATGTCGGTTTCCCGTTTGCGGAAGCGGACAAGGTGGCGAAGGCCTTCGGGCTGAAGGCGCTGCCGGACAAGCCGGGCTTTGCGGTGATCTGGACGACAACGCCGTGGACGCTGCCGGCGAACCAGGCGCTGAATGCGCATCCGGAATTCAGCTACAACCTCGTCGATACCGAAAAGGGTCTGCTGATTCTGGCGGCCGATCTGCAGGAAGCCTGTCTCGCACGTTACGACCTGACCGGTACGACGCTGGCCTCGTGCAAGGGTGTGGCGCTGGAACAGATCCAGTTCAAACACCCCTTCTACGACCGGCAGTCCCCGGTGTATCTGGCTGACTATGTCACGCTGGAAACCGGCACCGGCATGGTTCATGCCGCACCCGCTTACGGCGTGGAAGACTTCCATTCCTGTCGTAAACACGGCCTGAAGGATGATGAAATCCTCACTCCAGTGATGGGCGATGGCAAATACATTGCCTCGCTGCCGCTGTTCGGCGGCCTGATGATCTGGAAAGCCAATCCGCAGATCATCGCGCACATGGAAGAAAAGGGCGTGCTGTTCTCGAGCAAGACCGACCTGCACAGCTATATGCACTGCTGGCGGCACAAGACGCCGATCATCCTGCGCGCGACCACGCAGTGGTTTGCCGGCATGGAAGATGTGCCCGGTTACAACGGCGTGAAGCCGAAAGAAACCCTGCGCTCTACGGCCCTGCGTGCGGTTGAGGAGACGCAGTTCTATCCCGACTGGGGTAAGGCGCGTCTGCACGGCATGATCGCCAACCGTCCGGACTGGACGCTGTCACGACAGCGGCAGTGGGGCGTGCCGATGCCTTTTTTTGTGCATAAGGAAACGGCGCAACTCCACCCGCGTACGCTGGAACTGCTGGAGCAGATTGCGCAACGCGTCGAACGCGAAGGCATCGAAGCCTGGCAGGCGCTGAATGCGGAAGAACTGCTCGGCGCCGATGCCGCGCAGTACGAAAAAATCAAGGACACGCTGGACGTCTGGTTTGATTCGGGCACCACGCACAGCACAGTGCTGCGCGGTTCGCATGCCGACACCGGTGCTTTCCCGGCAGATCTTTATCTTGAAGGCTCGGACCAGCATCGCGGCTGGTTCCATTCCTCGCTGCTGACCGCGAGCATGATGGAAGGCCGCGCGCCGTACAAGGCGCTGCTGACCCACGGCTTTGTCGTCGACGGCCAGGGCAAGAAGATGAGCAAGTCCAAGGGCAATGTCATCGTGCCGCAGCAGGTGATGGACGAGCTCGGCGCCGACATCTTGCGCCTGTGGGTGGCGAGCACGGATTATTCAGGCGAGCTGTCGATCTCCAAGGAGATTCTGAAGCGCGTCGTCGAGTCCTATCGTCGCATCCGCAACACGCTGCGTTTCCTTCTCGCCAATCTGGCGGATTTCGATGTCAACAAGCATGCGCTGCCGCCAGAGCAGTGGCTGGAGATCGACCGTTATGCGCTGGAACTGACGCGCAAATTTCAGAACGATGTGGCGGCCGGTTATGAGCGTTACGAGTTTCATGCCGTCGTCAAAAGCCTTACGGCCTTCTGTTCCGAGGACCTCGGCGCTTTCTATCTCGATATCCTGAAGGACCGGCTGTACACCACAGGCGCTGATTCGCAGCCGCGCCGTGCCGCGCAGAACGCGCTGTGGCATATCGCGAATTCGCTGATCAAGCTGATGGCCCCGGTGCTGAGCTTTACCGCCGAGGAGGCGTGGCAGGTGTTCAAGGGCGGTACGGAAGGCAGCATTTTTGAAGAGCTGTGGCATGAATTGCCGCAGACATCTCTGGTGCCGGCGGTGAAGGATTCGTGGAAAACCGTGCGCGATATCCGGGATATGGTGAACAAGAAAATCGAAGAGCAGAGGGCGCAAGGCGTTATCGGCTCGCCGTTGCAGGCTGAAATCGAAATTACGGTGCCGAATGATGAATCCCATGGCGCACTTCACCGCTTGGGGGATGATCTGCGCTTCGTGTTGATCACATCCAGCGCAAAAGTTCGCCAGGCTCCTGGGGCCGGCATTGCGATCGACGTCAAACCGAGCTCTCACACCAAATGCGAACGCTGCTGGCATTATCGTGCCGATGTCGGTCATGACGCAAACCATCCCGATCTGTGCGGCCGTTGCACATCCAACCTTACCGGCGCGGGTGAACCGCGCCACTACGCCTGATGTGGCGCTGGCTGCTGCTGTCCGGCATCGTGGTGGTGCTGGATCAGCTCAGCAAATACGTCGTGGTGGAAAAGCTGGCGAATCAACCGCCGGTGGAGGTCACGTCTTTCTTCAATCTGCTGCTGGTCTATAACCGCGGCGCGGCTTTCAGTTTTCTCGCGGGAGCCGGCGGCTGGCAACGGGAATTTTTTACCGGCATTGCGCTGATTGCTTCGGCGTGGATCGTCTGGCTGCTGCACCGTCACCCGCAGCAGACGCTGTTCAGCCTAGCGCTGGCGCTGGTGCTGGGCGGTGCGATCGGTAATGTGATTGACCGCGTGACCATTGGTGCTGTTGTCGATTTTCTCGATTTCCATGCTTTCGGCTGGCACTGGCCGGCCTTCAATGTCGCCGATTCGGCGATCACCTGCGGTGCAGTTCTGCTGGTCTGGGACGGCATCTTCGGCGGATCATCGCCGAAGGTTGATAATAAGTAATTGTTTTTATTGATAATTTTATGAGCCGCTGGCGCTGTGAGACCGGCGCAAAGGTATAATCCGCACCATGCAAGTACTGCTCTCCAATCCCCGAGGTTTCTGTGCCGGCGTCGATCGTGCGATCGAGATCGTCGAGCGCGCGCTGCAACTGCACGGCGCGCCGATCTATGTGCGCCATGAAGTCGTGCACAACAAATTCGTCGTCAATGACCTGCGTAACAAAGGCGCGGTGTTTGTCGAGGAACTTGCCGAAGTGCCGTCAGGCAGCACGGTGATTTTCAGCGCGCATGGTGTATCGCAGGACGTGCGCCGCGAAGCCGATGCGCGCGGTCTCAAGGTTTTTGATGCGACCTGTCCGCTTGTCACCAAGGTGCATGTCGAAGTCGCCAAGATGCGCAATCAGGGACGCGAGATTGTGATGATCGGTCATCGCGGCCATCCGGAAGTCGAGGGTACGATGGGCCAGAGCGAGGGCGGCATGCATCTGGTCGAAGGGCCGGATGACGTCAACGGTCTCAAGGTCGGCGATGAAAACAATCTCGCTTATGTCACGCAGACCACGCTGTCGATGGATGACGCGGCGCGCACGGTGGCTGCACTGAAAAAGCGTTTTCCGAAAATCATTGGTCCGAAAAAAGACGACATCTGTTACGCGACGCAAAACCGCCAGGATGCAATCAAGACGCTAGCACAACGCTGCGATGTGGTGATCGTCGTCGGTTCGCCGAACAGTTCCAACTCCAACCGCTTGCGTGAAGTTGCCGAGCAGCTGGGTGTTCCCGCTTATATGGTGGATAACGCCACCGAGTTGCAGCCTGAATGGGTCGCCGGTAAAAAAATCGTCGGCGTGACTGCAGGGGCATCGGCGCCCGAGGTGCTTGTGCAGGCCGTGGTTGAGCGTCTGCGCAGTTTGGGTGCCAACAGCGTCAGTACGCTGGACGGCATTCCCGAACGGGTAACATTTCCGTTGCCAAAGGGTTTTATGTTGGGCGGTACTACTTGATTGTTCTTTTATCCGCCCCATTGCTTCCATGCCTGGCTGACAAGTTCGGCAGCCCTGATTTGAGTAGATCAGGAATTGATCACTGGCCGGATGCCGAGTCTTCGTAAGGGTTGAACAGTACTTCAACTATTTTCTGACTGTTAACCGGCTGTCCGAAGCGTGTTGCTGGTTTGAAGCGCGTTTCCATTAACGCATTGAGTGCGATTTCCTCGAATGGCGGGTAGGGCGGTTGAGATTCCAGCGTCTCCAGCGAATTAACGCGTCCTTCGAAATCAATGAATATGCGAATCCGTACTCTTCCGGCAAGCCTGGAGAGCATTGCCTGTTCAGGGTAGACAATATTGGGGCGGCTTATGGGCTCTGCAGGGACATCAATCTCGGACCCCAATAAATAGACTGCCTCGTTTCGGGATTCAATTTTTTCAGGTAAGGGCACCTCAGAGCCATCGATTTTCAATTGACTCTGCATGCGATCTGTTTTTTTAGCCAGCGGCTGTACAGGTGATTCCCGTACCAGATTTGCATTCAAACTTGTGAATGCATGCTCCAATGAATTCAGGGGTTGCCCTGGCTGGGTGAATGAGCCGCCTCTGAAACCGGGGCCCATTGCAAGAAGAGCTCCTAAATGAATTGCTAAGGATAAGAGAAGTGCAATTACTGCACTTCCCAGATTCCTTTTTTCGATTTCTCCGTGATGCACTTCAATCGACGTTTTTATACCAGTAGACACGTATACGTTTATCGAGTGCCAGGGACGGAGGTAGTCTGACCGAGGTTCCTGAGATCACTGCTTCGTGCTTACGTCCTGCAATGTCAACAACCACCGGCACCGGTGATGGCAGGAAACCGCCGCCTGCTCTAATCGAGGAACGGTTCGCCAGGCTGAGGTTGCCGAGGGAATTCAGGTCTTGTGTTGCAGCAGCATCAGCAAAACCCACGATATATTCACGCGCCACACCAAGGTTCGATGTGCAAATTCCGGCGGCCGCGGTTGCGCTGGGTTGATTGGTATTAAAGAAAGTCGATCCACCAACTGAGGTAGAACTCGATATTACTTTCTCACCGGATCGAAGTGTGATTCGCCAGCCGTTCAAACTCAGGGAGTTGGATGTGACTACGGCCGAATTTGTGGCATCAAACAAACTTCCCGTAGTGTAAATGCTACCGGTTGGTGCCGTGGAGTAGCCTGAGATTTTTACCGAGGTGCTGTTCGCTGCGCCGCGCAATGCTTCGGTTGAATCATCACGATCCTTGAACATGTAATACTCGTTAGTGATGATCGTATCGAAAGCATGTTCACGGTCGCCGGAGCCTGCTAATACCGCCGTATAGGTTCCATTGCTGTCAGTGCCGAATACAAGATCGGGCGGGAACATGAATTTCCGTTTGTTCGCGATATCGGTGTCGGTGGTTGTGGAAATGTGAGCTATACCGGTTACGCTCCACTCATCCATGTCAGTCCCGAATAGATTAACCCGCCACATTTGCCCGCATGTATCACCCACATAAAGGCGATCGGCAAAACCATCACGATTGATGTCAATGACGCTGATATCGGAAGGGATGGCGCAGGTCATATTGGGAACATTGAGTTTTTTGGCGCCGGCGGTTGCGGATGTTGTGATACCGCCGCCAGCCTGCCATACGATATTGCCATTGAATGCGTCAACGACAAGAATGCCGCGGCCCAGGGTACGGGAAACAGTTGTATTACCACCGGTCGCACCAGCGATCGTGCAGCTTCCCGCATCTGTGTAGGTGATGGTGCCTGAGCCCACCGCTTTTACGATGACCTGTGTTCTATTCGCTTCCTGGAGAAGGCATGGGTTGATGTCTTCCACCGCTTTGTCATAGCCGGCGCCGAAGATCAAAACCACATTATCCGGGTTGCTTGAATTGCCCAGACTGGCGCTGATACGCGCTACTTTTGGTTCAGACCAGGTCTGACCAACCTGATCCCACCCGGTGTCGCCAAAACCTTTTCTCCAAAGCAGGCGTGGTGCGGCAGGGTCGGTTACATCAAGCGCATAAATGAAGTTTCCGCCGCGGCGGAGTGATGCGTATATGTAAACCTTGTCTCCATCGGCAGTTCTGATGATGCCATCGTTGTTTGCATCTTTTTGGTATACGCCGATGGAGCCATCAAAGAAATAATCCTTGGGGTTAGTGCGACTGATGGTCGGTGATTGTTCACGCAGGCGGTTGAGTTTGGCGAAAAACTCTTTGGGTATGAATGACCAGCGTTCGGATCCAGGTACTAATGATGTGTCCGGGCCCGATGTATGTGCCGAGATGCCGCCCTTTACGGCGCGGAACAGGCCATCATTTGAGCCGTAAAAGGCGTAGATATCATTATCGTCGCCATAACGGTTGTAGTTGATGATCGCGGGCCTCGAATGAAGTACGTCGCCGTGAATCGACGCCCTGATATCAGTCGTTACACTTGCGTCGCCATTGTTTTCATTGACTTTGTTGTCTGCTCCACGGGTCCAGTTAACAACATTATCCCGCTCGGTCGTTGTGGATAGTCCGAGGTCGCTGGCGCTGATCGATGTGGTGTTGAATGGAGATGCGCTAAGCAGTGAATTGTTGGCGCACAAGCCTCCCGAACCGTTGGTGCATGTGTAAACATTTCGAGAGTTCTGGCTGCTGGCGTAAGCGATACGCAGTTGTTGTGCGGCGCCACCTTTTTCTACGAGATCACCGTCAGGTGAGTCTGATGCGCCGCCATTGCCCTGCGGGTTAAAGGTCCAGAAGTTTGGTGTCTGGGTTGTAGTCCAGAAGCTTTTTGCAGAGTTGCTGATGAATCCCGTACTTGCATTTTCGGCGACATTGCCATTGGCATCGGCAAGAAAAAGCGTATTGGTTGCCGTGTTTTCGCCGAGTCGATAGAGCTTGAGATTGCCGAACCATCGGGGATTTTTATTCTCGTCAGGACGAAAAACACCAATATAAACCTGATTGAGGTTCGTGCCCCGGACGTTAACGCTTACCGGAAGGGTGGTTGATGCGAACACGCTGTTGACCGCCTGAACTTCTTTGAAAATGTCGTCGAGAATGGCTTCGATCTCGGCGGTGCTGCTGATACTGTTAACCGCAAAGTATTTTCCTTTTCCGTTCGAGGCAATGCTTTTCAAAAGCGCGGTGTGTGCAGGGCCCTGACCAACGGTTCTCGGTAGGATATCGATAGTGTAGGTAAATACGTTTTGCACGCCGTCAATATTTCTATTGCAGTCACCTGATGCCATGTACTTGGCATACTCGTCCGCCAGAATTCCCGAGGAGCCGCTGGGGGTGAGTGGTATGGTCACCGGCTTGGTGCCGATGTCGGCTGTATAGAGCGTTTCTGCAGTACTGATATCGGCGGTGGCATCATTTGCTTCGCCATTGGAAATGAAAATAACGAAGTTCTTCTGGCAGCCGTCGACAATCGGGCTGGAGTAAGCAGAAGCCAGCCGGGTGTTTGGCAGTGCACTTGCCGGCAGCGGGCTGCCGGCAAGTGTTTGGCGGCCGGTGGAAAGGTAAACGCTCCCGCCCGCATCAGCTTTTACCTTGCCGTGCCCGGATCTTGATGTGAGGCCGGCGAAGTATTTGAAAATCTCGCTGAAAGAGACTGAGTATTTTGCGCCATTACCTTTGTCGTTATTCTCATTAAGGTTGCCAATGACAGATAGCAGCGCCCCTTTGTTGGACGTCGTGTCTGCAGCGGTTCCAGTCATCCTCCTGACGCCGTAGCGAATATAAGCTCCATCTACGTTGTTGTTGGGGCTTCCCGTTTCGACAAATAATCCAAGACCGACGTTGTACTCGTCGGTAACGATATTGGTTAGGGATGCGGTCAAGGCGGCTTTAACGGCCGCATACTTGGTTGTTCCGCTGGAAGTCGAACTCCAGTTTGCGGAGTTGTCGACAAATATCAATACATTCGGACGGGCTGACGAGTACGCAGGGTTGGCGAGAAAAATATCGGTGTCGTCGTTGACCGGGTCGAATACGGGCCATGCTGCTGATGGAGCCACAATCAGTATCAGTGCGGCAACAATGCGGCTCAGGTATTTGTTCATCATTTATTCCTTTTTGGCGCTCCGAGATAATTACGTGCAACTGCCAGCAAGCTGTCGCACTTTGACTCCTTGCGTCATTGTGGCGCGTGCGCCAGTAAAGGTGTCACTTACCGAAACATTGAATTCCCAGTAGTTTTCTTCCGGCGCTACAGCGGAGAGGGCGCTGTAACCCGATGCCGGGGTTGAACGTATGCAGGTGCGGTTGCCGATGGTGACGGTATACCCGGCCGGTGCGGTAAACGACACCGTCGCTGTTGGTGATGTAAATGGTGCTGCACTATTCATGGTTTGTTCGATGGCCATCATTGCCATGTTTTCCGCTGATTTCCGCCATTGCATGTTTCCCACGACAAGCATGCTGGTACTGTTCATGCGTATTGCTGATATGCCCAGAATGGTGATGACTACAAGCATGACCAGCGCAATTACCAGCGTCATTCCTTGCTGCGCTTTAATCGCCCTATACATTAGAGTTCCTTCCGCGATTCCGGATTGACTAACCGTATTACGGAGTTATATACATGGCGCTTGTATGAGCCGCCAGGCGTGGAGTTTCCACCGACGCCCATATCGTAGGTTTTTGCATCTGTATATCCGTTGGTCGATTCCAGGTTTCGTGCGAGCACGTTAATCCGCATGGCCACCACATTTGCCCAATCTGAAACCGTGGCAGCCGTGGTCAGGTAGTTTCCGTCTGGTACTCCGTTGTTATCTGTATCGATTCCGTAATCAATCTGCAGGTTTTCAATGCCTTCGACCAGGGAAACGACTGTCATTACCGGGGCGGAAGCTCCGCCACGAAGTTCCAAGCGTTTCAAGGTGGGTATCGGAGAGCCGTTGTCATCGCTGCTGCCAGTGCAGGTAGTGCCGCCCCCGTTGGGAATGCTGCAGGGCGAGATAAAATAAATATGCACGTGATATTTGCGAATAGGCGCAACCGTGGTGCCATCCTTGTTTCGCAGCGTAAAATTCCCTGCGCTGCCTAAAGCGATGATCGGATTTGCTGAATTGGAGGGGTCTGCATTGGTTTGTAAATAAACATCTGTCGCCGTCAATGACCCGCTGGCGGTTGTATTGGTATCGGCGCGTCGTATAACAAGGATATCGGTGTTTGCGACGTGATTGGCCACGGGTATGCAGGATAAAGGTGATGTGGCTGGTGCGTTATAGCCTTGAACCGGAAAAGCAGTCGCGGCACGCAAATTAGTCATGTTTGACGTTTCGCAGGGATCGGGCAGTGTTGTCGGGGCTGCGAGCATGGTAGGCAGGCGATCATAAAATCCCGCCAAGGCAATATCGTCAGTTAATGCTTGCGTGGCGAATCTGCCATTTTCGATTTGCTGAAGCGACCTATTCAAATCTGCACTGGTGCGCGTTGAATTCCCAAAAACTGCGGCCAGCCCCAATAACAGGAACATGGCAATTGCTAACGACACCATGATTTCCACCAAGGAAGCGCCGATTTCAACGCGGGCCATGACGGGCGTTTGTCGGGTTCTCATCATCATGACAGCGTTGCAATCATTAAAGTGACACTGACTTCCCTGCGCTGTGCTTCTGCGCCATAAAGATCCTTGCCGCAGGTTGCCAAGGCATCTCCTGCAGTGGGTGCTACAGTTGAAGCCATACCCTGCCACGCAACGGCGATACGGTAGCGATTGGTTGTGGTATCGAAACTGATGCATCCCCGGGCGCCGAGTAACCCGCCGACCTGAACGCCCCCGGAAACTTCCGCTGCGCCTTTGAGCGCGCCATCCCATTCCAGCATATCGGCAGCGGCACGTGCTTGCATGTCTGCCGTGCCCGCGGCTGTCGCGCAGGCTGGTGTGCTGGTGTAACTGGTGCCGAAATATGGAGTGCCGCTGGTTGTATTCGTTGTGATCACATAGCAACTCGCGGCGTCCCGGTTAATTAACAAGCGATCCACCATATCCTGAGCCAGAATCAGTGCCTGTCCGCGCTGATAGGATTCAAAAGTGCCCAACTGGGCTCTTGCCTGCAGACCTATCATGCCCAGCAGCCCGAATACCAGGATGAGGAGTGAAATAAGGACCTCAAGCATCGATAGTCCAAGCTGTTTTCCCGGGTTAAATTTACACATTATTAATTACACCCATTTGTTGTATCGCTGTCTTTGTCAACCCGCACTGTCGGGCGTCCGCTGGGATCAAGCACAACACAGCGTGCCGGTAATGTTGTGAGCGTTGACGAAGTGAATACGAACGCTACCCCGTCAGTGCTGTTCTCCCGTCCGGTTCCCAGAAAGCTCACGCTACTGACGGTTTTGGAGCTGTAGGCTGCGTTGCGGGTGCTGATGCTTAAACGTTGATAGGGGTCCTGTGTGGCGATAACCTGGCTGCCGTATTGCAAATTCCATCCCATTGACCAGTCGGAAGTGCTGGTTGGGGTCAGTGTGACGGTATCGTTCCTTTTGATGGCTTCACTTCGCGCGAGCATGAGTATCGTGTGAAGGTCTGTAACCGCGGTTTTGAGTCTGTAATTTGCGATCAGAAACTGCAGACTTGGTGTTCCCACCGCAGCCAGAACGCCGAGAATAACTACTACGATCAGCAGTTCAATAAGGGTGAAGCCTGAGTTTTTTCGGCCCATGATTTACCAGGTGCCAGCGGTTCCGCCGGCGCAGCTGGTTGTTCCTGTTAGCCTTTGTTTCGTTCCCGTGCTGGTCAGCGTCAGCACGCCATCGCTGGCCTGCGCACCCTGAGGAATGGCGCAAAGGGTGTAAGACGGTGGCGTGGCCGTGTTATCTACAGCCGGATTGAATGTGATGTTGTAGAAACTATTCGCACAACGAGATGAGTTGCAGGTAAAACCTTCACTCGATACGTTCAGTGCATCCGGGGTTGTGGCGTATGCACGTTGTTCAATAAGAATCTGTTTTTGCCGGGTGTCCATTTGCATCATGAATTGCTGTGCGTCGGCTCGGCGTGATTTGGCAACTTGACTGGTGTAGGAGGGGTACGCGATGGATGCCAAAATGGCTATGACGGCAACTGTGACCATCAATTCAACCAGCGTAAAACCGGTGCTTTGTTTCATGCCTGCCCCCTTTTTTCACTAGGTATAAGAATAGAAAGGATTCTACGCGGTTGCCATGTCTTGCCGATGAGTGGTTCAGTGACCGTTATGAACGGTTGGCCGGCGGTTTTTGGCGTGAGAAAAATCACTGTTGCGCCGGTTTCCGGTGGTTTCCCGCTCCCGGGTCGGTGGAGGCGGATCCCGGCACAAATTAGACAAAGTCCAATTATTGAAATAAAATAAAAATCAATGGAAGCAATATCTTATAACCGCCCGTCGCTGACCGCGCTGTTGCGCCGGCACGGGATTGCCCCGACTCATCAGCGCCTTGAAATTGCCCAGGTGCTGTTCGGTCGTTGTCATCATCTGTCTGCTGACCAGATCCTTGCCAGGGTCAATGAGCAACATGCAGAGACCTCGAAGGCGACGGTCTACAACACCCTGAATCTGTTTTGTGATCGCGGTCTGATTCGTGAGGTCATTGTTGATCCGAAACGGGTGTTTTACGATCCGAATACCGACCCTCATCATCACCTCTATAACGTCGATACCGGTGAGATCACCGATATCCATGCCGGTGCGCTTTCTGTAAGCGGGCTGCCGGAACTGCCGCCGGGTATGGTCACCGAAGGCGTCGATATCATCGTCCGCATGCGCGCCAGCAGCCCCTCGGTGGGGTAAAATACAGCGCTTACCGCGGTTGCGGATTCCCTGTTTCGCCGGAATAGCTCAGTTGGTAGAGCAGCGCATTCGTAATGCGAAGGTCGTAGGTTCGACTCCTATTTCCGGCACCAAAAAAAACGGCCCCGAATGTTCGGGGCCGTTTTCATTGGCGGGCCAGGTTGCCCCGGTTTGATGCGCCAACTATTTGTTTTTATTAACTATTAAAGGACTCCGGAAATGCCGCCGTCGAGATTGATGCTGGTGCCGGTAACATAGCTGGAGGCGTTCGAGGCGAGGAAGGTGATGACGTTGGCGACTTCCTGTGCTTCGCCGACGCGTTTCATCGGGATGTCCTTGCCCATCTTGCCGTAATAGTCGTCGGCGCTGATGCCGTCCTTGGTGAAGCGGCGCTCATGCTGTCCCGATTTGATCTTGCCGATGCAGATCGTGTTGACGAGGATGTTGTCCGGGGCGAATTCCTTGGACAGTGCTTTGGTGATGGCCAGACCGGCGGCGCGGGAAATCGACGTGGGGTAGGACTCGGCGGCCGGTTGTTTGGCGCCGGAGATGGTGATGTTGATGACGCGTCCGCCGCCCTGCTTTTTCATATAAGGGATGGCGAGGCGGGTGCAGCGGATGGCGCCGAACACTTTCAGTTCGAGATCGGCCGCCCATTCCTCGTCCTGCAGCTCGAGGAATTTGCCGCGCTTGGAAGTGCCGGCGTTATTGACCAGGATGTCGATGCGGCCGAATTTCTGGGCGACTTCATCAAAGAAACGCTTGATGTCGGCGGCTTTGCTCATGTCGGCGGAAACGGCTAGGACTTCACCGCCGGCCTTGGTGATTTCTGCTGCGGTGGCATCGAGCAGGGCTTTGCCGCGGGCGCAGATCGCCACTTTGGCGCCTTCGCGCGCCAGCGTCATTGCCGTTGCTTTGCCGATGCCTTCGGTGCCGCCCGTTACGATTGCAACCTTACCCTTGAGTCCGAATTCCATTTTTTTGTCCTCAACAATCCTGGAAAAGAGGGCGCATTGTAGCGCCATTCTTCCGCCGGGCCTTTTGCCCCTTTGATATTCGTCGTAGGATATTCCCGCGACCCCCCGACTCCGGCTGCCGCCGGTCGCGTAGTCGCTCCAAAGGAGATTTTCATGGCGCCTGCCCCTAGTCTGATTCGCATATTGCAGCCGGTTCTGTATGCAGCTGTTGTCGCGGTCGGGCTGTCTTCGGGCGCTGCGCCTGTTCTGGCGCAAGCGCAGGCGGCGGAGCGCGAGCTCACAGTCGACGAATTTTCTGTCGTGAAACTGACGGTCAAGGCGGTGCCGGATGCGCGCAGCGCCCGCACGCTGGGGCCGCAGCGCGAAGGTACCGGCGTGGTGATCGATTCCAGCGGTCTGGTGCTGACCATCGGTTATCTGGTGACCGAAGCGGACACGATAGAACTGTCGACTGCGGACGGCCGCAAATTCCCGGCCAATATGATCGGCTACGACAACGCGACCGGACTTGGTTTGGTGAAATCCCTGCAACCGCTGCCGATCAAGCCGGTGGATTTCGGTCAGTCGACCGCCGCCAACCTGCGCGACATCGTACTCATTGTCGGTTTTGACGGCGTGGCCCCGGCCTATATCGTTTCGAAGCGCCCGTTTGTCGGTTACTGGGAATATTTGCTGGATGAAGCAATCTACACTGCACCGGCCACCGTCAACTGGCAGGGTGCGGCCTTGCTGTCGCGCGAAGGCAAGCTGCTCGGCATTGGTTCGCTGGCGGTGGGTGATGCGATCGCCCAGAGCGGCGTGCCCGGCAATATGTTCGTGCCGATCGATACGTTGAAACCGGTGCTCGGCGATTTCATCGCCAATGGCCGTGCCACCACCAAGCCGCGGCCGTGGCTGGGCATTACCTCACAGGAAATCCAGGGCAAAGTCATCGTGACGCGGGTTTCATCCGAAGGGCCGGCAGAAGATGCGGGACTCAAGGCCGGCGACATCATTGTCGGCCTCGGCGGTCAGGCCTTGGCCGGCCAGGCCGATTTCTACACGCGGCTGTGGAAAAGCGGTGACGCCGGTGTCGTGGTGACGCTGGATGTGTTGAAGGGCAACAAGATTGAACCGGTCAAGGTGAAATCCATTGCCCGGGAACTGCACTTCCGCTCGAAGCCCGTCTACTGAGCACACGGCAGGCGTTCCGCCTGCCGGTCTGCGGCTGACTAGAAGTAATCCATCCCCAGGCAGCCAGACGCCAGATCCATCTGCTCGACCAGCTTGCGGCCGACCATATTGCGCAGCGTTTCCGTGGTGCCGCCGCCGAGACTGCCGTAGCGCGTGCCGCGGAAAAAGCGTGATACCGGGAACTCGTCTGTGAAGCCGTAGCCGCCGTGAATCTGGATTGCTTCGCTGGTCACACGGATCGACATTTCATTGGTGTAAATCTTCGCCATCGCAGCGAGAGTCGGATCAGGAAATTTTTCGCCGGATACTGCGGCGCGATACAGCAGGCCGCGGGCGGCCTCGATCTGGATATACATGTCAGCCACTTTCCAGCGCAAGCCCTGGAAGTCGCCGATTTTTTTGCCAAAAGCCGAGCGCTGGCGCATGTATTTGACCGCTTCTTCCAGTGCGCCCTCTGCAAGCCCCAGGCAGATCGCCGGATTCAGGCAGCGTTGGGTGTTGAACGCCGAAAGCAGCTTCTTCATTCCGTTATCCCGGATCACCAGATGTTCGATCGGCAGTTCGATATCATCGAATACCACGTCGGAGAGGAATTCACCGCCCATCGTGTGGTAGCTCGCTTTCGCGATCAGGCCCTTGGTGCCGCCGGGCACCAGCACGCAGCCGATCCCTTCGGCGCCGGGTTTGTTATCGACGCGGGTGAAGACGATGAACATTTCGGCGATGTCGGCGCGCGAGATCAGCGTCTTGGCACCGCGCAGGATGATTCTGTCGCCTTTGATGGTGCAGTTGGTCTTGTAGTTCGGTACGTCGGTACCGGCATCGGGCTCGGTCATGCAGATGGCCAGAATCGCCTCGCCGGTGGCGACGCGCGGAAGAATCCTGCGCTTGATGTCCTCCGGCGCAAATGTGGTAATGATGCGGGTCTGGGTTCCTACTTCACCGAGGGCTGCCATAGAGGTCACGTAGCAGACCTTGCCGATTTCCTCGAGGACCAGAACGGTGTCAAGTATGGACAGCCCGGAACCGCCGTATTCTTCGGGAACCGCCATGCCGAGCACGCCGATTTCGCCGAGGCGTTTCATGTTCTCCGCAGGCCATGTGCCGTCGAGGTATTTGATTGCTCGAGGTGCGAACTCCTCCTGGCAGACGCGCCGGACAGTATCGACAAAGGCGCGTTGTTCGTCTGAAATCCTGAAGTCCATGATCAGTTCACAATCGTAGAGGTTGATGGTTTGCGGATTGCCGGGTCAGTGCCAGTAAGGCGGATACCCGGAGTTTTTGGATTCAGCATCGAGCAGGCGGAGCATCGCATGCCACTCCAGTACACCGTAAGGCCGGCGTGTTCCTGGCTGATAGAGGTTTGCGGTATGTGCGATGACTTCGTCCGGCGGCAGTGCGATGTCCTGGCCGCCGGCCAGCGCATCCACCTGTGCGCGGCAGGACAGTTCGAGCTGATACATCGTATTGAAGGCCTGCTGGACGGTGGCGCCGCAGGTGAGCAGGCCATGATTGCGCAGCATCATCGCATCATGATTGCCGAGGTCGCGCACCAGACGTTCGCGTTCCGCGAGGTCGATCGCCGGACCTTCGTAGTCGTGATAACCCAGGTGGCCGACAAAACGCATCGAGGTCTGCGTCATCGGCAGCAGTCCGCGCTTCATCGAGCAGACGGCCATACCGGCGCGGGTGTGCGTGTGCATCACACATGTCACATCAGGACGTGCTCGGTGAATGGCGCCGTGAATCACATAACCCGATTTGTTGATGCCGTAATCGGTGTCGGGTTTCCACAGGATATTGCCCTCAAGGTCGATTTTGACGAGGCTGGAGGCGGTGATTTCCTTGTAGAGCAGGCCGTAAAGGTTGATCAGCAGGTGATCGTCATCACCGGGGATGCGCGCCGTGATGTGGTTGTAGATCAGGTCGGTCATGCCGTAGACGTCGGTCAGCCGGTAGCAGGCGGCGAGATTGAGCCGTGTTTCCCATTCCTCGGGGCTGACTTCGTTCTTGATGCTGCGGAACTGCGTCGAATAGTTGGCGGTCACAGGCTTGTCCAGTGCAGAGCGTTTTTGATGCGGCTGAATGATAAAAAAAGGAAAAACTGTGCCGCGAGCAGGGGGGAATTATATATGCCGCATCCGCGGTTTGACTGGTGCGGTTCCGTATCCTAGACTTACGTTCCCCTCCGAGACTCCCGACTTTTTGTCCTCACGGATAACCAACTTTTTATTCGGAAATTCATGAACCAGACTGCAAAAAACGCCGCTGTTGCCGGCAAGGAACACTGGACCCGCAAGGGCGACGTCAAACTTTTCCTGTGGGAGAAAGCGGCTGCCGACGGCAAGGGCGCGAACGGCACCATTATTTTTGTCCATGGCTCATCGATGGCTTCGCAGCCGACCTTTGATCTGCATGTACCTGGCCGTCCGGATTCCTCGGTGATGGACTGGTTCGCGCAACGCGGCTTCAATACCTGGTGCGTTGACATGGAGGGCTACGGCCGCTCCGACAAATCGCGCGACATCTATTTCGATATCGCCAACGGCGCCGACGATCTTGAGGCGGCGAGCGATTACATCATGAAGACCACGGGCGCAAAGCAGTTCATGGTCTACGGCATTTCTTCGGGTGCGTTGCGTGCCGCGATGTTTGCCGAACGCCACCCGGAGCGTGTGTCGCGTCTGGCGCTGGATGCTTTTGTCTGGACCGGCAAGGGCAGCCCGACGCTGGAAGAGCGCGCCAAGAAACTCGATCAGTGGAAGGCGCAGAAACGCCGCCCGATCGATCGCGCCTTCATGCATTCGATTTTTACCCGCGACCATCCCGGCTGCGCTGAACAGAGCGTCATCGAAGCCTTTGCGGATGAAGTGCTCAAGCTGGATGACTCGGTGCCGACCGGCACCTACCTCGACATGTGCGCCAATCTGCCGGTGGTGAATCCCGCCAAAATCAAGGCGGCAACGGTGATCATGCGTGGTCAGTGGGACGGCATAGCGAGCATGGAAGACCTTCTCGAGTTCTTCAATCTGCTGCCTAATCCCGACAAGACTTTTGCAGTTATGGCCGGCATTTCGCATGCCAGCTTCCAGCAGATCAACTACAGCACCGTTTATCACATCCTGCATTCGTTCTTTACACAGCCCGAACCGATTTACCGCGGGTGATGCCTTGCCTGAGGACGGTTGCCGTGAACTGTTACACTGGTCCGGCAGCGTCCTCGACGGCGTTGCGCACTGCCAAACAAAACTGACGAGGAGATTCAACATGAAACGACTGCACATGGGCCTGGCGGGAATCGCATCAGCCCTCGCATTGTCTGTAGCTTCAGGCCCGGTATGGGCGCAGGCCTATCCGGCGAAACCCGTCCGTATCATCGTTCCTTTCGGCGCCGGCGGCGGCACCGACATTCAGGGTCGTTTGCTGGCGCAGAAGTTCCAGACCAGCATGGGCCAGAATTTCCTGGTTGAGAACCGCGCAGGCGCTTCCGGCCTGATCGGCGCCGAATTTGTGGCGCGTGCACCGGCCGACGGCTACAACATCCTGTTCACCACGGCTTCGTTGGCCGTCAATGTCCAGCTTTACGCGAAGCGCCTGAAATTTGATCCGGTGAATGACCTGGAACCTGTGAGCTGGGTGTCTTCGGTTCCGCTTGTGCTGACGCTGCATCCCAGTGTTCCCGCGAAGAACCTGAAAGAGTTTGTCACTCTGGCGAAAAAACCCGGTGGCAATATGATCGCCGCACACAACGGTGCCGGTACCACCAGCCATTTGTCAGTGGAAATGCTCAAACTGTTCGGCGGTGCCAAAGTGACTCCGGTGCCTTACAAGGGCGGCGGCCCGGCGATGGTGGCGCAGATCAGCGGCGAATCGGACTTCACTTTCGCGACAGCGCTTGCCGTTCAGCCTTTCACGAAAACCGGAAAGGTGCGTCCGATTGCGGTGACCACAGCGAAAAAATCATCGGCGTTCCCGGATTTGCCGACGATGACTTCGATGTTCCCCGAGTTTGAGGCGGATAACTGGTATGCCATGTTCCTCGCCAAAGGCACTTCCAAGGACATTATTGCCAAGGTCAATGCCGAAATTATCAAGGCACTGAAAGCCCCCGACCTCAACGACTTCATCCGCAAGGAAGGCGGGGAGCCGGTGGGCAGCACGCCGGAAGAGTTGGCGGCTTATTTCAAGCGTGAGAATGCGAAGTATGCGAAGGTCATCAAGGCGGCAAACGTCATTGCCGACTGAACAGTCCGTTACCGTGGATTGAACGGACCATTCGAGAAAGCCCGCGCAAGCGGGCTTTTTTGCTTTTAGGAAAGTCACTTGTAAGCAACAAAGTAGCGATATGCGCCTATATCGTAAATTATGCGTGACATTTTACTTCGGTTTGATCACAATACGGATTCCACAATGTAATCATTTTTTAAATTTATTCAATTAAATCAATTAATTGTATATGGAGGAGTGATGAATAAAACGGTTCTTTTTGTCATCTCGATAATCCCCGGATTGATTTCCGCACCCGTCAACGCGCAATCTGAGTTTCCGGACAAACCCGTGCGTCTGGTGGTGCCATTCAGCGCAGGCGGCGGTACCGACATTCAGGGGCGACTGCTGGCAGAAAAAATGCGACAGAGCACCGGACAATCATTCCTTGTGGATAACCGAACCGGGGCTGGCGGGTTGATTGGCGCAGATATCGTGGTTCAGTCTCCTCCGGATGGCTATACGGTGCTGTTCACGACCGCGACCATTGCCGTGAATACCACGATGCAGAAGAAGAATATGAAATTCGATGCTTTGAAGGATCTTGATCCTGTGACGTGGGTCTCTTCTGCGCCGCTGGTATTGGTGGTCCATCCAAGCATTCCGGTCAAGTCGGTGAAGGAATTGGTCGCACTTGCCAATCGCACGCCCGCTGGTCTGAATCTTGGTGGCAATACCCCGGGCAGCACCAGCCACCTGTCGGCAGAAATGTTCAAGCAGTTTGCGAATGTCAAAGGCGTCACCATTCTCTACAAAGGTGGCGGTCCGGCATCGATGGGTGTGGTAAGCGGCGAAATCGATCTGTTGTTCGGAACTGCACCGTCTTCAATGCCGCACCTGGTTTCAAAGCGGCTTCGGGCTCTTGCGGTGACGACCGAGAATCGCGCGTCGGTACTGCCAGATCTGCCGACAATGAACTCGTTTTATCCGGGCTTTGTGTCGGATAACTGGTATGCGATGTTCCTGCCGAAAGGGTCGCCAGCCGAAGCGGCCAGCAAAATCAACAGCGAAGTGAAAAAAGCGCTTTCGGCCAAGGAGGTCAGTGATTTTTATTCTCGCGAGGGCCTGGATCCGGTTGGAAGTACGGCTGGTGAATTGACGGCAAAACTTAAAGCGGAAATTGTCAAATACGCCAAGGTCATCCGGGACGGCAATATCCGGATGCGGTAGAAGTCCGCATGCCGCAAAACGCCTCTGCCCGGAGGCGTTTTTTTTGAGGCGCAGGATATGAAACTGCGGCCGTTCTGCTGCGGCGTCCTGCTAGAATCCAGCGAATGTATTTTTCTCGAGGCGGGTGTGGCTTTTCGGCAGGTCTGATCGGGATCGTGTTTCCGCTTTTCCAAAGTGCGCAGGCAGCAGAACCTGCAGGCTTTACATCGCAGCCGCTGCGTATCGTGGTTCCGGCGCCCGCGGGGGGCGGGATCAGCCTGCAGGCGCGGCTGTTGGCGCCGGTGATGCGCGCACATCTGGGACAGCAGGTGCTGGTTGAGCATCGCGCCGGTGCCGGTGGCGTGATCGGCAGCGCAGGGGTGGCCCGCGCACCCGCCGATGGACATACGTTGTTGCTGGCTTCCACCGCGCTGACCGTCAATGCCGCCTGGCTGCCCGAACAAATGCCCTTTGATCTGTTGCCGGATTTTGCGCCGGTGAGTTTGCTGTCCACGGCGCCGTTGGTGCTCGCCGTGCATCCAGGTGTTCCGGCGAAATCCGTTCCCGAACTGGTGGCGCTGGTGAAACGCGGGCGGCCTGCGGTGCGCGCCGGCGGCAATGCCTCCGGCAGTCTCAGTCATGTTGCGCTGTCGCAGTTCGCGCGCACTGCAGGTTTGCGGATGGAGGGCGTGTTGTTCAACGGCGGCGGCCCGGCAATGCAGTCGCTGGTTCATGGTCAGTTCGATGCCTTGTTCCTCTCGGCACCGGTGGCGATTCCGCAACTGACGGCGCAGCGGCTGCGCGCACTGGCGATTACTGCGGCCGAACCCTTGCCGCTGCTGGCGGCAACGCCGCTATTGCATCAGTTTTATCCGGGACTGGTCATCGAGAACCGCTATGTGCTGCTGGCGCCTGCGGGAACACCGAAAGCCGTGATCACTCGACTGAATGTCGAAGTGCGGCGCGCGCTGGATGACGCCGATCTGCGGGAACGTTATGCAGCGCTGGGGCTTGCTGCCGCTGGCAGTACACCGGAAATTCTGGCGCAGACCTTGCGCCGGGATGTTGAGCGCTACTCCGGCATGATCCGTCAGGGACTGTTGTCACTGCAGTAATGCCGTTCGCGATCACAGTATGTGGAATGTGCCGTCAGGCCGCGGGTGCCCTGATAGAATCAAGGCACTTTCCCTTGCAGTGAATCCAATAAAACCCATGACAGAAATCGATGCGAGCCAGGTCTCCTGGCAGGATCAGTACAAATTGATGGTGGGAACGGTTACGCCGCGGCCGATCGCACTGGTGACAACGCTGGGTGCGGACGGCCCCAACGCGGCGCCGTTCAGTTTTTTTAATGCCGTCGGCTCCGATCCGGCAATGCTGATGTTCTCCGTCGGCGACCGCTCCGGCAAGGCCAAGGACACCGTGCGCAATATCCGCGAAACGCCGGAGTTTGTCGTGCACATCGTCAGCGATGCGATCAAGGACAAGATGAACGTCTGCGCGGTGGATTATCCCTTCGGCGTCAACGAACTGGAGCGTGCCGGGTTCACCATACTGCCGTCCCGCAAAGTGAAGCCGCCGCGCATCGCCGAAGCACCGGTCGCGCTCGAATGCAAGCTGATGCAGATCGTCGAAATGGGCCGCAAGCCCTATCACGTGGTGTTCGGCGAGGTGGTCTATTTTCATTATCACGACGGCATCGTCAATGACCGTTTTCACGTCGATGCTGGCGCCATCAATCCGGTGGGCCGTCTCGCCGGCAAGGGCGGTTACTGCCGTATCACCGACCGCTTCGAGATGCCACGGATTCCATTAGAGAGCGCGCCTGGCGCCAAGTAGATCGGTCGCCCGGAATTTTCATAACAATAATGCTGCACCCGTGGAGGACCATGCTCTATCAGCAAGGAGCAGCATGATGTTGATGCGACACATTTTTTTATTCCTTCTGTTGACTGTTGCAACCGTCGCCGCAGCGGCTGACTATCCGCAGCGCCCGGTCCGGCTGGTGGTGCCATATGCTGCCGGTGGATCGACCGATACGGTGGCCCGCATCATCGGTGCGCGGCTCAGCGAACGCCTGGGCCAGCAGATCGTTGTGGATAACCGCACCGGCGCCGGCACACTGATCGGCACTGAAATTGTCCAGCACGCCTCGGCTGATGGTTATGTGCTGCTGATGGCGACACCGCCGCTGGCGGTCAATCCGGCGCTGTACGGCAAGGTGTCGTATTCCGTCGAACGTGATTTTGTCGCAGTCACCAATATCGCGGGATCGAGCAATCTGCTGGTGGTGCATCCATCGGTGGCGGTCAACAATGTGCGCGAGTTGGTGGCGCTGCTGAAAGCGAGCCCAGGCAAATACAGCTATGGCTCCAGCGGTGTCGGCGGCGCGGGGCATCTGGCGATGGCCTTGTTCCTCAGCATGGCCGGCGCCGAAGCCCTGCATGTGCCCTACAAAGGCGGCGCACCGGCCGTGGCCGACCTGGTCGCGGGACGACTGAACATGATGATGGCGAACCTGACCACCGCACAGCCGCATATCCGTGCCGGCAAGCTGCGCGGTCTCGCTGTCGGCAAGGCCAAACGCTCGCCGCTGTTTCCGGAAATGCCGACCATCTCTGAAGCCGGCGTCAAAGGTTACGAGGCCAATAACTGGAATGGCGTGGTGGCGCCGACCGGCGTGCCGCGCAGCGTGGTTGACCGGCTGTACCGCGACATCACGGCAACGCTGAAGGAAACCGCGGTGACCGATCGCATGCAGGCCGCCGGGCTCGAACCGGTCGGTGATTCACCGGCGGAATTTGCGCAGTATCTCAAGGCCGAAGCGGCGAAATGGGGTCAGCTGGTCAAATCCGCCGGCATCAAGGCCGAGTAATACCTATTTTCATCAAGGAGTGATTGAATGGCTGCAGTGACCAATAAGCGCCCGCCTTTCGACAAGGTCATCGTTGACCTTGCCAACTACGCGCACGGCTATAAACCGAAGAGCAAGCTGGCGTTTGAAACCGCGCGGCTGACGCTGATCGACAGCCTTGCCTGCGCCTTCGAAGCGCTGGCCTATCCGGACTGCACCAAGCTGCTGGGTCCCATTGTGCCCGGCACCATCGTGCCCAATGGCGCGCGCGTGCCCGGCACCAGCTACGTCCTCGATCCGGTGACGGCAGCCTTCAATGCCGGCGCACTGATTCGCTGGCTGGATTTCAATGATGCGTTCTACGGCCGTACCGTGATCCACCCGTCGGACAATATCGGCGCCATCCTGATGACTGCCGATTGGCTGTCACGAACCCGGCAGGCTGCGGGCAAGGCGCCATTGATGATGAAAGACGTGCTGTCGGCCATCATCAAGGCCTATGAGGTGCAGGGCGGCCTTGCGCTGGAAAACGGATTCACCGCAGCCGGACTCGATCACACGATTCTGGTCAAGATCGCGACCACCGCGGCAGTGTCTCAGCTGATCGGTTGCACGCGCGACGAAGTGATCAATGCCCTGTCCAATGCCTGGGTCGACGGCCATGCGCTGGCGACCTATCGTCGCAAGCCGAATACCGGCGCGCGCAAATCGTGGGCCGCAGGCGATGCGTCGGCGCGGGGTGTCTGGCTGTCACTGATGGCGAAAAAAGGCGAGATGGGTTATCCCTCGGCGCTGACGGCGCCGAAGTGGGGCTTCTATGAAGTGCTGTTCGACGGCAAGCCCTTCAGGTTCCAACGCCCGCTGGGCAGCTATGTCATCGAAAACACGCTGTTCAAAATTCCCTATCCAACGGCTTTCCACGGTCAGACCGGCGTAGAGGCCGCGATCAAGCTGCATCCGCTGGTGAAAGACCGGCTGGATGACATCAGTCATATCGAAGCGCGCGGCCACAACTCGACGATGGTGATTCTCGACAAGACCGGCCCGCTGGCCAACTTTGCCGACCGCGACCACTGCATGCAGTACATGATGGCCATCGGCCTGATTTTCGGCGACATGACCGCCAAGCACTACGAGGACGAGATTGCCGCCGATCCGCGCATCGACAAGTTGCGCGCGAAAATCCGCCTGACCGAATACGAACGTTACGAGCGCGAGTATCATGATCCCGCGAAACGCACCAACGCCAACTCGATACAGGTGTTTTTCAAGGACGGCAGCAAAACGCCGCTGTCAGAAGTGAATTATCCTCTGGGCCACCGCAAACGCCGCCAGGAAGGCATCCCGGCGGTGATGAAAAAATTCAATGAAAACACCGCGATGGTGTTTGCGGCGAAGCAGAAGGCGGCGATTGTGGCGGCCTGCACCGATGCAAAAAAACTCGAAGCGATGGCGGTAAATGAGTTTGTTGATCTGCTGGTGCGCTGATGGTGGCGATTGAGGAAAGACTCGCGGCGATGGGCCACAGCCTGCCGCAGCCGCGCAAGTTTCCCAATCCAAACCGCTGCGGCTGCGTGCGTGTCGGCAACATCCTGTTCGTGTCGGGTCACGGCCCGCACCATCCGGGAATGCAGATCCGCGAGCACGGCAAGCTCGGTCAGGACATGACGGTGGAAGAGGGTTACAAAGCGGCGCAGGCATCGGCGCTGGCGATTCTGGCGACGGTCAAGGCCGAGGCCGGCGACCTGGACCGCGTGAAGCGCGTAATCCGGCTGTTCGGCATGGTCAACAGCACGCCTGATTTTCCGGATCACCCGAAGGTCATCGACGGCGCGTCGGATTTGTTCTACCAGCTGTTTGGTGCCGAGGCCGGCTGCCACGCGCGCTCGGCTGTCGGCATGGCCAGCCTGCCGCGCGGGCAGGCGGTGGAGATCAACGGCGAGTTTGAACTGCGCGACCAGGTCCCGCGGTAATCAGGACAGTCCGTACATCGTCCGTCCCGGCGTCGGCAATTCCGCGCTGAGGATGGAGCCCCCTTCGGAATCGACGATATAGAGCCGGTGAGGGTTGCGCACGCCGTAGGCGCAGTTGGTCACCACATCCGTTCCCGGCGAATCAATGCGGTACATCGGTTCGCCGCGGTGATTGAAAATCCACACCGCGCCCATGTCCGGGTGCGCGACAGCCAGCCCGTCATCCTCGTCGATGGCCATGCCGTCGGGACCGCGTCCGCCGCTCATCTGGATGAACACGCCCATGCGCGACACCGTACCGTCCGGCAGTAGCGGCAGCCGCCATACGGCATTGGCGCGGGTGACCGCGACAAGCAGCGTGTTCTCCGCCTTGTTCAGCACGAGGCCGTTGGGGCTGGGGATATTGTCCGCAATGCGTTCGAGTTTGCCGTTGGCGCGCAGCCGGTAAACCGCGCCCGTCGGATTCTGTAGACCGCTCTGGCCCTGATCGGTGAAATAAAGGTCGCCGTTTGATGCGAAGACCAGATCGTTCAAGCCCTTGAAGGTTTCAAGGTTATAGCGGTTGATGATGGTTTCTATGCGGCCGCGTTTGGCATCAAGCAGCATCAGGCCGCGTTTATGGTCGGTGACAAAAATACGGCCGTCCTTGTGGATCTTCAGGCCGTTCGGTTCGCCGTCGTATTCAACAATAAGGTCCCAGCTGCCGGTCGGCGAGATGCGGAAAATGCGGCCGAAGGGGATGTCGGTGACGTAGAGGTTGCCCTTGCGGTCGAAGGAAGGGCCTTCGAGAAAGCAGCCGCCGTGCGGCGCGGGGCGCCCTGCGGCAAGACGCTCCGCGGAGACTTTGGTGCGGCGGAATTTTTTCGGCAGTTCAGCGAAGACGTCGGCGGTGATGCGTTCGGGCGGGGCGAAGAAGCTCATGATTTCTCAATATGGACTGGTGATCGGAAGGTGCGGGAATTGTATGCCAGAATCCGGCGCAACCCATTACCTGCAACACCATGAAAAAACCGCTCGAAGTCCTCAAGCTCTACGCAGATCACGATTACACGTTGAACGGCACGCTCGCCAGCCGCGCTGCACGCGATCCAGGCAGGCCGTTCATTTTCTATCGGGAACGCTCCTGGTCCTGGGGTGAGTTCGCTGGAAAAGTGGATGCTGCTGCCCGCGTGCTGGCAGCGCGCGGCATCGGCAAAGGCGACCGCATGGGCGTCATGGCGCGCAATTGCGACGGCCATGTCGTGCTGCTGTTCGCATTGTCGCGCCTCGGCGCGATCATGGTGCCGGTCAATCCGGAATTCGGTGTCGAAGAGGCGAAGTATGTCCTCCATCACGCCGAAGTCAGTGCGGTGGCGGCAACCGGGGACACGCTGGACGTCGCGCGCAAGGCCGCAGCAGGACTGAAAACGCCGGTATGGTTTGTGGCACTGGATGGCGCTGCGTCGGATGCACCGCTGCTGGATGATCTGATCCAATCGGCGCCGCCGTTCGCCTTGCCCCGCGATGTAAAGGCCGATGCCACCTGTCTGATCGTTTACACCTCCGGTACGACGGGCTTCCCCAAGGGGGCGATGCACAGCCAGAAAAGTTTTGTCACCGGCGGCGAGGCTTTTGTCCAGCGGGTCTATCTGCAGGACGATGACCGCGTGATGGTTGTGTTGCCGCTGTTCCACATCAATGCGATGTTCTACTCGGTGGCGGGTACGCTGGCCGCGGGTGCAAGCATGGTGATTATTCCGAAATTTTCCGCTTCGACGTTCTGGCAGACCGCAGTCGATACCGGTGCGACCGAGGTCAACATCATCGAGGCCATCGGCAGCATCCTGCGCGCACGGCCGCGCAGCGAATTCCGGCCCGAACACAAAATCACCAAGATCTATGGCGTGCGCGCCAGCATGGACGAGACTTTCAAAAACGAGTTCAACATTCCGCACCGCATCGGCGGCTACGGTATGACCGAGATTCCCGGCGTCACCTGCAATCCCTTTGAAGGCCTGCAGAAACTCGGCAGCATGGGGCCGATCGGCCGTCATCCCGATCCGGCAAGACCGTGGGCACGGTGCCGTGTGGTCGATGATGAAGGTGTGGATGTTGCCGATGGCGAGCCGGGCGAGCTGTGGGTGAAGACGCCGATCATCATGCAGGGCTATTTCCGCGATCCGGAGCAGACGGCCAACACCTTCCATGAAGGCTGGTTCAAGACCGGCGATCTGGTCAAGCGCGACAGCGACGGTTATTTCTATTTCATTTCACGCAAGCGCGACATCATTCGCCGCCGCGGGGAGAATATTGCTGCAGCAGAACTGGACCGTGTCGTCGGCGAACATCCGGCGATTGCCGAGGCCGGCACCATTGCGGTGCCCTCGGAGCTGGGTGAAGACGAAATTTTTGTGGTCTGTGCCGTCAAGCCGGGCGCCAGCGTGAGTGCGCAGGAGATCACCGACTGGTGCCGGGCGCGTCTGGCACCGCAGAAAGTGCCGCGTTTTGTTGCCTTTGTCGATGAATTGCCGCATACGCCGACACACAAAATTGCCAAAGCGGCCTTGCGAGGGGATGCCAGCTTGCGGGCGCGGGCGGTGGATCTGGCGCCACTGAACAAATGACTTTTCATAGAGGGGTGCGTCTTGTAAGCCTACCGCCCCTTGGCTAGACTCGGAGCCTCTGGCGCTAAGGCGCTGAAGCGCTGCAGATCAGCCGATACACCAATATATTCAGATCGCCCTTCATTTCGACAGGCCGGTCCCGGGGAGAACAACATCGAACGCAAGACGCTGGGTTTGGCCGTCATCGGTTCCGGCCGTATCGGCGGCCTGCGCGCGCAACTGGCGGCAGGGCATCCCGCAGTACGCTTTATCGCGACGGCTGATCAGGATCCCCAAAAAGCAAAAGCGCTGGCAAAAAAAGTCGGTGCGGCCGTTCATTCTTCAGATAACGACGCGATTATTGCGCATCCCGATGTCAATGCCGTCATCGTATCGACCAGCGAAGGGGAACATCTCGCGCCGATCCTGAAAGCGCTGTCGCTGGGCAAGCCGGTACTGGTGGAAAAACCGATTGCCCTGTCGGTGGCCGATGCCGATCAGGTGATCCGCACCATCGAGAAGTCCGGCGTCGGCGTGCATGTCGGTTACAGCCGCCGTTACAAGGAACGCTACCTGATTGCCAAGGAACAGATCGTGCAAGGGCGTCTCGGCACGCTGACCGGCGGTGCGGCGCGGGTGTTCAACTCGCGCTCTCAGGCGCTGGGCATGCTCCAGCGCAATTCGCATGCCACGCCGGTGGTGGATGCGCTGACCTATTACGTCGACTTGATGAACTGGTTCCACGAGGGTAACAAGCTGGTTGAAGTTTATGCGCGAGGCCAGAAGGGCGTGCTCAAGGCTGCCGGCTACGATCATGTTGAAGACATCAGCTATGCGATCCTGACCTATGCCGACGGCGCAGTGATGAACCTCGGCATCAGTTACGCGCTGCCCGAAAAATATCCGGCGCTAGGTCATGCGGCGCGCGTTGAACTGGTCGGCACCGACGGAGTGATGATTCTCGATGACGACCATACCGACCAGCTGATGTACACCGAGAAGGGCATCCCGCACGTCTATCTGCCTGATCATTTCGTCAACATGGTGTTCCTGCAGAGCGGCACGCCGGGCGACTGGGCGCTCGGGGAGTTCTGGGGCCCCATTGCCAACGAAACCCGGGCCTGGCTGGATCATCTGTCGATGGGCAAGGCCTGTTCGCTGGCAACGCCGCGCGAAGCCCGTCTCAATCTTGAAGTTACGCTGGCGATTGAACATTCTATGGCCACCGGGCGCGCAGTGACGCTGCCGCTCGCTCAATAAATTCCGAAAGTTAAATCAGTCAGGATTAATGATGAGCAAGGTTTTTGCAGTAATGGCAGCGGTTTGTGCCATATCGGGTGTTGTTCATGCAGCCGACACTTATCCTTCACGGCCCATCCGCATGATCGTGGCTTATCCGCCGGGCGGCGGTACTGATCAGGTCGGACGCGTATTGGCCGATCAGCTGACGGTGACGCTGGGCCAGAACGTCGTGGTGGATAACCGCGGCGGCGCGACCGGCAATATCGGTACCGAACTCGCGGCACGCGCGGTGCCGGATGGCTACACGCTGCTGATGGGCAATGTCGCGCCCAATGCCGTCAATGTCAGTCTGTTCAAGAAGCTGGGCTTTGATCCGGTAAAAGATTTTGCACCGGTCAGCCTGGTGGCGGTGACGCCGAACATCCTGGTGGCGCATCCGTCGATGCCGGTTAAAACCATCAAGGAACTGATCGCCTACGCCAAGGCCAAGCCGGGCACGCTCAATTTCCCGTCCGCCGGTGTTGGCAGTTCCTCGCATCTCGCCGGTGAAATGCTCAAGTCGCTGGCCGGCATCAGCATGGTGCATATTCCATTCAAAGGCGGCGGTCCGGCGCTGGTCGCGGTGATTGCAGGTGAAGTGCAGATCATGTTTGCAACCATGCCGGCAGCGATGCCGCATGTGAAATCCGGAAAAGTGAAGCCGGTGGCGGTGACCACCGCGAAGCGTTCGCAGGCGATGCCGGAGTTGCCGACGATTGCCGAGTCCGGCGTCAAGGGTTATGAAGCTTCCACCTGGTATGGCCTGCTGGCGCCGGCACGCACGCCGCCGGCGATTGTTACGCGCTTGCACGCCCACACCGTGAAAATCCTCGCCGGTCCGACGCGGCAACGCCTAGAAGCCCAGGGCTTTGAGCCGGAGGGCGGTACGCCGGCGGAATTCGCTGCCTATATCAAGACTGAAATCGTCAAATGGGCGAAAGTCATCAAGGATGCGGGTATACCCGCCGAATAAGCGCCGTCGCTTGCGCCTGTTGCAGAGGAGCTGCCATGTTCACCCGTTACCTGTTGTTGCTGGCTGCTGCCGTGTTGACCCTGCCGGTGCAGGCGCAGAACTATCCCAACCGGCCGATCCGTTTTGTCGTGCCTTTTCCGCCGGGCGGCGGCACTGACACCGTAGCGAGGCTGATCGCGCAACCGCTGGCTGAACGCCTGAAGCAGCAGATCATCATCGACAACCGCAGCGGCGCCAATGCCATCATCGGCACCGACATCGGCGCCAAGGCGCCGCCCGACGGTTATACCTGGGTATTTTGTCTGCCGGCCAGCGTGTCCGTGAATCCGACGCTGTACCGCAATTTGCCCTACGATCCGGCACGGGATTTTTCGCCGGTGATCCAGTTGAATACGATCGCGTTGCTGTTGACGGTGGCCAATGCACTGCCGGCAAAAAATGTCGCCGAACTCGTTGCGCTGGCCAAGGCGAAACCGGGGACGCTGAATTACGCGTCTTCGGGCAACGGCGGTGCTGCGCATCTGGCGATGGCGCTGTTCAATGCCATGGCCGGGCTGAACATGGTGCACATCCCGTACAAGGGCGGCGGTCCGGCAATGACCGATCTGATCTCGGGACAGGTGCAGATCATGGCGGGGCCGATGATTGCAGCGATGCCGCATGTGAAATCCGGTCGCGTGCGTGCGCTGGCGGTGATGAGCCACAAGCGGATTCAGGGCATGCCCGATCTGCCGACGGCCGGCGAGACCGTCAAGGGATACGAGAGCAGCATCTGGCACGGCGTGCTGATGCCGAAATTCGTACCGCCGGCTATCCTGCGTCAGGTCAACCGCGAGATCAATGAACTGCTGAAACTGCCTGAAGTGCGCGAGCGCATGGCCGGGCAGGGTGCCGAAACTGTGGGCGGATCGCCCGAGGATTTTGCGGCATGGATCAAGGCCGATACCGAAAAATATTCAAAACTGCTGAAGCAGATCGGTCTGGCCGGTACGGAGAAATAACAGACGGATATCAGTCACGGGTCTCCCGTGTCTGAAAACCGTTTTGAGGTACGCGTCGGACAGCAGTGCAGTTTCCCAGTTCACCTTTGGAGGAGTGTGCATCATGAAAGCCGGTTTTCTGTATTTTCCCGAAAGCTTCATGTGGTCGCAGGGCATGATGATTGCCATCGAAATGGCGCGCTGGGGCGGTTCGGCGATCAGTGAAGTCGACCGTGTCGGCCGCCGGCTAAAAGGCAGGGTCGGTGACAACGAGGCCTGGGGCGCGGAATGGGAAAAAGAGGCGCAGCGCATTGAGGCGATGGCCGAGGCGGCAATGAAGGACAATTTCGTACTGTCGGCTGCGGGACACTATCTGCGCGCGGCAACCTATTATTTTGTCGGTGAACGTTTTATAGGACTCGGTCCGAAAAAAATCGAGCTCTACCAGAACTGCTTGCGCTGCTTCAGGATCGGTATCAAGCATCGTTATCCGAATATCGAGCGTGTCGAAGTGCCCTATGAACATGAAGGCAATGCGACGGCGCTACCGGCCTGGTTCATGAAAGCGCCGGGTGAAGGCCCCAAACCTACGGTCGTGTTTTTTGACGGCCTGGACAGCACCAAGGAGCTGTCGATCCTGTTTGGCGGCGTCGAACTGGCGCTGCGCGGCATCAACACAATGGCTATCGACGGGCCTGGGCAGGGCGAAGCGCTGCGCCTGCAGAAGATTCCCAGCCGTCCCGACTATGAAGTGCCGGGCGGCGCCGCTTATGACTACGTGGCATCACGCAAGGATGTGGACCCGAAGCGCGTCGCGATCATGGCCTACAGCATGGGCGGTTATTACGCGCCGCGCGTAGCCGCTTTTGAGAAACGTTATGCCGCCTGCATAGCATGGGGCGGTCATTACGACTATCACGCCACCTGGATCACCCGCCGCAAAATCCAGGAATCCGGCGGTACCCAGCTGTCGGCCCCGCACTACCAGTTGCCCTGGGTGATGGGTATGCCGGACATGGATTCGGCAATGAAAAAATGCGAGTTGTACAAGCTGGAGGGTGTGGCCAACAAGATCACTTGCCCCTTCCTGGTCACTCACGGCGAGGAAGATTCGATTTCGCCGGTGGCCAATGCGAAACTGCTGCATGACGCCGTCAGTTCCAAGAAAAAAACGCTCAAGGTGTTTACTGCTGAAGAGGGCGGCGCCGAGCACTGCCAGGGCGACAACCGTTTCCTGGGTGCGACTTACGTTGCCGACTGGATTGCTGCAAACCTTTGATGCGGATTTGGGCCGGCTTGCCGGCGGAGGAGGGAATCATGAAACGGATGGCCTGTTTCGGGCAGTACGCAGTCCTGGTGGCGATGATCACGGTGACCGGTGTTGTATTGCCGGTTGCAGCGCAATCCTTTCCGGCCAAGCCGGTACGGATCATCGTGCCGTATCCGCCGGGCGGCCCGCTTGACGATGTGGCGCGCGCCCTCGGCCAGAAACTGTCGCTGGTCTGGGGGCAACAGGTGCTGATTGACAATCGCAGCGGCGCCGGCGGCAGCATCGGCGCCGACGTGGTGGCGAAGTCGCCGCCCGACGGTTACACGATGGTGCTCGCCAATTCCGGGCCGATGACCATCAACGTGTCCCTGCGCAAGGACCTGCCCTACGATCCGCAAAAGGATCTCGCACCGGTGACGCAGATCATCAGCGGGCCGATGGTGCTGGTGGTGCACCCCTCGCTGCCGGTGAAATCGGTGAAGGACCTGATCGCGCTGGCGCGCAGCAATCCGGGAAAGCTCAATTACGCCTCGGCCGGCGTCGGCAATCTGCAGCACCTCGGCATGGAACATCTGCAGGCGCTGGCGAAGATCAAGATGAATCATGTGCCGTACAAGGGCGCGGCACCGGCCTTCATCGACACGCTGAGCGGCCGCATCGATTTGCAGTTCGCCAACATCGTCGGCGTGCTGCCGCATGTCGAGAACAAGCGCGTGCGCGCCATCGCCATCTCGGCGTCACGCGGGGCTTCGGTGCTGCCGGATGTCCCGGGTGTTTCGGCGACGTTGCCGGCTTTTGATCTCGACGGCTGGATGGGATTGTTTGTCCGCGCCGGTACGGCGCAGGACATCATCGCCAAGCTGCATCGCGATCTGGCCGCTGTTGTGCAAAGCCCGGATTACCGCGAGCGTTTTGCCAAGCGTGGCGCCGATGTCGTGGTTGGCGGGCCCGAAGGCCTGGCCAAAATCGTGCGTGAGGAAATCCCGCTCTATGCCGGCATCATCAAATCGGCAAAGATCACACCTGAGTAAGCTCAACGATTCAACGGAGTCGCAAAAATGTCTTTTTTTGAACCGCCGCGGCTTATCGAAGCCGACGTGTTTGCTGCCGTTCCCGACCGTCTGCGCAAGGGCGGTGCACCCTCCAGCTGGATCGACGCCAATCATCCGGGATCAAAGCTGGATTGTTTCCTCGAAGGTCCGGCTTTTGACCGCGACGGCAATCTGTACATGGTCGATATTCCTTACGGCCGCATCCTGCGCATGTCGCCGACTGGCGAGTTCGATGTTGCCGCCGAATACGATGGCTGGCCCAATGGCATTGCCATCCACAAGGACGGTTCGATTTTCATTGCGGATTACCGCCGCGGCATCCTGCGCTGCGATCCGAAGACCGGTCGTGTCGAGGATTTCCTGACGCACAACCAGTCCGAAGGTTTCAAAGGCGTCAACGACCTGACTTTTTCGCGTGACGGTGATCTCTACTTCACCGACCAGGGACAGACCGGCATTCATGATCCCACCGGCCGTGTTTACCGCCATGGCGCCGACGGGCGCCTCGATTGCCTGATTACCAACGGGCCCAGCCCCAACGGCATCGTGCTCGATCCGCAGGACAAGGTAATGTATGTGGCGATGACGCGTGCCAACTGCATGTGGCATTGCCCGCTGAAAGGCAGCGGCATTTCGAAAGCGGGTGTGTTCGCCGTACTGCCGGGTATTCACGGACCTGACGGTCTGGCGATGGACGAGGCGGGCAATCTGTCGGCGGCGCACGCGCGGCCCGGCATCGTCTGGCTGTTCAGCCCGATGGGTGAGCCACTGGCCCGTGTGCAAAGTCGCAAGCCAGGCAATCGCATGACCAACATGGCCTACGGCGGTGTGGATTGCAAGACGCTGTATGTTGTCGATTCCTATCGAGGCGAAATACTTAGGGCGCCGATGCCGGTGGCCGGCAAAGTGCTGTATTCCCACCTGTAAGGTAAAAATAATGAACAAATTCAATAATTTATTGATCACCGCGACCATGCTCGGCGCTGCGACGCTGGCCCATGCGCAGGTCAACTATCCGGTGCGCGCCGTGCGCGTGATCGTGCCCTCAGCGCCGGGCGGCGGCACCGACATCTCGGCGCGCATCATCGCGCCGCAGCTGACCGCTTTCCTCGGCCAGCAGGTCATCGTCGAAAACCGCGCCGGTGCCGGCACTATGATCGGCGGTGAGGCGGTGGCGCGCGCAGTACCGGACGGTTACACGCTGCTGATGGGGGTTAGCACGCTGGCGATCAATCCGGCGATGTACAAAAAAGTGCCCTATGACGCGCTGAAGGATTTCGCGCCGATCTCGCAGGCGGTGTCGCTGTCGAATGTGCTGACGGTGCATCCTTCACTGCCGGTGCGCAACCTGAAGGAGTTTATCGCACTGGTGAAGCCGCGACCGGGACAGGTCAATTTCGCGTCGGCCGGCGTCGGCACCAGCCCGCACCTTTCGATGGAACTGTTTCTGGTGATGACCGGCCTGAAAATGCTTCACGTTCCCTACAAGGGCTCGGGGCCTGGCGTTACCGACCTGGTGGCCGGTCATGTGCCGGCGATGATGCCCAATATGCTGTCTGCGCAACCGCACATCAAGAGCGGCCGTCTGCGCGCGCTCGGCGTCACCGGCAGCAAGCGTGCGCCGGGCGCGGAAGACATTCCTACCATCGCCGAAGCCGGCGTGCCGGGTTATGAAGCGGTGCAGTGGTATGGCCTGTTGGCGCCGGCTGCCACCTCGCGCGACATCATCATCAAACTGCATACCGGCGTGGTGCGTGCCTTGCAGAACCCCGATGTGCGGCAACGTTTACTGAACGACGGCGCCGAGCCGGTGGGCAGCAGCCCGGAAGAATTCACCAACTACCTGCGTGCCGAAACCGCCAAGTGGGCGAAGGTGGTGCAGGCGGCCGGCATCAAGCCGGAATGATCTGAACCTGACGAGCAAGGCGTAATGTCTTCATCCGTAAAAAAATCACCGCCGAAAATTTCACCGTTGATGCGCAAGCTGGCGACTTATATCGCCAATGCGCGCCGTCGTTCTTTGCCGGCGGCCGTCACCGAACGCGCCAAACACCACCTGCTCGACACCATCGCCGCGATGCTCTCCGGCTCACGGCTGCTGCCGGGTCGGCGAGCGATTGAATTTGTGGCTACCCAGGGTGGTGTACCGGAGGCGACGGTGATCGGTTCGACCCTCGTCACCAGTGCCATCAACGCCGCCCTGGCCAACGGCATGCATGCCCATGCCGACGAAACCGATGACACGTATTACCTCGCGCTGGTGCATCCGGGCTGCGGCGTGGTGCCTGCGGCGCTGGCGCTGGCCGAGCGCGAACGTGCCAGTGGCACCGAACTGCTGCGGGCCGTGGTGCTGGGTTATGACATCTGCGCACGCATGTCGATTGCGCTGGGCATCGAACGTTTCCGCGAACGTGGCCATTCCACCCACAGCTTCGGTCATATGTTCGGTGCGGCTGCTTCTGCGGCGGCGATACTGAAGCTCAATTTTGACCAGACGCGTTATCTGCTGTCCTATACCGCGCAGCAGGCCTCCGGCCTTTCATGCTGGGCGCGCGACATCGAACATATCGAAAAAGCTTTTGATTTCGGCGGCATGCCGGCGCGCAACGGCGTGACGGCAGGGCTGATGGCATCGATGAAGTTCACCGGTGTCGAGGACGTATTTGACGGCGACCGCAGCTTTTTCCATGCTCATGGCCTGACCGCAAGTCCGGAAAAACTGGTCAAGGATCTGGGCCGCACTTACGAAATCATGAACACCTCGATCAAGCGCTGGGCTATCGGTTATCCGATCCAGGCGCCGATCGATGCAGTGCTGAACCTCATCGTCAAACACCGCATTACGGCGAATGATGTCGAGCGCGTCGTGGTCACCATTGACGATCAGGGCGCACGTACTGTCAACCAGCGCACGATGGCGAGTATCAACATCCAGCATCTGGTGGCGGTGATGCTGCTCGACGGTGACATCAGCTTTGCCTCGGCGCATGACGACCGCCGCGTGCGGGATTCCCGGGTGCTGAAGCTGAAGGAACGCATCACTCTGCAGGGCAGTGCGGCACTGGGCCGGGCGAAGACCACCCAGGCCATCGTCGAGATCATCACCCGCGACGGTCGCCGCCTGCGCCATCACACCAAAGCGGTGCGCGGTACGGCGGCGAATCCGATGCCCCGCGCCGAGGTCGAAGCCAAGGCCCGCGACCTGCTGCTGCCGGTGATCGGTCCGCGGCGCACGACTCGTCTGGTCGACACCATGTGGCATATCGAGGGCCTGCGGGACGCGAGTACGCTGCGGCCCCTGCTGCAAGTAAAATAACGCTTGTTACATCAACCCTGACTTCAAATAAACGGAACCGGAATCCCATGCGCTACGACCTGCACAGCCACGTCATCCCGCCGACCATCATTGCCGCGATGGAAAAGGACCCCAAACGCTTCCAGACCAGCATTACCGAGAAGGACGGCAAGAAATATTTCGACGTGCATGGCCGTCCGGCAATTCTCAGCGCCGATTTTTATGATGCGGATGCCAAGGTCGAGTGGATGAACCAGAACAAGCTGGATGTTTCGGCGATCTCGGTCGGCCCGCCGATCTATTTCTACTGGCTGCCGGCTGAAGCCGGGCTGTATGCGGCGCAGCTTGCCAACGACGGCATCGCGCAAATGGTGGCGAAACACCCGTCGCGTCTGCGCGGCATGGCGCACCTGCCGATGCAGGATCCGGACGCGGCGATTGCCGAGCTCGAGCGCGTGGTCAAGGAATACGGCTTCAAGGCGGTCGAACTGGCGACCTCGATCGAAGGCACGCCGCTGGCCGCGCAGAAATTCCGCAAGGTGCTGAAGACCATCGAGCAGCTCGGCTGTTTCATCTTCGCCCATCCCTATCAGTGCCTGGCCAAGGGCGGCATGGAGGATTATTACCTTTCGAACTTCGTCGGCTTCCCGCTCGACACCACGCTGATGGTCGCGCACCTGATGTTCAGCGGCGCGATGGACGAAATGCCCAAGCTGCGCGTCGTGCTGCCGCATGGCGGCGGTTTCATTCCCTACCAGATCGGCCGCTTTCGCCATGGCCACCAGGTGCGCAACGAACCCAAGGTCAACAATGTCACCCCGCCGCGCGAGCTGTTCAAGCGTTTCTACTTCGACTGCCTGACGCACGATCCGAAAGCAGCGAAGTACCTGATCGATCAGGTCGGCGCCGACCGCGTTGTGATCGGTACCGATCATCCCTTCGACATGGCGCCGCTGGATGTACCGGCCGCAGTGGATGGTATCCCGGGACTGACTGCCGAAGAGAAAGCATGGCTCTGCGAACGCACCGCCAAAACGCTGCTGAATGAGCAATAATCCACTGAAAAAAGGGGTTTCGCGTAAGCTGAACGCCTGTTCACGTTGAACGGCGGCCATTCGGGGAGACTGCAATGCCCAAGTTGAGTTTCGACAAGCTGAAACTGAAATTGCCCAAGCTGGGTGGCAGCAAAGCCGAAGAAGCCGCGCCGGCTGCTGACGACGGCGGCAAGAAGAAAAAAACCGCGATGGCAGTGATAAGTGCCGTGGCGATTGCCATCGTCGGCTGGGTCGCCTGGGATACCTTCATGGTCGAACCGCCGCCCCCGCCGCCACCCGTTGCGGCCAAGCCGCCGGTCGCGAAACCGGCGGCAGCACCGGCTGCGGAGAAAACTGTCGAGACGGCACCCGCAGTTGCCAAAACCGAAGCGGAACCCGGCAAAGGTGATGCGGCGAAGTCCGAAGTGGTGAAAGCCGAAGCCACCAAACCGGAGGTTGTGGCCAAGCCCGAAGCCAAAGCGGAAGTCAAGGCCGAACCGGTCAAGGTGGAAACTGTAAAAGCGGAAGCCAAGCCTGCCGCCGAAACCGCCCCGGCTGTTGTTGCTGCTGCCCCCGAAGCCGGTTCACGCGCGTTGACGGCGCGCTCAAGGATGGATGCGCGGGAATGCCTGAAGCATGACAGTAATCAGGCCATCCACCGCTGCGCCGAGGGTTATCGCTGACCCATCGCAATTTCATGCAAAAAAAGCGCAGCCTTGGCTGCGCTTTTTTTATGGCTCCGGTGTATTCAGCCGCCGGCTGCGGCCTTGATGCCCGCGGATTTCACCAGCTTGCCGAATTTGTCGACCTCGGCTTTCAGATAGGCGTGGAACTGTTCCGGCGTGCCGCCAATGATCTGCGCGCCGACATCGGCGTGTCGCTTCTGGATTTCCGGGTCTGCCAGGATACCGGTGAACTCCTTGTGCAGGCGGCCGAGGATGGGTGCCGGCGTTCCGGCCGGCGCTGCAACGGCAGACCAGGACGAATTTTCGTAACCGGCAACACCCGCTTCGGCGATGGTCGGCAGATCAGGCAATACCGCGAGGCGTTTGGCGCCGGTGGAAGCCAGCGCACGCACGCGTTTGGCCTGAACGAAGGGCACCGTGGCGATTGCATTGTTGAACAGCACCTGGATCTGACCGGCCATGACGTCGGTCATCGACGGCGCCGAGCTTTTGTACGGCACGTGGGTCATTTTGGTATTGGTCATCAGCGTGAACAGTTCGCCGCTGATATGGCCGAAGCCGCCGACGCCGGATGAACCGTAGTTCAGTTCATTCGGCCGGGCGCGGGCCAGTGCGACCAGTTCCTTGACCGATTTCGCCGGCACCGAGGGATGCACGACGAGCACGCCGGGCGAGGTCGAGACCTGGATGATCGGTGCGAAATCCTTCACCACGTCGAACGGCAGTTTGTAGAGGTGCGGGTTCACCGCCCAGGTGCCGACGGTGGCGATGACGATGGTGTAGCCGTCGGGCGGCGCTTTGGCGGTGAGTTCCATGCCGATGTTGCCGCCGGCGCCGCCACGGTTGTCGATCAGCACCTGCTGACCGAGGCGCTGCGCCAGTTTTTCACCGAGCATGCGGCCCTGAATGTCGGTGGGACCGCCGGGGACGAAGGGAACGATAAAACGTACCGGTTTGGAGGGGTAATTCTGTGCAGAGACCTGCAGGATACAAACGCTGAATGCGGCAGCCAACAGGCCGAGTGTTGTTTTCGTTTTCATTGCATGCTCCTCCGTTGTTGTTATAAATGAAGGGGAGCACCTGATTCAGGCTTGCAATGCCTTCTTCAGGCGCTCGACCGCGGAATCAGGGCTGGTCAGTATTTTGCATCCTGGCTGCGGCGGAATCACACGCGCGGCGCTTGCCATCGAGAACTGGCCCAGGACCAGTGCATCGCAGGGCATCAGTTCGGCGGCGGCGCCTGCGACCAGGCGGTCGTGGGTTTCTGCATCTCCTTTGAGCAGTGCATCCCAGGCAGGGGCGACGGTGCGTGACTCAACGGTAATCTTTTTTCCGCGCGCACCGGCCATCTCGTCGAGTTCGGCTTTGAGTGCCGGGATGCTCGGGCCGAAAGACGCAATCAGGCCGATACGGCTACCCGCATCGAGCGCTTCGTCGAGCATGGCTTCGTTGGGTTTCAGCACCGGGATGGGCATCGCGGCAGCGCAGGCTTCGATGGCCGGACCGAAGGCGGAACATGTGAACAGTATGGCGTCGGCGCCGCAACGGTGTACATAACGGCTCAACGTCAGGAAACGTTCGATCATGACCTCGCTCAGACGGCCCTCGGCAGCCAGATCCGGCGCCAGAGAGTCTTCGAGCAGATTGGTCGTACGAGCCTGCGGCCACAGCCGTTGAAAGGCGTTGCCGATGGGCTCGATGGCGAGCGGTGTGGCATGGATCAGTGCGATGCGTGCAGTCATGAACGTGAGAAAGAGACGTGAGAAAGAGCGCTGAGAAATTTGAAGGGGAAAACAGAATGGATAACCCAAGAATTTGATTTTACCCGTTTTGCCCTGATGCGTTGACCAAACAAGGCGTGAAGGGTGACAATCCTGCCGTTGCGTCACGCCTGTGGCGACATTCAAAACCGCTTTCTACAGATCAAAAATCCCGAGGAAAAACCCATGAAAAAAGTGTTTGCTTTAGCGGTGTGTGCCGTGTCACTGCTGGCCGTTTCAGGGCTTCAACTGGTGCAGGCCCAGGCTTATCCGTCCCGGCCGATACGGTTGATCCTGCCATTCCCGCCCGGCGGCGGTACCGACATTCTCGGCCGCGTGATTGCACAAAAACTCGGTGAAAGCATCGGCCAGAACGTGATCGCCGAAAACCGGCCGGGCGCCGGCGGCAATGTCGGCGCCGAGTATACCGTGCGCCAAGCGCCGGACGGTTACACCATTGTGCTGTGTTCGCCGTCAATCTCGATCAGCCCAAGCCTCTACAAAAAACTCAACTATGATCCGCTGAAGGATCTGGCGCCCATTTCCCTGGTGGCATCGATTCCCAACCTGCTGGTGGTGCATCCGTCGGTGCCCGCAAAAACCCTAAAGGATTTTGTCGCGCTGGCACGCAAGAATCCGGGCAAGCTCAATTTCGGCTCCGGCGGCGCCGGTACCACCAATGATCTCGGCGCGCGTTATTTCATCGCCGAGAACAAGCTCGATATCGCGATGATCCCGCACAAGGGCGCCAACCAGGCGCAGACCGCCCTGCTGTCGGGTGAAGTCGATGTGTTGGTGATCGGCACCGCAGCCGCCGCGCCCTTCGTCAAGGCCGGCAAGCTGCGCGCGCTGGCTGCGCTAGGCGACAAACGTGATGCCGCTGTTCCGGAGATTCCGACGGTGGCCGAAGCCGGCATGCCCTGGTTCAAGGTTGATACCTGGTACGGCATCCTTGCGCCGGCAGCCACGCCGCGCGAAATCATCAGCCGTCTCAATGCGGAACTGGCCAAAGTGCTCAACGATCCGGCGACCAAAAAAATGCTGTCGCAGCGCGGCACCGATCCGCTGACCAGCACGCCCGATGAGTTCGCAAAATTCATCCGCAGCGAAGCCGATCGCTGGGGCAAGGTCGTGCGCGCATCCGGCGCCACCGCGGATTAAAGCCGTCGCATAGAAATCACAGGGAGAATATCCATGAATCGAATCCAAATGCTGTGCGGCGCTGTTGCAGCGCTTTGTATCGCCGGCGCCGCCGGCGCGGCGCAGGATTATCCGACCCGTCCGGTGCGCATGATTGTGCCTTTTGCCGCCGGTGGTCCGACCGACGTGATCGCGCGGGTGGTTGCCCAGAAACTGACCGAAGGTCTGGGCCAGCAGGTGGTGGTCGACAACCGCGCGGGCGCGGGCGGCAATCTCGGTATGGGTCTCGCCGCTGCAGCGCCTGCCGACGGCCACACGCTGATCGTTGTCAGTTCGAGTTTTGTAGTAAATCCCGGTCTTTATTCCAGCATTCCCTATGACCCGTACAAGAGCTTCATTCCGGTTTCGAATATGGCGGCTTCGCCCAACGTGTTTACCGTGCATCCGGGCATTGCTGCGCGCAATATGAAGGAACTGTTGACCGTCGTCGCTGCCGATCCGAAAAAGTTCTCGGTGGCCACGCCCGGTGTCGGCACCACCCCCGACTTGTCGGCGCAGTTGCTGAAACTCACCACCAAGCTCGACTTCGTCACTGTGCCTTTCGGTGGTGCCGGACCGGCGGTTGCATCCGTGGTGTCGAATCAGACGCCAATCGGTTGTACTGCTCTGCCGCCGACCACGCAGCACATCATTGGCGGCCGCCTGCGCGGCATCGCGGTGACGGGCGCGAAGCGCAGTAGCGCGATCGCTGACGTGCCGACTATGGCTGAAGTCGGTTTCAAAGGTCAGGAGGCGGATACGCTGCAGGGCCTGCTGGTGCCGGCGGGCACGCCGAAGCCGATCGTTGACCGTCTGCACGGCCTGGTCGTGAAAATGATGGTGCTGCCCGACGTGAAGTCCCGCGTTGAAGGGCTCGGTTTCGACATCATCGCCAGCTCGCCGGCGGAGTTTACGACGCAGGTGAAGGTCGAAGTCGAAAAATGGGCCAAGGTGGTCAAGGCGGCCGGCATCAAGGTGAATTGATGCGTTGCTGCTGAACAGGCGCTCCGGATGCGTATCACTGACATTCGCGAGACCGCTATCGCGCTGAAATCGGACTTGCGCAATGCAGTGTTTGATTTCAGCGAGATGACCACTTCGGTCGTCGCTGTCGTTACTGACGTCATTCGCGACGGCAAACCGGTTGTTGGATTTGCTTTTAATTCCACCGGGCGTTATGCCTGCGGCGCGCAGATGCGCGCGCGTTTCATTCCGCGCATTCTTAAAGAGCCGCCGGAAGCGCTGCTCAATGCCGCCGGTGACAATTTCGACGCCGAAAAAATTCTGGCGGTGATGATGCGTCGGGAAAAACCCGGCGGTCACACCGAACGCTCGGTTGCCATCGGCACCATCGAAGTGGCGTGCTGGGATGCGATTGCCAAGATCGCCGGCCAGCCGCTGCACCGGGCAATTGCAGAAAAATACAATAAAAACAATAAGATAGATAAAGTCCCCTGTTACGTCGGCGGCGGCTGGTATGCGCCGGGCAAAGGTATTCCGGAACTGCTCGCCGAGATCAGCGACAAATTCGCGCAGGGCTACCGCACGATGAAGATCAAGGTCGGCGGCATGTCGATCACGGAGGACATTGCGCGACTGGAGGCTGCATTGAAATTGATCGGCGACAGTTCGCGCCTCGCTGTCGATGCCAATGCCGGCTTTGACCGCGCTCGTGCGCTGGCTTATGCCAAGGCGCTTGCGCCGTACAAGCTGCGCTGGTTTGAAGAGCCGACCGATCCGCTGGATTTCGCGCTGCTCGCCGAAGTCGCAGCGATCTACGAATCACCGATCGGCACCGGCGAGAACCTGTTTTCGACTCAGGATATCCGCAATCTCATCACCTTCGGCGGCATGCGTGCCGACCGCGACATCATCCAGATCGACGTGCCGCAGTCGTACGGCATCGCGCAGTTCGCACGCACGCTGGCGATGCTGAAGGAACGCGGCTGGTCGCCCGCTTCGGTGTTTCCGCACGGCGGCAACCAGATGACGCTGCACATCGTCGGCGGCTTCGGACTCGGCGGCTGCGAAGCTTATCCCGGCGTGTTCGGCATGTTTGCCGGATTCGCTGATAACGCGAAAGTCGAGGACGGTTATCTGCGCCTGCCGGACCGTCCGGGTATCGGTTTCGAAGCGCAGAATGCGCTGTATGCAGTGATGGGCGAAATCGCGCCGGAGCTCGGCTGACAACAATAATTCAGGGGGAAACAAAATGAAGGGTGCATCGAAGATTGCAAGTTTGGTGGCCGTGTGTCTGCTGGCCGTTGCACTGGCGCCTGTGCACGCCGCGTATCCGGAGAAACCGGTGCGCGTGGTGGTTCCGTTTGCAGCCGGCGGTCCGGCGGACCTCACCGCACGGCTGATTGCACAGAAACTGTCGGAGCAGTGGAAACAACCCGTGGTGGTGGACAACCGTGGCGGCGCCGGTGGCAACATTGGCACTGCGCTGGCGGGGCAGGCCTTGCCTGATGGTTACACCTTGCTGCTGACGACTTCGGTATTTGTCTGCAATCCCAGCCTCTACAAAAGCACCGGTTACGACCCGTTCAAGGATTTCGAGCCCATCACCCTCGCAGGTGTCTCCGCGACGGTGGTTTCGCGCCACCCGTCGTACACCGCCGTCAACTCCATGCAGGACATCGTGCAACAATCAAAAGCGGCGCCGATCGCCTACGCATCTCCGGGCATCGGTACGGCAGGGCATTTGGCAGCCGAACTGTTTCGCACCATTACCAAGGCCAACCTGCAGCAGGTGCCCTACAAAGGGGCGGGCCCGGCGATGACCGCGCTCCTTGGGGGGGAAGTGCGCCTGGGATTCACTGCAGTGCCGCCGGTCGTGGCTTTGGCGCGTACGGGCAAGCTGGTACCGGTGGCGGTGACCAGCCTCAAACGCATCGAGGTGTTGCCGAATGTGCCGGCCGTCTCTGAGAGTTATCCCGGCTTCGAGGTCGACAACATGTATGGTTTGCTGGCTCCGAAAAAAACGCCAGCCGCGCTGATTCGCAAGATCAATGCCGACATCCTGATTGCGCTGAATCAGCCGGATCTGCGCCAGCGCTTCGCGCAGGACGCCTTTGAAATCCGCGGCAATACGCCGGAGGAATTTGCGCAGTATCTGCGCGCCGAATTCACCAAATGGGCGAAAGTGGTCAAAGATTCTGGCGTGCGCGTCGATTGATTCGCGGCCTCTTGCATGGTGTGTGAGAAAATGCGGATCTCTGATTTACAGATGCCGCTTGATTCCCCGTGAAAAAACTCCAGCACCTGTTTGACAGCAACCGCATCTGGTCGGAGCGCATCCGCCGCCAGGATCCGGAGTTTTTCAGCAAGCTCGCGCGCCAGCAGTCGCCGGAATATCTGTGGATCGGCTGTTCCGACAGCCGTGTGCCGGCCAATGAGATTGTTGATCTGCTGCCGGGCGAGCTTTTTGTTCACCGCAACGTTGCCAACGTGGTGACCCATACCGATCTGAATTGCCTTTCAGTGATCCAGTTCGCTGTCGATGTGCTCAAGGTCAAACATATCATTGTCGTCGGCCATTACGGCTGCAGCGGCGTCGGTGCTGCGCTGCGTGGTGACCGCATCGGCCTCAGCGACAACTGGCTGCGCCATGTGCAGGATGTGCGGCAAAAGCACGAGGCCCGTCTGTCAGCGTTAGCGGATGCCGCTGCGCGCGGCGACCGCCTGTGTGAACTCAATGTGGTCGAGCAGGTCGCCAATGTCTGTCAGACCACGATGGTGAGGGATGCCTGGGAGCGGGGACAGGATCTGACCGTGCACGGCTGGGTTTACGGCCTGCGCGACGGTCTGGTGCGTGATCTCGAATTCAGCGCTACTTCGGCTGATGAATCTTCTTTGCGTTACACGGCGGCACTCGCCAGCCTCGACTGAGGTTGCGGATTATTTGCGAATTCTGATTTCGCGACTGACTGCTTTGGTGGTACCGCCCCAGGTCGGCGCGTAAGCGGCTTTACGGCCGACGCCGCCGGCCACCACAATCATCAGGTCTTCCGATTTATCAGCGACGCGGATGATGTTTGCCGACGGGTCACCGCCCGCGGCCATGCGACGCGTGCGCATCGCCGGCGCCAGCTTATCAACGGGCAGGCAGGCGCGCTCCCAAATCGCCGCTTTGGTTTTTTGCTTGTCCAGGCCTTCGCGGTTGAACAGTTCGACCCATTCCGGCGGGAGGATGCACAAGGGTTCGCCGCCGCCGAGCAGTCCTGAGCCGCCGGCGACGCCGGCAATCAGCATAGACTGGGCGAAGGTTTGTGCCATGTCGGATGCGGTTTGGCTGTCGGAGTCGTTGACCTCGACGGTACCGGCGATGCCGACGACGGTGACCACGCTGGCATCGGCCGCGAGGCCGCGTTCCACATGCAGCGGCGGCCATGGATTGTTTTCCGCATTCTCGGCAAAACAGCAGGCGTATTTGGCGGGCTGACCCAGCGTCGCCATATCCAGTTCGCCGGGTTTTGCGCCGCAGATGTTCTGCAGGATCAGCGTCATCGCGCGGCCGATGGTGGCATTGGCACGGTGACCGGCGCCGAGTGCGTTGGCGGCACCGTTGAGTCCGATCTGAGCGGCGATCGGACCGCTGATGATGTAGACGGGCGTTGCTGAGCCGGTCGTGGTGGCGACGCCGAGCAGATTGAACTGCGGATCAGCCAGCGCATCGACTGCAGCCACCAGCACAGGGAAGTATTCGGGTTTGCAGCCGGCCATCACCGCGCAGATGGCGATGTCACCGGCAGTGGCCATCGCAAAACTCGGCGCGACTATTGCGATTTCTTCTTCGGGTTTGTAACTGTTGGCGGTGAGCATCGCGCTGACGCGCTCTGCGGTCGGCGGCACCAGCGGCAGGCCGTCGCTCAGATAGTTCCCGGCCAGTTGCTGCTGAACCGTTTCCCATGAATCGTCATGGCTGCCGCGCCAGAGTTCCATGATGCCGGGGATCAGTGATCCGTCTTGGACAGGAAGCGGTGCATCTCGGTGTGGTCGGCGATGAAGCCCAGCTTTTGTTCCATCGCGTTCCAGACGTCAGCCGTGGGTTTGGCGAATGTCGTCGAGGTCTTCATCGCCTCGGCGATTTCCAGCGCGGTACGCACGTCCTTCGCCATCAGGCCAGCGGAGAAACCGGCGTTATAGGCGCCGGAGAGCATGTATTGCTTGCACTTGTTCTTGGTCGTGTTGTTCATGCCGCTGGAGGTGTTGATGATGTCGACGATGACGTTCGGATCAATGCCGAAAGCCTCGCCGGCATGCATCGCTTCGCTCGCGGCGATCAGTCCTGCCGCCGAGACATAGTTATTGAGCGCCTTGATTGCGTGGCCGGCGCCCAGCGGGCCGGCGTAATAAATCTGGTTGCCCATTTTTTCGAGCATTGGTTTGACGCGATCAAAGAGACCTTTGTCACCGCCGACCATGATCGACAGCGTGGCGGCAATCGCACCTTTCACGCCATTGGACACCGGCGCGTCGATGAACTGTAGCCCGCGTTTCGCCAGTACCTCGCCGAGTTCGCGCGTGCCCATCGGGGACGATGAGCTCATATCGACAATCAGCGCGTTCTTTTTGGCGCGTTCAAGGATGCAGTTTTTGAATGAATCTTTGTCGCCGCACAGTGCGCTGCGTACGGCCTTGCCCTCGGGCAGCATGGTGATGATGATGTCTGATGCTGCGCCGAGTTCGGACAGGCTGGCTGCAACAGTGACGCCTGCTTCACGAGCCAGTTTTTCGGCGCGTGCGGCATCGAGATCGAACACCGTCACCTTGTAGCCGGCGCGTGCCAGGTTGCCTGCCATCGGCGTGCCCATCGCACCGATCCCGACAAAACCGATCACGTCATTGGAGGTAGTCATAAATTATCAATATAAACAAATGGTTATGATGTGGTTACATCGGCAGTTCTACGCCGACTTTGCGCGCCCGCGCCAGTTCAACCAGTTTTACCGCGGTGTAAATGTCCTGGATGCCCATGCCATGCGATTCATACAGCGTGATGTCGTCCTTCGCCGCGCGACCCGGAACCTTGCCGGTCAGAACGTCGCCGATTTCAGTGAGCACATCCCAGCTGAGCAAACCATTCTCAACCGCCGGCAGCAGGTCGCCGCATTCGTTGCGTGCGGTACCGCGTGAATCAACGGTGATCAGTTTGCTGCGCGCGACGGTCTTGCCGTCGATCTCGCACCGCGACAGTGCATTGGAGCCCGCCGCATTGACATGCTGACCCGGCTGCAGCCAGTCGCCGTCGATCACCGGCGTCGAGGACTTGGTCATGACGTTGACGATATGCGCGCCGTTGATGGCTTCGGGGCCGGAGGCCGCAGGGATCACCGGAATACCCAGCTTGTCGCTCATTTTTTTGCACCAGGCTTCGAGTTTGTCGCGGGTGCGTGCATAGACCCGCGCTTCACGGATGTTCAGTGCGGTGACCACCGCTTCGAGTTGGCCCATGCCCTGAAAACCGGCGCCGATCTGTGCCAGTACCGATGCGCCGGGATTGGCCAGCGCCCTGGACGCCACGCCGCTCGCTGCACCGGTGCGTACCATGCCCAGCCAAACGGCCTCGACAATGGCTTCAAGCAGGCCGGTCTTCATGTTGAGCAGGTGAATGTAGAACGATTTCCGTCCGCTGCCGGCGGTGTAGTAATACTTGAAGCCGATGGTGTTCAGTTCCGGCGCCGATGCCTGCAGCACATGCTGGATGCCGAAAGGCGTCTGGATGCGCGCACGCGGCAGGTCGGTGGCCTTGCCCATTGCGCGGTCTTTCAGCGCGCGCTCGACCTGTTCGAGCGCGAGCGGCATGGTAATCAGTTCTTTGACATTGTCTTCGTTGAGGAACAGCACCATGAGCGGGACTAGCCTTTCTTGTTTTTCTTGGCTTCAGCGCGGATCGCCGACAGCGTGGTGCGCGGCGTGATCGCATCGGGATCAACGCGCAGCTCCAGCAGCGATGCGGTCTTGGCTGACCACGCACGCTCAAAGGCGGCTTCGAAATCCTCGGTTTTTTCCACGATCTCGCCATGCAGGCCGTAGGCGCGGGCGAGGGCGGCGAAGTCCGGGTTCTTCAGTTGCGTGCCGCTGACGTTGCCGGGGTAATTGCGCTCCTGGTGCATGCGGATGGTGCCGAACATGCCGTTGTTGACGACAATGAAAATCACCTTGGCGTCGTATTGCGCGGCAGTGGCGAGTTCCTGGCCGTTCATCAGGAAGCAGCCGTCGCCGGAGAAGGAAATCACCGGACGTTTCGGATAAACGATTTTTGCGGCGACCCCCGAGGGCACTCCGTAACCCATCGCGCCGCTGGTCGGTGCGAGTTGGGTGCGGAAGCCGGGGTAGGGATAAAAACGATGCACCCAGATCGCGAAGTTGCCTGCGCCGTTGGTGATGATGGTTTCCGTCGGCAGGCGTTTACGCAGGAAATCCATGACCTCGCTCATATTGAGCTTGCCCGGGACCTTGACCGGCTGTTGCCAGGTTTCGAGTTCGGCGCGCGCTTCCTTGGTCCATGTGTCCCAGGCCGGTTTGACCGGGGCTAGTTTTTTCGCCGCAGCAGCGAATTCCGGCATGCCGCTGTTGATCAGCAGCGTACCCTGATAGACGCGGCCGAGTTCCTCGGCGCCGGCGTGTACATGCACCAGCTTCTGCGCGGGGCAGGGAATGTCGAACAGCGTGTAGTTGGCGGTGGTCCATTCACCGAGCCGCGCACCGACCACCAGCATCAGGTCGCAGGCCTTGATGCGTTCGGCCAGTTTCGGATTGAGACCGACGGCAACGTCGCCGATGTAATGCGGATCGCGGTTGTCGATCAGATCCTGACAACGGAAGGAGGCGCATACCGGCAGATTGAAAGCGCGGGCGAAGGCGAGGATGTCTTCGCTGGCCTGTTTGTTCCAGCCGCCACCGCCGACCATCATCAACGGTTTCTTTGCCTTGCCCAGCAGATCGCGCAGCTGGTGCATGTCGAATTCGCCGGGATTGGCGGCGACGCGCTGGTAACGGGCCGCCTTTGATGTCGGCGCCATTTCGGTCTGCATGTCTTCGGGCAGTGCCAGCACCACGGGGCCGGGACGGCCCGAGGTCGCCACATGGAAGGCGTGGCTGATGTATTCGGCGACGCGGTCGGCGCGGTCGATCTGCGCCACCCATTTGCACATCGGTCCGAACATGCGGCGGAAATCGATTTCCTGGAAGGCTTCGCGTTCAACGACGTCGTTGCCGACCTGACCGATGAACAGGATCATCGGCGTGGAGTCCTGGAATGCGGTGTGCACGCCGATCGAGGCATTGGTGGCGCCCGGTCCGCGCGTCACGAAAGCGATGCCCGGCTGGCCGGTCAGTTTGCCGTAGGCGTCGGCCATGTTGGTGACGCCGCCTTCCTGACGGCAGATGATGAATTTGAATTCATCGCTGCGCTCGTGGATGGCGTCGAGCACCGCCAGATAGGATTCACCGGGCACGCCGAAGCCGAGACTGGCGCCGTGGGTGATCAGAGAATCGACAAGAATTTGCGCGCCGGTCTGCATCAGCGGGCGGGTTGCGGATTTGGCCGTCATGGAGAGCTTCCTCGACTGTTTTTTTAGGAAATACGGGGAGCGAAAGCCTATCACGTTCGCGCCGCTTCCGGCCGTTATACTGCGGGGCGGATGCGCACAACAACAGGAATACGGCGATGCATGAATTCATAAAATGGACTGCGACGGAGGCAGTCGCCCGGCTGGCGCGCGGCGAGGTTTCGCCGCTGGAATTGCTCGACGCCGCGGAAGCACGCATTAGCGAAACAAATCTGCAGATCAATGCAATGGTCACACTGTGTTTTGATCGCGCACGTGACCGCGCGCGGCAGTTGATGAGCGGTTCGCGTTCCGGGCGTCCCGCGGAATTCCTCCACGGCCTGCCGATTGCGGTGAAGGACAACACTGACGTCGAAGGTCTGCGCTGCACGTCAGGTTCACGCGTTTATGAAAACCGCATCGCGCCCGGCTCCGATCCGGTGGTGCAGCGGCTGGAAGCGCAAGGTGCTCTCATAGTCGGCAAGACCAACCTGCCGGAGTTCGCTGCCGGCGGCAATACCTTCAACGATGTATTCGGTGCGACGCGCAATCCCTGGGATACGCGGATGAGCGCCAGCGGCTCCTCCGGCGGCAGCGCTGCTGCACTGGCGGCGGGGCAGGTGTGGATGGCCACCGGCAATGATTTCGGTGGCAGCATCCGCACGCCGGCGGCATTCTGTTCGGTGAGTGGTCTGCGGCCGAGTCCGGGGCGCGTGGCGCGTCTGCAGAAGCAGCCCTTCAACCCACTGTCGGTGGAAGGTCCGATGGCGCGCACGGTGGCCGACGTCGCGCTGATGTTCGATGCCGAAGCGGGATTCGATGCCCGCGATCCGCTATCGCCGCGCGAGCCTTTGCCGTCGTTTGCACAATGCGCGGCCCGGCCCGAGCGCCCGCGGCGCGTCGCCGTCAGCGCCGATCTGGGTATTGCGCCGGTGGTTGATGGTGATGTACGCGCCTCGATCAACGACGTCGCCAAAAAAATGGCGGCTGATGGTGTGGAGGTGGAGGAGGCGCATCCTGATCTGGCCAATGCCGCCGCCCATTTTCTGACGTTGCGCGGCGCGGTTTATATCGCCCGCGTGGCACCGCTGCTGGCACAGTACCGGAACGTGCTCAAGCCGGAGGTGGTGGAGAACATCGAATTCGGTCTCGGCCTCAAGCTGACCGATGTTGTCAGCGCGGAAATTGCGCAAGGTGAAATCATTCGCCGCGCCGCTGCGTTTTTCGAACGGTATGACGCGCTGATCTGTCCAGCGGCCGTCTGTCCGCCGTTTGATGTGAACTGGCGCTATCCCGAAAGCTGGGATGGTGTGGATTTTTCCGGTTATATGGGCTGGCTGGTACTGACTTGTGCGGTGACGATGACCGCTTGCCCGGTACTGGCGATGCCCGGCGGTTTCACGCCGGGCGGAATGCCGCTCGGCCTGCAGGTGATCGGGCGACCGCAGGGCGAAGCGGCCCTGTTCGGTCATGGCGCATGGCTGGAGTCGCTGCTGGGCTTCGCGCATCTCACCCCGCTGGATCCGCGCTGATCGCCGAAGGAGCCGTGGCCGACTTTTTGATGCAAATCAAAAACCAATGCTCTCCGGCTGGACTCACAGGGTGGCGATTGTTAGTCTGGCGACGCCGGTAGAGGGGGCCGGAGAGCATGTACTGCCGACGTTCAATGCCATCTTGAAAAATCTCAGTACACGCCTGCGCATCATGCTGCTGGTTGCCTTGTCGGCATTGCCGGTTCTTGGCGTCGCCATCAATAACGGCCTGCAGCAGCGGGCAGCGGACGAAGCCACTGAAAGGCAGCAACTGCAATTGATTGCCAGCCTCACAGCGCGGCGGCCCGAGGAGATTATTGCCGGGGCCGGCCAGCTGCTGTATGCGATCACTGCAGACGTCAACAATCTGATGCGCACCCGCAAAGTTTGCACCGACCAGTTCCGCAGGATCATGGCCCAGGTTAAGGGGCAATATCGAACGATGGGCCTGATCCTGCCCAACGGCGAGATTTATTGCAATGCGACGACTGCCCCGGATGAGCTGCGTTTCAACGTCGCGGACCGTGACTATTTTCAGATGGCCCAAACCACCGGCAAATTTGCCGTTGGCGGTTATCAGGTCGGCCGTGCAACCGGCTTGCCTGCAATCAATATGGCGTATCCCGTGATTGATGACCATGGCAAGGTGGTTGTCGTTGCCTACGCAGCACTCAATCTGGGTACTTTTGAAGAGCAGACGGAACGTCGTCAGCGCGAGAAAGCCGGAATTGCAGGGCGAGTGGTGACTTTTATTGACTACAAGGGCATCGTGCTCGCGCAGTTTCCGCAATTTCGGGAGCGGATCGGTGAGAAAGTGCCCAACCCCGGGGTTCTGGAGAAAGTGCTCGGCCAGAAAAGCGGCGTATTTACGGAAACCGATCTTGCCGGTGAAACACAGATTTATGCATTTGACAGCGCCGGTATCAACCCCGATGGCAAGCCTGTGATTCATGTTGTCATCAGTACGCCGGCGGCGCACATTTATGCTGATGCCGACCGCGTAATGCGGAACACGGCCATTACGATAGCAGCGGTGACCGTGCTGCTCTTCCTGTTGGTCTGGTATGGCACGGAGATTTTTGTCACGAGGCGATTCCGTGTGCTGCTGGAAATGACCGAACGCGTGCGCTCCGGTGACTTCAGTGCGCGAACCGGATTCGGTGAAGGACGGGAAGAACTGACGCAGCTTGGCGTTGCATTGGACGGGATGGTGCAAGAGCTGCAAAACCGTGATCAGCAGTTGCAGGGTGCGCTGAAGCGCATGCGCTCCCAGGCCGTTACTGACGAGCTCACGGGATTGTTCAACAGGCGCCACCTTTGGAAGGTGCTGGAAGCTGAACTGTTGCGGGGCCGGCGCAAGAGCGCGCCGATTGCAGTGTTGCTGTTTGATATCGATCATTTCAAGAAGCTCAATGATCAGTGGGGGCATGAGGCTGGCGATATCGTGCTGCAGAGCATGGCACAGGTGGTGCGTCGTGTGGTTCGCGCCACGGACATCGTGGCGCGTCATGGTGGTGAAGAATTTCTCGTGGTGATGCCCGAGGCCGGCGAGGAAGTGGCGCTGCTGCGTGCGAGTCAGCTGCGCAGCCGTGTTGCCGAAATGAGCCTGTCCTATCGCGGCAATCCGCTGAACAGCATCACCATCTCGATCGGTATTGCCATCAGCCCGGACTCTTCCCAGTCCAGTGACATTCTGGTGCGGGAAGCCGATTCGGCCATGTATGAAGCCAAGAACCGCGGTCGCGACCAGGTGGTGGTGCACCGCATGCCCGGCGCCTCTTGAAGCGGTAAGAGGGCAAAAACCCCCACGGCTTTTTCCCCAAGGGGACTTCCTTCGGGGTGTGCCGGGGGAAACAGGGGTTCTTGGCCTAGAGCCCTGGCAGGAGGAATCCGTGTGGTTACTTGCCCCTTTTGCTAATTTCATAAACCACTGCGGCGCCGGCGGTCGCGCCGACCTGTTTGTTGGTTGGGGGTGTCGAGCAGGCGGTAACGCCCGGCAGGGTGATCAACAGTGAAATTTGCATGATCTGTTTCATGATTCTCCTTACATCAACACATCAGGCTGTTACTGAGCGGTTCCTGTGCCAGGATAATTTTTCAATTAAAACAACAGCTTGAGAATGTGCTGCGCGGCGTTTTTGTCGCCGGGACACGACGGTGGCCCGAGCCGGCTCCAAGCCCCTGTTCTGCATCACTATTTTTGTATCTGTCCTGAGGCAGTATGCTGACCCCGCACTTGTGCACTGGGTCACGCCGGATAATCGACGCTGTTGTCGGCGATTCGACGGTTTATGGCTGGGTCTGACCGTATGTCTGCTTCTGCAGCACGCCGGTCGTCGATTCCAGCGGGTACGCGAGTTGCTCAGTAAGAGTGCAGGGCAACAGGCAACAAGGAGAACGATCATGAGCGTGGTGCTGATTGTGCTGGCGGTCTTTTTCGGATTGGTGGTGTGGTGCTCCGGCATCCGCCTGTGCCGGATGTTGCTGGCTGCGGTACGCAGCCGCCGAACTGCTGCCATCCGCGTGTCGCAGGACGTCATGGCGCGTCCGCGGTGACCGCTCCTGCTTCCAGCGGTCTTGCAGCCGGCGTGCGCCCGCGCGAGGTGTGGTCGTGGGCGATGTACGACTTCGCCAACTCCGGGTACACCACTGTGGTCATTACTGCAGTGTTCAGCGCCTATTTTGTTGCCGAGGTGGCCGGTGATGCCCCTTGGGCCACGTTTGCGTGGACGGCGGCGCTGGCGGTTTCCTATGCGCTGATCATGCTGACCGCGCCGCTGCTTGGCGCCTGGGCGGATGCACATGCTGCCAAAAAACGTCTGCTCGCCGCCACCACCCTCGGCTGCATTATTTTTACCGCGGCGATGGCTCTGGTCGGTCGCGGTGATATCACTTTGGCGATAACGCTTGTTATCCTGTCCAATTTCTTTTTCGGCTCCGGCGAAAACCTGATTGCCGCTTTTTTGCCGGAGATTGCCCGCGGTGAGGCGCTGGGCAGGATTTCCGGCTGGGGCTGGGGGCTGGGTTATCTCGGCGGTCTCGCCGCACTGGGACTTTGTCTTGTCTATGTCACCAATGCACAGGCCGCCGGCGCGCCGGCGACAGTCTTTGTGCCGGTGACCATGCTGCTGACGGCAATGATTTTTGCGCTGGCCAGCCTGCCGACCTTCCTGTTTCTGCGTGAACGCGCGCTGCCGCAAACCGGGGCCCGCGTCTCCATCGGCGCGGTGTTTGCCGGACTGCTTGAGACACTGCGCACCGCCCATCGTTACCGCGATCTGCGCCGTTTTCTGATTTGCCTGACTTTTTATCAGGCGGGTATCCAGACGGTGATCGCGCTGGCGGCGATTTACGCCCAGCAGGCGATGGGATTCACCACCCGTGACACGATATTGCTGATTCTGGTGGTCAATGTCACTGCAGCGATCGGTGCGCTGCTATTCGGCTATCTGCAGGATCGCGCGGGGCATATTCGCTCGATCGGGATTATTCTGGTGGCCTGGATTGTTACCGTATTGCTGGCCTGGCGTGCGACGGATGCGGCGCTGTTCTGGCTGGCGGCGAACTGTGTCGGTCTGTGCCTGGGTTCCAGTCAGTCTGCCGGTCGTGCACTGGTCGGCTATCTCAGCCCGTCGGGACGGCTGGCCGAGTTTTTTGGACTGTGGGGCCTGGCGGTGAAATGTTCATCAATTCTCGGGCCTCTGAGCTACGGTGCGGTGTCCTGGTTGAGCGGCGGCGATCACCGGCTGGCGATATTGCTGACCGGCGGTTATTTTGTTGTGGGATTATTGCTGTTGACAGGTATTGATGCGGGGCGCGGACGTCAAACGGCATTGCAGGACGGGCACAAGACATTGGCGGGATAAAAAACAGAATCCGCAGCGTTCGTACGGATGCGTTGAAGACAGCAATTGACAGGGGAATGCAGTGCTGAGTTTTCTGGGAGGGAACAAGGTCGATCATCCGATGGCGGATGTCAAAAAAGCCAGAGAGATCATCACCGAACTGCCCGGAGATCCCATGAAGGCGCTGGCGGAAATCACGCAGTGGCTGGAAAGTCTGCGCGATACCAAGGCCTTTAAACCCGACCGGTTGTTCGAGAACATTGATCTGCTCGACAGTGCCGCAAAAAACCACCAGCGCAAGCTGGCTCAGGATTATTTTGCCACTGCGCGGCAGCAGAAATTCCAGGAAAACCGGCTGTGGACCAGCAGCTTCAATTTCTGGAAAGCGCTAAGCGAAGCCTATCTCGAGTGCGTCGCTCGTTTTGAAAGCACACAGACCGGCGGCACCGCGTTCCGCAATAATCTGCCGGTGATCGTGGCGCGCACCCTGCGCGCGCTGACGCTGCAGTTGAAGTGGGTTCTGGTGCGTTATGGTCCGGTCGACCCTCAGGTGTGGTCCGCTATCGGGCGGCTGTACCAGTTTGCCGAGGCGTCCGGATTTGCCGCAATGACCGTGGCGATTTACCCCGGCGCTCACGGCGGCGGTTCAGTACGGCAGGAGTTTCTCAAGGCGGTGATGCTCAGCGCGTCGTCAACGGATGGACTGAGCCCGATTTGCCAGGAAATCGCCGAGCGCGCAGTGGCGCATTTTTCCGGCGGTTTCCGAATAGATCGGGAACCCGGTCCGGGCTGCGGTTATTGTTTTGACATTGCTTCCGGCAAACCGCCTTATCGCGTCGTTAGCGACATGCCGAAAGCTTCATCATCAGCGCGCTTTTTCGGCGCAGGAGATGCTCTGTCGCAGCTGGTTCGTATCGAGTCTCTGGTCAGCGAAACCGGAGCCATTCCTTCTGACGTCCATCTCGGCGGCTTCTATGACAGTGAAACGGTGATGCCGGTATTGAAGCACCTTATCACTTACTGGTCCGATAATGCGCCGGAACGCATCGCGCAGCGCCGGAAGACTGCGACGCAGATGACGGTGCTCCACAGCATGACGGAAATCTGCGCGGCGCTCGATCCCGCCAACAGAGATGAACTGGATTTCAGCGACCCGGGCGAGGCTGAAAACACGGCAGAGCGCTGGATTGTCGAAAACGTCAGCGACGGCGGTTACGGCGCGATCATTCCCGCGGCCAAAAGCGACTGGGTTCGTGTCGGCGCGCTGATCGGTGTCAAAACCGAGGTCGCCAAACATTGGGGCATCGGCATCATCCGCCGCGTGACTCGCGACGAGCACCAGCAGCGTCGCGTCGGTATCCAGCTGCTGTCCAAATTGGCGATACCAGTGCGCATCGGCAAATCGGGCGGCATGTTTGCGTCATCGCCATCGCAGCCCACCGATTCCGCGCTGCTGCTGTCGACCACACCCGATAACAATGGCGAAGTCGGCGTCGTGATGCGCGACGGCATCTATAACTCCCGCGACAGCCTCGACATGATCGTCAACGGCAAGCCCTATCTCCTGATGCCCTCCCGGTTGACGGAAGGTGGCGAGGATTTCGACTGGGCGATGTTCAAGGTGATGCAGCGGTCGAGCTGAGTGGGTGGCGAACAGGGCGCAGGGTAAAAAAACAAGTCATTGATTTTATTGAATTATTAACCCTGCACCTGATGTGCTGAAAACTGATTCACCGCGGCTTGCGTTATATCAAATTTCTCTGCTGTCACGACATTGATAATGGCATCACGTCGGAGCCGTCGTGTTTATGGCGATGGTTGCCGATTCAACAAGAACGATCCGGACAAGGAGAAAAACGTCATGCTGAAGAAACTCATCCCCGTCCTTGCGCTTGCTGCGGCAATCACCGGCCCTGCGGCCGCGCAGAACGTGACCTACACCAAGGACATTGCGCCGATCATGAAGGAGAACTGCTCGGAATGTCATGGCGCCAGCGCCCCGATCTTCAAGGAATTCAAGAAGCAGGAAGAAAAATTCACCAAAGAAAAAATCGGTCCGCGGATGGACTCCTATCCCGAGTTGATTACCTATATCGGCTGGCCCGAAACCGGTGCCATCATGCGCCGGCTGGATGACGGCAAGGCCAGCCCCGGCGGCAAGCCCGGCAATATGTACCGTTATCTCGGCGGCGACGACCAGGAGCGCCAGAAGAACCTTGCGGTATTCAAGGCCTGGGTCGGCGAGGGCGGCTGGAATCTCAACCGCTGGGCTGCGCGCGGCGATGTACCGGCGATCACCAAGGATCAGCTCGACAAGCTGAAGCTGGCGTATTGAGTTGACGTATTAAGTTGATGAACTGAGCCCGCAGCAGCATCAACAAAAAACGGCGCGCCAGAAAGGGCCGCGCCGTTTTTTTACGCCATTATTGTCCGGCATCAGATGCCTCAGGCGAGTTTGGTGGCACCCGCAGCGGCGAGACGCTGAATGTCCACTTCTCCGTAGCCGGCTTCGCGCAGGATTTCCGCGCTGTGTTCACCCAGCCGCGGCGCGTGGCGGTGCGGCATTTCATCCGCCCCAGACCAGTGGCTGGCCAGCGTCATTTCACGCAGCCGGCCTTCGCTGGGGTGATCGCTTTCGCGGAAAAAGCCGACGGCTTCCAGATGCGGATCCTTTAGCACGTCGCCGACGGTTTTCATCGGCGCCGACGGGATGTCGGCTTCGCGCAGCAGTTTTTCCCATTCGGCATTGCTGCGCAGCTTCAGGTGTTCGGCGGCAAAGGCATAGACTTCGGCGATGTTGCGTGAACGCGCCTCGTGGCTGCTGAAGCGCGGGTCGCTGTCGAACATTGCCTCCTGGCCGATCAGCTTGAAAAAAGAGCGCCAGTGCTTGTCGTTGTAAATCAGCACGCACATATAGCCGTCGCTGGTCTTGTACGGTGCGCGGTTTGGCGCCAGCATGCGCGCGTAACCGTAAGGGCCTTCCGGCGGATCGAAGGTGAAACCGCCCATGTGGTCGGCGAGCACCATCTGCGTCACGGTTTCGAACATGGGCACTTCAACCGACTGGCCCTTGCCGGTGCGGCTGCGAGCGAACAGCGCGGTGGTGATGGCGTTGACGGCGGCGAGGCCGGTGATGCGGTCGGCAATCGCCAGCGGCGCGTAACGCGGCGAAGACGCGCCAGCTTCATGGAACAGCGCCGGCATCGCCGACATGCCCTGGATCAGGTCGTCATAGGCCGGCTGTGCGGCGTAAGGACCGCGCTGGCTGAAACCGTAGGCGCCGACATAGATGATCTGCGGATTGATCGCGGCGACTTCCTCGTAAGACAGCTTCAGCCGCTTCATTGCCTGCGGCCGCACGTTGTAGAACAGCACGTCGGCGGTCTTGATCAACTTCTGCAGAGCGGCCAGGCCTTCGGGTTTTTTCAGGTCGAGCACGATCGAGCGCTTGTTGCGGTTGTGGTGCAGGAAGATGTGCCCCATCGCCTTGTTCCGCATCGGTGCGACATGGCGCAGGATGTCCCCGTCCGGCGGTTCGACCTTGACGATATCGGCGCCGAGGTCACCCAGCAGCTGGGTGGCAAAGGGGCCCAGAACGACCGAGCTCAGGTCAAGTACACGTACGCCGTCCAAAGGTTGAGTCACTGCATTGCTCCTGTCGATTTTCTTGAGGAAATTAGGTAAGTAATTCGCAGTACTTGATGCGGGAATTTATTCGGGAACGATGTTGGCCGCTTTCGCCAGCCGCGCCCATTTTTCCAGTTCACTTTTCTGGAATTTTTCCAGCTCCGCAGGTTTCATCGGATCGACCTGGATGCCGAGTACGGCGAAACGCTCGCGTACATCGCTGCGGGCGAGGATTTTTTCGGCTTCGGCAGACAGGCGGTCAACGATGGGCTGCGGCGTGCCGGCGGGCGCGAACATCGCGAACCAGGCGATCAGCTCAAAGTCTTTCACCGTTTCGGCAATAGCCTGCACATCCGGCAGCAGCGGATCGCGTTTGCGCGACGTCACGCCCAGCCCGCGCAGCTTGCCGGATTTGACCTGCGGCGCGCCGTTGACCATGTCTGCGTAGACCATATTGATCTGGCCGCTGATCACATCTGTCAGTGCCGGCGGAATGCTTTTGTACGGCACATGGGTCAGTTCGATACCCGCCATCTGCTGCAGCATGAAAATCGGCACCAGGCTGCCGGCGCTGCCGGACCCGGCGGTGAGTTTGCCCGGCTGTTTTTTCGCCAGCGCAATCAGCTCCGCCATGTTCTTGGCCGGCAGCGAAGGGCTGGTTACCAGTACGAAGGCGATGGTGCCGACGCGGGCGATCGGTGCGAAGTCCTTCACCGGGTCGTAATTGATCTTTTTCATCAGGCTCGGCGCGGCAGCGCTCGGCGTGTTGGTGCTGATCAGCACGGTATAGCCGTCTTTCGGTGACTTCGCCGCAAGTTCGGCGCCGATGGTGCCGTTGGCGCCTGCACGGTTATCGACGACGATGGGCTGTCCCAGGGCTTCGGACAGGTTCTGGCCAACAGTGCGCGCGACCACATCGGTGGCGCTGCCCGCTGTAAACGGTACGATGAAACGCACCGGGCGAATCGGATATTTTTCTGCGGTGGCGGCTTGCGCACCGGCTGTCGTGATGCATGCTGCAATGATGGAAAAAGCAGTACCCAGCGTCGCAATGGTTTTCATGACAATTTCTTCCCCTTGATCAGGCCAGCACGCCAGTCATCCAGCGGCCAATGTCGGCTACTTCTTCGAGGCAGACCGAGTGCTGCATCGGGTATTCCTGCCATTCCAGCGCATATCCCGCCTGCTGCAGCAGGTCGCGCGAACCGCGGCCCATGGCATAGGGCACCACCGGGTCCTGCGTGCCGTGAGCCATGAACACCGGTGTCTTGGCATTGGCCGGCGTCGCTTCTTTGGTGAAGCTCTCGGCCAGCGGCAGATAGGTCGACAGCGCCATCACGCCGGCGAGTCTCTCCGGGTAACGCAGGCCGGTATGCAGCGCGATCGCGCCGCCTTGTGAAAAACCGGCGAGAACGATTTTGCAGGTGGCGATGCCGCGGCCGTTTTCGCGTGCAATCAGCTGGCCGATCTGCGCCTGCGATTCGCGCACGCCTTTTTCATCGGCCTTGCGGGTGTTGCCGTCGAGGTCACCGAAGGAAATGTCATACCAGGCGCGCATCACATAACCGTTGTTGATGGTCACCGGACGCGTCGGCGCATGCGGAAATATGAAACGGATGCCAGGCACGCCGCTGAGGTCGATCTC
>Ga0222712_10000314_pt1 | contig 67456 bp, 59 predicted proteins | sample C33_657DmetaG_FD_165043 | JGI IMG/M metagenome (GOLD analysis project Ga0222712, IMG submission 165043) | Estuarine water microbial communities from San Francisco Bay, California, United States - C33_657D | ecosystem: Environmental > Aquatic > Marine > Unclassified | place: USA: California... | reverse complement strand
ATGATGACTTTGTGTTTAGAAGATCCCGTAAGTGAGACGGTCGAAGCGAAGTTCTTTGCTTGGTTCCGTACAGTATCCAGGAAACGCCCTTCGTCGGATCCGTTGATGACATAATAATCTGCCCCCAATTCATTACATAATGCTTTTGCGATTGTAGTTTTACCAATACCAGGAGGTCCAGCAAGAAGGAGATTTGGAATCTCACCCTTTGCTACAAACTCCTTAAAAGTTTTTTTAGTATCATCGGGAAGAATACAGTCATCAATTACTTGAGGACGATACTTCTCCACAAAAAGAAATTCACTTGTCATAATTTAGTTCTTTTTTAAGAAGATTGAGATTGTTAAGATGTTTTTGATGCGAAAGAATATTATTATCTACTTCTTCCTTTGTCACATCGTTAAATGTACCAAATTTAGATTCAAAATACGGTTGATTATCTTTTACAGATTTCCAACTTTTAAGTTCACTTTGAATTTGATTTATACATTCATCAATAGTTTCAATAAGTTTCATAATTTAAATCCACGAAGGTCGTCTTTCGGGCATACGAAGATAGTTATCAGCAACCCAAGGTTTGGATGCGATATATCTTTTGTATGCTTCAAATGTATCAATAGTGTCATCAAACTTCCATTCCTCAGGCATAGCACGAGCAAATGGAGTCACCTCTGTAATCTTACCTTTTGGAAACAGGTAATATGCCTGAAGTAAAGTATTATAGCACGAATGTGGTTTTCCATAACGCATCTGAAACTCATCGCAGAGGTTCATTCCGTGTTTGATTAACCAATAGGCATTATGAATACTTTTTGCCGCCCATTTAGTGCAAGGATGATTTCTAAATGCACCCCTTTCCGTAGCATAAGGAGTTCCATCTTTTTTATTAAGTGGTCCATAGTTATGATACCACTTGGATGCCACAATAGAAAGCATTTGACAGCACTCAAGAGCCATTTTTGTTACATGACGGTCAGGAAGTACAATTGCACTTTCGGCAGGCCAAGGAGAAGTTACAAAGATGTTCATCAGAAGCAATACTTTTTGATCGCATAATTAACTTTGTTCGGTTTGTCCTCTAACCAAAAAGCTTCGTGCTCAATTTGCCTAGAAGCGGTAGAGATTGCCAAAGACTTTTCAATATCATTTCTCTTTTGCCAAGGAAGAGGCATATCTTTCATAGCAATATTGAAAGGTTTGTAACCATTACACATATGTGCCATATGCACACCTTCGTGATATACAGTTTGATTTACATACTCACGAACATCAAAACCACTTCGTTTGATGTTATTCGTGCAGATGACCATTTTATCAAAGTCACCATACCCAAACCTTTTCCCATCTTGGCAAAATTCGATATTTTCACGAACTGGGTATCCTGCACGAATTACGTTTTGAACAATTTCACGACCGATGGGGGTCAAATACAGAAGGAATTCCATCACTCAAAAGTGCTATCAGGTTCTAGAGCAATATAATAGCAGAGGTTGTACTTGGAATTCGTGAACTGTGACAGTAATTTTTCTGACACAACCACGTCGTAGGCACCAGGAATGATTTTGATGTTCTCAACCTTGAAGTTGAATGTGAATTCCTTATCTGTTTCACCAACAACGATAGAGTATTCGTTAGAAGTATCGTTTTTCTTATCCCGAACCACCAGGCGAATCACCCCCGCCTCACCAACGGCAGAAAGATCAGGAAGTTGATATACCGCCGCGGCTTTTAGTAGTTTTTCGAGAGTTACACTATCAAGTTGGAAACAAACATCTTGAGAGGGAAGTTTAATCTCTTTATCTGGAGGAGAGATAATAACATTAGGATCCGCATAAAAGTACTTCACTCGACGCTTACCTTCGCGAATTGTAATATAAGATTCTTCAGTAAAATCCAAATCAGGATCCTGATGTAAACTCAATCCATTCAAAAACTGATTCAAATCATAAACAGCAAATTCGCGAGGAAATTCTTCAGTAATATCTGCTTCAGCAAGAATATTCTTTGCAACTGAAATAGTGCGGAGACGATTACCCTCTTTTACTAAAATTGAATTGTTGATACCTGCAAAATTCTTAAGAATGGTAAGAGTATTTTCGGAGAGCTTCATAGTTTTGCCTTTAAGTTTCATAATCAACGGAATTCGGTAAGACCATTATTCCGACGAGAATAATGACCATCAAAGTGAAGAAGCAGCATAGCATAGTGAATTACTTTGAGAAGGTCACGCTTATTGCGACCATCTTTATCACCATAACGACTTCCATATTTCAGGATATTTGCCTGACAGAATGAAGCTGCAAGTTTTTTTGCCGCCATCAGGTCAATTGTTTGAATATCATCATAACCTTGCTCATCGCCACAATAGTGACCATGATAGGTACTAATAACATATTCTTCAATATCTTTGAAGATTTTATCTTCATTATATTTCCAAAGATGGTTTTTGGATTCACTCATAGTAACTTTTTCTTTAGTAACATCATAGAGACCTCCCGTCGAAAGTGAGAGGGTATACTTGTGATTATTCACAAGATTTTGTTCGTCTTCTGGACCAAACATAATAAGAGGGAAGGCACATTTTTACCTTCCCCAATTATATCAGATTGTAGTGTTCAGGTCAACGGGAGTAGGAACACCATTTTCCTGAGGCATATTGGGCATCACAAAATTAACATCAATTTTATCGTAGAGTTCCAAGAAAGATTGCTTGGTCTCATCATCAAAACGATTGACGCAAACCTGAATTGCCTTTGCCTTGTCGTTAAAAATACTGTAAGCACGAATGATATGAACCAGACGGCGGGTGCTGATGATTTCCTCAATACCACCATCATAGAACGTTTTACGGATCACGTCCGCCCAATCAACCAACCGCTTGCAGAAGTCACGGTCTTCCACACCAAGGTCCAGAGCAATGCCTTCTAGGATCTTCTGCTCAGTTGCAGGAGCAGGATAGGACTGCTCAAAGGTCACAGGGAAGCGTTCCAGGAATGCCTCATTGAGCACGTTGGTGCCGATAAAGCGTCCATCATCAGAACCTTTACCTTTGGTGTTGGCGGTAGCGATCACAGTGAAACCATCAGAAGGTTTCACGAAGCGACCAATCTTTTTCAGGAACACACCCTTACCTTCAAGAATAGATTGCAGGCAGAGAATCTTGTTAGAGGCGAGATCGATCTCATCCAGCAGCAGCACAGCACCACGCTCAAGTGCTTCCACAACAGGACCATTGTGCCAAACGGTCTCACCATTCACCAGGCGGAAACCACCGATCAGGTCATCCTCATCAGTCTCAATTGTAATGTTCACACGGATGAGTTCACGCTTAAGTTGAGCACAAGCTTGCTCCACCGAGAACGTTTTACCATTACCCGAAAGACCCGTGATGAACGCAGGATAAAAAATACGGGACTGAATAATGCGCTTAATATCGTTAAAATTACCAAACTTGACGAAGGTATCATCTTTATCAGGAATGAGGTTTTGTTCAGTAGAAGGAAGAACTGCAGGTGCTTGGAAAGAACGCTCAATCTCCTCAACACGTTCCTGAGTCACTTCCAGATTCCAACGACCACGTGCAGTTTTATAATTTTCAAGCCGACGAGTTACTGTTTGATAGTTAAGTCCACGAGAGGCACAAAAACCCCTGAGATCACCAGCAATAATATCAGAACCATAAAGTTCTTTGATGCTTTCAATAAGTTGTTGATCGTTCACGGAAGATTTGCGAGGCATAATGTAGTTAGGTGGTTTGTTTCAACAGATATATTATACAAGTAAAAGGGGGCAACCAGTGCCCCCCGTGTGACAGTTAAAAAAGTGTCTATCAAATAACAGTAGGCTTTTTCTTTGTTGATTTGTGTGCCACAGGTGTCACAGGCAGTTTTTCAGAAACAACTTTTTCAACCTTTACAGATTCTTGAGTTGTTTCTACTTCTAGTGTTAGATCTGATGCCACCACTGCTGGTTCTTGAAATAAATCCGTAAATCTACTCATTAGACTCAATAGAATTCTTTTAGTTATTTATCAAGCGATCAATTCCACAAATTCTCCAAGAATCTTTTTGTTCATCTTTTTGGACTTCAAACTCTTAACAAAAGCAGATTTAATTTGTGCTTTGGTGGCACATTCGTGTACATCAAATTCACTGTCCTGAGCAAGAGCACTAGCAGAAAGACCGAAGTAAGAATGATACCCAGACTTCTTAATCGCGAATGCTTTCTCTTTTTTCCAGGCACTCATCGTATTATCATAGATATCACCGTAATATCCACAATAACGGCGGATGAAAGAACTAGCATCACGTGATTCAAGGACACGAATACCGATGAAGTTAGTATCAGCGAACCTATCCCGAAGATTGCGAAGAAGTAAATCAGTAAATTCATAATAATCACAATCGCAGGAATAGGTCATACCAGTCTTACGATCACGAATGAAAGCATTGGGACCGACGTGTGCAGTTCCCATATAAGGTTCTTCCTCCCAACGGCGTTGAACTTCACGGTGATACTTAACCATAGAACCCTCACCATCAGACAGAATTACACACTGAACCTTCTGCAGTTTGTTTTCCTTCTGGAATTTTGGAAGAATTTGATGAAGAGAAATAAGTGCCTCATTCAGCGGAGTACCCGAAAGACTCATACCAAGAGGAGCACTATAACGGGCATAAGAATTGTATTTAAAAGAAGCGGCAAGGCGATAGATATTCTTCATTTGATTATCAAGAGTCTTGGCATTCACCTTGCTGGTGAGAAGATTCATCATAGAGAACCATTCACCAACCTGAATGAGTCCATCCTTTTTCTGGTAGGCAAGTTCACGGAGATTTGCCTTACCATCCTCATCATACTTCACAAGAGGATAATCCGTTGTAAAGGCATAAACCTCAAACGGAATAGCAACTTTCTTACAGAACCACACAAGATTGAAGAGTTGCTTGACGGTATCAAGCATCACATCCCCCATAGATCCAGACCAGTCCAGTACAAACACCAGACCGTGATTCTTACCATCAGAAAGAGTAGTAACTTTCTTGAAAAGATCTTCGTTGTACTTGTATGTATGAAGTTTAGAGCAGTCCAGAACACCTGTACGGGCAGTAGAGGCACGGGCATAAGAATCCGCTGCCTTGCGGCACTCAAACTCTTTCACCAGATAGTTTACTTCCTTCTGGGCGGAACGCTTGAATTCTACAAAATCCTTATCAACTCCACCAAATACATCCTCAGATTTCCAATCACGGTCTACAAGAAAAGAATTCCAAGATTCTTTACACTTATCGTGAATCTCAGAGTTAGGAACAATAATCTTACTCAAATCAAGTTGAGGCAGTTCCAGATAAACATTCTCATACCCATCATTATTGATAAGTTCCTTGAGTGCTTCCTCAAGATTTTCCATCGTCTTGACTTCAGGTTCCTCACCAGCATCAGGACTCTGAGCAGTAGGTTGCTTCTCCTGTCCAGTTTCACTAGAGGTAGGAGATTCGGAAGTTTCATCCTGAGGTTGGTCATTCTCACCTTCCTGCTGGTCTGTAAAATCAGAAGCAGGTTGTTGACTCGCACCAGAATCCTGCGATTCCAGATTATCCATCGGAGTCTTGGTTTCTTCCTCTTGCTTGTGCTTGCAATACTTATAAAGTGCCTCTGCAGCAATCAGCACATCAGCAAAGGTCTCAGTATCGGCAATCAGATTGATAATCTCAGTCTCTTCGCCACGCTCAATCGGCACATCAACATAATTACCAACCTTGAACCACAGGTTTGCACGGTCTGCAAGATTATAAGTTTCCAGATTGTCGTCTTTGATTTGGAAAAAATCCTCATCGGCAAGTTCTTTATATCCGTTATAGAAGGTCTTGGCGAGACCAGCATAACGACGCTTCATCAGTTTCTCAATACGAGCATCCTCCACCACATTCACAAACTGTGGAGGAATCTTGTGCTCCTTCAACCAATCCTCGTCGGGCGTATAAAGGGCGTGTCCGACCTCGTGACCCACCAGCAGGTCATACACGGTGTTGCTTGCCTTCTCCCACAGAGGCAGCGTCAGCACACGAGTATGAACGTTAAAGCAGGCAGTCTCCACCTTCTTATGCTCCACCACAAGATCTTCGGTGGCAAGGAGTTTGGCAAGTTGGGATTTGATTTCGTGGCGGACGGTCATAGGTCTGATGCGTATGAAATCATTATACAAAAAAAGAGGGTGGTGAGACCCTCTTGTGTGCCAGTTTGAAAGGTGTCCTCACCAAAGAGGTTCATCTCTCATAGGTGCCTGCGATGATGGTTTTTTTACTGGAGTTTTTGGAGTGGAACTAGAACCAGGTCCCCAGAGTGGGCCATCCTTATATGGTTTCCCATCACCAGGACGGGTGCTATATCCACCACCCGATTTAATAGCTCCCATAGCTCCCTTCAAAATACCTACACCAGTTCCAATTGCTTTTCCAACTGGAGTAAGAGTACTATTTCCTCTAATATCTTCTACAATACTCTGTCTCCAATCTTCACTCATATTCGCCATAATGGCCAGAGCATTCTCATTAGTATCTGCAAAACCTTCGGCAACCAGATACTCAAGAATAACATCAAAAAGATCAGTTTCTACTTCTTCTTTATGAGCAAATTCTCTACTTCTTGGTTGAGAACTACCGCCGTGAGAAAACTCTCTGCTTCTTGGTTGTGGTTTCTGTTTTGCCGATCCACCAGTAGGAGCAGAATGACTTAACTCAGGACCTCTCATTCCAGCAGCATTTTCCTTCGCCCTCTTCATATCACGGTAATCTTGGACGGGCTCTTCGTCAATAACCTCTACTTGCTCTTCAGATTTTTCATAAATGGAAGCATAAGCCTCCATCATATCTGCTACTTGTTTTGCTTCCATTTTTTTTAATACTTTTTAAAATATTTATGAATCAATAAACCTTATATGATTTACCCTTCCAGGTAAATGTGGATCCCATTCCACTCTTCGCTTTTGCTGCACCGTATGCCTTGTCGAAAGATTGTGCTTCTGTACCAACTTTACCTGGTCCAACAATCTTAGGTCCAACTTTCTTTCTCTGAGCAAATCTCTGAGAATCTCCTACTCTAGTTGAAGGATCATAATACGTTTCACCCTTTTTAACTTCTTTAGCAGATGTTGGAAGTTTTGGTGCCTTATCATGAGTTCCTGGTGCAGTTGATCTTGGGAATGCCATATCAGTAGCAACTCCCAGAGCAGCTCCAAGTGCAGCAGGCCCCGCCAATCCTCTTAGTCTACCAGAAGATCCAGCACCACCTCCAGATGGTTTTGCTGCTGGTTTTACAGATGGTTTTGATGAGGTTTGTGTGATTGCCTTATCAACAGTTGATTGTGGCGATACAGCAGGTTTTGCAGTTGCTGGTTTTGCTGCTGGTTTTGCAGATGTTGGTTTTGCTTCAGATCCCCATGCAGGTTTCGGTGCTCTATGAGCAGGTTGCGAAAGTTCTCGTGTCCCTAGTGGACCTCCACCAGTCATTCTATTTAATCTTTGAATTGCTTGACCCTCTGGTGACAGTCCTGTTTTAGTTGGTTTAGGTGCTCTAGTAGATACTAATGCTCCACCTGGTTCTGCTGTCTTTGGAGTCTTAGGTTGTGCTCCAGGCTTATAGGTTGGTTTAGGTGCTCTAGTAGATACTAATGCTCCACCTGGTTCTGCTGTCTTTGGAGTCTTAGGTTGTGCTCCAGGCTTATAGGTTGGTTTTGCACTTGTTTGCCCCGCTGAAGGAAGTGCTGGTCTAGATGGTGTACCAGATAATGCTCTAGTAGAAGATACTTTAGGACCAGAAGGTTTAGATGGATTTATACGACTGCTAGGTGCTGTTGGTTCATTCCAAACATTAGTTGTAATTTTATTTGCACCCCTTGGAGCGGTTCTCATCGTAGGAGCCTTTACAGTCCTAACAATTGCAGAAGGTGCTGCAGACTTTGCAGTTGCCGTAGAAAGTTTAGCGGCAGGGGCAGAACCAGAAGCAATAGCAGTTGTCGCTAAATCAGTAACCGCAGTTTTTAATGGAGTAGATGCTCTTCTTTGAACGAATTTAGCAGCACCCTTCAGTAAAGATCCAAGTCCACTTTCACTAATCAATTCAACCATTATTTGATTTGATTCTTCTAAAGAATATCCTTCACTCAAAAGATATTCCAGAACTTCATCATAAACATCAATCTCCTCATCAACCAATTCACCTTGTGGTTCATAATGTGCTTTCTGGAGAGTTGTTTTCTTAGGTTCAACTACTTCACCACCACCATGCTTTTTAATAAGTGGTTTTAGTACATCTTCAGCACTTTTGCCAGCAGGAATAGGAACCCCAACTTGCTGTTCACAAATTTTTTTATATGCATTTGCCAAGTCTAAAATCTCTTTATCTCTCATCTTATTGAAGACTTTTTAGATATTTATAAAAAAAAGAAGCGCCCAGTGAGAGGCGCTTCTTGAGTGCTTTGCGTCTTGCCTTCGCTTGTCGCAGTGCTTGCGGTTTGAGTTTTCGCTTCTGCTCTTTTTTACTGTGATGATAGCGATTGGGTACTTGCATTAGTCTTGTGCTGATGGGGACACACTACTATCTATGTTAGTAGAAGTCAAGTGGTACAGTTTAGAAAGTGTCCTATAGTTCAGTCTTATAAGAAAATCCACTCTTCTTCTCAAATTTAATCGTAGAGTCAAACTTATCCTGAAGATCTGATTTATGAGAAATTACAAAAACATTAGTGTCTTTGACAACATAACGAATAATCTTCAGGAATTCATCGGCACCAAATCCATCAAGAGAACCATCAAAAACTTCATCAAATATAAGAATATTACAATTTACGGAGTTTTTGACTCTTGCTACTTCACGCCAGGAAAAAAGTAATGCAAGGTCTATACGTGCCTTTTCTCCTTCACTAAAAGAACTATAAGAAAAGTCTTCGTGAATAGGAGATTTAACTCTTTCATTAAATTCAGAATCCAATTCAAAATTAATATAAAAGTCCATCATTTGAAGATAACGATTCACCTGTTGATTTATGAAAGGAAGATACTTCTTGATAATCTTCGTCTTTACTCCATCGTCCTTGAGTAAGGAATAGGCAAAATCGTAATAAATGATTTCTTCTTTTTTCTTTGAAAGGTCTTCAAATGTTTTTTGGAGATTTTCTTTAAATTCTTCTAACTTCTCATGTTCAGAATTTCTGTTTTCAAGTTGTTCGGCAATAGTTTGAATTTCATGTTCAAGATCTCGTATTTGTCTCTGGTTGAGGGAAATCCGAGTATTGTTTTGAGAAATCTCATGATTGAGTTTTGTAATCTCCTTAGATAGAGCAATGAATTGACGCTCTCGTTCCTGTTCTATCTTTATGGTCTCTTCCAGGTCATCATAACCCTTCTTGAGTTCCTTTGCTTTATTTTGAGCATCTTCAATTCTATTTAACCGAAACTCTTCTTCTATAGTTTGAGTGCAGGTAGGGCAGACCGTATTTTCAGTAAAGAACTTATGTTCTTTAGTAATTACAGATACTTTTTGAGAGATTTTACCCTTTAGATTGTTAAGCTTTACTAACTTATCATCAGCACCAAAAACTTCTTCCTGATCCTTAGTGTATACAAAAACCTGTTCTTGCGTCTTTGCATTTTCATCCATGTAAACACCAACTTCTGCATCCAACTTGGCAATCTTTTCTTGGTTGGCATTAATATTGGCATTTCCACGATTCTCAAGTTCTTCAATGAAGTTCTGTTGCATCTTCATTTTGTCCTTGATATTCTCTTTACGCAACTCAAGAGACTTAATCTGTTCCTTTTGAGTCCTGATCTTATCCTTGATAAGATTATTCATCGCAGAAAAAATGCGAATATCCAGAAGATCCTCAATCACTTCACGACGATTTGCCGTCGTAAGTTGCATAAACGGCACAAAAGTACTACTACCCAGAATAACAATCTGAGTGAAAGATTTATAATTTACCTTGAGAATATTTTCCTCTAGAATTTTTTGATTCGCACGATCATCTGCTTCCTTGTGCAGAGCATTACCGTTTACCTCAATATCAAATACATTTGGCTTTATACCGCGCCGTACAAGATAATCCCTATTGTTTACAGAAAACTCAATTTCAACTAAACAATCCTTTTCATTGGTTGTATTTGCTAGTTGCGGTTTATTAATTTTACGAAATGGTTTGTTAAACAGAACAAATGTTAGGGCATCAAGAACTGTGGATTTACCTGCACCATTTGTTCCAATGATCAAATTTGTATTATGTCTTTCAAAGTCAATCTCTGTAAACTGATTTCCAGATGACAGAAAGTTTTTGTATCTAATCTTGTGAAATACTAGCATTTTTTGGAGGAATTACGATATCGTCAGGAGTGATCACAGCATACTTGTAATTATACATCTTACAAGTCTTTATGGCAAGGTCATCATCAACTTCAACCACGTCCATTTCTTGGTCTTCTTGATCTTCAAGCATTAAGGCGTATCTTGTTGCATCATCCTCATCCTCAAATAAAAAAAGAACTTTATGCCCATGATGATCTTGGACGGCATATGCTCCATCATCTTTTCGGTCTTTGAGAGTAAGGAGAAACATTTTATTCTACCTCGCAAGCTTGTCTATAAAGATCTTGAAAAATTTCTTTAATAATTGATTTATCAAGAGAAAATTCAGAGTCATCAATATAACGGTTTAGAATAGACATTGTATTTTCTTCCTCATCAACCTCAAAATCTTCATTCTCTTGGATATCATAGTTTTCTACAATTTTGAGATCTTGAATTCCTGCCGTATAAAGTTTGTCAATAAATTTTTCAAAATCTTTTGGTTTAGATTTTTTACGGACAATCACTTTTACAATCTTGTTTTCATACTCCGTAGCATCAAACAATTGATAGGGAGTATCCTCATAGTAAATGTTATAGAATAATTTATAAGGATTATTAATTGGAGTGTGCTCTAATGTTTCCGTATCAAAAATATGAAATCCCCGAGTATCATTTACATCAGTCCAATACATCTCATAAGGATTGCCTAGATAGAAAACTTTTCCATTGTTTGATCGAGTGTGATAGTGTCCCGAGTAGACCCGTTCGAACTTCTCAAATAGTTCGCTGTCCAAACCGTGCTCCATGATGAGTTGTCGATTAACTCTAAATCCTTGGAGTTCAAGGTGCCCCATCGCACATTTGCTAGTCGTCTTTTTAATAAGTTTAAGAGTTTTTGCTTCATTTTCTTGATTAATCCAGGGTAAAAATAAAATCTTCAATCCACCAATATTAACTTCTGTCGGTTCACTATATGTCTTGATATTTGAATAAGTCTGAAGAATAAGTTCGGGCGAATTTACGCTATTGGTATTCTTATAGTAAGTATCGTGATTACCAATGATCATATGAACATCATACTTTTTGAGAGGGTCAAACACAACTCTTTTTGACCACTCAAGACTTTGATAATCAATTGATTTACGACTATCAAAAGCATCACCCATATGGATAACTGCTTCTACCCCATGCTCTTCAAGGGTAGGAAAAAATACGTTTTTGTAAAACAGTTCAAAGTAATCGTGGAGATGCTTAGAACCTTTTTTGGCACCATAGTGGGTATCAGTAATAATGGCGATTTTCATCTGTTGTTACGGTATTGAATAGCATCCTTGATACTATTATAGTCGCTACTACTGCCAGAAAGCAAGCTATCATCAACCATCATAACCTCATCAAATCCAGTTCTTTCAATAATCTTTGTTTTTATTTCTAATTGTTTTTTCTCTTTATTAATTCTTCGCAAAAAAGCATAATGAATAATTTGAGTAAAATAAGCAAATGGATTTTTTGACTTTTCTGGATCAAAGTTATGAATGTACTGAACACAATTTTCTATTCCATCGGAAATCATATCATCCCGAAACATATAATTGACAAAGTTTGGTTTGTAAGATAAATGTGTGGCAATCTTTAAAAAACACTCACCCAAATAATTTGGTATCTGTGGTTTACCTTCCCATTGCTTTGACCTATCTTCTCTAGTTGGTTTTCTATCATTCCTTTTAAGAAATTCTGCTTCAACTTTAGAACGATAAACAATTAAAGCCTCAAGTAATTCCTTATTATTTACATAATGTTCTGATTTCTTCTTAGACATAACATCGGTCTCGGTATTAAATTAAATTATGTTATGTTAATTATAACACATTTTAAGGACTTGACAAAGTTTAAAAATATAGGTAGAATCGCTTTGCTAAGGATGAAGATGGGAATCTAGCTTTCTTTATTATCTTTATAGAGATTCTCAAGTCTATTGCGAGCGTCTTCTACAGTAGATATAAATCCCATTTTATCAGATATCTTTACTTGACCTTCTGAATAAGACATTTCAGTTTCTTTATTATCATTATCCTTTATGTACTTTTCATAGAAGAAAATCATATTTTTATCTTTAATTTCGGTCATAGTGATTACCTTATCCAATTTAATGATAAACATATCATCATCAGGAATTTCCATCCAGGGATTAATCTTCACGAACATTCCCTTATGATTATTAATAATTTTCATAATGATTGGATTCTGTAAAATAATCAAAGGATCTCCATCGTTTTCATCTATAGAAATTAGAGAAAACACTTCTTCACCCGAAACTAGTTTTAGTACGCAATAAAACTCATCTCCCATCATTCTTTAATCGGTATGTTTACAATATCGTAATTAAAATTTTCTTCATTATAGATTTTGATTCTTTCAATAAGGTGATTTAAAGTATAATTTTTTCTTGACTTATAACTGATATCATCGGCAATATCATATAAAGTAGCCTTTGTTTTTTGATCTCCTTTTCTCAAGACTCTACCGATTGATTGAAGATTGCGAATTCTAGACTTCGAAGGTGAAGCAAAAATAACATTATGTAAATTCTTAATGTTAATTCCCGTACTAAACGTTCCATAGGATGCCACAATAATTGCATTATTTTCCTTTTCAGTAATTTCTCTTACCTTTTCACGATCTTCGGTAGCAACCCCTCCGTGAACAAAGAAAACGTGACGATCATCAATTTTGCTATTATTTATGAGATCGTACAGAGGTTGTCCGTGACCCTCAACTCTGGAAAAAAGAATGAGTGTATTACCCTTCAGATCTAATGCAAGGTTCTTAATAAACTTATTTCTTTTCTCGTGATTGATAATGTACTGAACCTCATCTTCAAACTTCTCAAACCTCTGAGGGGGATGTTTCAGTAACAGAATATTAATATCTAATGTTGCGACGTGACCCTTCTTCATCAGTTCATCGGTTCGGATAATCTTATAAGAAGCGCCGAATAACCCCTCCAGAACCCATTTATGAGTTTGAGATCCATCTAGTGTTCCAGTAAATCCGAAGCGATATTTTGCATCACAAAGTTTTGTCATTATAGATACTAATGACTTAGATTTGAACTGGTGTGCTTCATCTCCAACGACCACATTAAATCTTGAAAAGTATTGTTTGGGAAGTTTGTAGATGGACTGCCAGGTTGTGATAATCACCTGAGATTCTGTTTCTCGTTCTTTTCCGGCATAGATCTTGTGGCAAAATGAACCCACATCCCACCCATAATCTGCAAAATCTTTATACATCTGTTCTACAAGGGATGTCGTCGGCACGACTATCAGAGTATTTTGCCCTTTCTCAACGTAGTATCGGACAATCGCATATATCATCAACGACTTTCCAGAAGCAGTTGGAGATATCAGTAACTTGCGATTATGTCTTAAAGCGTCGTATACTCCCTCAATTTGGTACTCGCGGGGAGAATATTTTGAAATAGAATTAATATAATCTTTTACACCTTCCTTTGAAATGTTCTTATTTACTTCAAAGGGTAATCCATAGAATTTGTTATTCACAAACTCATAAGTATAATTATGATTCTCACAGAATCTTACAAGTTTATCCAATAACCCAACGTATATCTCTCCGTTCTGGGTATTGAATAAGCGAATTTTTCCGTCCCAGTATTTGTTGCGAAACTGGGGCATAAACTTTGCGCCTGGCACATCAAAAGTAAATTGATCTGCCAGTTCATAATAAATGTGAGGTTCTGCCTTTACCTGTAGATAAACCTCATTCTTTTTAGAAATTATCAAATGAGACATATACTCATAATATTACATATGAGTATTTATTGTCTCAATTAAAACCCGATTGGAAACGATGCCATTCAATCGCGTTCTTGATTTGGAAAGTTCTATTTGAAATCGTTTTAATGACCTCTTCAAGAAACTTCAGCATAATATCATAGTATCTGATTTTCATATCTATTTTTGAGAGTTTCTCATCGGCATCCATATGCCTCTGTAGCGCCTCTTTATCTCTGACTTTATATGGAAATGGATCTTCAACATAAACCTCTGCTGGAGCCTTTCCGGTGTAGTAGTTATAGCGATCTAGTTTGACCTTGCTGTAAGTTTCTCTTGCCCTTTCACGTAGAAGGGTAATTGTATTGTATATTGTATAATATTTTGCGTGTAACTGTGGAATTTTTAAAGATTCATCGTGTAAATTATCAGGATCTATTACAGAATCTCTCTGCCACATTTCCTGAATCTCATCAAGATTCATAGGAGTTTATTGTTTTTGTCTAGAATATTATATACAGTATACTTGAAGGTAGCCTCTGCTGTAAAGTACTGAATATCATTCATTGTCGAATCAAATTCTAATGAGGTCAATGAAATCGGAAACAGGTCTTTAAATCTAACCTTCGCTACTTCCTGATAGTTGCTATTAAGAATAGAAAGAGTTCCATCACTAAAGGCCTCCTTTGGGTCTAACATCCCCTTGTCATCTGTAATTAATTCTTTATATTGTGCCGTTGTTTCTGGATATCCAAGACCTGTCAACCAGTTATGAATTGACATATAATTTTCCATATTTTCATCAACTAAAAACCTTAAATTCAAATCTCCATACGCTAATTTTTCTCCGGGAATATCAAGATTTTTCAAGTATGTTGGTTGAATTGTAGTTTCTAATGTAATTTCTGGTATTCTTGCACTATTGCAGAAAAAAACTGCTTTTGGGGCTTTGGTTAATATAAATTTAAATCCGATTGGGGATAAAAAATTTCTATTACTAATCTGATTGGATGTATAACTTGCCATAATAAATTATTTCTTGGGATTAGATTTTGCTGTTGGTGGTGGGGAAGAAACTCTGGCATATACCATTCTTTTACCCCACTTTTCTGGAGTTGTACCTGGACCTGCAATATCTTTAGTAATCTGTGGAGACACATCAAAGGAAACGTCCCTATTAACATTTCCTGTTTTGCCAAAATCTCCAACATCATTAATTTTTGCTGTTGTTGATTTTGTCTTAGTTCCTTCTGGTTTTGCGGTTAAATGTAACCTAGATCCATATGGAATTGATGGCGCCCCACTTTGTCCTTTTGGTGCTTGCCCTTCCTTGTGTTTAAATGGAACAGCAGCATTTCTTGTAGTCCAATTATGTGGATCTCCTGTTGCTGTTACTTTATTTGGCGTAAAAGCATCTCCTGGTGCATATACGCTCGCTTTTACAGGTTTCCACCCATATCTCTGCTGCTCCACTCCAGTATGAGATCTTTGAGTAAATTTACCTGTTTTTTTATCTAATACTCCAGGTTTATAATTTTTATATGCCAAAACCTTTTGCGGTTTTGCTGTGGTCTTTACTATTGGTTTTGCTTTAGATGCAAATGGATTCCAAAATTCTTGAATATTTGCGTCTTCACAAAACTCTCTAAATGACTTCATTAGTCTTTTATTTTTATTTAGACAAAAAAAGAGGGTCCGAAGACCCTCCCGAATGAGTTGTGAATGAATCACATAAGATTGAGGACCTGTACTCTTCTGTAGTAACGGTTGCTGTTGACCTTGAGGCGACCAGCACCAACAGTTGTTCCTTCTGCGAATGGGTTGGCAACAAGACCATAACGAGTCTTGAATCCAATACGTGGTTGGAAGGAATCTTGTCCAACTGCACGTACCATCTGGAGAGGTACATATGGGCAGTAGAAAAGACCTGCGTCATAAGGAGAAGAACCCTTATAACCAACAACGTAATACTGGCCACCACCTGCATTAGGGTTAGAACCGCCCGAATATGGGTCAATGTATACGCGATACTTGCCTTGAAGAACACCTGCAAAAGTATTGCCGGTATCATCAACTTGGAGGTTAGCGTTGAGTGCTGGGGTGTAATCAAGAACACCTGCCATAGTGAGTGCCGAAGCAACATCAGCGGAGCAGAGGATCATGTTACCCTTTCCTCTACGAGTTCTGGTTGCGATTGCATTAGCATCGCGCTCGATTTGGAAAATAAGACCCTTGAACTTCTCAACTGACCAACGACCGTTTGAGTCAACGTCAAGGTCAAACTTACCTGCGGTAGCAACGTTATGTTGAGCACCCGATTCTGCAACCTTGTAGATAGTTCTGATAACTTCGCGGTTGATTTCTGCGAGGATCTCAGTGCTGAGAATGTTTGCAAGCTCAGCTTCTGCATTCAGACCGTGAATTGCCTTCAGGTCTTGTGCAAGTTCAAGACTGTATTCTGCCTTCAGAGCACGGCTCTTAGCAGTAACAGTGACTTTCTCAATCGAGAATGCCATCTGATTGAACTCATCGCCACTGTATCCGAGTCCTTCAGCATTCTCGGTATCCATACCCTGACCAGTGCTATAAGCAGCTTGGTTAGCGTTTGAATCTGGGCTGAGAAGACCTGGATTTGAACCACCCTGTGCAGTAGTACCAAAACCTACGTTAGCACCATCAGAACCAGCAACATATCCGCTTCCGAGAACTGCGTTCAGATCGTCATCTTGTGCCGACCATGCAGTATTTACTTCGTCGAAGAATGCTTCGGTTCCGTTTTGTGTTCCATACTTAGAACGCATCGCGAAGATGAGTCCGGTAGGACCGTTCATTGGTTGAACGCCAGCGAGGTCATAAGCGACCAGGTTGGGCATTGAACGACGAATAAGTGAAATGAGAACAGGGTCGAAACCTGCAACTGGTGCTCCAGCATTTGCGCTAAAACCAGCAGTTGCGCCTGATGAACCTGTATTAATGTTTGGACCTTCGTAGAGGAATTGGCGCTCTTCGCGTAATTCTCTCTCTTGGTTTTCGAGCAGGATAGCAGTTACCGATCTACGATGTGAATCTTTGATAGGATCCATTCCTTCGTAATCAAGGATCGGTGCCCACTTCTCCTGCAGATGTTCTGCATTGAACATTTGCATTTTTTTTACCTCTTTTTAAAAATTTTAGTTTGATTTTTATAATTTATAAATCACTTTTTAGAAACTCTACTCAGAGTTTGAAGATATGCTTCCATTACACCACTAACTGGTTGTTGCAAAGCAGACTCTTCGGTCAGGGTCTCAGATAAAGTCTCTGAGTTATCTCTTTGAGTGCTAGAAGATCTAGATGGGAAATATGATTCCCTCAGAGTTGCCAGCTTCTCACGATAGTTTTCTTCACCATCAAACTCAACATTTTCTGCAAGAGAAGCGAGTTTGTCTTTCTGAGAAAGTGCAAGACCCTCAGCGACATCCGCAAAGATTACATCAGCAACTGACTCTGCTAATCTTCTATTAAGAGCAACGTTTCTTTCGATTTGCTCGTTGAGTTTTTCTTCCATTTCATCAAGTTTATCTACCATGCTCTCGATTACATCATATCTATCTTCAGGGATTGTTACATAATGATCTTCAAAAAGTTGTTTCATTCCAGAAAGGAATGATTCAGTCATTTCAGTCTTAAGACCGTGCTCAACTGCAAGTGCATTCTCTTGAATCCACTCATCAGCAACATACTCTAGGTATGCATCTACACGCTCTACAAGACTTTCTTTAATTTGCTCGATTTCTTCTACTAGAGCAACTGCATAAGCTTCCTCAAGGGACTCTTTGATTTCGCCAACTCTAGTTCTAATCGCAGCTTCGAAGATGGTGCGTGCTTTCTCTTGGAATTCCTCAGAAAGATCTTCACCTTCTAGGAGAGCATTAACATCTTCTTCGATGCTAAACTCTTCTTCCATTTCTTCCTCATCTTCATCCGCTTTATCTTCTTTTCCACCTTTGCCTTCACCAGACTCTTCCTTACCTTTTTTATGCTTGCCTTCTTTATGCTTACCGCCTTCGTCTTTTCCACCTTCTTCCTTTTCCTCGGCAGCTTCAGCAACTACTTCATCCTCATCGACTTCTTCTTCATCGACTAGATCCTCTTCATCTTCAACTTCTTCTGCAGCCATAGTTTTCATAGGATCTGCAGCTCTTGCCTTAGCATTAACCACATCTCTCACTTGAGCGAGAATCGCTGCAGGATCTTTGAGTTGTGCTGAATCGTCGTCTGGACGATAGTTATCGACGGTAGGACCACCTAGATCTTCCCAACCAGCATTTTGACCATCAGGAATACCTGTGGTTAGAGTGTGCATTGGTTCAGCAGGTGCAGCTCCTTTGGTTACTACGTTTTCCATTTCTTGTAAATTTCTACCAACGGACATTTGTTTTTTTAGATTCTTGTATATAATCTATATTTATTTATAATTTAAAGATTTGAAAGAAACTCATTAAAGAGATTTAACTTATGTTCTTCAAGTCTTTTTTGATCAACTAGGGTATTAATTCTACGCTTTGTTGATTCTGCGAGTCTTTCACGAAGAATTCCACCTTCCCAAACCCACTCTTTTCCTTCCATAATTCCCTGAACAAAAGCATCAGGAGCAGAAGGATCTGCCACAATATCTGCAGCAGTTGCTAGCATAAAATCTTCACCAACAATTTTATGACCTTCATTGGTCATCTTGAGTGAACCAACACCACGAGAAGAAACACCAAGACAAACTCCTTCATCAATAAGAGATTTTGCAATCTTGCCCATTGGAGTCTCAAGAAGTTGTGCTTTACCTCTAAAGTTTGTTCCTTCGGCGGTTAAAGAAACAATCTTATGGGAAACACGATCAAGATTTACCGTTGGACCATCAGGATGTCCAAGCTCCCCAAGAGCACGACCTTTATCGATAAAAGATTCGCTATATCTTTTTACCTCGCGAGAAAGTGTTTCCATTGGATACATTCTTCCATTGCGATTGCAAATATCACCCTGAAGGAATACTCCCTCAATATACATTTTCTTTTGTGGACCTTTTCCTTCAGTGATGAATTCTACCTTTTGAATTTCTTCTGTGATGAGTTTCATTTTAGTTAGTGAACGCTACTTTATTTGCTTTAATTGCAGCAGAAGTCCAAATAACATCTGAACCTGCCTTCTGTAAAAATTCTACAGTACTACCTGGCATAGCAAAGTAAGCAGTTGTTGCTGCCCCAACAATTGTGCTTACTCCAACAGTAACGATGCCAGATTGATTATTATATAAACGAACACAAGTAGCAGAACCAATACTAGTTGCCGCACCTGCCGAAGTCCCTGTTGTTTCTTCAGTATTAATAATCTTTGTGATTGTCATTCTTCCTGATCCTCAGTATAGTTTTGATCTTCCATATCAAAAACTGATGCTGCCGCCATAGGTTTCATAGCTTCAATTCGTTCAGATGCTTTAGTATATAAAAGCTCTTTAACTTTATCGCTAATATCCGATGGTGCCGAATCTGTGGCAATCAAATCGATAAGATCTTCCATAAAAATTAATGTGTTAATATACTTTATTTATATTTCAGCCTTTTTGCTTTCCTTAGAACTAGGTAATTCTGCTGCAGTATTCAATGACTGATCCGTCATACCTTGCCCTAAACTCATTTGATCTTGTGGTTGTTCTGCCCCAGCACCAAGTCCCATATCCCCAGCATCAGTTGGTGGTAATGGTTGTCCTGTTACTGGATCAATAGTAGAAGGATCTGGGATTGTTCCATCCTTGATTTCTTTTTCAATCTGCTCATTCAATTCTATGATTTCAGAATCAGTCTGACGGAGAACCTTCTTTCTAACGTATTCATTAGAAAAATATTTTCCAATATAAGGTTCAATAGTTGCCAAAGTGGCAAGTCTATTGTTCATTAATTCAGATTCTTTCAGTTCTGCAAACTGATTATCATATAAGAAATCATATTGAATATGATCATTTAATTCTTCCCAGTCTTCAGGAGTTACAATATTTTTTAAGATAAGTTGTGTCTTTAACATATCATTAAAAAGATTTGCAAATCTCTTTCTAAGACGTCCCACAAACTTGGAGAACTTGAGTTCATCTCTGAGAATTTCAGAAGACCTTCCGAGATTAAATCCACCATCATTTGCAATTCTAGATTCTGGAACTCCAAGTGCTCTGTAAAGTTTTTTCTGGAAATACTCAATATCAGATAACTCACCAAGATTTTGTCCTCCTGGTAGGGTCGTTATTTCTGTTCCCCTTCCACCTTCACGGCGAGGAAGCCAGAAATCTTCAAGCATACTCATATATTTGCGATCATCGCGGACTTCTCCGCTCTGAGCATCATAAACTAATTTATTACGATAACGGCTCATCACTTCTTTAAGGTACTGCTCTGCTTTTACCTTAGGTAGATTGCCAACATCAATATAAAAAATTCTTCTTTCTGGGGCGCGAGATAATCTGTAAATAACCAGAGAATCCTCAATCATGCGGAGTTGATTGAGTGCCTTAATTGCCTTATGAAGGTATGATAAAACAGATCCTTTGTTTCTATCAACTAGACCTGAAGTGACATAGGTAATAGAATCCTTTGCAATTTTAACTGACTTCTGTCCACCAGCACCAGAAATCATTCCCGTTGGATAATTTGGCGTTGGTGTATATAAAAAATATTCTTCAATTTCTGGAGAAAACACTTTACCATTATCATCAGGTTTTGATGCATAATTCATAAAGTTTTTTCTGTCAGTTTTTTTCTCCTGGCGAATAAATCTCATTTTCATGGGATCAATGAATCTTAATTCTTGAATCCCGGCCATAGGATTTTTTATGTCAATTACTTTTAAATAATAAAGTCTTCCATCAACGTACCAATTTCTGAATATCTCATGACACTTTTTGTCGAAATCTAAAATTTCTTTAATATATTTAAATTCTTGTCTTATAATTTTTTTTAAATTATCACTAGCATTTACATTAGATAATTCAATTTCTACTGGCGAATCATATAAATCACTTACAAGTGCTTCATTTACAACATCTTCAATAGCATTATCACATTCTGGATGTAAAGACATTTCACGATATCTTTTGATTAAATCGTGTTCAGATCTGTAAACACCTTCAATGTCAATATATTGCCCATAAAATCCACTAGCAATATAATTATCAACCCCGTCCTCATTAGTTTGAGGGACGGGGGATACTACTGTCGGTGATTTATTAGCATTATCTTCAATTGAAAAACCAAAAAGTTTTGCCATCGTATAACTGTTTATTCTTAATTTATATCAACTATTTAGTTGATATTTTCACCACCAGCTACATCTGCATTGCCTTTGATAGCTTCCCACCAGAGAACTTGAAGCTCAACAGTAAACTCTTGAATTCCTTGAGCATCATATGATAATTCAATTGGGGAAACTTGAGTTGGGAAAAGATCATAAAAATGATAAGCTCTTAAAGTGCCACCATTACGATCTAACTGATAAACAAATGCATCCGATTGATAGTCTGCTGGGTTTGTTCTACCAGTATTATCGGAAAGTCTATTAATTTTATTCATCCACTTCTCGAAAGCAGAACGAATTGAGAAATCAGTATCGTTGATTACCGTGATAGACCAAGTATCAAATGTTCTGTCACCCGCAACTTTTAAAATTCTTCCTCTAAATGGAACATCAATAGGTGCAATATTTGATGCGGGTAAATTTGCAGCTTTAACTAAAAATCTAGATTTTTCTAGAACTGTAGAGCTTGGTTTTGCAATATCTGGAAAAGAAAGGACCACTTCAAAAAGATTTGAACGAGCACCACCACCTGTAAGCTTGCTCTTGAAGTCTGTAATTTTCCTTAAAGGGGGTGGATTTAATTGATCTCTGGTTGCCATTGTTTTAAAACCTCTAAGTTAATTAAACTGAACCGATTACTTCTTCAAAAGCAACACCAGTTCTGGTTGCTACGAAGGTAAGACCAATAAAGTTGATTGATCTTGCTGGTTTGATATAGATATCAGCAACAAACTCATTATTATCAATTACCGCAGCGGTGTTATTTGTTTCATCACAAATAACTACATAATCAAAGATTCCTCTCTTAGATTGTACATCGCGGAGGAAAGGTTCAATAATATTGACGAAGTTTGTTCTGGTAACTTCATCATTGAACTCAAATAATTGATCTTTTGCTGCAGCAGAAATTGCATTTTCAAGGTAGATGAATAATCTACGAACATTAATTCTATCGAATGCTGATGCTCTACCATAACCAGTCTTATCCCCAAATAGAATAATACCAGAACCTGGTGAGAAAATGACTGGATTAATTCTATTTGAATAAAGTTTATCTCTTTGTACTTTTCCTGGATTATATGCAAGTTTTACTGCATTTAAAATTCCACCTCTTGCAGTTCCAGCTGGTGAAAACCATGGAAATTGATTAATATCATTTCTTGCACAAAGACCTGCCATATCACCATTCAATGGTACATATCTAAATGTATCATTGAATCTATCATACATGTACTTATAACCACTATCAAATATTGAATATGAAGATGAAGTAATTGGTGAATAGAAAGAAATTATATTCTGAGTAATGGTATCTGCATCAAATACAGTCACTGATCCAACAGCAGTATCATTTAAAAATGCTCTCCTATATGGCGAAATAAAAGCTATAGCATCTTTTCTTAATTCTGCGATAGAAATTAATTTATTTGCAAGAGCTTGAGAATCTTCTTTCGTGTAAAATGCTGATCCCATTAATAGGAAATCAACTCTATAGTCCTCAGTATTTTCAAATAAAGAATATGCACTTAGTAAATCTGATAAATCTGAATTTAAAGCACCTGCCTGGTTAATATTGGATCCACCATCATAATTTCTACCTCCACTTAGAGTTAAAGTTCTATTTCCTATCGAAGCAAAGAGTATATTATCAACATCTTGATCCCAAGAATCATCTGTTGTTGGAACAAAGTTAACAGTATTACTGTAACCTGTAGATACTGTTCCAGTAGGTTCTGAACCACCAAAAACATATCTTGAATTTTCTGCGAGAAACTTTCTCCAGTAAGATGGACTTCCAACCGAATACTCTGAGTTTTTACCCTTAGATAGTGATAAGTGCTTCTCCAGGATTGTGCCAGCATTTCCAGTAATAGATCCAAGATCATCAACTACTACAACATGAATTTCGTCAAATCTAGAACTACGGGCAGAAGCGTATGCTGAAGTTCCTGGTTTATTTGCTATTTGATTCCAACTAATTGTTGTTTTATTCGAAAGTGGTATAGTTTGTTGATCAAACCAATCACTTTCTGATGTATAAGCTAGACTATCATAGGATACAGAATTTCCATTTTGGTGAATATTTAAACTTCCAAAAGATGAAAATTTATATGAACCATATTGTTGATAATCTACTTGGGTTTCACTGATACCATCGGCATCAACATAAGAAAGAATCTTGACTGAAATTTGATTTCGACCAACTTGTGTAACGATTCCTTTTAAGAATCCATCCAGAACCTTAGTGTTTCCTACTTCTGCTACAGAAGTATTCATCGCCTGAGTTATTCCATAACCAACCGCAATAGGTCCTTCATTAGATTCTGTATTAATTCCAGTAATAATTTGATCTGCTAATCCATCAATGACTGCAACCTTTATGCCATTTGACCATGATCCTGGATTTTTTGCTGCAAAAGTTACGCCAGGAATTACATTTTCATCATATGCCAATTGTATGTAATGCTCATCACTTTTAATTTTAATACTAGATGCTGTTCCAACAAAACCATTTCTAAGAGATGTATCATCAGTTCTTATGACTCTAAGAACTCCACCATATGCTAAAAATGACGATGCAGTTAACCAATACTCATAATTTTTATCAGTCGAATATGGTTGCCCATACGTAGTTAATAAATCATTCTCATTTTCAATCAGAGCTGCTGTTCCTACTGGTCCTCTTGCAAAAGGTGCTGCAATTGCTCCGGTTGAAGAAGAAACGGGATCGATCCTCCCCGAAGTTAAATCAACTTCCCTTACTACAATTCCAGGAGATGCTAAATTTAGCGGCATCTTTATTCTCCGTACTATCCAGAATTATCTAAAAGTATTTATAATTTCATCTATTTTTAATCACCTGTAGTCCCACATATACGACCTATCACCATATTCATCAACATTCCAAACTTCTAAAGGATTATTTTCATTTCTATCTGATGCAATTAACCAACGATCTCCTGTTGATTTTTCAACAAACATTTCATCATCATCTATTCCATCTAAAATGAATCCAAAAGGAGACATATCTTGTTCTATTTGATTTTTTTGTTCCTCATATATTCTTTTACGGACATCGTTATCCGTCATTTCTTTAAAATAAGGTTGCGCAACAAGCCAAGAAAAAATAACCAAGCACATCGCTAAGTCATCATTACATCCTTCTTCTGCTTCAAAGGAATTGTGTTTTTGTGCAAATGTTGTTAATTCGCTGATAACATCATAATCATTTACTAATAATTTATTATCTTCAATTAATGTTTTTAAATTTGAACATCCCAACTTTTTAACTGCAGCAGTCATTCTGACTCCTAGTTGAGATTTTTTTCCACTAAATCCTGATCCAACTATTTGCCCAGCACGCCCTTTCATGGCACACATCAGAATATTATCATATTCGAGATCAAAATGAAGAATATTTGCTACTTGATCTCCAATATCATTTACTTCGATCAGTAGCCAAGAATCATTATAGGCCTTTGCTACTTCATATATGATACTTGGAAATAGCATTGGTTTTATTTCATTGTTTTTATATTTTGCCACTGTTTTATAAGGAAACTCTGTGGTGTCGAATACTACAAATGCAGAATAATCATTTCCAAGTCCTCTTGCAACATCAACCGTCATTAAATAATTGTGATCTTTAATCGGATTTTCATAAACATCTAATCCGGCATTTCTTCTAAGAGGATCTTCATAAACAAGATTCCTAAGTTTTGATGGATTGATAAGAGTGTTAATTGATCCTAGAAATTCACACTCAAACTCAACTTTGAACTGTTGTTCAGAAGTATTGGCAATAGTCTGTTCTTTCCATGCAGAGTCTCTACCAGGCACTTCAGACCAATGAACATCTGTAGGTACATATTCATTCTTACCTCTCTCCGCATCATGCCACATGCGGTAGAAATGATTCATACCACGAGGAGTAGAAACTATGATGACTTTTGTGCTCTGTCCAGAAGAAATAGTAGGATAAACAGAGGCAAAGAAGTCATCAGCAATGTGATTCGGGATGAAAGCGAACTCGTCAAGAAAGATGACATTATAGGATCCGCCTCGGACAGCAGATGACGAAGTAGAGTTAGATGAAATTTTGGAGCCATTTTCTAATTCTAGCGATCCTTTGTTCCATGATATAATACCCTGCTGCATCCACTTCGGCAAGTTTTCATAAGCAAGTTGTAATCTTCCCAGAAGATCTCTAGCAGTAGATGCTTTGTTGGCTAGAATAGCTATATTAACATTGTCATTGAAAACAGCATAATGTAACAAATATGAAACACAAGTTGTTGATTTACCCGTCTGACGGGGCATCTTACAAATATTAAATCTGTTCTTATGGAAATTTTCAATCAGTTTCTCTTGAAATGGATACATCTCAAAAGGAACTAGACCGTGATCAAGAGATACAATCTTGACATAATTTCTAGCAAAATATACGGGATCTTCCTTACACTTTAAGAACTCAATAATTTGTTCTTCTGTAAATTCAATCTGTGTATTTGCTTTTTTTAGATTAGGATTACCTAAGTAAATGTTGTCAGACATAATAAAACTCCTTAATCTTCTATAAATGTAATTCCAGAATCAACTCTTGATAAATTGTTTGAGGAAGAAATTGCCATTGTTAATATAGTCTTTGGTGGAATTACAATTCTTAAATCAGTTACATCTATAGTTTGTGGAGAACCTGTTGCAACTGAAAAAACTGCAATCGGTGTTCCAGAAACCACTGCATCAGTTGTTGAATATGATGATGCATCTGATAAAGGAGTGAAATTCAACTTGGATGTTGTTGTTGGATTTAAGTAAAGATAAACCAAACAAGGAGCAGATGCAGCGGCGACTGCACCTATTGCAATCTTATTGATAATAAGTTCTCTTGTATTAATTTTATTATTGGATATTAAATTTGCTTTGACTGACAATACATGTGTTATTGTGTTTGCAGTTATATTATCAGTTCTAGAACTATATGCTGCGATTGGATAATTTGTTGGATTAATTAGTCCTTCAATGGCACCTAACATTGATGCACCAGAAACCGTCACACCAGTTCCAGTATTTCCACTTAACTCTGCAGCAACATATCCAATCTTCAGTGATGGGTTATCCAAGTGAACATCAGTGTTTCTATTACTATAATGTTCGTGATGGAAGAAAATCATATCTCCATTCAGAGGATTTTCTATCGCATAACGCATTTCACCTGCACCCAACCATCTATAATTAATCTGATATACATTTAATTTTTGTGGATTGAGTGTAACGCCAGATGGGTTCGTAGTTCCACCCACACCAGTTAAGTTATCAATATTCCAATCATTTTGATAAGTCCAATGTTCTGTTTGAGTAACACCAGATTGTGCGGTTGCTGCTGTTGCTACAAGAGTTCCAGAACTTGTAATTGAAAATGTTCCTGTCTTTGGTCCTAAACTATTAGATAAAAATAGAATTTTACTATCCTCATAATCAACATTCCAACCACTAAAAGAACTTGTTCCTATTGAAGTTGCATTTTGTGTGGTTGTACCTGATGGAATTGTAATTGTTGTAGCAGTTCCAGCAAGTCTTACTGTAATTGTTTCATTTCCAGTTGCAGCATTTGTAATAGTAAATCTATGAATATGTGCTTTTCCACCATTCTCACGAAGAACTCCAAATTGACCATTAGTATTAAACCCAACTGTTAGAGATTGTTCTTGAGTGAAGAATCCTGCTCTTTGAGTATAACCAGTTCTACCTTCATCAAACTGTGCAGTAAATCTTGCAAGAGCACCTTGACCTGGACGATACCTTACAACTCTCTTAGAACGAATGACTCCATATCCATAAGCACCAGTTCCTGATTTTACAGTCATCAAAGTGTTTGATGTTGTAATACCTGTTCCAAAAGTATAGGTCTCAAACTTGTTTGAGTTTAATCCATATAATCCATCTAATTGGAGAACAGGAGTTACTGGAATACTAATTTGTTCACCAAAAGCACTTCTAAAAGTTGCACCTTCATTTAATATTGTTCCGTACTGATCAGCACGAGCATAAACCTCAAAAAGTGTCCTTTCCTGGTTTAGATAATCCTGTGTATTTCTATTCCATTGTGCCATAATTAATCAGTCCAAGTTAATCTTTCTGGTTGATATCTCTGCGAACTCTTAATTTTTAAAGAACTTGTTGTTTGTGGATAAATGTTATGAACAATCGCTCCTGGATATTCATCTTGGAGTTGCTCAGCAAGCTCATTTTTATTCATCATTTTGCCTTCAACTTCCATACGATATAATTTTCCTTGCCAAACTACATCAGCTAAAAAAGATTCTCCAACTGGTTCTGATTGTGATTCAGAACTATTGATATAGAGATTTCCATTGAAATCTCCTGCAATATTGATGCTTTCTGTTAAAAAGTCTTTGAATGATTTCATTACTTATCTCTTTCTCTTAAATACTCTATTGCTGCCTGTAAAGTATTTATATTATCCTTAAAATTTCCTAATCCTCTATTACAATGATTACATAACATACCTCTAAATTTTCCACTTTCGTGATTGTGGTCCATAACTAGTGCATAAATTTTTCCTAAATGTTTATTATTCCTAGACCCTGCAAATTCATTACCACCACAAATATCACATTTTTCTTGTTTTTTTAATTCTTTAACTTCATTATCAGAAAGTTGTCCTCTAAATTTTCCTCTGCATATTTCTGCCCTATAAGTTGCCCTACATTTTCTACACCAACTATCCAAACCATCTTTACATTTATTATGTGGGGGAAAATTTACAGTATCTCTAGACTTTTCTTCTTTACATCTAGTGCAAATTTTAGTATTCATACCTTTTTCATTACTCTATAATTATTTATGTAATGAAAAAGGTATGAATTAACACTTCCATCTTCTTCTTGCTTTACAAATAGGTTTATCTGGTGTTTTTGAGCAGTCTATATTGTGCATATCTTGCTGTCCTTTAGAACGTCTGCAATAATTAGCACGACGCTTTGCTCTTTTACCACTTGGATTCTTTTCAGTTACTGCAGTTTGAAGTTTTGAATCTGGATTTTCGCGACGATAAGCATCAACTGCTGCTTGACTCAAACCATCAGTTTTATCTTGACGATTGACTTTTTGCCAATCTTCTGTAAGTTCTTCTCTCCAGTTAGAATATTGTTCTTTTTGTTGCTTCTTAGGACCAGTCAATAAACCATAAATACCACCCGCAATTGCTAGTGGAACTGCAACTTTAGGGTTCTTTACTTTTGATAATGTTTTTAAAAATGATGGTTTTGTTGCAATTTTTGCTGCTCTTTTTGCTTGTGCTGCTGCTACATTTTGCGATCCTTGTCTACGAGCTGCAGACATGCGATCATAAACTGCTTGTGCTCTAGGATCTCTAAGATTTTGTCCTTTGTTCCATGTTGCTGGTGATTTAGGTACATTAGGCAATTGAGATCCAGAACCTACTGGTTTTGGTGTTGCTGATGTTGCTTTTTTTCTCATTGCATCAATTTTTTCTGCAGCGCCAGGATTTGATTTTTTAAGATTTTCAATTTGATCTGGAGTCATATTTTTTAATTTATCTTCCCACTTTTCCGAGATAATTAATTCATCTCTCCAGTTAGAATATTCTTCATTTTTAACGCAATTTGGAACTAACTTTTTACCTTTCTTTTTCATTCCTTGTTGCTCATATCCATCCCAACACTTTTCGCCAATAAGTGTACTGCCAATTCCTTTGCTTGGTTTTAATGGTTCTGGTTTGATAATATCAATAAAATCTACATAATTATTTCCATCAACATCTTCAATAGATACATTTTCAGTCTTCATTTCACCACTATCTACATAGTCTGCTGCACTGTCTAGATAATCTGCTGCCTTTGTAATTTTTGATTGAACCCAAGCTTCAATATTTCCTTCACCCTTCAGTTTTTTCTTTAATCTTTTCGCCGCAGAGATAATTGTGGAAATTTCTGAGCGGGCCATTGAATGCTCGTGATCATAAGACTCTGGAAAATTTCCTGGATGTGGCATTGTTATATTAAAATCTTTTTTAGAACTAATTATCTCTGCCGGTAAAGAAAACATATCCCAGTATCTTTCTCCATATCTACATTCATTTCTTTTTTCAAGTTTATTGCACTTTGGACAAAATCTATCTGCCCTTTCGCGAATTGGAGTATCCCAATCATAATTAAGAGCACTTACACTTTCAGTCTTTGTTCCCCAATTTGCAGCACCTTTTTGGCGACACTTAACTAGTGCTCCAGAAGCGTATGCACTTGGCCAAACATCATACCTAGCCTTTACTTTACGGTAACAAGCATCTTTTTTACCACTACCTTTTCCAGGTCTATCTTTTACCTCTTGCAAATCTAATTCTTCTTTCATGTTTTTCTTTGGTTTATCGGTAGGCACGTATGTTGGTTTTGTGGCACCAGTTTTTTGCTGCTGGCCAGGATCTGCTGCTTTCTTCCTTCTCGCCGCAGATAATCTTTCAGTCTTAGTCATACTTGCTCTTTTTTCCGAAGAAACACACTTAGGAACTCCCTCACCAGGTTCATCGCTGGCACATGTTCCACCAGTTACCACATTTACCCAACCAGGTTTTCCATCCTTTGATTTGGATTTACCAAACCAAGCACGAAGACCTTCTTCTTTTATATCCTTAAATTTTTTGTGATGCTTTTTGGCATCCGCTTCCATTTTCTTTAAGCGAGTATAATAATCTGGAATTTCGTCCAAGTGTTGAAGAGCAATGTCAGCGGCAAGATCTTTATCTTTAGTGTGCTCGTGCTCAATAGGAATTCCCATTTCAAGTTGATTTTTTACAAAAGAAACTTCAAGGCGATGTTTCTTTGCAATCTGTTCAACAGTTTTATGGGATTTTATTCTATGCACTTTAACGAAAGTATTATTCCTTATTATTTAGAAAACCTTGTTTGAGAAGTTTTGATAACTCTGAAGTTGATCCAACAAAAACTGCATTATTTGTGACATTATTAGTTGTTTTTGTTGTTTCCTCTTCAACATCTTTTAATTTCTTTTGAAGATCGATTAGTTTATCAGTAACATCTCCCACATTTTTAATCAATTGTCCAGCAACTTCATATGCTCTTGGGCTCCCTCCTTCACCCGCAAGTTCCATAATTCCATTAATTGCTTCTTGTCCTTTTTCAATTAATGAGTATAAGTTTGCTCTTGTATATTCATAGTCTTTTTTAATGTCTCCTTCCGAAACACTCTCAACCTTTATTGGTGAGATAGGAACATCTACTTCAACAATATCAGCATTTTTAACCAATTTAGTATCATTATCTTCAGTCATAATTTATAAAAATTAAATATCTGTTTGTTGAGTTGGACTATATGTTTTGGAGTCATCAAACGAAGTCCACTCCTCATTAAATCCAAAATCATCTCCAGGATTTGCATCAATAGGATCCGGAACAACAGTGTATCTCATTTCACGTTTAGCATTTACTGTATCAGTGTTTGTATAAAGATCAACCTGTACCTTACGAATAAGACCCTCAGTCGTCTCTGCAACGGGACCAAAGAGATATGTTTTTGCGGTAAATTGTAATGTGTAAATTAATGCTCTTCTTGTTGAAAAATCTCCCTCATAATCATCTTGAAATGAGATATTATTTAATGTTATTGGAACATCTCTTTTTTCACCTATGGAGTCCAATAAATCAATGGATAAATTGAAAGATGGTTGGAAGAATGGCAAAATTTGCTCTACTATTTGCAAAGCATCTTCATTTAACTTTGATAGTATATTGAGCTCAAACCCAATATTATATGGAACAGGTAAATAAACCTTTTTCAAGTTTTCTCCATCAGATGCTTTGAATGACTGAGTTATGTTTGCTTTTCTACTCGGATCATATTGAATTGAATTCATTTCAAAAGACATTCTGGGTAAAATAATCTGAATTGGTTTGTTTAGATTTGGTTGTTGTTGAATTCTTGCTAAAAACTTTTGAGTCGGACCATATCCTAAAGGAACTTTAATTTGACTAATGCTGTTATTACTTTCATCTTTATGTGAAATATAAATTTCATTAAACAAAGTGCCAAAAGCAACTATAGTTCTTTTAATAATTTCGTGATAAAAATAAGTTCCTAGCATTAGAATTTACCAAATGGATTTGATTGCGAAAAATCTACAATAAGATCTGCTTCCTGTTCGATCTCATCATTTTGACTATATTTATCATATATATCCATCGAGTTGTAACTTCCAACAGTATAATTACATAATGATTGTAAACCTATTATAGTTTCTCCTGGATAAAATCCTTTCGCAACATCACCACATCCAATAAATGATACTTTTAAGACCTTATTTTTAGAATCCCAAGACTTAACTCTAGCTTCAGTTCTCGATACAGATCCATATACTACCTCATTAAACAAGTAAGTTCCTATACCAGTCATTATTGATGGATTACTTATACTAACGATTGGTATTGAGGTGTATCCTGCACCAGATGATACCAAATTTATAGATGAAACATTTTTATTGTTGCCTAAAGAAGCAATAGCATTTGTTCCAGATCCATTGCCGATTATTGTTATTGTGGGTGAAGTTGTATATCCGGATCCACCATCAGTAACACTTATCCTGATAACACCATTAGAAGAAGTTTCTATGGAGCAAGTTGCGGCAGCTCCAGTTCCTCCACCACCTATTATCCTTATAGTAGGAGTTTCTGTATATCCTGCACCAGCATTAGTTAAAACAATTTTATCGACAGAATATACTCCGCCGACTTTTCTAATTGATGCTATTGCTGAAGCATTAATACCTCCTGGTGGTGCCGGAGTTATTGAAATTGTTGGAATTTTAGTATATCCAGTCCCATCATTATTTAAGTAAATATCTTTAATACATCCACTTTGTATCACCGCTTCGGCAGTTGCAGTTCTTCCGTAACCAATTAAATTTAAAGTTGCAATATATCCTTGATCTTTAACTAAAGTGTCTATTTCGTCAATAGATGTATCAATAACTTCATCTTCATATTCAAATAGTTCGCATTTCAATTCATAAACATAATTTTTTCCAAGTTGATAGAAAGGTTGTTCGTGCTCGACGAATTTAACTTCAAATAAACGTGATCCTAATGGAAAATAAATTAAATCTCCTTCTTTAGGTCTTGTTGCCAACCCAATATCTTCAGCGTTTACTGCTTCAATAAACGGAGATATAAAATCTTCAAATCTTTCTTTTGAAATTATTAAAGTTAGTTCATCTCTTAGACTCATTCCAAATTTCGTTAAAATATCTCCAGATCCACCATATCCTTCATAAGTATTTACATATGCTTCTAATAAGAAATTATCATCAAATCTTGAAGAAGTGACTTCTTTTAAGATTGATTCAGTTCTTACAAATTTTCTAGGTATGTAAGTTACTTCAACACCATATATCTTCAGTTGTTCATTTATCAGATCTTGTACTAATCTTTGTTCTCCGGGAGAACCTTGCAGAAAAAAAGGATTTAATGACATTATCCAATAAAATCGTAAGGTGGAAGTTCATACTCTAGAGACATTACCTCTTTTATTTTATCCAACTCCCTTTCCGCATCTTCGTATATTTCTCTTCCATTTAATTCTATACCACCTGGAAGTTTAACTCCTCTAAATTTAATTAAATTTTGTCCCCACTGCCTTTTAATTAATGCAGTTAAATAGCGTTTTATGAAACTATCATTATAAACTTGAGTAAAATTATTAGGATCTAAAATTCTATAGCAATCAAGAATTAAAAAGTTTCCTGCTTTTTGTGACCCCCAGTCTATATCTAGATATAATCTATCTTGTCTTTTATTAAATCTAACTTGCTTATCTGTTGTTAGTAAAAAGTCAATATCTTCTAAGTAACTTTTTACCATAGCATATTGAAGAAGTTCAACAGAATTGAAATAATAAAGATCATTCAAAAATAGTTGATACTTAATACTAAACATTCCTCCAGATATTGAACTTGTATCAAACTTAAATACTTTTTCAATACCTATAACACTATCCGGAACTTGTATAAAATTAGAACTTTCATACCAGTTAAACGACTTTCCTGATGTGGAAGTTGCCGTTGTAGTTACAATTCCAACTCCATTTGGTGCCTTTGCCCTTCCTCTATCAATGTCATCTTGAGTTATTTGATACTTGAGGTACATCCTTTCTACGCCATCAAAATGGCGCTCCTGGAAGTACTGTAGGGCATCATCAACTAAATCATCTATTTGATCATCATCAACGTTAATCTCTAATACTGGCGCTCCTAGGCGTCTTAAACAATAATCTATAAGTTGTTGTCTTGATGCTGGTTTTGCCATTTTACTAAAATTAAATTTTTAAGAGTGAGTTGCCCCTTCCTTCACCAAAACCATCCCTTCAAGAACTCTTTCAGTTTTTCCTGAGGTATTGATAACTAATACATCATAAACATATCTTCCTGGTTTTAGAGCTCCCGTTTCTGTCTTTGATAATCCAACTCTAACTTGTCCATTAGATGCATTATGAATTGTTGCCCCCAATGAAACTACTGAAGAACTTCCTGCATGTTTTCTCATTTGAGAAAAAACCTGATATCCAGTTATGTTTAGTGGACATCCGGAATCATTATCTTCAAGATTAAATACTGCAGAAAAGTCAGCGTATGCATTAATTACTAAGTTAGTTATGAATGCTGCCGCCATGTACTTTTCTATAAAATCTCTAAAGATTATTTATATCGAAATTTGAAATAACTTCTTGCTGTTTAAGATATAATTTGCAATATAATTTTGAAAATGTTTTTAAATTCTCAATATCTAGAGAATCTATCACCCTACATTGCTTTTCATATTCGAATAATTTATTAATGTCATTCAGATTTATTTCAATTGGATCCATTTAGTAATTGCCTCAGTAAAGATTTAATTTCAGTAATATCATTTTTTATCTGATCTATCTCTTCCTTTTGTTTTCTTTTTTCTTCTTTCATTCGGATATATTGAGTATATCCGAATGAATCGCAATTAATTATAGCACCAGAATTTTCATCGCGATATAAGTTTTTATGCCCTTCTACTGGTATCATATTTTTATGCCAATGCAATTACTCTTAAATCTTTGAACTTAACTTCGGATGATTCATTTGATGATGTCATTACTAGTTTAATTTCAAAAGCATTAAATTGTCCAAGATTGTCTGCAGTGAATTGATATTCCAAGAATTCATTTTCACCGCTTTCTCTAACATACACATCTGGAAGACCATTATTTCTAGATGGATCTATTACAAAATCTCCAACACCATCTCCGTTTGTATCTCTTAAATTTTCATAACCTGGGAACAATACGAATGATTGATCAACTTCACTAGATTCAGTTTTATATAATTTATATAGTGCTCTAAAATCAGATCCAGATGGACGGCAAGATGAAACTATTAATTTTAGAGATGATGCTGGCTGCTTTAGTGAAATTTTATTGGATATGTAAACAGAACTATGTGGATCTCCAACGGATAAATTAGATCTATTATCAAGAGCATAATCTAATATGGGTTTATTAAGACGATTTCTACCTAGAACCATAGTTACGTTTTGGAAATCAACAACTGGAGAAAGGTCTGGGTTGCTAGAAGATCTATTTAATCTTAAGCGTAATGAAACTGATTTATTTTGGGGTAAAGATGTTAGTCTAGTAGTTTCATTTATTCTTGAGCATACTAATCTAGGCGTATTGAAATAATTTAATTCATTTAATAAAACTGGCTCATAACCCTGATCGACAAAAGAACTCTCATTACCATTTGCACTTGTTCCGGTGACTGTGCGTATACTTGCTTTAATTTCTGTTTCAAATCCGGGAGTTATGAAATTAACTTGAGGTCTAAATGAACTAAATTGGTAATTTTGGGATGCTTTAACAAATTTACCTCCAACTGATCTTTCTTCCGTAAAACTTAACTGAGAATCACCCGATGCTTTATCACTTCTATCAAATGTCAAATAATAACTATCCAATTGATCATAATTTTTTAACTCTGGATTAACTATTAAAGAAGAAATATCATGAGTTGTATTAATTCTTCTTAGAGAAACTCCAGAAACTTCATATTTTTGAACATTACTTCCAGATAAATGTTTTCTAATTCTGGATCCATCTACACCTCTTTGACTTATAGTAATCACTCCATTTGCAGCAGATACATATTCCATGATTTCATTATTGACAATAATATATCCAGTAGTAACTGCAGATCCTTCAAAAGTTTCAAATGGTGTACTAGTAACTACATTTAATAATGTATCTCCTATATCAAAATCTGAAATTGTTTTTGTGATAATAGTATCGGGTTCAACTCCAATTATCTTAACTTTATTTCCATAACCATGCATTCCGTGATTATATTGATTGACCTCAAAAACATTTCCTTTGTTTAAAGGTGATACTACTGATGAAGAAGTTCGAATATCTGATCCCGAATCAATAATAGTTGTTTCTGAAGGCCCACCATAATAAAGTAAATTAGAAGACAGTGTAAATTCTTCACCACTAACATTAGTTAGATACAAGGTATCTATTGATGGCACAGAAGTCACTGATATTCTAGCGCCAGTTCCTCTAGTAACAAAACTAGTAGTTACCCCTAAAATATCACCAACAGCATATCCATTACCTGTAGAGGCAATTGATATTGTGCTTAATTCCCCAGATGCGTTAAATGTAAGAGATGCTGTTGCGCCATTACCTGCGCCGGTAATCGTATATAAAGGAACATTTGTATACGATCCTGCAATATATCCAGTTCCAACATTAACTCTGGTAACTCCAGAAGAAGATGGAACTAGTGGACCACCAATTGATTCTATAATTCCGGATGGTCCTGGTGTAGAAATATCCGGACCTTCACTTACCTTTCTACCAACGCGCAATACACTTGTTTGTATATTTGTTGTAACTCCAACTACGAGTTTCCTTGGCAAAATTCTAATTGGATTTTCTTGTAAGTATGGAAGAACTGCACCAGAATCATCTGGGATAATAGATGGATTATAAAAAATTATTTCTCCGCTTGTGGATGTAAAATTTGCTTTGTATAACTTAAATTTCAAATCTTGATATTGACTAGATGTCCAAACTGAACCATTTTGTGATTTAAATAAACTTCCGCCAATATATTGTCTATTAACTATTACACTTTCAATATCAGGTAAGTTTTTGCTATTTACCGTTTTCTGACCCATAGTGCCAACCCACATTTGATACTTATCAGTTTTTGGTGATAAAAACACCAAAGCATATTCTGTGTCTGGTTTGAGATATATTGGAGATTTGAATTTTATATTTGTTGGAATTGATGCATCATTAGAAATATTAATTTTGCTTGATGGATAAACAACTCTTGCGTATTCGGTAACTGGTAGTAATGTTGGAGTTCCCAGTTCTACTGCTCTCAATTGAATTTCAATCGGTTCAACCTCATCTTTGGATCCAAAATAAACATCTACAGATGTTAAGAAAGCACCGCCAACTGGGGAAACAAAAGATTGTGCTAGTGGATCAACTCTTGCAGGTGGTGGAGGAGGGGGAGGATTTGCAATTACATTAGTTACACTGACGTTAGTGATATTATTAGTAATATTGGTAACGTTTGTAATAAAATTGTTTGTAATGAATATTGGTGGAGGTGGTGGTGGAAGTGGATTTCTTAGATCGACAAAATCAGACACCTGAGTGATAATAATTCCTGAACTTCTATATGTGCCATATGCATTACTAAGTAGTGCTGTTCCGCCAACCAACTCGCTAGATGGGGCATTAGAAGAGCTTATTTTAATTTGCTTTTCTCCAGTGGGAATTCTTACTAGTGGAGGTGGTGTTGAGTTTGGATCTCTGATGAAGAACGCTCCGATTAAATCGCCAAAATTATCAGAAACTAATCGAATCTGATTTATTGTTGCAGTTGCCCCACTAATTCTTCCAACCAAAGATGCTCCAACCTCAAGATAACCTCCAAATGATGTCAATGATTCTTCAGAAAGAGATCTAGTATCTACATTTAGTATTGTAGATGCTGCTGAGTATGAAGTTTCTAATGCGGTTAATCTATCGTATGGGTTAATTATATACTTTTCTGACGGGGAATCAAATTTTCCATTTTTATGGTCCGGAGAAGACAATCTGAAAGATATTACTCTTCTTGAACCAATAAAACCATCAATAGTTTCTCCAACTGAAAAAATTCCAGAGGACATAGTAATCTCTAGAAGTTTTGGAATGAAGTCGATAGAAGATACCCCATCCATAGAGAAATAATGTTGAGTTAAAGGTTTAATGCCGGAAACAGAAAATTCAACATTTCTAGATCTCATAAAGTTATCTGCTTGACCAGAAGTAATGACTCCCTCAAGATAAGTAAAAGTTCCTAATGCACCTGTAGTAGAAACTCTAGTATTATTAACGTAGACATTTCTTACCCAGTTATCTGAAGATGGATTTAATTCAATATTTCCGGAGAATTCTGTTATAAAAAATGGATTGACATTTTCAACGTTTGATGCTAAGGGCTGCTCAATAAATGGAACCTCTTCATACTTCAACATTAAGAGATCACCACGTTTTACGACATTTGAGTCGAGTAAATCTATATCTTGGGAATAATCAGTGGTAGATACACTTGTATTAAAAGGTAGAGCTAGTTCACCTTTTAGAGACCAATAATCAGTTGCTGAGGTTAGTTCTTTATTTGTCTTATCAATATCAACCTTTACTTCTGCACTTTTACTAATAAATTTGTCTGTGGAAAAATCATCAACAAAGAATCCACTCTTAAATCTTGATAGACCATCAGCATCTTGAATTTGTAAAGTTTTTGTATCAACTTCTAGTAAACTTAAAGAAGTAACTATCTCAAGATTTTCAATTCTATCTTCCAATTTGCCAATATCTCTCATAGTATATCTCTTGTTATCTTTTAGAGATATCTTTACATCATTAATATTATAAAGATATGGTGGGAAATATATAGTTGCTAGTTCTAATGCAGCATCGTTGTTAGATGGTGGTTTTGGATTATCTGACGATACTCCTTGCATTGCATACACTGATCCATCAAGATTTAAATAAATTTTGTCAATTCTTGGTAAATAATAATCATAATTAAATATTGAAGATTCATTAGGTGAAACTATAGAAGAAAATACATTTGAAGAAAACTGCCTAGATGCAAAATCAAATGGTGAAGATCCATCGCCAATAAATTTTGAGACTCTTGGTCTAAAATCTATAGTATCTGTAGCTCGAATATTATTTGATAAAATTGGAATATCTTTTGCATATCTTTCTTTAGTATATGAATTTGCAGTCAAAAAGTCTCCAGAATTATTAGAAAGTACATCATAATAATTAAAAATAATTAAAAGTTTTTTAGATGGAGATAATGAATTACTCTTTCTCTTAATCCTTGCATAATCACAATACTGATCTCTATGCCCATTATCTAAAGTATATCTCTCAGTAATATCTAAATAATTTCCTTTTATTGCAGATTTAACTGTCGAAACTAATCCACTCTCTTTAAATCTAACAATTTCTCCATTAGTGAATGTTCTTGCACTCAGGTATACGAATCCTATTTCAGTAGAAGAATTTCTAGTTACTATTTGTGCTACTGCCCCAGAAGAATCTCCGACTACTTTTTCTCCAATAATAGAGTTTAGATTTAGACCTAAAGAATCTCCTATTTGTAATTTATCCAAAACTGGAGTTGATGAATCTAGGGATTCATAAACTGCAATTAAATTGGCAGCATCTGGAACATTTAACGAAATTTCTGGATCTTCTAATCTTAACCCATAATATGGGCTAGTTGTTAGGCCGGAGGTTATAGTAGTTATTCCTGCACTTGTTCTACTAACAACTAATTGTTCAGATCTAACAAAAGTTTTTGTTGCACTTTGAGTTTGAATTTTTCTCAAAGTTGCGTTTAAAACCACATTAGATTGATTTATTCTTAAACCTTTAATCGTTATTTGACTTGAATCTGAACTTAATGTAAATTGATCAGATGTTAAAGGTGCTATTGTTCCATCAGAATATGCTATGGAATATCTTTGATTATCATAAGGAACAAATAATGCACTACTTATGCCAGTTTGAAATGCTGATAGTGTAAATGAACCAATAGAATCTGTCGTTACACCTCTAATCTGAGAAACTATAGTTAAACTAGTTTTTGATAAATTAACTGAGGCAATATGTTTATTTGGTAGGGGTGAATATAGAGAAGACTTATATTCATCTTTAAAATTTGGAATTCCTAAACTAAAAGTAGTTGATGTTTCAGTTGATGGTAATGATCCATCAGAAACACCTAAAACTGTTGGGGTAGATGCTAATGTTAAAGATAATCCATCGGATGAAACAGAAGCAACTCTGTTGTATGTTTCTGTTCCTATTCCAGGTTTTTGGTATCTAACAATTGCATCACTTCTAATTCCAACAAAAGATTTTCCTGCGCAAGTTGCAATACCAGTTGGACTAATTGTTATTCTATCCGATATACTAAATCCATTTTCAATTGATCTATTCAAAACAGCATCAGCAACAAAATCTGCACTAATTCCAATACCAAAAGAACTTGTATCCTGATAAACCGACTTAATATCTTCAGTATTGTACTCTTTTATTGTTACGATAGATCTAGAAAATACTAATCTTTCATTAATTAGCAATTGTTCTCCTGGAATGAATCTACCAGACACTTGAGAAATTGTAATGTCCTTGGATGATGCTGAAGTAACAACATATCCAGAAGCTCCACTACTAACCCCCCTAATAAATGAAGTTGCTGGGCATTGAGTTGAGTTTAATGATTCATTTAGAGATAAAATTGTATATAATTGAATATCAAATAAGTATAAATCCCAAATTGTACTATTAGTCTTATATGATGAATCTGATAAATTATATGAATATATTCTTCCTTTACCTATAAGTGTTCCTGTTCCCGAAGTATTTGAATTTTTTCTTTGGTTGAAAAAATTCATAATATTAAAATTATTATCTACTCCAATGTACGGAGTTCCGAAGACATTATTAACTCTTAGTAGATTTCCCATCTCGAATGGGAGAAGCACGTCATCTTTTTTTGCAGTATCTCTGGGCTTTGACGTATCTATTATTACTGATGATGGAATATCTACATCATAACCTTTAACATATGCTTTACCTGGCGAAACAGTTAAACAAACTAGATTTTCAGATGGCACACTCCCAGCTTGAGTTTTTTCTGAACTTAGGTATATGCCATTATTAGAAATCTGATCGTTTAAGCATTCTTGAGCCCCAACTGTAAAATTATTTACGGAATAATCTCCAGATTCTTCAAATGTTCTTTTTGCAATATAATCTTTAATTATTGAATAATTTGATTGTGGAGCAATTTTTTTAAGTTCTCCATTTTGGATTTTAATTAATTCAATAAAATTTTTGTCTTCAAAATCATCTAGTGTCTTTTTAGAAAGTTCTGTCCTAATTCTAAATCTATCTGCTCCAGGAGCTGCATAGTTACTAAATCCCTTTGCATTATCATTTAAACTAACATCTTCAGTTGAGCTTATAATCTCCTCAAATATTGATAGACCAACTCTATAATTTGTTAAATTACTTGATGCTGATAAGACTATAGTAGAATTTTCAACTGAAACAAAAGTTCCTCTAATGAAATAAACTCCCTTTTCCAATAAGACCGCAGATCCTACGGCACAAGAGTTTTGGGAAATTAAACTTGCTATAGTTTCCCCAGAATTTACTACAATTCCTCCGTACGAAATAGTATCTAAAATTATTAATAATTCGTTATCTTCAAAAGAAACTCTTTCTAAATCATTACCCGAGAAAATATATTTTACATAAAGTGTAATGTGATCTACATCATTGTTTGGTGGAACATCATAATTAACTACGGTAGCCTCAACACCACTAGTTTGACCCTTTATTTTTTTACCAACTAGTTGACTGGCATATAATGAGACATCTACACCAAGATGTTGATAATTAACTTGAACCGAATAGTATCTATTATCATATGTCACAGATCCTGGAACAACCATGGAACCATCTTTAAAGATGTTGCTCCCAAATGACTCTAGTTGATTTTGAAAAATTGATTGAATTGTGCTTAGTTCTCTCGCCTGAATTGGAAATCCAGGTTTGAACAATACTTTATAAAAATTTTTATTTGAATCAAAATCATCATAATATGGGCTGATATTTAAATTAGTTTTTTGAGCCATTTTTTTTAGAATTCCAGGACAATTTTAATATCTTCTTTTTGGCGAGGATTACGGGGAATTGTTGGACGATTGTCAATATACATAACATCTCCCGATTTTTTATTTATTTCAGGACTGGCAAGTCCTTTTGTAAAATTAACACCTAAATTTATAACTTTATTCCCAGAACTACTGGTCGTAGTAAATCCCACAAAGTTCAAGTCTATAGATCCGGAGAATGTTGAAGAACTAACAGGAGATGCTGAAGATTCGAAATCATATATTTTTGCGTTAGTACTGATACCAACATAATCAGTCTGGTCCAAAGTTGTTTGATTGTAATATAAAGATCTATCTCTAAAATATTTTAAAATCTTAGTTTCTTCATCATAAGATGCTACATACCCATATGCTTTTCCATTTACTTCAGTTAAAATTTGGGATATTCTTTGACCAACTTGAGGAAATCCTGTAATGGAAGAAAATTTAATAGAATATAATGAAGAAAATTCACTACCTTTAAATAATTCAGGAGAATTAAATTTTTTCGGATTTTTTAATATGCCAATTTGTGCAAATTTAGTATCTATAGGAAAATCCTGAGTAGAATCATCAAATCTTGCATAAACTAAAACTCTATCAGTTCCAAGTTCTTGATATATATCATACCCATGACCTTTAGATGGTGGGATGATTGGAATTAAGTGTGCTGGATTTGATTGACTGAAAGAATTTAATGATCCCAAATCAACAATACCATAACTATAGTCTTTTCCGCCAGAAGAAACGATAGTATTTGTAATTTTTCCACCAATGACATCAACTACTACCTTTGCACCAGTTCCATCACCTAAAATATCAACTTCTTGTCCCAATCCATTAGAGTATGTGGATCCTTGATCTTGAATGTAAACTTTTTTTATTTGGTTCTGATTAATCTCAGAATTTGCATTTTCTCTAACTGATCTAATTTGTGGATTTGATGATGATTCCCAGTCATTGGGTACGGTAATATACTCAGTTGAATCAAATTTAACTACATCACTTGGAGCAATTGTATACAAATATTTCCAAATATAACCGTCACCACTTTCGCCTGCTTTAGATGGTTCTAAGTCCGTAAAAAGAGGTTCATCTTGTGATGCATTTCCAGTGCTATTAATTCCACTTGAACCATTATCTATGCAAATGTAAACACGATAATCTGAATTGATCACGTAATAGTTTGCATCATATAATCTTGATGCCTGTGTTAATGGTGATGGAGAAGACGCACTGTAATCGTGACGATACATCTCATATTTTGTTCCCCTAATCCAATTAACTTTTCTTATAACTCTTCTTATGTTTGATGCTGTTATTTTTTTACCAAACATCATAGTATCCAATACATGATTTTGATAATTTAAATTATCAACTGGATTTGGAATACTTGAGTCCCAATTTATATTTCTACCAAATCCAACTATGTTAGGATTTGGTAAAGACAAGAATAAATAATATGAATTATTATCATCATTTACAGAATCAATAAAATTATTAGTATTTAAAATTCTAAGTTGATCTGTTACAATCGCGGCCATATTAAGATAGTTTTTTTTATATTTATATTATGTAAATAACTTTCTTACAGAACCAGTATCTCTCAATCCATATTTTCTTCTTTGAATAGTCGGGAAAGTTGATAGACCAGAATCGACAGTTAACCCAGTTACTGCTATAGCAACAGATCCCCCTTTAACTTTTGATAAAATTCCCCAAGAGAATTTTCCAATTGGATTTAAGAAGTTACTTGAAGTTTGAATTCCAGAAACATTTGTAGAGGAATGAATGTTTGAAGTTATAATTGCTTCCGGTCCAAGCCTTATTATGTTATGAACATAATAGATATTGTTTACAAATTGAGTTCCTATTCCAACTGTAGAAGAATTTTCGGAATCTATTGAAGTTAATCCAGACCCAACCGCAGTATCATAGATATAAATTGGATATCCGACTTCCAAATCATCAAAAGTTGCAGAAGTTGGAGATCTTCTAACAAAGAATTTCAGTGCAAGTGGGTTTCCATTTGTTCCGGTTGTTGTGGTAATTCCAGTTACAATTCCAGAAAATCCTCTTGCAATAGGAACAAATTGCGACTGTCTCTCAAATTGAAGTAAATCGGTATTAATATCGGGGAGAACTGTTATAACCTGGGGAGGATTATCTTTATTATATCCAAAACCTGGATCTAATATTGTAATAGGTCCAATTAGAGATCCGTTAGATGCAGTTCCTATTGCAAGAGCGGTTGTTCCTATCCCAACTCCAATCTTATTTGGTGCTGAAATTTTAATCTGAACGTTGCCATCAGTATATCCAACACCTGGGCTAACAATATCCAAAGAACTAATAGATCCATCATTAGAAACTATTGCGGTTACGGATGCAGATACTGGGTCATCACTGTGAACAACTAGTCCATTATACTTGTCTATTATAACACCATAGTTGTTCTCTTCATAATTGAAGAATTCAGCATCATCCACAAAAAGTTTATCATCAGTTATTGCAAAATTTTTAATAATTTTTGCAGTTGGATAAACTTGACTTTCTAAAGAATCCCTTGTTTTATAAACAAGTTCTCCATTTATAGTTAAATCTCTTTTTTGCTTGATCCAATCAAGAGGTCTTTCGTTATTTTCATCTATTCCAAATCCAGTGTAAATATTAGTTTGTACCAAATCAGATCCAGAAAAATCTTCAATTCTTCTAAGTTCTTGATCTCTTGTAGATTCAATAGTATTTAATTTTCTAACTTGAACCGAATCGCCTATTTTTAACGTTTCATTGATATCAACAAAGAGAGTATCAACTTCTCTAGTTCCCCTATAAAAGAAGATTGCAATATTTGCTTCTTTTATAGGAGCTTCTTGGAATAAAAATGAACTTCCACCTTCAAAAGTGTAAGCCACTTTTGGTTGCTGAATAACTCCATTGACGAATATAACTAAAACTTGATCCAAATCAATATTTGGGTATTGTGAATTCGCTAAATCTTTTTCAAAACTTAGAAGTTGTCCTTTATAGTATAATGGGAATCTTTTTCTTACGCCATCTTGTAAATTTTTAATTGAATCAATATAATCCAATTCACCAAACTGCCAAGATGCAAAAGTATCGGAGAATACTTCTGTGACTGTTAATTCAAATTCAGATAATGGGGATACCAAACCTCTATCAGTCACCAAACCAACTGGTTTAAATACATCACCTAATTGGAATCCATATCCGGATCTTTCAATCTTGAATGATTTAACTTCATATAAAGATCCTTCTGCAACTGTTTTAGTTGGTAAGGTAGAATATGCAATAGCATTAGTTACAATTCCAACAAATGACCCAATTGCAGAAGATACATCTACACAGTCTGATGGACCATAAACTCCTGGAACTCCAGAAACATCACCAATAACGGTATTATCTTTATGTTGAGTTAATGATGAATATCCATTAATATTAATAGTTTCATTTCTCATGGCCTGTATTGCCAGAGACTTAACTTGCTCATAAACATATATTGATTCAGTTTGTTCACCACTCAATAAAATTGGATTATCAACATAAATTTTTGCAGCGTCATAAACTTTATCATTTCCGGAGTATCTTAAATTATATGTAATTGATTCTAAAACATCAATCACATCATCAATACAATTTTGATTTCCTCCGGGTATTGTGAATGAAGGATAAGCTGCTAACATTCTTCCAACCGCAACTTCTGCTATTAATTGTTTATTTGAATCAATTAAATTGGCAGCATCTGCATTTTTTCCTGGAATTTTTCTACTATTTGGTCCAACTTCAATAGAAAGAAGCATATTCTTCCCACTTTCAGTTGTATTACCAATACCTCTTCTAGATACACCTATAATTGGTAGATTTTCGTAGGAAGGGTCGGGTACACTAATTACTGGATTTACGTACCCTGTGCCCCCGTACACCACGTTAAATGCTAAGGTTCCTCCTACACCAACAGTTGCGGTAATCGTTGCTGCAGCGCCAGTATGATTGGCGTCAGTGACACCAATTGAAACTACATGATTATATCCAGATCCAAATACATCAGTACTTCCTAAACCGACCGAAATGATACTTCCAGTGGATGGATTAATGACTGCAGTTACTGATGCTCCAACTAAAGGAGCAAATCCCAAACCTTGTGTTGAACCAAGAGATACAACTAGTCCTCCTCTAGGTAATAAGTTTTGATTAATATCATATTCCGAGTTAATTACCATACCATTTGTTGAGGTAATGCCAGTAAATACTACACTACTAATTCCGGCATTCTGCTCAAGTCTATAATTATTATTCTGATTATTTTCAGTTGATGGAGTTTGAAATACTCCGTTAATAAACACAACCCCACTTCCAGTTTCAATACCTGTTGTATTAATTCCCTGAACTGACAACCTATAGTACTGATCAATACCTGTAAATTTATCAGAAATATCATCGTACAATGTATTTGTCGTGTAGTCTTGTCTTAAAAAGACTCTTCCTCCAAAAGATGAAGTTGGATATGGAAGATTGCTCAAATCTCTAATATTTCTAGCACTTCCTCGCGGAGGTTGAGTAAAGTATATTTTACTTCCAACAATATTAAAAGATCCTCTATAAACTATAGCATCTGTAAAATCAGTATGTGTTGATGAAATAGTGCCAGCAAAACCTCTCTTAACATTTACTAATTGCAAAGTTCCAATTCCAGCAGTAATAGGTCCAATATTTGTTGTTCCTATTCCAACAGAAGTAACTAACATAAACTCATCATCAACTTTTAATAAATCTGTTGGTTTAATAGTTGAAATACCAGACATTGAAAAATATGATGTAGCAGCACTAATTTGACCATAATTATTCACTAGTTTATATTTTATTCCTGTATAAGAAAGTGGTTTTTGAACAATTCCATCGATAGATATGACTGATTTTTCTAGTTTTTTGGTCATCTCCAATTCGTGAGCATTTCCTTCTCCGGGAGAAGTAAACGTAACGTAAATTCCAGATAGTGCGGATTCTCTTGTTGTAGATAATCTTATTTGATCTTCATTAATTCTAATCGCATAAACATCCGATGGGAGAACATTTGTCAAAAATCCACTAGAATTAGTAGTTTGGCCAATTCCTATTGAAGACTGTCCAACACCGACAAATGTTGAGACTGGTTTATAAATTAACTTCTCGCCAGTGCTAAAGAAATGATTTTTAATTTTAAGTAAGTTATTTTCATAATCTATAGTATCACTTGGATTAAATGTCTTTTTAAATATTGGAAAATTCGAATATTTGGCGTCAAATTCTAACCTATTGGCACGTAAACCATTAATGCCATCATACGCAGACAATTTAACATTTTCTATAACGTGATCAAATGTTATTTCATTTGCTCCACTAATACCCAATGCTTCATTATCGTAATCACTAAAAGTATAAATTATTTCATTATAACTTTGAACAAGAACTTTATCAGTTACTGAATCGTCTGGATAGAATTTCAATAAGAACTTAGTTCCATTATATTCTCCACCAAAAGTTCCTATTCCGGTATTATTACCCACTGACAAGAATGGATATTGTTCTGTGTAAATATCTTCTTCATTTTGAACACAAATAACTTGATGTATCGCAGTTGTATTTCCATAAGAAACTCTAACAAGAGATTTTACACTAGATTCGAGATTTACATTCAATTCCAAAACTGTAGATATGCCGACATTATGAGTATAATTTGATTGATATCTTGCGGATCTTTCTGATCCTGCAGGTTGACCAGGAAATAAGAATCTAGAAGTTCCAATTCCCAATTCAGTTCTTCCAAAACCAACTATTCTACCATTAATTGAAACCTTAGTATTCAAATTATTGGTGAAATTGAAATAAAGATAATCATCAGGACCAATTTTTGCCTCGAATGTTCCAAAATAATTAGTAGAAACTCCAACTTGGTTATCAACATAATATTCGGATAAGAATGTATTTTGTCCATCATGATCAACAACAACTTCAACTATGTTAGTATCAAATTTTACAGTATCAAATAGATACAGATCTGCAACAAATCCTTTTATGTAATTTTTAGGAAGTTTCAACAATGTTGAAGTAGATCCAATACCAACTTCGGAATATTTTCCCATCAAATCTATACATCCAACACTCAGGGTGTTTATTCCAACTTTAGATTGAGATATAATTTTGCCAAAAGAACTTTGAATAAATTTAATGTCATAATCAGTATTATATGGATCTGCTGGATAAAATCTTAACTTTTTATTATCAAAATCATCTAATACTCCAGAAAAGTCTCCAAGTTTTCCTGAAAAATTACTTAGACTGGATCTCTCGAAGGTATAAATGTCTTTATTGATAATGAAAACTATAAGTTCAATCAGTGAATATTTTTTACTTAATGGATCAATAACTTGTATTAAGTATTTTGAATAATCATCACTGTCTATAAATTCATAAATGTCAGTGAATAAATCTCTTTCATTATCCTTACTTGCAAACTTTTTGCTAATATCATCTATCGGAAGAACCCTATTTGATATACATTTAATATAATCGGTCAAACTCTTATTGACTTTTAAATATTTTGATTTTTTTACTCCTCCACTTCCAGTAAAAGTATCATAATCTGTGACGAATAAGTAATTATTGATAGTATCTACTCTTTTTTCGTTGAAAATATCAAGTATAATTTGGTCTCTAGATGTTGAACCGACAGAAATTAATTTTGTTTTACTTTCAACCTGAAGATCCCCAAAGTTTTTAAGACCTGAGACATGCACCAATCTATTAACTGGATCAATAAATTTTTCGTAATTAATATTACTCTTGATGGTATATGATAAATTTTGATAGTAGTCATTATCCTCAATAACCTGATGTGTTTCATTCATCTTTCCGGTGTCACTAGTCCATCCATCAACAACACTATTGGAGTAATTAACCTCAAATTTTGCATTATTTGGAATTAAAGATGAAACTGAAGCAAGAACCCCAGATTCTTTACCTTTTATAATGTCATCTGTCTTTAATGCATATACATAGTATCCACTAACTTTAATATAATCTTTTTTAGATTCTTCTACGTATAAATCATGCTCCACAAACCCACCATCACCTTTAATTAATAAAGATTCTCCTTTTATGAATTTGCCGAAATTTTGATTTAATTTAAATTTTGGATACTTATTTTTATTAACAATAGTTGCATATCCCGATTGATATGGCTTGGCAATCCCGGGATTGCTACTAAATCCCGAAACATTAAATTCTAGAACAGCTGGATTTGTATTTTCATAAGAAGTGACTTTAAAAAACTCATAATTATAATTCGATGAGTTATATCCAGTTCCTTCACCCTGATTTACTATATTCTCTACAAAAATTTCATCTCCAACTGCAAATGGTGGATTTAAAAATCCATTAATTACTGGAGTAATTAACACGCATGTCGCTATTCCCCCAGATTTGGATGTTGTAATTGAAACAATGCCGACACCATTACTATTATCAATACAAATTAATTCATGTTCAGCAGAACTCAATCCATAAACTGGCGCATCAATGGAAACTTCATTTACTGAACCATATGGAGTTTTACAAGATACTGATCCTTCATCAACTATTTGTTTTGTTTGGGAGTTCCTAACTAATAAATTAGGTGGTGATGCATATCCAGATCCTGGATCTAAAATATCAATACTTTCTAAAGTATTTGAATTTTTTAATAGAATAACCGGATAAATGTAAGCTTCTGGTCTTAAGGTTTTGTCTGAAAAATATTCAAACCCTTGATTGATTATCCTATACTTACTTATATTCCCTATGTTTGATGATTTTGGAACGATTAAAGCATTTTTTCCATATTTAGTATTAATTTTTTTCAATTCTGGTAAGTAATCGTACCCGTAACCTGGATTTAAAATATTTAATTTTTTAATTCCCCCCATAGCTCGGGTGGAATTTGTAGAATACTTTAAAACATCACAAGCACCTTGAGAATAGTTATTTCTTTCGGGAAAGTCTATTAAATTAATATTAAATGTTGTACTTCCAACCCCAAATATACTGTAGGATCCATTGTAAATACTATCAACGAATGATATTCTGGAATTATTGTATTCGGTTTGAATATCGTCAAGTTTTAAAACTCTACCATTTTTCTCTAAAGAATAAAATAAATCTTGAGAATAATTTTTATTATACTTTAGATTTATTAATGCTGAAGAACCATCACCAATAGTTCCTATACCTATAACAGATTGCCTTTCTGGAGTCCCATAGTATTCTTTAGTGAAATTACTATCAGAGTAGAATTTAAATTTATATCCAGATAGAGAAGTGTTAGAAACATCAAAAACTAATGTTGAATTTTTAGGTACACTTATATTTGGAGTTACTAAACTAATTTGATGAAGATTTCCACCAATACTGCTAAATTTTACTACCTTAGGTGGATATGCCAAAGAATCTTTATATGTTTCTGAAAGTTGTAAATTATTACTATCAAGAACATGTGCATAGTATTCACCAGTACTCAATCCAGAAATGATAAGGTCATTACAATCATAGAATATTCTATCTCCATTTTTCAATTGGTGATTTTGAATTGTAATTTTACTATCAACAATATTTACTGATGTTGAAGAAAATCCAATTGTATTGATTAACAATCTATTATAATTTTTATTAAATAAAACCCTGACAATATTAGAGTTTCCAATTCCAACTGAAGTTTTTGGTTTTAATTCTAATTTAATTAAATCTCCAGACAAAAGATTATGGTATGTTGATACTGAAACTCTTGAATTAATTTTAGAGACTTTTCCTTTTACTTGATTGAAATTACTTTCAATAGAAAATTCATTCTCATTTGGAATTGGTTCTAGTAAAAATAGACCATTAGTATTTGATACTGAACTTATTCCAGTAACTAATCCAATAAAATCTTTAGACTTATTAATTATATAAACTTTTTGGAAAGAACTATCTGCAGGTGGAAGGTTGAAACTTTGTGAATTTGGGGAGTTTGCAACAACAAGAGAAGGACCTCCTGGTTTTTTTCTTAGTATGGCTTCTTGACCATTCTTAAACGGATGATTGGGAATATAAATTGATTGCGTTTGAACTGTAATTGGATTTATTACGTTACCAACTATATAACTCCTATTGATACCTACACCTGGCGTTGTTCCTATGCCAACAGATTGGATAGGATTAAAGTAAATTTTATCATTTATCTTAGAATCAAAAAACTTAGTTCTAGCATTAAGTAAAAACTCATTTTGTAAAACATTAAATTCTAATGGTGCAGTATGGGCAAATCCAACATCTGCTCTTTTAACTCTAATAATAGACTGATCCTCAAATATATTAAGGACTGTCAAAATTTCAGTTTCTATCTTTATTTGACTATCTACTTTAATAGACCTAGGAATCGGAGTTATTACAATATCTTGAACATATCCAGGAACTGTATTCAGTGCCATAGAGGACAATAATGTTGCTGTTTCAGTTTTTACTCCAATAGTATTAACTCTTTTTAAACCAGATATTGAAGTAGTTAATCCAGATATATTTACATAATCTGCATTTTTTAATTCATGATATGGAGAGTATCTTATAACAATATTATTTTCATACCAAGATAAAGTCACATTATCATATGATAAAGTAGAAGTCGTAATGTCTGTAATATCAATACCTTCTACTTCAGAAACAATAGCTCTTAAACCTCCTCCATTTCCATTTGAACTTTCAAAAACACATGAATCTCCAATCTTATAATCTTGACCAGGATTTAAAATATTCAATCCATCTACAAATCCTTTAGAAATATCTTCAACTTCAGTAATTTGATTTACAAACTCATTAGACTCTAATAAGAATTCGCTACCACCATATGGATCATTTACCTTATACGGAAAAGTATTACGTATTAATTTGGAACTATTGAAATCATAATATTGATCCAGTGTTCTGTTTTCTTGTATAAAATCAGATCTATAATAATCTCCAACAAAAAATGGGTAGTAACCTGTAAGATTTTGTGTTAATGTGTCGGGAATTGTAGTTGCAAAATAGGCATATACTCCATCTGGAAAATTCGGAGTTTTGCAAAATCTCCCATTGTAAATATCTAAGTCACCACTATTTGTAAACTTATAATCTTCAGTAAAAAATCCCAACTCAAATCCAGTAGGCCTGTCAAAAACATTAGAAAGACTTAATGAATATCCAGACTCTATTCTCTTAATAGGAGTATTAAAATCTCCTGGTTCAGTATATCCATATGGTCCATATATTGGATTTCCATCATATGCCCATCCAATAATTTCAGAATGCTTAGTTGAATTTTCTCCAAAATAATCAAATAGTTGATTATCATAACTTAATATAGAATATTTTAAGTTATTGTTATCAGTCTCAGACAAAAGTCTCGATCCAAACCTTTTTTGATTGTTTATAGTTAAAGATCTAATTTTAGTGTTAAATATTGCTCCAGTACCAGAAGAAACAATATCTATTGTGGTGGTAGTTTGCTTATATCCACCACCTGAATTAATTACTACAACCTCTTTTAATTTTTTATTAACTACGACAGCACGAAGTATGCAACCAATACCATCACCATTTACAACTAAGTCTGGAACTGAATGATAGTCTGCTCCAGAATATAATACATTAACTTTGACAATCTTTCCATCTTTAACCACTGGTCTAACTTCAGCACCCTCACCTCCAAAAACTTTAATACTCGGAGATCTCTGTGTGTTTAATATTTTTGAACCATATCCAGATCCTTTTTCATATAGATAAACTTCTTTTATAGATCCTTTAACTACCGGTGTTAATGTAATTTTTTCATTGGCAAAAGATGTATTAGCGTAAGATACGCTAATGTTAACTTTTATTGGTGGATATTTGAAAATATGATATCCGGAACCGGTTGAATTTAGAGATACATACTTACCTCTTTCATAATTTGAAGTTATAGATGCTCCTATTCCAGCATCGGATAATTTAAAGGAATCATCATCTATTTTAGTTACTAAGTAAGAACTTAATGTTGATAGACCAGAAATTATTTGATCTGAAGAATAATACTCAACTACATCTCCGGACTTTAAATTATGGTTTTTATATTCAATTACATTAAAAAATGTATTAATTCCCGAATAATTTACATATAGTTGTCTATTTTCATATCCACTTCCAGGATTTACAACTTTAATGCTTTTTAAAATATTTTTAGACTTAGTCCTAAATTTGTGCAAACCACCATTATTAACTGTGGTAAATCCCACAGTGTTAATACCAAGATTAAAAGAATTTAAATTTGGATATAATTGAATTGACCGTGTGTTTAAAACTTTAACATAATATCTTGCTCCGTTTGCTAAGAATTTATTCTGGCTTACATTTGTCCCATTGAAGGGTCCAATGCCTATACTGGGGTTGCCATTATTACTATAGTAAACTTCCTCTCCATTTTTTAACCTATGTTGATCTTCAAAAGCTATTGCTTCATTTTCAATATCTAATCCACCACCATCAAAAATTCCTCTGGCATCAAATGTTAATTCTCTAAATCTTAAATCCAAAACAGGAGATAAAACTGCACCAGTTCCATTACCTCCAGTGATTGTTAATGAAATAATCTTATCAATTTCAAAATCTTGCGGATCTACAAAAACGTCTGTAACTGATCCAGTGATAACTGGAGACACTAGAGCAGTTGTTCCCCCTGATACTAGGGGATTATCGACAATTAATTTTGGTGGATTAATAACATCAAAATTTTTACCAGCATTAATAACTTGAACAAAATCTAGTGGCCCATAATAAATCTTATCTAAACTCTTATAATTAGATATTTCTACACCATCAACAAACATTCCAACAGTTCCAGGTTCAGTTGGTATTTGTGAACTAGAAAAAATATTTTGAGTTAATGGGAATTTTTTTAAAAGTTTTTGTGGACTAATTTTTTGAGATCTATCTTTATACAGAATAAATCTATGGTATCCAGAATTTATATTCTTTTTGAATTTAGTGTAATTGGTAGATCCAATAAAAGATCTTGATGCATATAATCTAATTTTATTTGTAGATTCTAAAATCTCAACATAATAGGATTCATTTGGTATTAAACCTTCCAATTTATTATTTTCCGGAAAATAAAATACTCTGTCCCCAGTTACAAAATTTGTACCCTGATTGAATGCAATAATCGAATAAGTATCATCTTCTACATCATATCCTTGCAAAAATTGATTATTTTGATCAATATTGTATCCCTTAGATATTTCTGAAAATATTATTTTACTTTTTATTTCATAGCTTGGTAAAGAATTAGATGCTAAGTATGCAAAGTTATTAGAGTCAGTATATAAATTTTGAACATCGGATACTAATTTGTTATTTCCAAATTCCAAATCTGTGGTATTACTATATGCTTTTTTTAATTTTCTCCTAATACTATATTTTTGATTTGGAGATGGAGTAAATCCAGAAATGTTATTTAAACTTATTTGTCTATTTGCTGGATTTACGGAAGCAACAACTGCATCTGATAAAACAATAGTTTTATCCTTTGATAAAACTATATCCACATTATCGCCAATTTTTAAACTTGACTTATCAATATTTGTTTTTAGATAAAAAATAGACCCAGAAATATCTTTTATATCATATAATGTGCTTGTATTGTATATGAAAGAATTTGCAAATAATTCCTTATATGTTTTGTTTGATTCTGGATTTTCAATATATTCTCCAATATTTTTTACAGTAATCTTATCTTGTTTAGATGCTAAAATGGGACTTACATCATATTCTAATTTAGAAATGGATCCAGTAATTCTTAGTTCTACTTTTTCATCTAAATTACCATTTTCATACCCATAAATTACTTCATCAAAACGTATATTTGATCCTAATGGAATATATTCTCGAACACCTGAGCAATTTAAAAACTGATTAATTGTTTTATCTGTATATTTGATAATATTATTACCACAGATTACTGATCCACTTTTTGGAAATCCAATTGTAGAATCTACGGTTATTATTGATGAACCTATTGGAGTATTCTCCAATACTTTTGTTTTTCCTGGAATAGTAAAATCACCTTCGATTAATGATTGGTCACCATATCCAACAAATAGTGAAATATTATAGTATGTTTTTAATTTATCAGTAAATATCTGAACGTCAGATACTGATGCCTGAGTGTTAGGATCTGTTGATTTTCTAATAGTTTGACCAATCAGATTAATTGGATTTTTTCCAGAAACTAATTCTGCAGAAATTGTTTCTAATCTATTAAATCTTGCAGAGGACGGTTTAATTAAATATTTCTCAAGATCTATAACAGAAATTTCTTCACCATAAAGAACTTTAAATAATATTTTTATAGATTGCTCAGTTCCTTTCGACTGGTAAAAACTTCTAATATTTTTAATAAAATTATTAACATTTAAATCAGAATAAAAATTAGAAGATTCTAAACCTGGAGTTAGTGTATATTTAAGTTTTTTATAAAATTCCTTTAGAAATAAAGAACTAAGATTAACTATTGTTGCATTTTTAGAGTGAGACTTTGCTGAAGAAGTAGAAAACTGCAACTCACCCAGACTACTAAGTTTATTATATTCGGTTATACCTGAAAATCCGCGAATACAACCAGTGAAAGTGTTTGTTGTTATCCCAGTATATGTAATAATCTCATCATCAATTTTTAATAGACCATATGATGATGGATATCCTTTTGTACTAGAAGATACTGTTATGATGCCAACAGTTGAATTGATATCATACGATAACTTATTATTAGAATTATTAATAACCTCTGGAGTAAGGTTATCTAGTTTCAAATATTGATCTAAGTTATCAGTAATATCTACTGGACCACCCTGATATTCTTGAGAAATATAATATTGCTTCAAAAACTCAGTTACTTTTGGAAAATCTGCAGTAACAAATTCCGGAAGGTGATTTTGAATTACTTGTTGAATTTTTACCTTTCTATCAAATCCAGTTGCTATCATATTTTATTGCCTCTCTAATACTCCATTAGAATAACTTGATACGTAATAATCTCTTACAAAAGTAACGCCAGATATATCCTCACCGGAAGATATGACATCTTTAACCATATTTATCTTACTATTTGAAAGATCAAATTCAACATATAGATCTTTTAATCCAACGACATCATTAGACTCTGGATTTGCTTGCACTTCTATAACATTATTTGGTTTAACTGTTGATGTTATCACAACTCCAAATATATTAATTTCACCTTTATTGTAATCTACTGTACCACCAGATTTTCCAATGATTTGATAATTTCCATCTGCCTGTTTTTGGACTATTGAAATAAAACCTTTACCACTTCCATCCAAATTTCCGTTAGAATCTTTATTGGGAATGTCAGTAAAATATACAGGATTAGTATATCCTTCAATGTAAAATCCACTACTTTTTATATTCTTTCCTTCAACATTTATATGAAATCTATTTCCAAAGCATAATTCATATTGAGAGAACTGGTTAATTAACGCCTTTAAATTTCTTCTAATTTTAACCTTTGTGATATTTGAAGTTATTGTATTAGTATCAACATTATCAATTAACTGGAGAATTTTACTATACTTAAATCTTCCACCAAATTTATTAATTTCTGGTGACTCCGAATATTTTTGTAAAGAATCTATAATTAAACTTTTTAACTGGTCCGAATTATCAACTTTGGATGTATCATAGTATATTGAAGAATCGATTTCAACATATAGGACTTTAAGGTCAATTATCTCTTGATTTATACCAGAAACTGAATATTGTTTTAGATTAAGTAAAATATTTTCACGTTCAAAATCTGAAATGTAATTACCATTTCTGGGCTTAATGCTTATTACAACTTTTCCAAATTGTGGAGGATCTAATTCTTCTCCACCAACGACAGAAACGGATTCTGTATTTGGGTATATTTGTTGAATAATAGCCTCATAATCTCTTGAAGTAACTGCTCTATACTGCGAAGAATACAATCTGGGAGCAAAATACTTAATTGATGATAATGGTTCAATATCACCTCCATTTTTCGCAGGAGATACTGTAGAAACATCAATAAAATCGGTTGGAACTACTCTATTTCCTGCCGAGTCTGTAATAACACCGCTGAAAGAAAATAATGACGCGCCATTGCCATCCCTACCATCAGTGACAATATACGATACATTAACAATAGAATTATTCTCTAACTTTTTACCAAATATTCCATCTCCAAATAATAACTCATATTTTTCATCTTGAACTTCTTGTAATAAGAATATATCCGAAAACTTATTAATATTTAAAATATTATCAACTTTAATATATCTAGAACCCAATCCACCACTTTCAGATGCACCTCTAACAAAAACTGCTATTGTTGAAGTATCGATAAATGGATTGTCTAATATAAACCTCTGATCCAATGAACTATCAACAACAAAACGTTTTGATAAGTATGATCCCTGATATATTACGATTGGTTTTTCTGTTGTTCCAAAAACTGCAACACCATTTTTAACTATTGCTGTAATTCTTTCTGGTATGGAAAAGACAAATGAAGTTTCATTTGCATCCCCAACACATAAAATACCAGGTTCTAAAGATATTGGTAAATTATTTAAATTTTGAGATACTGATACACTAAAACTTATTTCTGCTCTTGCCGCCGACCTAGATTTAGGTACATATCCAATATTTCTAGCTAAAGAAACAACATTTTCTCGGATTGTTGCAGAATCCAAAAAGGATTCATTTACAATCATATTCGAGTTAAATGCTGTAATATAAGTATTATAAGCTAAAGTATCAATTAAGACTGAAAAATTAGAACCCTCAAAGTCAAAGTCCGTGAAATTACTATTTGCACGAAGATAATCTTTTATTGAGGTTTTTATTTGATCGAAATCTAAGTTAGTAAATTTAGTAAAAGGCATTTTATCTTGTTGCCTCTAAAAGGAAGTTAAATTCTTGAATTGGAAATTCTTGCCCAATAATTTCAAATAAAATACTAACATCAAATGAATTTTGATCTGGTTGTGGATCGACAATTACTTTTACGTTTTCAATTCTAGGTTCATAATTTGAAAGAACATTTTCAATCTGATCTGCAATTATAGATGCTGTACCATCATCTACGAAATTAAATAAACTTGATCGAACATCTGATCCAAGTAACGAATTAAAAAATCTTTCAGTTGGAATTGTTTCTACCAAATTTCTCACAGATCTACGAATTGCAGATTCATTTTTGAGAACAGATATGTCCTTAGTTACAGGATTAGGTTGAAAATCAAAACTTATATCCTTAAATGTCCTCGATATCCGTGTAATTGCCATTGGACAATATATTTCTTAATTTTATTTATACCTTACTTTCGTAAATTGGTTCCGTTCCATATTCCCAGTCATCATAGTCTTCATCATTTCTAATTTTGGAATGAATTTCACTTTGTTTTTTAAAATCGTGCTTGGGAGCAATATCGTTGAAAATTTCTTGAATAACTTTTTTCTCTGGTTGAAATAACATTTTAGCCCCTGTTTTAAGAATAAAACAGAACTTTTTTGATAGGAGGTTGCTATCTCCTTATCTCTATTTAACGATCTATTTCTCTTATATTATAATTACTAGAATTTAAATATTTTAACAACTCAAGCGCAATTAAACGAGGATTTCCCTCACCACATGTATAAACATCGATGGCAATACAACCATTTTCTGGCCATGTATGACAAGAAACGTGACTTTCTGCAAGCGCAATTACAACCGTGCATCCCTGAGGTAAAAAACAGTGCGAAAAAGTGTTCAAAACTGTCATTTTTGCACGTTCTATACCTCTAAGCATTGCATTTTGAAGCGATTCTACGTCATTAATCACTTCAAAACCAACATCATACACCTCTAAGAGCAGGTGTTTACCCATTGAATGTTTTTTCAACTCAGTTTTATTTTAAAAATTTATTTATTTAATCCAAAAACCTTTTCTTCGGTAAGTATCATATTCAAAGTCTTCTATAAAAACAAAATTTTCTTTATTTTTGTTCAAAATATTTTCCCATACGGGTATGGCGACCGAATTTCCATAACGAAAATCGGGATTTTGGCGAAATTGAACCTCGATTAGGCGATTTCCGATCATTTCGCAGTTAATCCACTCATATTCACCGACCAAATCATTCAAAATAGGGGGAAAATCTACCTCTACATCAATTTTTTCCCATTTAGTCCATTTGTAAAGTGGATCATCCGTGTTTTTTTCACCAATGACTACTAATTTTGATTTTTTTTCATGAAAATCTATACTAAGGTGAGGACCCTGAAATATTTCACACCAAAATTCTGATGGATGATAGGCATCCGTTTTATTTTCAATCCATTCTTTACGTGCAAAACGCCCCATACCAAGCAAATTGATACAAGGGCGAATAATATAAAAGTCGGATTTGGGAACAGTGGTCCCAGTAGGACCACATGTATACCCCAATAACCGACCTAATGACAATTTATTGTATGCCCAGATGTCTTTTGGATGTATTTGATTCCATTCATCATTGACATCCAGGAAATAACTCATCCTTTACCCTGACCTCTATACTTTTTACGTGCTCCATTACGAGAAGACGCAGCGTACTTGGTCCCACCACCATCGCCTTGACGAGACTTCTTAGGAGGACCTGGAATATAAGAACTCTTATTTAAACCAACTTTAGATTTTGCCATGTTTTAATTTCCCTCAATCATTTCAGTTTCTAATTCTTCTGGGCTTGGAGAACCTTGCTCATAAAATTGTTGCGCAAGGTCTTCCATTGTATCAAAATACTCTTCTTCTGTAAGATTTGAATAAATTTTTCTACCCTCACATAGGATATTGTATTGAGTGCTCATTTGTTTTATTTCAAATGATTCTTGTTTTTTCGTGACCAACTCTGATGCGAGGATCGCACCAAATTTCAAATCCTGCTTCCTTTGCATCCAAACAGAAACTCACATCTTCTCCACACATATCCTGAACTTCCCCAGATTCGAAGACTTGCATTTTTGGTGCAAACCAGGGATATTTCATTTCGGAGTGCTCAAAGACTCCGTGTTTAATCAGAAGCCATCCGAAACCAGTATAGTCAACCGTAAATGGCTTGCGGCGCTTTGAGATACTTTCAATTGTTTCATGATTCATTACACCACCATTACCACGAAAATCTTCTTCGTCTAACCAGTGTGCAACCGAAGTTGTGTGCCCGTCTTCTGTACAGTACCATCCAGCTGCAATATCTTTGTCCAGAAGGATTAATTGCCAGAACTTTTCGGTACTGAAAACAATGTCACTGTCAATCCAAAGTTGCCAGTCATAATTTAATTTGCCGTCCCAAGGAAGCTGATCGGGTCCTCGCAGTACATTCGCACCTAAACATTTGCATCTGGCAAAATTTACCATCGATGAATAGTCCTGCGAGATTTGGATGCTCGCTCCTGCTTGTACAAGATCAAAACAAAGTTGTACAAAGCTTTTCAGATAGGTGTATGAAACTCCTCTACCTGGAAGACAGAAAATGATGGATTTTCCCCTCACCATTTCTCTTGCCAAATCATAGTCCCACTCTTCTTCCTTTTGTGGGATTGGCGTTTTTGCTTTTACTGTAAATCCTTTAGCCATAAGTTAAGATGTTTACATCAATATTATAACACACTATCTATGTATTTTTCAATCGGCGTTTTCGGATAAAATAATGTCTTTTCCCTCCAAATTAAAAATAATTTCAGTGTCTTCGTACCAACAAAGATCGTTTACAATCCATTCGGGTATCTTGACATAATAGTCGCCACTAATTGGATCAACCTCTAGGGATCTTTTATTTTTCTCGGAATTTTTTTTCATGCGCTTAGAGAATATTTTTATTTTTATATATCATAAACGACCTTTTGAGTAATTTTTTTATGGGAAAATTTTTTTGTTTTTGAGTGTTATAGAGATCTCGCTTGGGTAACACTTTATAGTTTAGGGTAGTTTGCGATTTTATATACACGGCGGCGCCGCCCGACCGCCCCCCCGACGGGGGCGTGCCCATCGCACGAACCCACGCAAGGGGGTGTGTGCCACCCCCACATCTGTCCTCAGAAGCGGACTGCCAGGTGCGAATGGTCTACGCGATCCGCCAAACGATCACGGGCGGCAGCGATACGATCAGCACGGTGGATCGCCTTAGCATTGGCGATGGCAGAGTCAAGGTCCTCTACCATAACGGCGCCAAGACCACGCGCACGGGTAAAGGTCATGCCGCCACCGCTGCTGCAGCGAACGGTCTGTCCTTTGATGTTCAGGTCAGAGGCGCGAACAGTTCCGATTGCCTTTGCCATAATCAGATGGGGTGAGGTGTGAACTGAGAGAATTGTAGCACGAATCAGGGGCAGGGCACGAACCCCACCCCCCTCACGAATCAGTCCAGGCGGAGCGCCGCCACGTCAGAGGAGAACACATCAGCGAACTGTCCAGCGATGACGGTAGCGGGCACGCCGTAGTCAGTGGTCAGTTTGTAGAAGGGGGTGTCGTCATTCTTGCGGGCGACCCACACGGTCTGGCGATCGGTGAGGCGGGTTGCTTGGGAGAGGATCATCGGTTCGGGTGGTGAACTGAGAGAATTGTAGTCGGTAGGGGGCGGATCGGTCAACCCGCCCCGTAGGGGTCAGCCCCAGTCACTCCACCAGTGACCGTTGCGGAACCACTCCACCGACACCTTCAGACCGTCCTCCAGGATGATTGCCTGCTGGAAGGTGGCGGCACGGAGCAGAGAGCGGAAGTACCCCAGCACCTCCAGCCCATCGGCGGTGGGGATGACGACGCGGAACTGGAAGTCGGGGGTGATGGCGGTGGTCATCGGGTCGGTTGCGGTTTGCTCTGGAATTCTACAGGGTCAGGGGTGGGGGGTCAATACCCCAACCACACAAGGAACTCACCCGTATCGACGGGACCGAATTTGGCGGTCACCCCATAGTCGGTGCGGAAGTCATCCCAGAGCCCGTGCTCCTTTGCTGCCTGGCAGGCGGTGCTCCAGGGGATGGTGCCGTTGCTGGGGTCGGTGCAGTTCCAGAGGATCTCAGCGAAGGTGGCGTTCATGGTGGGGGTGGTGAACTGAGAGAATTGTAGTCCATAAGGGGGGCGGGAGGTCAACCCGCCCCGTAGGGGTCAGATCCCCCCGTCAGTGTAGTCTCCGATGATCACCCCATTGCAGCGGACCTGAGCGTATCCGTATTCTTCAGAGAGGGAGAGGCACAGGTCCCATGCGCGGTCCTGATCGGTGGTGGTGTTCTCCCAAGGAGCGGAGGGGCAGATCACGTCGTAGCGGGTCATGGTCGTTTGTTTGAACTGAGAGAATTGTAGACGGTCGGGTGGGGGGTTGTCGACCCCCCGTTGTGCCAGATCAGCGGGCGTCCCGATCCTCTTGAGTGGCGCCGCCGTTCCATCCCCAGTCTTCCAGTTCCCACTGGAGGTCGTAGTCTTGGGGGCAGAAGGCGGGGCGGTTCTTCAGAATCTCCAGGAGGATCGCATCGGAGAGGTCGGCGTCGCAGGTCAGGTTGGCGCCGTTGTAGGCGTCTTCCAGTTGCGCGTCGGTGAGGCAGGACAGATACCAGAAGGAAGCGGTGAGGTTGGTCATCGGTGGCGTTGCGCTTGAGAGTATCTTAGTCGGTCCTGCCGCTCAGTCGCGGTCGCTGATGTACCAGTTGCTAGTCCGTCCCCACTTGGCGATTGCCGCCAGGTCACCAGCGGCATGAGCATCGCGGATCGCTTGACGCTGCTCCTCCTCCCGCTGCAGTTGGGCGGCGTATGCTTTCATCGCTGCCTGGCAGGCGGGGTCGTTGGCGGCGGTGTCGTTGGTGATGAACATGGGGTGGTCGGTTGATCTCAGAGAATTATAGCAGGTCAGGCGGTGAAGCGATCGTAGTATTCGGATTCCAGGTGGTCTGCCTCCATCTCCCGCAGGATGTCGCAGGTCATCCCTTCCAGCGTTTGGCGGCAGTGTACCAACTCATGGATCAGGGTGAGGATGTAGTCTTTGCGGTTCAGGTCGCGGTCAATGTCGATCAGGAAGTCGTGGGCATCCTCCTGCTGCTGCCATCCTACCACACCCTCAGCGGTCAGGCGGCGGTGGTGAACCGTGACGGTGGCGGCGCCTAGCAGCGGTTCCTGATCCAGCATAAAGCGGTAGATCTGCTGTGCCAGGCGGGGGCGTTGCTTCTGTCCTGAGGTGAGCAGCATCGGGGGCGTTGCGGTTGAGAGTATTGTAGCAGGTCAGCGGGCAGGTTGGAGGCACTTAGACACATCTCCAGGTGTCACAAGCACCTGTCCCCCGTTCGCGGCGCACTTCGCTTCAATCTTAGCGTTTGCGGTGTTCAGTAGCACAGCGTAACCGACTGCGATGGCGATGATCACCAGGGCGGCGATGCCGTAGTCGCGGATGGCGCGGAAGTCGATCATGGCGTTGTGGTGTGATCTGAGAGTATTGTAGCAGGTCAGTAGGCGAACCAGGCAGCGGCGGCAAGGTCGTTTGCCAATTCTTCTAGGTTGTCCTCCGTCAGGCGGGAACCGTACCATTCCAGTTCCTCAGGGTCCAGGCGGTCCAGGTCGCAACCATACATCTCATTGGCGATTGCCTCTGCCAGGCAGAGCAGGTCTTCGTAGAGGGAGAGGATGCGGTCTTCGGTCATCGGTGGTTGTCTGATCTGTGATCAGTATAGAGGCAAAAGGGAAGGGGTGTCCCCCTCCGTTGTGCCACTATCAGAATTGGATTTCTTCGGCGGTCGGTTCAGCGGTGCCATCCTCAGGGGCGGCGATCGTCTCCAGGATCTGCAGGATCTGAGCGCCGTCGTTGCCAGAGCGGAGCAGGGAGAGAGCGAGTTCGCGGGTCATGTTAGAATTTGGGATTGTGGTTTGTGGTTGGGCGTCTTTAAGGGCGCACCCGCTCCCATTGTATCAGGCGACCGCGTAGGCGGATTCCATGCACACTTCGCGGGTGTCCATCTTAGCGTAGTCGTATTCTTCCCCCAGGTGCTTCAGGTAGGCGTCAGCAGTGGAAAAGCAATCGAACAGGCGGAGGGTCTCAAAGACCTCACCCTCATAGTCAATTCCAGCGATCACGGCGTACACTTTGGTGGTCATCGGTCGGTTGCTTGTGAACTGAGAGAAGTCTACAGGGTCGGGGGAGGAGGCAGGATGCCCCCTTGTGCCAGTGCCTCAGTCGGCATAGAGGCGCTGGAAGTCTTCCACAAACTCCCGTGCCTGATCGCCACTCATGTTGCAGATCATCTCACGGGCAACAGTCTCCCAGGAATAGAGGTCTGCCAGGTCGTAGATCGCGCAGCGTGCTTCGGAGGCGGTGAGGCGGGTTGCGGTGGTCATGGTGTGGTGTGGTGTGAACTGAGATCAGTATAGGGGGTCGGGAAGGGGGTCTGTGCCCCCTAGTGGACGGTTCAGCGAGTGGCACCCCTCACAAAACCGTCGACAAAAGCGGTGCCGATTTGAGCCCAGAATGTAGGATCAGCGGCACATTCAGCGATTGCCTTTGCCCAATCCTGAGCGGTGCCCTGAGCAAGGATCTTACGCTCCTCAGGGGTCAGTTCTGCCATGGTGTCGTTCCAGGCATTAATCAGATCGGTTTCCAGGTTGGGCATCGGTCGATTGCTTGTGAACTGAGAGAATTGTAGCACGTCAGCGGCGGTTGAGAAGGCGCTGTAGGAGCAGGAGGTGTCCTGCCCCCATAGCATAACCGATCAGGAAGAACACGCCAGTCAGCATAGCAGGTCAGGCGATGTGAGCGGGGGAACCGCAGGAACGGTAGAATTCTACCATACGCTGTGCCTCCTCACGGGTTGAGAAGAATTGTGAACGCCACTGCTGCGAACCGTAGGGGGTCCTGTAACGAACTTCGAAGCGCATCGGGTTGATTGTGTGTGAGAGAATTATAGGGGGTGGCGCCCCTCAGAACGCCACCAGTTGGTCCAGTTCCCATTGTGGCACGGTTGCCACTTCACCGCCGCAGTTCTCTGCTAGCCAGCGGTTAATGTGCTTAGAGGTGGTCACGCTCCACTTGGTGGCGGTGCGAATCCAACCCTTGCCAGGCACCAGGGCGGCGACAGGGGTCTGGTAGGAGAACAGCACGCAGGTGCCGTCTGCCAGTTCCACTTCGGTGCTGGTGGTGGTCACTTGCTTGAGGCGCATTGGGTTGCCTTGTGAACTGAGATCAGTATAGGGCATGAGCGGGTCAGCGGACGGGTTCATGGACAGTCCGAAAAGTGGCACACGATGCAGGTTTTGCGGGCATCCTGATGCGTATAATACGGACACAAGCGAAGGAGGGGCGGGGTAGCCCTGATGACGAAAACGGTCGCCACGCCCCCTGCCATGAAATAAAAAAAAAGAAAAGTATAAAAAAAGGGCGCGGATTGCGCCCTGATTAAAGTTATTGTGCCTGCAGGGATGGAGTAGGATCTGTCGTTTCAATGTAGGCAATGGTGTCCATTGCACGAATCGCCGCCCATCCTAGCATCAGGGTAAAGGCGAAGGTGAGAACTTTCATCAGTCAATCGTGCGGCGGGATTGTTTGTTACTGTTGCAATCACCGTTGATCAGTGACTTTTTGCCGTGGCAGAGTTTGCAGTAGGTCTTGACATTGGCGGGCACATTGTTGTGGTGATCGCCGTCAATGTGGTCCAGGTCCAAACTATTCTCAAACCCAACCCATCCATCGCGGGGGACAGGGCAAACCCAACCCAATTGACCGTCTACATTCTCACAAAAGTTCTTTTTGTGAATTGTAACGCCAGGTATGGTTTTACCCTTTTTGCGAGCATCAGTACAACGGGAACATTCAGACTTGAATGACCAGTACTTCCACTCACGAACTAATACTTTACGGTCGCAACCGTGATTGACGCAGTCAGGAAGTTCGTGCCCTTCGGCAAAGAACTTCTCTTTCATCTGCTGAGCAAGTGTTGTCATAAGGGCGAATCCCTCAGGAACATACGTAGTATGGCACGGGATGGGGGGCAGCACAACCCCCCTTGTGACACTACATCAGGCGGCACACTGAAAGCGCCCGCTGTTGAAATTATGGTAGGAGAATACCTCACGATTGACCAGTTTGAACATACCAAACTCATTGGTCATTGTGTAACCTTCGGCATCAATCCGATCCTGCCCGATGTATGCTGCAGGACCATTATTGCGGCACAAGAATAGGCAATCCTCTTTGATTGACTTCACCAACTTCCACAAACGAATCAGGTTAGGGTCACAATCAAATGCAACATCCTCAACCTCACGCTGTTCGCGGATGCAGGCGTTAATTGCAACTTTAATCTTTGCCGCTTGTGCATTAGTCACGAACTGTACGGTGGTTGACATCTGGCGGGCGAAGTTGCATACCTCTTGAACATCAGCGAACGATTCCTGATTGTGCAGAATGTAGGCATCAGGTTTCACGAATTTGATCGTGTCAGTGTCATTCCACGTAGCACGGTCAGGCATAGCAACAGCATCACGAAGATCGTGCTCAGCATAATAGCAGGTATGGGGTGCGATGATAATAGTTTGAGTGACAATCTCAGGGAACTGATACGTAATCAGGTTGGATTTGTACTCATCAGATCCACCGAACCCGATGAACTCTGCCTGATAGATTGTCTCAGTACGGGGCAGAATGTCAAAGCAAGTGTGCAGAATGTCTGCAACGTTGCCCTCATAGTGTTGATCAATCTCCTGATGATTGTGTGCAATACGAATCTTCTTTTTGTTGAAGACTGCTTTGGTGCCCACGAAGAACGTACCAGTCGCAGGATCAATCCCCCACACGATTGCGGGTGCTCCGTCGATCTTAACGCTCAGGGTGCCAGGCGTCACGAACCAGTCCAGCACGCTCAGGTCACCCGTGAGGATGGTGTCTTCGGGGTGCTCTTGGTGGAGGTTCTTCATCGGTTTCCTGTTGATGTAATCAGTATGGCACGGATCAGGGGGCAGCACAAGGGGGTGTGTGCCACCTGTCCAACTGTCTTAGTCTGCAGATTCCTCCAGCAGTTCAGGATAGTATTGATTAACCTCTTCGGTCAATTCTTCATCAGAATACTTATCATAACCCTCCATCAGATAATCATAGCAAAGGCAGGTCATTGTTTTGAGATCCATATCGTCCAGCATTTGCTGAACCATTTGATCTTGAAGTTCGGAGCGGTTCATAATCAGTTAGCGTAGAGGGGCAGTTTCTTACGGAGACGGATTGAATCATCAATCACCTCACCAATCTGTTCGTAAATGTAGTCGGAACCTCCTACATCACAGAGCACATCTTCAGTGAGTTCTTTGGAGAAACGCACTTCATCGCAGTTTTCACCAACGATCTCAAATACATCATCTTGAGTGAATACAAACGCAGCACAAACTGCGTCCTCACCTTGTCTATCAATCATTTGGTTGATTGAATCACGAAGTTCAGAAAGAGTGCGGTACATCAATCGTCTCCAAAGTTGTTGGTGAGGAAGTCTTCAAGTTCAATGAGTTTGCTATCACTCAAAGAGCACACATACTCATTGATGATAGTAGCGAGAAGGTCAGGATCTTGCCTGCACTTCTC
>Ga0222712_10000313_pt1 | contig 67486 bp, 85 predicted proteins | sample C33_657DmetaG_FD_165043 | JGI IMG/M metagenome (GOLD analysis project Ga0222712, IMG submission 165043) | Estuarine water microbial communities from San Francisco Bay, California, United States - C33_657D | ecosystem: Environmental > Aquatic > Marine > Unclassified | place: USA: California... | reverse complement strand
CCCACCAAAGGAGAAGAAATGATTCACACCGATGAAGACGACGAGTTCGAGCGCATTGCGCATGAAGCTGAGATGAAGAAGGGTCAGCCATACCACTACGATGTGTATGTATCCCCCTCTCAACGTAATACTGTTTTAGAGGAGGTGGCGAAAGAGTTTGAGAAGATGACAGCGTTTGGCGATACCTCTTGGAGTTTTGCCGCGTTTGTAAGGAACATGAAAAATGCCAAGACCTAAACCATCCGAACCATTAGAACGCGCTGACTTTCGTCTTACATCCACACACAAGGTAATACTTAAACAACTTGGTGGGGTCGTATGGTTAAGACAAATGTTAGATAAACATGCACCATTACCAAGGAAATACTATGACTCCCGAAAAGAAAGTCAAGAACGCAGTAGTAGCTTTACTTAAAAAACATAACGCATACTGCTTCTACCCAGTCGCAGGGGGGTTTGGATCAGCAGGCATACCGGACATTGTTGCCTGCTACATGGGAAGATTTTTTGCTATCGAATGTAAGGCAGGCAAGGGCAAGACCACTGCACTGCAAGACAGGAACATAGCGCAGATCAAAGATGCCGGTGGCTTTGCTATTGTCGTCAATGAGGAGAACCTGATAGAAGTTCAGGAAATTTTAGACTACATCACAAAAGAGGAGAACGAGAGATGGGTTCAATAGCTGAAGAAATGAAGAAGGTTATCCAACAATGGGATGCCGAAGATCAACAACCACAACAGGAGATCAAAATGGAAACAAAAAAACGAGGCTCTATAACATCTGTGATACTTGGCTACATCAAAGACAAACCCGGGGTTACGAGTATTGAGATCAAGCAACGACTAAGTGTGGAGCACCCTGACATACCACCAAGTTTCGTATCATCAATGCTCAAACAGTTTGTAGATAACTTCTCTGTCACTCGGGTACATGCACCTGAGAAGGTAGATGGTCGCTCAATCTATGCGTACACCGCAGTGTCTGAAGATAATCGTAAGAAGTTGTTGAGTGTGGCAAAGCGTAAACGCAAGCAAGCGAAAGAGCGTGCCGCCCATGCACGCGCAGTTAAACAAAATAAATCAGCCCCACAAGAAACACCCACGATGTTTCAAGATGGATCTTTCGTACGGTACGAAAAGAAATCATTGTCAGACTTGTTGGGTGATTATGAGGCAGTCAACGCCAAGATTGCAGAAGCCAAGCCTACAACTACCGAATGGAGTGTCGATGAGGTGCTTGATAACCTGACAGTCAAGCAAGCCCGTGCGTTACACATCGCACTCAAAGAAATGTTTGGAGGTGTGTGATGAGTTGGCTTGACCCACGAAACATGTTTGGTATGCCTACGATAAAGGAAGAGGGTAGTACTGTGTTGGACTCATACCAGTACAGCGCACAACAGGCTAACAATCTTGGCGCTAGTCTTACTACGGCACTAGGACAACAGGGTGCGACAGGAGCAACGATACGGGGCGCGTACTCAGGCAGATACATTGACCCGTTTAGAGAACATGAGGAAGCAATCAGGCGTGTCGAATACATATTGGCACGCACAGTACCGGACTACGATGAGCTGGTGAATCAGTTTAACGCAATCAAAGATATTGAGAGGAGCAATCATGAGTAAGATCAAAGAACTACTACATACTAAATTAGATAACACACCATCCGACGCACCAAAAATATTTGGCGAAGTGTTTTATGATGGGCAGATGCGTGGTAGCTACGGGGTAGATACCATACCAATGGGTAAAGGCATTGTGTTTGGCGACTACGTAGTATGGGACACAGGGGACAACCAGTTTGGTATCGGATACCGTAATACTGGCGAGATGGGCATCTTTAATAAGAAAGACTTTGAAGCCCACATTGAAGCGTTCTACGGGTTGAACTTCTGATGGATGTTATCACCATAGACTTTGAGACGTACTACGACAAGGACTTCTCATTATCAAAGATCACCACAGAGGAGTACGTGCGTGATCCGAGGTTTGAGATCATTGGCGTAGGCGTCAAGGTCAACGATGAAAAGACACGGTTCTTTTCTGGCGAGCATGAACTGTTACGTCAACAGTTGTTGCGGTATGACTGGGACAACAGCATGGTTGTTGCCCACAATGCCATGTTCGATATGTCTATTCTGAATTGGATTCTTGGCATCAAGCCCAAGGCTATTGCAGATACATTGAGCATGGCGCGAGCCATACACGGCACTGAGGTCGGTAACAGTTTGGCTAAGTTGGTCAAGCACTACAACTTGGGTGAGAAGGGGGATGAGGTCATCAATGCGCTAGGCATTAGGCGTACTGACTTCCCCGTCCATCAAATGAAACTGTATGCGAAGTACTGCGCCAATGATGTTGACCTGACATACGATCTGTTCTTGACTCTGCTCCCGATGTTTCAGAAAACTGAGCTGAAGTTGATCGACCTGACCATCCGTATGTTTACAGAGCCAGTCATGCGCTTGGATGTACCCGTCTTGGAGCAACATCTTGTGCATGTGAAGAAGCGCAAGCAAGCCCTCATAGACAGCACGACAACAGATTTGGATAACCTCATGTCCAATCAGAAGTTTGCCAAGTTGTTGGTAGACCTTGGCGTTGAGCCGCCTATGAAGATTAGTCTGACTACGGGCAAGGAGACGTTGGCACTTGCTAAATCTGATGAGGGGTTCAAGGCTTTGGCTGAACATCCTGACGAGCGCGTACAGTTACTTGTTGCCGCACGTTTGGGTAACAAAACTACGCTTGAGGAGACTCGTACCGAGCGCCTGCTTGGGATTGCCTCAAGAGGACTGATACCTGTACCCCTGTCTTATTATGCCGCCCACACGGGACGGTGGGGTGGTGCAGACAAACTGAACTTTCAGAACCTGCCCTCACGCGGTGATAACGCAGGCAAGATCAAGCGGTCAATCCTTGCTCCCGAAGGGCATGTGATCATTGACTGTGACTCAGCGCAGATTGAAGCCCGTGTGTTGGCTTGGTTTGCAGGACAAACAGATTTGGTGGAGGCGTTTAGAGATGGCAAGGACGTATACAAAATCATGGCATCTGCTATATACAACAAGGAGGTCGATGAGATTGAGAAGGGCGAACGTTTTGTTGGCAAGACTACGATCTTGGGCGCGGGCTACGGCATGGGGGCGGACAAGTTTCAAACCCAACTCAAGACCTTTGGTGTTGAGACACCACTTGCAGAAGCCAAGCGCATCATAGATGTATACCGTGAAACGTACCCGTGGATTCCAACCTTGTGGCAAAACGGCAACAGAGCAATCGAAGCGCTGTCCAAGGGGCGTACTGTCAAGTGGGGCAACGGCGCTGTGACCGTCAACAAGGACGGTATCCTGATGCCAAACGGTATGTATCAAAGATACCCAAACCTGAAAAAATTTAAAGACAAAGACGGAAAAGAGCAGTATATTTACGATTCACGCAGAGGCTCAGTGAAGTTGTACGGTGGTAAGTTGACAGAGAACATTTGTCAGGGCTTGGCACGTTGCATCATTGGTGAGCAGATGCTGAAGATTGCGAAGAGATACCGTGTTGTACTCACTGTACACGATGCTGTGGCGTGTGTAGCTCCAATCGAGCAAGCCGCTGAAGCTGTTGCATACGTCGAAGAATGTATGCGATTCGTACCGGAGTGGGCAGAAGGTATCCCGCTGAATTGTGAATCAGGGTTCGGAGCCTCATACGGAGATTGTTAATGGTCAAAGTGCCTGCATGGAGTTACTCAAGTATCACGCTGTTCGATCAGTGTCCTAAGAAGTATTACCACTTGCGAGTGGTCAAGGACATTAAAGAACCCGAGAGCGAAGCCATGCTGTACGGTACGGCAGTCCACCAAGCGGCTGAGGACTACATCAAAGACGGTACACCGATTCCTGCCAAGTACGGCTACATGCAGTCCATGTTGGACAAGTTGGCAAACATCAAAGGCGAGAAGCTGTGCGAACACAAGATGGGCATCAAGAAGGTCGATGGACGCCTTGCCCCTTGCGGATTCTTTGACAAAGAAGTTTGGTATCGGGGTGTTGCAGACTTGCTCATCATCGACCATGAAAAGAAAGAAGCCCGTGTTATTGACTACAAGACGGGCAAGAGCAGTAAGTACGCTGACCCCAAACAGTTGGCACTCATGTCTGCCTGCGTGTTCCTGCATTTCCCTGAAATAGAACGCGTAAAGGCTGGTCTGTTGTTTGTTGTATGTAAAGATTTTGTACGGTCTGAGTACCACGCATCTACGGGCCTCAATGTCTTTTCGGAGTTGGACGGTTCATTGGTTTCGCGTGAAACTGCGTACGAAACTGGAGTGTTTAACCCTAAACAAAATTTCACTTGCAAGGGATGGTGTCCTGTGCTAGATTGTTCACACAATGGAAGGAACGGATAAATGCCGTACAAAAATAAAGCGGATCGTGACGCTAAACACGAATGGGAATTAGAGAAGAAGCGACCCGGTGCGCATGAAGCTCGCATGGAGCGACAACGTGCTAGGAGAGCATTAGACAAGAAAGGCGTTGACCGTACGGGTAAAGATGTTGCCCACGTCAAAGCCTTATCAAAGGGTGGTAGTAATGCAGACGGTTATAAGTTGCAAGCCCCCTCAAAGAATCGCTCGTTCAGGCGTAAGTCTGACAAGTCGATGATGTAAGTTGCCCCTTGGTGAATTACTAAAATTGGGTCTAGCGAAGTAAGGTGTAAGTGATAGCGAGACCGAGGAATTTTTTCCTTTTTCATGGAATAACTACACCAGTCAGCACAGCGCTCCTTTCAGTTGGGAACTGACGGACACCTCGGAAAGACGGGGATTTTCCTTCAAACACCGTGTTTGAAGTGCAACGCTATTGGAGATGGCATGGAGATCATAGATAACAGAGCAGTATTGCTCAAGGTACGCAATCCGGATCGCATCACAACTGTGATCCCAAAGAGTAAAGTAATAACTGAGTACAACAGCCACGCAGAAGTTTTGGTGAATTGGGGACTTGAGGAAGCGATTGTTCTGAAGAACTTACGCATACCAATACCTTCACCGATAAACGCTACGTACAAGTGGCCAGGATTGTTTAAACCGTTCGACCACCAACGAGAAACTTCCTCGTTCTTAACGCTACACAGACGTGCGTTTTGTTTCAATGAACAAGGCACAGGAAAAACTGCGTCAGTCATTTGGGCGGCAGACTATCTGATGACGCTTAAACGCATCAAGCGTGTGCTTGTAATTTGCCCCTTGTCCATCATGGACTCGGCATGGCGCAATGATTTGTTTAAGTTTGCCATGCACCGTAAGGTGGATGTTGCTTACGGCAAGCCTGAGAAGCGCAAGGAGATCATTGGTGGTGACGCTGAATTTGTAGTGATCAATTACGATGGTGTAGAAATCGTAGCGGATGCCATTGCACGGGGTGGTTTTGATCTTATCGTGATTGACGAGGCTAACGCGTATAAAAATCCACAGACAAGACGTTGGAAGGTGTTGAGTAAACTAATGACACCGGACACATGGTTGTGGATGCTCACAGGCACACCTGCGTCCCAATCACCGACAGACGCATACGGCATCGCCAAACTTGTAAACCCCGATGGAGTGCCAAGGTTCTTTGGTGGGTTTAGAGATCAAGTTATGAACAAGGTCACGCAGTTTAAGTGGGTGCCAAAACCCGATGCGGATAACGTGGTGCATAAAGCCTTGCAACCCGCGATACGATTTACGAAAGAGCAATGCCTTGATCTGCCTGAGATGACTTATGTTACGCGAGACGTCCCGCTTACTGCACAACAAACAAAGTACTACGAGTTGCTACGTAAACAGTTGATCGTACAAGCCGCTGGTGAGGAGATCACAACAGTTAATGCCGCGGCTAATCTGAATAAGCTACTACAACTATCAGGTGGCGCGGTGTATTCCGATACAGGCGAGGTGATTCACTTTGATGCAAGCAATCGGTTAGCTGTCCTACGAGAAGTTGTAGAGGAGTCAAGTCACAAAGTTCTGGTGTTTGTCCCCTATCGACACGCTATTGAACTTGTTGCTGAAGATTTAAAGAAGCATGGGTACGCAACCGCAATCATTAACGGTGCTGTCCCTGCCGCAAAGCGTTCAGAAATCTTTGAACGCTTCCAAACTAAAAACGATTTGCAAGTGTTGGTCATCCAACCGCAAGCCGCATCACACGGTGTCACGCTCCATGCCGCAAACACAATTGTGTATTGGAGTCCAGTCATGTCCGTGGAAACGTATTTGCAATGTAACGCACGGGTGCATAGAGCAGGGCAGAAGAACCCTACGACCGTGGTGCATTTGCAAGGTAGTGGAGTCGAGAGACGTATGTACACCATGCTCAACAGCAAGGTTGATATACACCACAAAATTATCCAGTTATACGGGGAACTACTGAGATAAAAATTCTTGACAATGTAAATTTTAGGTGTATCATTTAATCATAAAGAGAAGGAGAGAGATATGACCGAATCAATTTCGGCTGATAGACTTGTCGCCGCATACATCAAGATGCGCGACAAACGTGCTGAACTTCTACGTGAGTACGAAGAACAGGACGGGGTTATCAAAGAACAGATGGAAACATTGGAAGGCAAACTGCTTGACCTTTGTAAATCCGTTGGCGCTGATAGCCTTAAAACCCAACACGGCACAGTCATGCGTGGTGTTAAAACCCGCTACTGGACAAGTGATTGGCAAGCCATGCACGGCTTCATCATGGAACACAAGATGCCTGAACTCTTAGAGAAGCGCATCAGTCAGACTACGATGAGACAGTTGCTTGACGAAAACCCCGACATGATGCCCATGGGTCTGAATGTCGATTCTAAATATTCCGTAACCATCAGGAGGACTTCAAATGGAAGTTGAAACTCTGACCGTTGAAGAAGTTGCAAAGTATTTGCGCGTCTCTCGACAAACGGTCTATACGCTAATCCGTGCGAATAAGATTCCACATTTCAAAGTAGGCAACAAGGTGCGTGTAAAACGCTCAGACCTCGAAACCATCACAAACACATCAGGAGATACTAAATGAGTAGCGCAATTGATCACCACTACTTTGGGTGTGAGGTTACAAACGTAACCTATGACCTATTAAAGAATGTTGGTCACGTTCACATGCCTGCGGGCAATTGCACTGACATGGCAAGGACTATCAAGTTCTTTGTAGAACAAGTCCCATCTATCGGACACATCATTACATGGTGTGACGGTAATCTCGATACACAGTACGTGGATCACAATGGCGAATGGATCGCCCTTTAACTCAGGAGAAACTAAATGACTGCAATGACACTCTTTTCAAAAGGCGGTAATAATCTTCCCGCACACTTACGCAACCTTGAACTGGATGCAACCACCAAAGCCCTAATGGGTTCTACTGGAAGTTCCACAGGCAAGCGAATCTCGATCCGCGGCAATGTGTTCCGTATGCTCGTTGACGGTAAAGAAATTGCACAGAATGAAGATCGTGCAATGAACATTGTGATCGTTGCGGCTAACCCGCACGTATCACGTAGCTTTTATGAAGGTACTTATGAAGAAGGCAAGAATGTTGCCCCAACATGTTGGTCAAACGATGGTATCACCCCTGATACTAAGGTTGATGAGCCACAAGCATCCAAGTGCGCTAACTGCCCACAGAACATCGCAGGTTCAGGACAGGGCAATGGACGTGCTTGCCGTTACAGTCAAAGACTGGCAGTTACCCTTGAGAACGACCTCCAAGGAGATGTGTATCAGTTGACGCTTCCCGCGCAGTCAATCTTTGGTAATGCCGAGAGTGGCAAAATGCCTTTGCAGGCTTATGCTAAGTTCTTGGGTGGTCATGGTCTGCCCGTCACCGCAGTTGTGACTGAGATGCGCTTTGATACATCAAGTGCTACACCCAAGCTGACTTTCAAGGCGGTACGCCCATTGGAAGAAGATGAGATGGCAACATGCCAAGAGAAGGGTCAGTCTGCAGATGCCAAGACTGCTATCGCCTCTACCGTTGCGCAGGCCGATGGTGTGAAAGCGAAAGCCATTGAAGCCCCTGCCCCCAAAGCCGCACCAAAGGTTGAAGCTCAAGAAGCGCCTGAAGTTGAGCCAGTTAAGCGCCCTAAGAAAGCCGCACCGAAAGATGTTGACGCGATCTTAGACGACTGGGCTGAGTAATGAATCGGGGGGAAAGTCGTGCAACTTTGCTTGCGGACGAACGGTGAGTACCCCCACCCCTACTATGAACAATACAGGCTATTCACGTAAGTTCGTACAGGCAAACAGGAAAGCAGACTCCAAACATATTGGAGTGCAACTTGGGCGCTTATGTATTGAACGCGACATTCCCGTGCAGGATGTGGCTGAATATATTGGTGTATCAAGGCAAGCGGCATACATGTGGTTCTTGGGCAAGACTATGCCCCACCCCAAAATGCGAGAAACGATTGCCAACGTCATCAAGACACTCAGAGCAAAAAGCAACCAATCATCAATCTGATCGTTAACCTATCGCCAGTAGGTTAACGGTATTTTTAAGAGCGAACAATGACCTCAAGGATTCCCTTTCTCTCATCGGTGCTTGCCTCTGATGGCATGTACTGTGTGGTGGGATTGAAGAAGGGTGCGCCTAGACAGACTTTTGTAGAGACATTAGAAGAAATTGACGGTGTAGTAGAAGGGTTACTTTCACAGGGATACGATGCGTATTTCGGATGTGCAAAGTATTTGAACGCCTCTGAAGGGCGGACAGCACAGAACGCTAAATGGTTCAGAGCATTTTGGCTCGACCTTGATTGCGGTGATAACAAGCCTTATGAAACACAAGCACAAGCAATAAATGCACTCAAAGAGTTTGTACAGACCACTGGTCTTCCAAAACCAACACTTGTAAATTCAGGACGTGGTGTACACGCATACTGGACACTTACGGAAACAATCTTCTACAACGACTGGAAGCCAACCGCTGAAGCGTTTAAGAAGTTCTGTGCATCCTACAACTTGTATGCAGATCCCGCAGTTACAGCAGACGCGGCCCGTATCCTCCGAATACCGGAGACATTAAACTTTAAAGACTCACCACCCAAGCAAGTCGGTGTGTTGGTAACTTCACAACCCGTTGACTTCAAGCGATTTCAAGCCATCGTAGGCATTACAACAGATGATGAGGCTGATGACCTGCCGTTTGCCGCCCCCGTGCGTAAACAGCCAATGGATGCAACCACCCGCGCTTTGATGGGTAACAGCGTGTCAAGATTTGGCACGATCATGCGCAAAAGCGCACAAGGCAAGGGGTGCGCACAACTAATCTCAATCTACCGCGACCAAGAGAACACCGAAGAACCGTTATGGCGAGCAGGACTTTCAATCGCAGTTAATTGTGAAGATGGTGAGTTGGCAATCCACAAGATCTCGCACGGTCATCCTGAATATGACCCAAAAGAGACGAGAGACAAAGCCAACACCCTACTTACAAAACCTTACAAATGCGCCACGTTTGCGGGTCTAAATCCCGACGGGTGTGTAGATTGCCCGAACAAGGGCAAGATCACTTCACCAATTCAAATTGGCGCACAGATTGCGGAAGCAAAAGCAGAGGACAACATTGTTGTCATGCACAGCGCTACGTTAGAAGAAGAAATTACAGTTGAGATTCCGGAGTATCCGTTCCCGTACTTCCGAGGCAAGAATGGGGGTGTCTACAAGCGTGGTATCCCATCTGAGAAAGCCAAGAAGAAAGACGAAGAAGACGATGATGAGCGCGACACTCTCGTCTATGAGTACGACTTGTATGTCGTCAAACGACTGACTGACCCCGATGCGGGTGAATCTCTATGGATGCGACTGCACATGCCCAAGGATGGGATACGCGAGTTCTCATGCCCACTGGCAAGTGTGCTGTCGAAGGACAAGTTTCGTGAAGTCTTGGCGTACCAAGGCGTCACTGCGTATAACAAAAGATTGGATGGACTTATGGCGTATATCACCCGATGGGTTAATGAGTTGCAACAGTTGTCTGAGGCTGAGAAGGCGCGGCAACAATTTGGTTGGTGTGACAACGACACCACGTTCGTCGTAGGCAATCGTGAGATTACTGCGGCAGGGGTCAATTACAGTCCCTCGTCATCCGCTACGGCTGAGTTGGCGGCTATGTACTCTAAGAAGGGTACGATCCATGAGTGGGCTAAGTTGGCTAACAACTACGCCCGTGCGGGTAATGAAGACCGTGCGTTCATTCTGTTCGCAGGGTTTGGCTCTGCATTGTTCAAGTTCACTAACTTGAGTGGCGGCATCATTCACCTGACCAACAACGGCTCGGGTGTGGGCAAGACCACGGTTCAGCACATGGTCAATAGTATTTGGGGTCGCCCGATTGAGACCTTGATGAATCAGGAGGACAAGTACCTTGCCCGTATGCACCGTGTCTCTATCCTTGGTAACTTACCCGCTACGATTGACGAACTAACCAACATGGCTGACGAAGAAGTTAGCAACATGGCGTACAGCATTACACATGGTCGTGGGCGTAACCGCATGCAGTCACAAGTTAACGCAGAGCGTAGCAATACACTGCGCTGGGCTTTGATAGCGATTACATCAGGCAACAAGAGCTTGTACGATCAACTGTTTAACCTGAAGGACTTTCCTGAAGGTGAGCTGATGCGTATCTTGGAGTTCACAATCTCTAAGACCGATAACATGACGAAGGCTGAGTCAGACGCGGCTTTCAACGCCATGTATGACAACTATGGTGTGGCGGGTGAAGTGTTTATCCGTTATGTCATTACCAATCTGCCTGAAGTTAAGAAGATGTTGGAGAAAATCCAACGCAAGTTTGATAAGGCGGCAGGGCTTACTCAGCGTGAGCGCTTTTGGTCTGCGAAGGCGGCATGTGCCATCACTTCCGGTTTGATCACTAAGAAGTTAGGACTTCACAACATTGATGTGGCAGCCGTGTATAAGTGGGCTGTGGAAACAATTGGTAGGATGAGAGTTGAAGTACGCCCCGGGGCATCAGGTCCGATGGCACACCTTGGATTATTTTTGAACAAACACAACAACAATATGTTGATTGTAAAAAGCACGGCTGATAAACGGTCGGGGCTGTTCGAAGCGCCAGTGCGTGAACCCCGTGGAGAGTTGATCACTCGGTACGAGCCGGACACCAAACATTTGTTCATCACAGTCAAGATACTGCGTGACTGGTGTAGCGACAATCAAGTTTCATACAAGTCACTGGTCGATGACTTGAATAAGATGGGCGCATCACTGGGTGTCGTTAAGAAAGCCATGTCCCGTGGCTCTGATATGACCACACCATCTGTCAGTGCATTGGTAATTGATTGCGCAAAAGCAACAGTGCTTGATCCGGAAGATACACCACCGTCACCTAGCGATGATATTGAATAGTGGCTTGCCAGTTATTATTGAATGGCACAAGTTTATAATTGGTAGTTCGTTTTATATTCCAACACTTGACCCTGATAAGTTGGTAGCGGATATAAAACGGGAAGCACGAGAGCGCAATATGACTGTCAAGTCGCGCTTTTGTTTGGAGAACGGCACACAGGGTGTGAGAGTCTGGCGCATTGGATGATCATGTGATAGAGTTCGCCTAGCAACTTGATCTCCTCTCCTTCCAGTTGCTGATCTCCTGATCTTTCCCCCCGGCTAAAAACCGGGGGGTTTTTTCATTTAATCACGCAGTTCTGCAATATCGCGTTCAAGCAATGGACGCAGTTTCTTGTTCAACTGCACACCGTGGCGCATGTCTTCTGAGATGCGGTCACGATTCTTAACAGACTTAGTAATCGTGGATTCAGTAATTTTTAACTCAGGGTACTTGTCGCCCAAGTCATACAACTTCTGACGCAACTCATCAGCACGTTCATAGTCCCCCATGCGCTCGGCGATGTAATACTGTTTAAGGTACTTCTTCTCCATGCCGCTAATGGTGTCGCCCTTTTGTTTGGCGTATGCGTTTTCTTCGTACTGCGCCATCAAGTCAGCAGGAGCAAATCCCATCACTTGCATAGCCGCGTTGTATCCGTTGATTTCACCCATCACTGGGTCACCACGTAATGTGTTTGCACCTTCAAAGTAGTAGCGTCTACCTTTGAGGATGTTGCGCAGGCCAATAGGCAGTGCCGCCTCGATAGCGCGTTCTGTATGTCCTTCAGACGCCAACTCTTTTGCACGATACAAACTGTTAACCACAGAGTATGGCGCACCCAATACGCTTTCTACAAATTGGCTCAAAGCACTCGCATCGGCTTTGTCGCCTTTGTTTTCACGGTAAATCAGATCAGTCCAACCCACACGATCAGCAATGCCCAAGTTGGTGAAGTAGTTGACCGGACCTTTGTACACAAGCTCACCAAGATACTTACGCATGACAGCATCGAAGTCATCTTCGTCATCATCGTTCAATGCGTTGTACGCCAACTCAGCAACCCAGTACAAGGGTAAACCCTTTGCACCTGCAAAGATTCCTGCCATGCCATATGTACCGACCAACTGGCGACGTGCGGCTTTAATACCCTCAAGTTCTTTACCAGTGGCACCTGCTATTGGGAGTGATCTGCGTATGGTGTCAAACAACATGTAGTACATGGTGAAGCCGAAACGCTTAAACACGGTCAAAATCTTACCAATGTCGCTGTGACCAATACTGGGGGCGGATTCTGTGTGGCTTGCACCGTGCGAGAACTCCAACATGCGCACTGCTTTTTCAATTGCCTGCGCTTGCTTCTGCTCGTCGTTCATCTGCTTGTTGTTCTTCAGCTTCTGCATCTCCAAGTCGTACGTGGCAATCGCAGAAACTTCACGGTTAGCACGCTCGGCATGGTGGAACAAGAACGTAGAAGTTTGAGTAACCTTGTTCATCAAGTCTGAGGATTTACCCTTGTTGATCTCTCCGCGGTTACTTGCTTCCAGTGCCTCACGCATTGTTGTGTTTTGCAAGAAGCCCAGTTCATTCAAACGCTGTACAAGCGCTTTGTACTGCGGGGCTTTGCCTGCATTGACAAGGTTCTCAATAGACAGCATGGCTTTTTCTGTGGACTGCTGACCGTTAATGTCAGTGACTACACGGGTTAACCCTGATGATCCATACAGTTTAGTAGCCGCAATCAATGCTCTACCTGCCTCTAAGTAGCCATACACACCACCAAGTTGGGGGTAAGTCGCCATTGGGGTTTGTACTAAGTTAACTACGGCAGATGAGACGTTACCCGCCAAGTTAAAGTAGAACGCCCCTGCACTCGCATAGCGCGATATGTCGGACAGGGTGGGGTTCATTGCAAACTCATGACGCGCTTCAAGTTCTTTCACAATGTCTGAGCCGCGCAATGCGTTTTTACCACGGCTCTCTGCCACAGTTGCACGCATCTTATCAACCAAGCCTTTGAGTTCCTCGTTGTATTTCATGCGGGACAACTGACGCGCCATGTTGCTCGTGACGTTGGTAAACGCCAATGCCGCATCATCAATATAACCGGGGGTGTTCTTACGTTTTTGGAATGACTTGAGCACGCTGGTCTCTGGCAGTGCGCTGACAATAAGTTGGTAAAAGGCATCAATAGCCTTTTCATCCGCGTTACCGTCTTTCATAATCTTCACAATATCTGCGGCAACTGTTCCACGTGGAACAGATTTGGATTTCATCTGATCCATACGCACGGGTTCATCAAAGCCAGTATGTCCCTCGGCTTCCAACTTCTCACGCTCGAGTCTTCGCTCTGCTTGGCTTTCAAACAGTTTTGATACGGACTGATTGGTATTTTTGTCTGTGTAGACTAACCAAAAGCTACCATGACGGTACAGGGGCGAGTAATGATCAATACCCATCTTAGTGATCTTGTCCATGATCTTCTCATAGGCAGACGAGATGCGATCATTGTCGGGCGAGCCATCTTCATTGCGGAAAGTCTGGTTCAAACTGCCTCTAATAGAAGCTTTCAGTTCTTTGAACATTTCTTTGAACGCACCAAAGTGGTCGTTGTACAGCTTCTTCTCTGTATCCGTCAACGTGTTGTAGCGCTTGAACAACTGATCCCATGCGGCCAGCTTCTCTGGAGAACCTTCGTAGTTTTTACGTGGTGCGGCAGGGTTCACATCCTCAACGGTGGAGTCGTTTACAAGAGTTGACCAAAACTGATAGCGGTCAGTTTTTGCAAAGGCTTCTTCACGGTCAACCAGAGGCTTGAGTTTATTCATCAAGTTCTCGTAGTAACCTGCCATCTCGTTAACCTTATCAGAAAACGTAATTGCATCACGCCCAAGGTACTTACTACCAACTTGTCCCAACGCTGAGAGGTTTAAGAATCTCTGCAGGGTGGCGCGGAAACTGATGCCCATGTTCTCGGCTTTACCCACCCACTCAGCGGCACGCTCAGGTGTCATAACCTGCTGCTGCTGGATTATGTCGTCTACTCTCCCCATAACTTTTTGAGCCATGTTGGGGCTATGAATAGCCTGTGCATACAGTGAATCACCCTTGCGTACATCAGGCGCAGGACTTGCGATTTGGTTTAGCATGCGGTCTATGTTATCAAGCACAGACTCTTGCGCCTTGGGAGGGTAGCCAATCATGCGACGTAGGACGTTCATGATCTTGTCCCATACGGACATTTTGTTTCCGGGGGCGTACTTCTCTTTCAGGTGGCCCCGGAAGTCTTCGTTACTCCAAGCCTCTGCAACAAATTCCTGTAAGTTCTTCGCACCATACGCGCCGTCAATATCATTTTTGATTTGCGTAAAAATTTGGTTCAGTTGTTTTGTAACTGGATGCGATGGGTTGGAGATGGTATGCGACAGACCCGCATGAGACATTTCGTGCAGGATTTCGTAGTCGGTTGCATCTTCACGCAAGTAGACGGTATTGGTCGTGGGATCAAACTTAGACTTAGCCGCACCATACACAAGTTTGGTGTTGCCTGTAATCTTAGCCAAAGCTCCAGCTGTCTTACCAACAAATTCAGACGAAGCGGTTTCAGACAACGAGCGCAGCGCAAGGTTAAGATGCCCACGTCGCAGAAGGTCAAGCACGACGGGGTGTGCTTCTACAAACAAAGCGGCAATATCTTGAGATGCTTCTAAGTCCATCCCACCATAGACATCGTTCTCCAACTCCCGCGCAAGGCTTTCCAATTCTCTCTTGCGTTTCTTAGCCAAAGTATCCGTGGATTTGGATTCTGCCAATTCTTCCAAAGTGGGAGCGTACTCACCTGCTTCTTTAGCGGCTTGTGCTTCTTCTTTAACTTGCGTCTTTACGTTAGCTTTTTGCTTTTGTTGTTTGTCTAATTTCTTTAAGAACCGTGAAGCCGTAACGTTTCTTGAAGCCCAGTTTTTGGCTTCTTTGTCCATGTAGGCAACGTTCTTTGCCGACAGGTTGTTACGTACCCAGTCAGACGCATCACGCGCATGTACACCGCCCTGCCCAAGGTGCATTTGAGCTTCGTCTTCAGATGCAAAATATGCTTCAGGACCTTCAGGGTGCGCTTCAAAGGTCTTCATCTTTGAATTGCGGTATGGGCTAGGCTGAAGCGCCAAGTCGTTGGCAATAGAGCGAAGCGCCAAACCAAACTCCATACGCCCGAAATATGCACGGGCGGCTTTTTCCTGTTTGGTAGGCTTCTTTATATCAGCAAGACGGTAGACCTTTTCTTTGTCAGATGTGGCTGCCTTTTGATCTTCGGTCTCTACAACTTCTTGCGGTATGTTAATTGTTTTGACTGTACCTACGGGCGGTTGCTTGGCTGGCGGTTTACGCTTACCTGCGTCAACTGCGTTACCTTGTTCGATTGCCTGTTGTTTGGCAATCTCATCAAACATGCCCTCAGATTCCATGTACGCCAAAATCTCTAAAGCACGTTCTTGGTCAACGCCAAGTTCTTTTGCAAGGGCGTTGGGTGTAGGCTCAGTACCAGTCTGGATCAAAGACACCGCATATTTAAATAGTGGGTCGAGTTCACCCTCTACTGGAGCGGCTGACTGTCCTTCTCTTCCAGCAGACTGGTCAACATTCTGTCCAGTAGAAACCACTCCATCTGGTTGAGATGTAGTAGCTCCTGCGGCGGGCTGTCCACCACTGGGCTGGCTAACCACTCTAGTGCTCGTTCCACCTGTTGGGGCGTTAGGTCTTGCAACATTGGGCGCTCCTGTGAAGCTTTTTCTAGCCTCCGCAACTGCGGTGGGGTCAAGTGTAGAAATAAGGGTGTTGTAAGCGGCTTCATTAACATTACCCCTAAAACCGGGGTCTTCAAGTGTCTGTACTAATGTAGCAACACCTTCAGGCGTGTTTAAGTTAAGCCCCAGCAAAGATTGGGCGGCTTTGGATGTAGGGTTAACCCCTAATGATTTAATAGTGACAGCATCAACTGGTTGCTGTGCGGTGTATAGACCCTGCTCGTTTGGTGTGGCGGCACCAAACGCACTTGCTTTAGCCTTCTCTTGGCTGATCTTGTCAGCTTCAGTTTGTTTGGCTTTGATAGCGGAATCGAGTTCGGCATACGCCTGTGAGCCGGGGCGAGCCGCATCCATACGTTTTTGTAGGATGCCTAATTCTTCTTGCGTGTATCTAAAGGCTTGCTCAAGTTCTTCCTGCGTGCGAGGAACACCGGGCTGTGGCTGCACAGCGCCCATAACCTGCTGTTGCATAGCTGTTGGCTGTTGTGCTTGCTGTTGCGCAAGCTGTTCTTGTTGAGCCAACGCATCTTGTGCTTCTTTGGTTGTGAACTGGTCACGTTTGATTGTGCGGTATTGAGATACAGCTTGGGGCACGGCAAAACCTGCACCGCCAACAGCACCTTTAACAAACGCTTCTTTGTATCGTTGGATATTCTCAGGGTCTAGTACATCCTTGGCACTGCCCGCAACTTGTTCTGCATACGCACTAATTGACTCTTGCGCGGATTCAGTCAAACCTTCAGTAGCCGCAGTCTTAGCGGCATCAACGCCAATACGTTTCCACACATTGGGGGCCGCACCCGATTCTTTAGCCAACTTTTCAACGAGCTTTAGCTTGCCGTATGTGCCAAGCTGATCCATGACTTTAGTTGGAACAATAGAGTCCAACACAGAACTGATACCCCCTGCAAGGGCGGCAATTCCCGGCTCAAACTTGCCAGTTTCTTGGTAAATACTCTCAAAGACTTCGGGTGCGTTTTGCGCAAACGAACCCAGATAACTGCCAGCGTACATCGCACGGCGACCTGCAACTTGACCAGCTTGTTTAGCGGCAGTCTCTGCCGCCATCATTCCCGCACGGGATAGTGGGCCTGCTTCCAAGGCCGCTCCCATTGCACTGCGTGCCGCCATTCTGCCACCGATTATTCCCGCACCTGCGCCGGGGATTATGGTAGTAGCGGCACTGGGCAGTAACTCACCTAGCGTCTCTGCGCCGTACTCAATGGCTTGGAATGGGCTGTCAATATTTTTATACGAACGAAAACGTGTGGGATATTTCTGTTGGAGTTCTTCACGGGTCTTCTGCGCTTCACCCATCTGGCGCTCGGTGTACGCTTTATCACCACCGATAAACTGGTTGAGCATTGCGGGAGCCAGATCGCCCAGAGCGATACCTGTTTCTCCCAGTGAGCGCATGAACCCGCGCTTTGCAATCGTGCCTAAACTTGCCTCTGGTTTTGGCAGGGTGAAGTCGTATTTATCAGCCAACCTGCCCAATAATCCATTCAGCTGTTCAGGCGTGACGTTATCTGGAAACTCTACGTCTCCAAGTTTAGGCAGGTTGATAATCATGTTTAGTCTTCCAACAGATCAAATACATTACGGGCGCTACCACCACTGCTTTGAGTATCCGACATAGAGTCAGCAGTGGATTGCATTGCCTCGTTAATATAATTCTTACGGCCCTGTCTGTACAGAGCCTCACCCGCAACAGGACCATGGATTTCGATCAGTTTATCTTTAGCACGGCGGTTTGTTTCATCGTATTTGAACGCGGCATCCGCACCAACTTTAGCCATACGTGCTTGAGCTTGTTTGTTCTGTGCGGCGGCTGACGCCATCTTAGCGCCCAACATTGCATTGAACTGATTTTGCTTCATCCCCAACGCCTGCCCTTGTATGCCAAGTTCCTGCTGTTTGAGGGCAAGCATTTGTTGGGACTGTTCTAATTGACGCGCTTGTTGCGCCCACATCAACGCAGTGCGCTCATCACCCTTATTCTGTGCAATACGGAATTGTTGCAAAGTCATATTGAGCTTGAGCTGATTCTGCTTCATGTCGCGCTCTAGTTTTTGACTTTCGGCTACAGATTGAGCAATGACAGGTGACGCTTCAGCCGCACTACCAACTAAACGAGCGCCGGGTTTAGCCGCATTAGCCGCCCATTGAAAACCATATTGAGCCAGTGCTTTACCAAGCATCTGTTCTTTAACTTCTTTAGAGTCGCCTGCGCTTTGGTCAACCATGGCTTTTAGGGCGTCTATGTCTCCCTTGCTTTGCTCCTTAAGAAAGCTGTTCATGGATTTAAACTGATCCATTAAAGAATCCGCAGAGTACCCAGTTTTATTTGCAAGCTCAGACAGTCCACGCTTAACAGTGGGGCTAATTTGCGTTTTGGTTTTGTCTTCGAAGTCTGCCCTGCGTGTAGGCGGTATATCCTTGTAGGGGTCTGCCTTAGATTCTTCTTTTTTGGGTTCGGGCTTTTTTACATTGTACCCAAACAACATCCCACGTAGGCCGGGCGAGTATGACTCACCCTCATTAACATTTTGACGCAAGTCAGGCAAAAAGTCTGACACACTTAATTTACGCCCTTGCGCCGCGGAGGGGGTGCCCATAGGGTCTTGGAAGTACGTTTCCTCGCCTTCATCACCACCTTTTTTAAAAGCGACAGCCATGCCACCACCCGCCATCATCTGCTCTTGGCGTGTATATGGGAGACTATTGAACGCACCCGCCATACCACCGCGCTCAGACGCACGCATGGCTTTTTCAGATTGAATGGCTTTTAATTGTTCAATATCACCACGGGCTTTCGCGGCTTGTTCTGCTTGCTCCAACTGCGCATCAGATAGTCCATCTACGATAGACGCAACATTTTCGGGGGCGTCAACACTACCACCACCCGCAAACTTCATACCCATTTGAGACAGGCCGTATGCACCCATGCCGAGACCCGCAACCTGACCCAACATGCTACCGGGGGCTTGATACATTGAAGACACAGTACCCATAGGAGTGCCGCGCATCAGGCCGGACATAAACTCCAACTGCTGATATGGATACTGCTTTTGCGAAAGAAAATCTTGGTATCGCTGACCAAGAATGTTTTGCACTTGTTGTTGCTGTTGACCACCAAACTGGTTTTGCAACTGGTTGATCGCCATGTTCTGCTGTTGACCAGTGTTGTACTGGTTAGTAGCATTGGTGTAAGCAGACTGTAGTCCTTGGGCCTGAATGTCACCCATCTGTGTGCCGAGGTTACGTGCGCGTTCCGCACGCATGATGGCATCGCGGCCACCACCAAAAGCACCGGCTTTTGTCATCATGGCTTGATCGCTCAAACCTCCCATTTGGGATGATCGTGCGGCCTCTCGCTTTTGTACATCCACTACATTTTGCATGTAGGGCGACATGTACTGCCCAACTTGGGATTGGAACGCCCCCGGCCCAGCCTGCATGTTTGCAGCGCCTTGATAAGACTGTTGTTGTAGAGGTGTAAACTGCGCAACACGTTCACCCGTGTATGATTGATACGGGTTTTTGTCAATGTCTGTTAATTGTTCAGCGGTTCCTAACGCTTTCTTAGCGTAGCCCCGTGCCCACTCTGGTACGTCTTGAATTTGTGTGGATGTCCCACTGCCGCCGCCACCGCTCATATTTTTACTCCTACAATTCGGTACTTCTCTTCAAAGCCGTACCGTGACCATAACCGTGCAATTGACTCACGTGCGGCACCTTCAATGCACGTAGCCCCAAAAGAACCCAACAACTCCTTGAGTTGCTCAACTGAATCTTCACTAGAAACCAAACGCCCACCGATGGCTGTGATGAAAGCTACACGGTTGTTTGGACGGTTAAAAAAATCAACCGTAGCCGCGCCCTGTACGCCATTATCATCTACTGCAACAACTAGTGTCCAGTTTCCCATCGCTACTAACGATTTAACTTGCTCTAATGTGTAGTCACCCTGCGAATACTCTAAGGCGGAAGACAAAAAACCCTCAACCATAGGCCACACATGGTGGACATGCGAGATGTCTACACGCTGAAGGATCATGCTGGTAGATACCTATCGGCACGTGAGTTTGTGGCTACACGATTTTTACCAACTGTCCGCCCACGGGTAGCTTGGATACGCTCCATCATGGCGTACAACTTACGTGCACCGGCTTCGGTAGATCCGTTACCCAATTCAGACACAATACGTGCAGGCACTACGAACTCGCCATCGGCAAGACGTGCAGGTTGACGTTTAGCGCCAATGGTTGCTGGAATGGAATCAGATACGCCATCACCGGGTCCACGCAGTAAACGACCGCCATCAGAATAGCCGCCTAGAGTGCTACCACCCATGGCATAGCGATGAGCAGCCATTAAGCCACCGTTAGCCATACCTTGGAAGTCGTAAGAATCTTCATCAAAATTACTACCACCAAAGTCACTAACGCCTAAACCGTACTTGCCAAAGTCGTCGGACTGCTCAAAGCCGAGGTCACCAAAATCACCACCAGCGTCAGAGTCCCCTTGGAGAGCGTCAATTACCTCTTGAACATCGGAAGTTACAGCTTCTTGTTCAGCAGGAGTATAGTTTTGCGCAACTTCTTGTACAGGTGCTTCCTGTTGTACTGGCTCAGGTTGTACGGGTGTTTCCTGTTGTTGTACAGGCTCTACGTAATTTTGATCGTAGGGTGTAGGTTCTTCCCGCACAGGTTCTTCCCGCACAGGTTCTTCCCGCACAGGTTCTTCCCGCACAGGTTCTTCCCGCACAGGTTCTTCCCGCACAGGTTCTTCCCGCACAGGTTCTTGCTGCACAGGTGTAGGTTGTACTGGCACGGGTTCAGGTTGTATAGGCTCTGGCACATATGGCTCAGTGTACGGATCGCCCTGATATGGTACGTACGGCTCAGTGTATGGATCGCCTTGATATGGTACGTACGGCTCAGTGTACGGATCGCCTTGATATGGCGCAGGTTCTTGCTGCACAGGTGTAGGTTGTACTGGCTCAGGTGCACGATCTTCAACAGGGATGTTGGGATTAGCTGGCTCTGGCTTGAACCCTGAGTATGTGTCGTAGTTGTCAACCGCAATTGTTGCCGCATCAATGTCCGAGGCACGGCGACTATCTTCGTAATTATTTGCAGCGATAGCCGCATCTAAATTGCCCCATGGGTTTTCTCTTGCCAAAGCTTCCCGTTCAAGTGCTGCCGCGCTTGCGTCAATATTAGTGTTTGTATCAATCGCAGCTTGCAAATCACCAAACTCATCTCTGTTCAACAACTCTTCTGGCGTTGGATTAACAGGAGTTGTCTCATTTTGAGGAGAAGTGTAAGGGTTATTATCACGTAAATAACCCAGCTCATCATCATTTAAACTTTCGTTGTAAGCATTTTCGCCTGCTACTTCTTGCTCAATCTTATTTATAGCATCTTGGCTTTCTTGGTCATAGAGTGATTGCTCGTACCTATCAATTGCATCCTGACGATCTTGATCGTACTGCTCGTTTGCAACTTCTTCTTCAATTTTGTTAATAGCGTCTTGATTTTCTTGGTCGTATGGGTCGACTTCAGCTGGAGGGGCATTACCCACACTTGCGCCACCCATAATAGGACTAGCACCGCCTCCACCACCGCCGTCACCACCGCCAGTAGGTTGGGTTGTAATGTTTGGTTTTGTAGCGATTACTGGGTTTGTTGCCGCTGAAGTTGGACCTAAACCCATCAAATATCTGTAAGCATCACCAGACTCCCCAGTCATTGTGTAGAACGGGTTGCTTGTAGTGGGTTGAATGCTACCAACTTGAGCAGGAGAAGATGCAGGTTGTGCAAAAGGCACGTTACCAGTAAAAGGTCTTACGTTGTTCATTGCTGCGGCACCTTGCAACAATGCTGTGTTTGGTTTGTAAGGGGGCACATCCGAGGTGTCACCACCCTCATCAAAGTGCGCTATGCCCCCTTCATTAAAACCCTTGGTGTTTGGCAACCTTGTATAAGACGGACGGAAATACGTACGTTCGCCAGTAGCCGCACCTGTGTAGCCTGCATTAGGATCAGTCACACGACCGGGATCAAAACTGTAGTTGTAGCGTTCATTGTCAGAAGGTGGAGGACCTTGATCACCAGAATCCATCAAAGCAGGTGCTAGTGCCATACCGGCAGTTTTTGCCGCGCCAAACCCACCACCCAAAGAACTTAATGCCGCGCCACGTCCGGCTTCAGTACCTAGACCTTGAATACCATATTTAAGTTTATCCCCTATTGATAACGCATTAGAAGGGTTAATTTGTTCAATTGGGGGGACGGCTTTACCAGCAAAACTTGAAGCAGGATTAGCGGCCTCTGCCGCTCCAGCGGAAGCGGACAAACCAGTCATCAGACCTGAGCCACCATAAGCACCCAGACCCGCCATGAGACCCTTCTCCAAACTGCCAGTACGAGCTGCTTGAACACCGCCAACTCCTAAACCAATCATCCAAGGAGCCGCCGCACCGCCAGTAAGGGCAGTAATACCAGCGCCCGCAATCATAGGCAGGAGGTTCTTTAGAAAGCCAGCCTCTACAAGACCCGTATCAGGGTTAATACTTAGTGAGCCGCCATGCGCCCGTGCAATTTCCTGAAGACTTTTTACTTCTCCACGGGTCATGTGAACAAGCGTGTCATCAGGGCCACGACCTCGTGAAGCCAAGTAATTTGCAGCGTGTTGTAGGCTCATAGTTGCCTCTTAAAAGGGGGGTTAATCAAGTTTATCATGGTGGAAGCGCAGACACAAATGACAGCGTAGCCACAACAGAAGCTGTAGACGGTTTAGTTGGCGTTCCAGAAGCTGGATACTGCTCAATAGTAACCAAAGGATTGGGCACAGACCAGTAAATCTGCACGTAGTCATTAGCGTTCATGGACAAGAAGTAATTCCAACCCTTAATGTCGTGATACGGAACCCCCGCGCTCTTTCTAGCTGGCATGCCAACTTTTCCAGTTGACCCAACAATATCAGTCCCGTTTTGCCTCAGCCAAATAAACATGTCTTCAGGAGCGTTATCTAAGTTCTGCACCTGCACGCTGAACTGTAAGTTATAGATACCAGCGTTAGCTACCGTTATTTTTGACCCAGTATCGAGAAACACATCACTGGAAAAATCCGTCACAGACAGCGCCATTAACGTAGCTGTATTAGCTGTTGTTGTTTGGGTGGTAAAGTCTGAAAAAGCACCGTAAGGCACGCGCAGGCCAGCCGTATTTGATGCAGTATTAAACCGAGTGAAAAATTCATCAAGGCGGTTAAAGTACAAACGCAAGATGTTAGAAAATTGGTCTTGATAACGGGACTCGTACTGCTGTGGCGCAAGTGGTAAACTTGGAGCCGCAATTCTGTTAAGTTCATTTTCGGTAGTAACAATCATTGTCATGAGTTACCTCGACGGCCATCTTGTTTAATGTCAATGCGAGGGCTACCCAACTGCCATGTAGAACCTAGTTGCTCGTTTTCAAACTGAATAATCATCTGACGACCACGAACCCTAATATAGACCTGACCAGTAAACTGCTCAATTGGCACCGTAGAGGTACGTGTAATAGATGCGTTATTACTACCAGCAACAGATGTTGGGTTGTTAAAACCAGAACCTGAGTTTTGCATGGGGATCAATGTCAACGTACCGGTTGGATTTACTGTAGTAGACCCATTGAAAGTAATGTCGGGCAGAATACGCCATACAAACCCAAAGCGGTCGCCGTCATCAATATCAAATTCTGATGAGCTAACGTACGAATAAATTGCAACGGGAGATGCATTTGTGTTGTCATCCAACCCCAACTCATGATATACCACATTATTTGAGTATGTTGCGGCCATTGGATAGTTACGTAGGCCAGAGTCAAGCCATGCTGTACGCGCCATGTTACCGTAATACCACACACCCTCACCACCGTTTTCAAGGTAGTTATAGACTACATAGCGGTCAATCGTAGAGGACGATGCCGAGCAATAGAAGAACCAAACTTCATTGAAGCCTTCATTGGTACTGGCAAAGAATTGGTCAGCTTGGTCAAGATTAATATCGCTATAGACGTATCGCAGAAGATCGCAACGCACTGTCTGGATGCGACCGTCGTATCTGTAAAACTTGTCTACACCCATCCAATATATCACCCCCGATGCAATAGCAACTGAGTTTGGACCCACAATAGATATATTGTCACCAAGCAACTGAGAACCCCAGATGACGGGTGGGCCAAGATACTGTAACGAATACAATGTTGAATCTGTAAACACTAAAAGTTCTTGGCGTGCCTGCATTACAGTCACAATCTTTGAACCGTGTGATAACAATAAACTACCAGCTTGGTTTGTAGCCGCGGGTGTCCACTGATATATATTTTCTTGATCTGACCAACGAAGAAGCATTTGATTTTGTGTGGCACTACCATAGTCATTGCAACCAAATGCAAACACAAAGCGGGATGCGTCAGATACTGCCAAATAGTTTTGAACTATAGGCACATCAACAATATTGGAAATATAAACACCAGAACCTGTAGATGTTGTATTAATTAGGTTACCAATACTGTCCGTCAGATTAAATGTAAGCCCATCTACATTAAACACGTAATAAGTTGTACTTGCAGATATACCGGTAGGCAGTGACCCTGTCGCTGCAAATTGAAGAGTTGTACCTTCTGAAAACGTAGTTGTTGCAGTGACTACAGTTGGGCTTGCATTTGTAAACGATACCGCTCCACCCAAACTTGATACCAGTACCCCACGAGATGATAATCCTAGTACGTTATCCCAATAATAAATTCCACCACCACGAGGGCCAAAGATTAAATTTTCACCAAAATTAGATTGGCTCCAAATTCGAATTGGGACTACGGTTGCGCCACCAAACCCCCATACTCCAGACCCCCATCCACCAGAACCCCACCCGCTAGTGGGAGTAGCAGTAACGGGGCCAACGTTAATCTGATATGCCGCTACAACAGCCGCACCGCCGTATGAACCAGCCGGAATTGCAGATGCTACAGTGATTGTGTAGGTATCTACAGTCAAAACTGAAATCTGATACTCTTGATTCCAAGTAGTCGCGTATGCGCCAGTAGCACCACTGAACGTCACAAAGTCGTTTGTAATGCCGCCATGGGCAGTATCAGTTACTGTAACTGTGGTTGTACCATTAGCAGTAAATGGGTTGGTATTAATAACTGAGCTGGCACGAATAGGGGTAATGTCGTAGTACGTACCACTTTCTCTAAGTTCAATATAAAACTTTAAGTTTGTACCTAAACTTAGTAAATTTGCCCCACCAAGAGTTACCCAGTTCCACAAAGAACGGCAAACGCCAAGGAAAAGGTTGGCTGAAATGCGTGTCCACCCACCAATTTTTTCAGGCGTGCCTTGACGAAAGCGCACCTTGTCGGTAGCCCACCAACCATTTTCGTTGGTATATCTGGTGTTTTCTTGGTTAACACCGGCCTTGAGCTGAAGTTTTTTAAGCGGCATCGGCAGTCCTAAGATAGAAACACGGCGCGTTCGTCGATGCGACGTTTTTGCAGCCCTTTGAGAATTTTACCCCCCGCCATGCAATACTTCAAGAGTTCTTCTGCCGCACCTTCCATATCACCACGCATCACCTTCTGACGCAGAGTTGAACGCTGCAATGTGCCTAGCCCCACATTGAAGGAAAATGATACCAACGCATCAAACTGTCCTTGAGTAAGAGGCACAGGACAATAAGTAGCCACGCCTTTCTCAAAGCGAGCAAGGTCTGCCCTAAGTATTGCATCGACTTCCTCCATTGAATATTTACGCATGGCTTCTGCGGGTGGTGTAAACGCATCCCGCTGGTCTATCTTCAGCTTGCCTTGCTCTGGGAACATGACATGGCCGACCCCGATTGTCCAAAGCTTTGCTGGACATTTATACGGGTTTACCCTCACGCCCTCGTGGTGGCGGATCATGTGTAAACACTTGTCTGAGATTTTCATTTACCAAACGCCCGGCCACCAAAGTGGAACGCAATGATTGAGGCAAACAACGCTTGGGTGTCAGAGTCCCACAGCATCTCAGCCAACTCGGTGAACGGCACACCACGGCTCCAGCCGTAAGCAAACAGGCCGATGTCAATAAACAACAGCAGGAAGAAGAAGCCGTAGGTGATAACTGGGCGAACAGAAGCGCGGAGGTTCTTCATCCACTCGCTAGTGCCCTCGTTTAAACTCATGTCGTGGGCGTAGACAGCCTGCATTTCTGCCTGCTGCGCACCAATCAGAACCTGCTGGGTATTGGCCGCGCTTTCTGTGGCAAGCTGTTCTGACTTGATGTGTTCAATGCGTTCCTGCGCCTCAAAGCCCGCTTTACGCAGTTCCAGCTCACGGGTGATCTGCATTTGGGCAAGATTTAACTCGTGCTTTTTATCCGCTCGGTCTTGGAAGAATTCCAGAATCTTGGGCAAACCGCCCATTAAAAACGAAATTAGCGTGGAGAGTAGTGTCAGCATAATGATCCTTTACTGTTTACTTTTACTGAGCATAGTACTTGCAATCAATAACATACTCATTTCTTTGTGTACATCTTTGGGTTCTTTTTCCCACCCGACAGTAATCTGTCCAACAAACCTGCCCTGCTCTGGCGGGACACTTACACGGCATCCAAATCTTACGCCCTTGTCAATATACCAAAGACCAATCTCACTTTGAGGCACATTGTATTCACTGCAAGGTATCTCATTGGCCATCAACGCAACCACATCGCGGTTGTTGGCTGAACTCTGTGTAAACAAGCCTACGTCTAAACCCTCATGGGTTCTGTCCCTGCCCTCGCGGGTATACGCCCGATATAGCACCCTTGTCCCAAACAGAGGGTTGACTTTGAATATTGCAACCACCGCCGCATTGGTGTTCTTGAACAAATGCGCTGCAACGTCTTCCGCCCTGTCCTCTGCAATCGTTGGGAGCTTCTTATTCTCTTTGTACGCCTCAAACAAAAAGGCTTGGTTCTGCCAGACAAAGTACCCAGAGAAAGCAAACACCGCCATGAGTATCAGCGCAAACAGTTTAAACGGGCTGTCTACGTAGGACAGCACCTTACTCAATACGTCTGCTGGCTTTTCTTCACTCATAGTCCAACCATTCCAAGCACTTTATTCACAATCTTGTCCGAAATAAAGTTGGGCAGTATCTTGATTAAATCCAGAAACAGATTTGCCCCCCACCAAGCACCAACAATCTTGAAGGTCATGTCAGCGGCTTTCTGGTACTCATTCACCGCCCGCACCTAACTTTAGCGCAGTGATCCATGACCTCATAGATTCCAACGTACAACATAAACAACAGGATCGCAAGACCACCCAGCATCAAGCTAATTTCAAGTTGCTCCTGCTCTTGCTGTTTACGCTTCTTTGCTTCTTCCTTCTCGCGTCTGGCATTGTGGGCGTCCTCCACATCCATGGCCTGCGCTCTGGCTTTAATCTTGTTCCACACATCAATCTTGCCCGCCTGCATGAACAGCATTTGCAGGTCAGCCTCAAACGTCTTGGCTTGGTCAAGCGCCATCTCAATCTGAAGCGCAGTCCCCATCGAGGAACCACCCTTTTTCTTAGACTCTACAACAGCCTTAGCCGCAGTTGATTTGGCATCAAAATACTTACCCAGCATCGGCCCAAGCGAGGCCACATCGTCCACGGTCTTGGAAGCCTGCTTAATCAGTTTTACTGCGGACTGAATACCGGCTAGGGCCGTGATCGGATCAATCATGTTTAAACCTACTGCATGACTTTTCGTTTAAAAAAATTCAAAAAATGCGCCAGTATTTTTTGGAGTGGTGTCGTAAATTAAAACAATAATCCCTTGGGCGGCAGTGCCACCAGTAGCTAAAGCCGCCCCCGCTCCATATAGTCCGCTAATAGAAGCAGTCAAACCAGCGCCTGCCCCGCCCCCAGCACCTGCCACAGCACCATCTGACGTTTGCACCCACCCAGTGCCGTTGCCCCCAGCCCCACCAGCATTGCAAATGGTTGGAATAGATCCACCGTAAATACCACCACCGCCACCACCCCCATCTGTGCCGTTCCCTGCTTGTGTACTAGTACCATCTGACGCAGCTCCGCCACCCGTCCCACTAGGCCCCGCACCTCCAGCTCCAGAATAAGCAAATGCCGCGGATTGCCCTGCTGTTGATGATCCGCCACCACCACCACCACCGCCGCCAGAAAATTTGGTAGTGCTAAACGTATATCCATTTCCACCGTTTTTTCCTGAACCTAAAGGCCCAGCTGCGCCGCCACCACCGGCACCATTTAAAAGTTCTATAGCACCACCACCGCTTCCGCCAGCATATTTGGTATCGCCAACAGAAGTTGCAGTGGGGCCACCACCACCGGGTCCGGGCACTCCACCCTTTGCCAAAACACCTTGTGAAGAAGAACTGGGAGGCGCATTTGTGGTAGTGTTGATCCATGAATCGCCACCATTAAGCGAACCCCCTGTACCAGCCGCGCCAACATTTTTATATACAGTTAGCCCAGCGGTCAAACCAAACGCAGATACACTTTTAGCATACGCGCCGCCGCTACCGCCTTTATATGCGTCATAGTGACTTCCACCCCCAATGGCTTCAACAGAAACAAGAGATCCAAAATCAAGCGGCACTGTAAATGTGCCAGCGCCGGGGGTGGTAATAAATACAGTTTTTATTGCCATTATTTAGAACCCAAAGTTTTTAGCCAGCAATTGCCATTTACTTGCAGTGCTGTTATATATAAAACCTAAATAATCAGCTTTACTAGACCCAGTGGAGACTGCAGGCAATGCAAGATCATTGGAACCGGCAAAAATTGCATTCCATGAAAAAGTTTGAACATTGGTGCTAGTTAAACGCAACATCCATTTTTGGCCATTAAACGGTGTACCAGTAGGCGCATTTATTGTTAAAGTGCCAGCACTTTGAGTGTTTGCTTGTGTTGCAATATCGGTAGTGTCTGCGTTTACCGTAATAGATGTAGCATCCGCCACAACTACCACACGACTTTGAATATTTTTATTTGAGAGTGTTTCTACGCCGGTATACGTAACAATGCTTGCCGCTGCTAATGTTGTTGCGCCTGTACCACCAGAGGCAACTGGAAGCGCCGTGCCCAGATCTAAATTTGTCAGGTACGTAACTTGTTCCCCTACATCTGTACCGTTGTTATACACCACAGTGCGCTCACCCGCAGGGACTGCAACACCAGTCAAGCCAGAGACTTTGACGGTAACCGTATAACTACTACCGTTAATAATCAGATACGGTTTTTGGATCGCTGGGACGTTAATTGTTCCGGCAGCAGAGACTGCACCTGCGGCAATGTTTAAACACAACGCACGGGCGTTTTGGGCTGCGTTAGTGTTGGACAACGTCAGGGTAGCGACGTTGGCTGTAAAGTCAGAAGACGTCAGGGTGCCCATGCCAACAATCGCCTGCTCAATGGCTGTTCCAATGTTGGTGTTGGTTGTAGCGCCCCATGTGCCGGACTGCTCGCCCGTGCCGATTAGCTCAAATTTAAGATTGGAAAAGCTGCTTGACATGTTGTGTCCTTACTGCGAATTGTTGATATTTTGCCAGTTTGGTGTCTGGCTGTCATTGACATTTTGCCAAACGGTGCTTTGCGTGTCGTTGATATTGACCCAGTTTGCAGTCTGAGAGTCGATAATTTTGATCCACCCAGCCACCGCAGTGCTGTCTGCCAAAGTTGTGTTTTCAGTAATGGCCAGTTGGAACCCACTAACAATTGAAGCCGCATCAGCGCTGCTAAAGTTTTCAAAGACAGATTCAAAAAACAAACTTACAACCGTTGCAGCATCAGCGGCGGACAAGCTTTCTGTAATTGCATCAACAAACGCCAAACCAATTATTCGAATGTCCGCAAGCGACGCGTTTTCTGTAACGATTTGAGCAAACTGGGCGGCGATCACCGGTAAATCGGCCATCGTGATGTTTTCTGATAAGGCTTGAGCAAACTGGGCCGTGATTGCCACAGAGTCTGCTAGTTGGAAATTTTCTGTAATTGATTGGGTAAACACTGACTGCTGCGTATTGTTGTCCGCCAGTGTCGCGCCTTCAGTGAGTGATTGAAGGAACGCAGCAAAAGGTACGGGGGTGTCAGCCAACACCGAGTTTTCTGCGACCGACTGGGCAAATTGGGCCGCAATTATAACGGCGTCCGCTGGGCGAGAATTCTCGCTGATGGACTGCAAAAAGGCGGACAATTGCGTACTAGAATCCCCAGACGTTAGTGATTCAGTCACACTACCAAAGAAAAGTCCCGCTGTGGAATTAATATCCCCCATAACAACGGGTTCTGTTTGGGTTTGCAAAAACGCCGACAGCTGAGTGCTGGCATCACCAAGCTGAATGCCCTCGACAATAAACAGCGCATTTGCAGTTCCAGCAAGAGATGCAAACGGTGTTTGGGCAAAACTTGAGGTGCCGAACATGATGGTCTTTTTGGGTTAATACCCGTAGTATTTTTTCATCGAATCAAAGTTTGCGCTAACCTCCGCCGCAGAAAGAGCGCGATTGTAAACGTGTGCTGCCGCTATGTAACCTTGAAAAAATTCGTTTGCAGCGGCATCTCCACCAATGTTAAACGGCATTGCAGAAGCACTAAATGCCGGGTTGTCTGCGTCGCGCAATCCAACACTAGAGCCATTGTGATACCAAGTCATATTTGTTCCGCCGCTTGTTCCGCTGCCGTTCCACACTGCACAGATGTATATCCACGTTGTTAGCGTAACCGTAGCAAAAACTTCTGCTGGGTACATTTCAAACTTTTGGGTGGTCATTTTGTAGAACTCCAATGGAGTCGTCCCGCGAAAGCCCATTACAACGTCGCCGTCAAAGTTTCGGTTGGCCCGAATCCACGCGCCCCAAGTAAACCCAGTTGAGTTTGATTGGACGGGGGTTTGGTAACTAAACGAAACACGGTTGTTTGTACCGTTAAACGCAAAAGTTTGAACGCTGGTAATTGTTGTCCAGCTTGGCGAATTCACCAAAGTGCCATTGTTGCCATTACCACTCAAATCAAACCACGTTGACCCAGTGCCGGGATACGAAGCCCTATTGGCCGCATCCAAATAAACAGTCAAGCCCTGCGTAATCACCAGTGGCTTGCGTTGTTGATTCGATGCTGTAATGCCAAGAAAACTCATGCGGCTATATCTCCCACTAACACCCAAGTGTTTGAAGCGGTTTTAACCAACGTCGCTGCACTGTATTGCGCTCTAAGCTTAAGTCCCGGCGTTGCGTTAACTGTAACACCACCTGCGCCCGCGACTGTTACCTGACCGGCCCCAAGTTGCACAAGATCAATGGATGTGCCAATGGCGTAGTTCACCGACGACTCAAGCGGGACCGTCAATGCAATAGCGGCAGCATTGTTCAACGTCACAAACTTTCCAGCATCGGCCAGCACCAGCGTGTAGGTGGTGCCGGTTTGCGCATTGAGTAATGGTATCTGGGCCATCAGCAGTCCTCTGCGGCCTCAAAGCCAGCTTGCAGTTTCAGGTCGGCGTACAAGCCTTCCATCAGGTTGCCTTGTGGGGTGGCGCAATAGAAGGCGTGCTGTGCGACCTCTTGGGCGTTTGCTTCACGAGCATCAGCATTGGCAGACACAGACACTTGGTACTGCACCTGATCTTTGTTGCCAAAGATATTGGTGATACGGGCGTAGGCTTCCGCAAATGGAACGCCGACATTGCTTGTGGGGATGGAAATTTTTAGGGCCATGATGTTTCCCTTAGAAGGTCATTTCAGTTGTTTCGATTTTGCACACCCACCTGATTGTGGTTGAGGCTTGGCCGGTTACTGTAACAGCCAGACCGCCGTTTGTTGTATCAGCAGACAGCGCAACGATCCACGTAGATGCGCCAGAATCCGCAGCCACTGGATTAATGACCGACTGGATAAGGGTTGTGGATGCGGCGTTAGCACCGCGCTTGATGCCGCCTTCAAAGGTCCACATAGCCGAGTTGCCCCCACCAGTTACACCAGACGTGACCGATCCGCGAAAGTAATAGGCGCTGTTGTTTGGAAGGATGACTTGGTTGGTGGTTGCTCCGGCAGATGTGTTGCTTGTAAGCCTTGTTGCAGTTGCGTCTGTGGTTTGACGGCCAAGTAATAGTGTTGCTAATTGCTGTACGCCACTTGCGTTGGAAACTGGATTGTTACTTGCCGGTGTAACAAAGTTTCCAGAGATTCCTCTTGTATCGCCTCGGGAACCGCCAATAACTACACCAAAATCGGAATTTGCAATGTTTATTGACCCACCAACAACGGAAGCACTAGACCCGCTTGCTGTGCTGCTTGAGCCACCAACAACGGAAGCACTAGACCCGCTTGCTGTGTTAGTTTGGCCACTAGTAACACAAGACCAATTTCCAGAAGCCGTGTTCCGGTTCGTAGCAGTTGCGGCATCACCGCCACCCCCAACAAATGAGTAATTACCAGAGGCAATATTGTTTGCGCCACCGACTACAACGTTGTACCCCGTTGCTGCTGTTTGAGCGGCGTTTGAGCCCCCACCACCTACAAATGAGTATGGGCTGGATGCTGTATTAATTAATCCACCAAGCACTGAAGAATAGTCGCCAGATGCGGTGTGAAGTTCCCCTCCTCCAATTGCTGAACGGCTACCAGAAGCGGTGCTTTGAAGACCACCTGATATTGTTGACCCATAAGCAGACGCAATTTGTGTATTGGTGCTTCTAAATTTTTGCCAATCAGTTGCATAAGACCCACGTTTACTTCCGCCATTTGTAGCGTTATCAGGCACTTGAGCCAATGTAGCCCCTGTACCTTTGGCTACAAACGCTACGTCAGCATTAGTTGATACCGCAGAAGATGTAAGCGAACTGACGTTAACCGTCGCGTTGGGAGCTGCGGTCCCCAAAGCACCAGTAAAGCCGGTCAGTCCCCCGCTAGAAGCGTTAATGGTCTGGTTTGGGAACGACCCCGAAATCGTAATGTTTGTACCAGCCACCAACGATGGTGTTGCGGTCCCGGTCCCCCCTGCGGCTACGGGTAAGGTACCAGCGGCCAACGCTGATGCACTGGTCGAATATAGGGCGTTGTTTGCGCCCGCAAATGTAGTCAGGCCGGTCCCGCCGTACCCCGATTGAATAGTGCCCCCCTGCCAAGTACCGCCAGAGATGACTGTAGTTCCCAGCGCCAGCGCGTTGGTTCCCCAAGTAACATTTTCAGGGATGTAGCCATGGACGTCCCATGTACCAGCCACGGTGGTGTTGTTCATCAAGGCAACGCCAGCAGCGCCGCCCGGAGCAACCGTACTAATAACCGCACTAGCGTTGTTCTCAATAGTCAGAGTTCCAGTGGCGTTGTTGTTAAACTGAAACGCAGTGGTGTCAGTTAATGTTGTTGCGTCTGGCAACCTAAACGTGTGACCTCCAGTGCCCACCAGCTGCTGGTTGAAGTCCGAAGCTGCGGTCAACACAGTCGTGCCACCAGATGCAGTGATGGTCTGCAATTCTTGGCTTATACGGTTAACCGTGATGTTTCCGTTGGCATCCCGAAGCACAACGGAGTTTGCGCCGGTCGAAGTAGTTACGCCTGTGCCACCATACGCTACACCAACGGTCGATCCTTGCCATGTACCTGACGCTACAGTGCCTAGTGCAGAGACGTTTCCGCTTGCATCAAGATTAACCGAGCGTCCAGAAGGATACGTCACAAATACGCTGACTACCCCAGAAAACGTCACCGCGCTACCAGCGTTGCTCGAAGCGTAAATGGTGGTGCGGGTTAATGTTGGTCCTGTGGTCGAATACGTACCAAGGCCGACTTCCCAGTTGCTTGAACCGTCCGTAGCTGAGTAGTACGTGGTGTTGGTGTTCCCAATCGTGGCAAACGACTGGAAGCCCGGCACCGCACCCGTAAGCGTAAAACTTACAGTGGTATTTGCCGTGCCCGTTTCTTGGACGCGGTTTGCAAGGACCAGAGGCATTTGAACCCCCTATTAGCTTGTCGCAGTAGTGGCGTAGGTAACAGAAACAGTGTCACCAGCAGTGGTCACTTTGGCTGTGGCAAATGCACCTGCGCTATACAGAGTACCAGCAGTGCTGCTCTGTGTGTTGACCGCGCCAGCACCAGTCACTAAGAAACAACCACCCACTGTACCGCCTGCGCCTGTAATGGTGTACGTAATCGCGGAAGCTGTTTTGGTTGTCACGTTGGACGGTGTAGTACCTGAAGAAGACGCGGCGCTAAAGACTGCAGTGCCACGCACAGCCGAACCACCAACGGTGTAATTGATGAACTCAGTCCATGATTTTGAAGATAGCGTATCGGCTGCGGCAAACGTCAGGCCGGTGCCAGAAATCAAACCAAGGAACGGCCCAACCGTGGTGTATGTTGTGCCTGAAAGCAATGTGTCCAGCATCAACTGTTTACCAACAGCATTAACCAGATTTGGGAACTGATCTTCCCATTTAATGTTACCGTCGGCATCGCGGCAAACTACGTGGTAGACGCCTTCAATGCCAACAGTCTCAGTGCCAGCAACGTTTGATTGCATGGTCACTTCTGCATGGTCGCCGAAGCTTGAGAGTTCTTTAGTCATAATTACCCCTTAGTATGAAGAGCGAAGCAACGCGGTTGTTGACGTATTCGCTGGCATTGTGATTGTGAAATTAGAAGACGTTTTGTCTGATCCAAAGTCCAACACGGCAACGGCTTTATTGCCCTTACTCGCATTGTAAATTAAAGCACATCGTGCTGTGATATTACCAGTCCAAGATATGTTTGGGAAGCCCACATACGCTGTTGCATCAGATGTTGATGACGATACCGTAATCGGCGTAAGTTGTGCTCCGCCAGCTACATACGTGCCCGTAGCGGCTATCTCGTTTGAAGTTGAATACACGGTGGTACTCGCGTTTAAATCTGCATTTGCCGTGTACAGAGCGATCTTTATTACATCTGTTGTCAGATCGTGAACGCCCTGATACAGCTCCGCTTTGAAGCTGGTCGTTTGTGTCTGAACGATGCTCATTGTGCGGGAACCCTAGTTTGGCCATTTCGGTACGCATCACCGCGCTGTTTGCCATCACCCAAGTTTTTAAGCATGCCCATAGCCTCGTTATAACGCGCTTGGTATGTTGTGTACATTGCGTCGTCAGGCCCGCTTTTCATAAACACTGCTGCTTCACACAAAGAACCGTATAACAATGCAGAGTCAAAATTATCACCTAACCATGTTTGGCCAGCAGTCACAATAGACTCAGGATAATAGTAATAGTGCAGCTCTACAGAATATGCAATTGAAGGTGTTGGACCAACAATAAAAGACAACTCATTGGTAACAGCGCCAAGCGCGGTAGTGGTTGGACCAAAGATTGCGTAGTATTTTGGTGTTCCTGTAGATGATGGGTTTGGATACGCTTCACGAATAAAGTTTACATCTTTATTCAACAAATATATGTAATCACCGCCCGCAACTGGATAAGCCGCAATTGAGTAAACCGATAAAAAATCATCTGGAGCTGATAAATATTTGTTTGTCGCGGTGATAGTGCCAGTAACATTTTTGCGAAGATTAGCCAGCTGCACCGTGTTATAGATGCGCTGTTCAGCCTGTCGAATGAACGTGTCTATATTAACTGTGGGAAACGTGTTCTCACAATAATCAGATACTTGCGTTACAAGCTGTGCATAAGTCATCGCCATGAGTTAATCCTCAAGCCATTGGGCCACGAGCCATCGTGCCTTTGGTAGCCGCGCCTGTGCCACGAATCTTGATACCGCTGGTCTTAGTGGTTGGAGCGTTTTTAGGGTTGTTGTAATTACCAACACTCATGCGCATTGAGCTAGTTTCTGAAATATCAGAAGGCTTGCCGGGATTAGATTGAATTGCTACTTTTTTACCAGTCATAGTATGAGGCTCCGCATAAACGTCGGCACTGCCAACTTCTTTACCCATTAATTTTCGGCTGTATTTGGCCATGAATAACCTCACTTTTGGTTATTAGCACGAGCCATGTTACGGCCTACGGCACGCATTTGTTGGCCAGTTGGGCCGCCCTTTTTGCTTTTACCACCGCGAGGATTAGCCGCGGTGGGCCCATCATTGGCCATAATTTGGGCGTTAGTTTTACCTTTTCTGGCGACGCCGTCTGCTGCTTTTGTGTATGCCATGAAATAACTCCTTAAGATATTGTGACTGTACCAACACTTGCGCGAGAAACCAAGTAGTTTGGTGTTAAAACTGTATCAAAACTGCTAGCGCCGCCAACCGGCCCCCAACCCCATTGAATGTCCCGTGAACCTCCAGAAGGGTTTCCGTTTGCATTCAAACCAGACGTCACATAACTTCTGTCAGGACGTGGGTTCCTTAGACCCTGCGGATCATCCACTGGGTACATACCTAATTGCAACTGAGGTTGATCTGGGTCCCAACACTCAGGGCATACCAAGAGGTCGTAGTTCTTGGTTTTGATAATCTCACGTTTTAGCAGTTTTAGTTTAAAGCGTTCCCCGCAGCGGTCGCACTCTGCAATTGCAATTTTGCCAGAAGCAAACCGATTACCCATCAGGTGCCCCCAATATACTGCTGACGAGGTACGAAGCGAACTGCCGCTTTTTCACGATCTTCGCTAGAAGCTAAATCCCATGCTTCATCGTACTGCTGTTTCAAAATAGGCAAACGTTCTGCGCCTGTTGGTACTTTTAATGCCAAATGATATGCAAGGCCCGCAACCATACAAGGAAGGAAACGGAATGGTAAATCCATTGTGTTGACACCTGTTCCAGCATCTTGGATACGGCGTAAACGCCAGTACACAAACGTATACGTTTGTGAGTCATCAGGAACAGGCCAAACAGTAATACTAGGGTTATCCACTAGACGTTGTATCCAAACTTGAATAGGTCGAGCCTGTTGCAGCTTGTTTGGGATTGTGGCGTAAGTAGAAACACTAATACGTGTAATAGTCAAATCTGCTTGCGTAGCGGTATTACCAGCGCCTGTGCGAATAACATGCTCTAGCAAATCTACTGTATCTGCTGGTAAATTGTATGTAGCCGTACCGGGCACTAGCGTAATGCTGCCCTGTTCATACGTAAACATGTTCAACCCTTTGTTTGCCCATTCAGCAAACATCAGGTTTAAAGACCGCCTTGCTGTCTTTAAGTCATAACCAGTACGCAACTCCGAACCAGCACGCTCAAATGCTTCCTCCACAATTTCCGTGAGGTCCATGTTGAACGATGCGATTCCGGAGGTGGCCATAAATTACTCGTCTGTAGGGGTGGGGGCTTCTTCAACCACTGGGGCTTCTTCAACCACTGGGGCTTCTTCAACCACTGGGGCTTCTTCAACCACTGGATCTGGGGCCAACAAAGACTCCACTTCATCAATCAGGGCTTGGACGTCAGCGTCTACACAGCCCAACGCAGCAGCTTGTTGGCGTGCCGCCATTTGAGCGCACATTAAAATAATATTGAGGTTCATCTTAGTTCCTTACACAGTGTTACCTAAACTGCGCTGTTTTTTTAGCGATGGTTTTTGGTTGGTTTACGAATTGTTGTCCGGCTTTTTTGCCAGCACGTTTTGCACGCGTTGTCGCAGCGTACTCAGCAGGGCTGAGACTTTTAATCGCAGCACTAGGAAGGTATCTTTCACCCGTGTCAGAAGAGCGTTTGCCACTTTTGGTTCTCCATTTCTGGTCGCCCCAATCTTTAAGGGATTGTTGCGGCGCTTTCATGCTTCAAAACCTTTGTACCCATTTGCATTTTGTTCAAGATAATCCGCAGCCGCACGCAATGCTTCAATGTTGTCTTTAGCATGCCCAATCATATTGTTGCATGGATTACACAAAATACCACGAACTTTCCCACTTGTATGGCAATGATCCACATCAAGTTTTTTGTCAATCTCATCTTCGGTTATGCCGCATATCATACAAGCATGCCCTTCATTTAATCGCATTTGTTCCCACTGCTCGTAAGTTAACCCGTACCGCAACTGTAATTTTTCCGCCTTGCGATTGCGTGGGGTAGTTGGGCTTTCACGTTTGTATTCTTGATGGCAAGGTTTGCAACGGGCGCTTGAATAGTGCTTGTCTGACCACTTGTCAAAAAACTTGTAAAAGTCTTCTAACGGTTTCTCAGAATTACATTTCAAGCAAATCTTAGTCACGATAAGAACCCCCAGCTTCCTTGTACTTCTTAGCAACAAGTTGAGCCTTACGTGCTGACCATTGCCCTGCACCTGTACCTTGCGTAGCCGCTGCTTTTACTTGGGACACAATCCTCTTACGAAGACTGGGTTTTGTGTAATTGCCAGCCGCATTTACTTTACCACCAGCGGCGTATTGTGTGAAGTCCGTGTCATCCCGACGGGCAGTCTTCTTACCCTTTGGCATTTTAGAGGGGGCAACTGCCCCCATTCCACGGCTGGCCATCATGGTTACACCATCTTACCGCGGGTCTTGCCCTTGGTGCAGCAGCCGTCAGCACGGGTGGAGGCAGAACCTACAGAACCGCCCCCGGCTTTACCTACAATTTTGTCGTACTGCGCACCGGCTTCGGCTGAAGCTTTAACGTCGGCAACATCTGCCTTGGCCTCTTGCATTTTTGCACGAGTTTCAGGATAGATGACCTCGTCTAAAGACTCAGGCGTACGACGGGGCTTGTATTTTTTAGCTGCTTCGGGTGTCATTGGCATATTATTTCCTTAACAAATCTTACCGCGAGTTTTTCCTTTGGAGGCAATGCCATCAGCGCGTTTGGAAGCGCTACCAGTCATACCACCCGACGCCATTTTCTTTTTAACAGCGCCACCTTTTTTGTAGCCGTATCTACCTGCGCCACCAGTTGTATCGGCCTCAGACAGAGGTTTCTTTCTAAATCGAGCGGCGGCGGCTTCAGCAGCTTCTTTGGCCCTAGTAGTCATGCTAGGGGCGGCTTCATTCATTTGAGCCATTCCTTTGGGGCCAGCCATCCAAGCCATAGGATTAGTTACGGCCTCGCGTCCAGCAGAAGGTACGTCTTCGGCAAATTTTCCTACATTTTTAGGACCGCCCATCCACATCATTGGATTGGTAACGGCCTCGCGTCCACGTGAGGGGACTTCACCAGCCAAAGCCGCTTTACGAATTGCATCGGCATTACGCATTTCGTAGCCAATTTTGCTAACACCAGATAACTTACCGGGACCAGCAGCTGCTAATGTGTTGCCAAATTGACGGCCTAGTTCTGTGCTATCAATCTTCTCGCCTTGGCCACCTTGCCAACCAGCGGGACCGCCAGTTGGAATGTCTCTTACTGAGCCAGTATTTACAGCTGTTGGGCGCCTACGACTAGCGGCATAAGCTTCAAGTTCTTCAGCAGTAGGGCCGCGCTGGTTACCAGTGCCGGGGTTTTTTCTACGGCTAGCGTTATATGCTGCAAGTTCTTCAGCGGTAGGACCACGTTGATTGCCTACAGAAGGACTTACTGCACCGGGATTCTTTAAGTAGCCTGTTTCAGCTGAAGGTTTAGCTGTAGATGCTGGCTTAGCTGTTTCTGCTGGCTTTGCTGTAGCGGGTTTATCTGCGGGTTTACTAGCGCTCATACTAGATATACGTTCACCTTCAGAAATTTTTTCGCCTTCTTCTTTGGCGCGTCTACGCATATCATCAGTAATTAAAGGTGCTTCTACTGCGGGTGTAGGCATTTTTTCTCCACCACTACCGCCAGTAGGAGCCGCTTTGCTACCTTTAGACAGCATGTAACCAAGAGCGCCAAGCGCTGCGAGTCCTGCTAAATCACTACCCCTGCCTTTACGTGCCATGATTGTTCCTTTAGCAGGCTTTACCGCCCATGTTCATTTTGACCATGGTGCCTTTGGTTTTACCTTTGGTCTCGATGCCGCCACCTTTAGCTAGCTTGGTCATAGGCTGACCTTTGTGCAAACGGCCTTCGTGTTTGTTCACGGCTTTTTGCATCATGCCTTTGTCTTTTTTAACGTCTTCGTGTTTCATACCGCCATCGGCCATTTTGGTTGCGCCTTTTTTCTTGGCCATCATTGCCATAAAACCGGGGTTCATCTTAGAAGCCATAGTATCACCACCTTTTGCAAATTTACGACCTTTATCAGCCGCTGAAAAGTCTTTGCCCACGGACTGTGGGACGCCTGCTTTCTTGGCAAACGCTGGGTTGTGGGCCACCGCTTCCATGAAATTGTGTTGTTTTTTGCTTGTACTTGGCATATTAAACCTTAATGATCCAGCCCTTACCAAACACAAAACCCACGACTAAAATGCCAGTCCAAATCAGTAGTTTCTCTACAACAGTCTTACCAACTTTTTTGTAGAACTCATTTGACATCTCTTCAATAGCGATTCTGGCCGCTTCTTTAGCGATGGCTTTTTCTCTTTCGTTTAATTCAATTTCGCTCATGTTAGCACTTCCATGCTCTAAGTGATTTGTTTATGCGTGAGTCTGGGTCTTTGGCGGTCTTTGGGGACGTGAGTTTCTTCTTCATCCCTTCCATCCTCGCACAAAAAGAGTCGCGCCGGGAGCCGCCTTCTGGCTGGGGCGGTTTCAAGTTCATGCCTTGCTTTTTCGCGGAGGCTCGCCCCTTGGCGTTCAAGCCGCCTTTGGGGTTCTTCCCTTCTTTCCTCTGCCATGCTGGACTCTTAGCCATCTTAAGCCTGCGCTTCTTTCCAGTTAATACGAGCTAACACCGTTACAGCGCCACCAGTTGTATTGGTAGCTGTAATGTACAAGATGTCTGGACCGTCCGGATAGACACCAGCTTGAGTAGTTGGAACTGTGTTATTAACACCGCCGCCGCCAATTGAGTTACCCAAATCTCGAACTTGAGCCAAATCAATTGTGTTCACACCAGTAGCGTACAAAGCCGTTACAGATTCGCCGCCACTAATGGTAGCAGTGCCGCTTGTGTTAACCGCCACCTGCGCTAAAGATGATGTAACGTTGTTACCAATGGCAACCGGACCAAATGTGCCCGTAAAACCGGTTGTCACACCATTCAAGATCAAGTTCACTAACACAGCGCCAGAAGCCACCACCGCCATGTCAGTTAACTGCAACTGCATACGGTTAATGGTTTCTTTTACGCCAAGCAAACCTATGGTGTTGTTGTCCGCAGATGGAGCAACCCGGATTGCCAAAAGTGGAGCGGTAACGCCAGCGGCAATCGACACCGGAGTTGTTGTGCCGTAGTTGAACACCAGCGATTTGTCGTCGTTGAATTCTCCATCCATGATGACCGACGAACCCCAGTGCGCCAAAGGAGCTGTTGAATCGGGGGTAGAGTATTCAACCAAAAATGGGGACGTTGCGCCAGGTCCAACAAAATTCCCAGACGTAATGCCGTACAAAAAGTTTCCAGATACGCCAACATATGCGACGTTTGAAATCACGGAGTTACCAGTCCCCGGCCCAATTATGTTGATGGATCCTCCGGTTGGGTTAAACCCATACGTACTTCCAATCGCTATGCTGCTGTTAAAACATGCGGCCCCTGCTGCATACGCATCAGCGGTGGTGCCCAAAATACCACGAACCACGCCCGTTACAGTACTAGCGGTGACCCCGCTATAGCTAAAATACTCAATGCCAGCGCCCGTGCCAAGCTGACCAATTCCGCCTTGAGCAGAAAAGAAAGTGTTTGCGCTTGAGACAGGAATTACAGTGGCCTCACGGGTAATGGCGGATGTTAGTGCGGTTCCAAAGTTGCCGATATAAAACCCGTTGACGTCGGTGGTACTTGCATAGCCAAGTACGCCGTTTGACTCATAGTGCGATGGCAAGTTACCAGAACGCATAAACGCTTCAAATTGACGGTTGTTGTTTACCAACTGGTGGCAGTAAACAATCTGTCCGCCAGTGGCACGAACACCCCAGCGGATCACACCAGCGCCGTACCACGAGTAGTCAATAAACCACATTTGCATACGGGTGACGTCAATGGTGTACCCGGATGGACCTGTGCCATCAAGCCTGTCCAAATTCCACACAGACTGCGGAATGCGTAAATCTACAGTGCGCGAAACGAGTGCGTATGATGGGGAAGAGATTGTGGTTCCACGGTACTCTGGGCTAATAAACAACTGCGTATCGCTACTGATCCCCAATATGCGATACGACTGACCGCGAATAACAATCCAATCTCCCCCTTGCAGTTGAGAGGAAAATTGAGTGCCAGACCCTACAACAAGGCTAGACCCGTTAGTAACTGTCACAGAACCGTTAATTTGAGTTGTGCTGCTTCGCAATACGGCAGACAAAACAGTTCCATCAAACTCAAAGTACATGCCGTTTTGCTGGTCAAACATGCCAATACGGTTTGACGCGCCGAACCACCGGAATGGGCTTACACGCACTGGGAAACCAACAGCAGTTTGGCTGATACCGGGGTTTTGAATGGTGTATGTAAACGTAGTTGCTGACGGCGTGGAGGCAATTTGAAAAACCCCGTTAAAGTATCCGACGGTACAGTTCTCGACTTTTACGCTTGCGTTTGTAGAAAGGTTATGCGCAAAACGGGTTGTAACCGTTACTGTTGCGCCACTGTTGGAAATTGAGGTCACAAACAATGCTGGAGCCAAAGACGATCCGGTAGAGAACTGAATACCCTTACCTGACTGATAACGGAAATAACGACGAGACTGTCGCATCAATTGCTGGTTTGAACCGATAGAACCCGCAGAAAACGCCACGCCACCATCGTATGGGCGGCTTTCAACATAGCCCGCTGAGCGTGCGTACAGGTTTGTTTGGCCAATTGAGTTGGTAATTGCGGATGCAGCAACAATGCCGTTTACGTTGGTAAACCGAAATGTACTTGTGTTATCAACAATTGAAACTGTTTGTGGGCCGTTAATAGATGTGCCGGTAGATGTTGTGCCAACCACATAAAGTAACGAGCCAACTGACAACCCGTGGGGAGATGCTGTGTTTACCGTAACTGAAGCGCTCCCGTTTGTAGTAAAAGCTGTTGAGCTGTTTAAAGCAAAGCCAGAGCCGGTGTAAAAATACCCCACGTACACGTACGTGCCAGCGGTGTTAAATTTTTGGCCACTGGTTGAGCCAGACTGGCCCATGATGACGGACATTGAGTTGGTGCCGCCAGAGGCCGTAAAACCCCAGCCGTTAGAACCTTGATCGTTACAGTTCTGGATGTAAATTAACGAGTTGGCCGGGACAACAAAAGTGCCAGTAATTGACAGCGGTGAGCCAGATGTGCCAAATCCGGTAATGGAGTTTACATTCAACGCTGCTTGCGGGATGTAGTAGGCCGTGCTGCGGTTGTTTTGCAAGGCCAGCGTTTCCCACTTGGTTGGCTGTGGGCCGTATTCAAAGTCGGTGTCAATCAGCGCTTGGCCTTGCGACATGCGCATCTTGCCAACAGGATCGCTTACACCGGGCGCGGGAGTGATGTAAGGCGATGCAGCGCCAGAGTTGTTTGTGCCGCCTACGGGCAGCGATTTATTTGATATTGAATCAACGACAGTCCATCCACCAGACATATTAGCTCCTTAAATCCAAAGAAAGGGGCCGAAGCCCCTGTTGCTCAATTAATCGAGGTTACCGTATGGGTAGACAGTAGTCGTTCCGATGTTGCCGTCAGGTGTGCCGTAACGCAATGTGATGTTAAAAGTGCCAGCAGTCAAGGTGGTCATAGAAGAACCTGCAATAGCAATAGTAACAACAACTTGCGAAATGTTAGCTTGGCCATTTGGTTGAATAATATCAGCAGATGTAGATTGCTGTGCCAACATTTGAGCAGCAGTAAATGTTGCCAAAGCGCCACGACCAATTGAAGTCAATGAACCAGTTTGGAAGTAATTACCTGCGGATGTTTCGTATTTGTTAGAAACAAACACAGTCACGCCAGACACAGTGCCTGCGGCTGTTGTAGGCAACACTTGCATATCAACCAAAACATCATGCAAGTCAGCGCCAACAGGCACATAAAACACGCAACCACGGTTAATCAATGAAGTGGTGTCTGCAGTGGGTACTGTTGCCACAGCATATGTGGTAGTACCGGGAGTGTAGATTGTTGCGTTGGTATTGGGAATGTTTACGTTAGAAACAAACTGAGTGGAAGCACCACCATAACCAGCCGTATTAGGGGTGGTGTTTGTCAACACCATTGATACGCCCTGAACAAGTTCAGCATAACCTACGTTACGCAAGGGGCCAAAACGATTGTCACCGACTAGAACGGGACCGTCAAACGTGGAACGTGCCATGATAAAGTTTCCTTATGCAAAAGTACCCTACCAATCGTTGCATCGTCTGCTGGGGCAGTGGCGGTAAGGCGAATCACCCAGATGTTTGCAATATACACGAAATAAAACACGTGTCAACAAAAAAAGGGGCCGAAGCCCCTTTTTTCTTTTCGTCGTTTAGAACGAACCTGATGAGCCAAAAATGCCCAGAGGATCAGACCAGCCAAAGCTGTAACGCTCGCGGGCTTTGTAACGGACGTTGCCGGTATCAAAGTCACCATCCATGCTGTTTTGCAAGGGGGTACGAATGAAGTGCTTTAGACCGTTAGGTACGTCAGTTGTCAAGAACCAAGCATTAGTGTCGGTCAAGAAGTGGTTAACGGTATAACCTTCAGAGATTGAACCGTTGTTCTTGATGGCATTAATGTCGTTGTTGTTTGTACCGACGCGAAGTTCAGTTTCCAACAAGCGGGTTGCAACAAATTGCAATGCTGGTGGAATGATTAACTTCTTGGGTTTAGCGGCAATCAACAGGCCACGCTCATCCGTCCAAGCAGCGATTTGAATAACGGCGGCTTCCAAAGAAGTCTCGTTCAAATCAGCTTGAGTAGAGGGAGTATTGGCGTTACGGTCGCCGTTGACCAAGGGGTGCTGCGTAGAGAACAATGCCACGCCGTCACCGCCGGGATAAGCAGCGGAGAAACCGTTGTTCAACACAGAAGCGGCTTTAACCTGCTTGGTGTAAGACATTGCACGAGCCAAACCTTTGGTGTAACGAGCAGACAAGCTGTCGTACAAGTTATCTTCAATCGCTTCTTCAGTGATTGAGAAACCCAAAGCAATGGTTTCGTGGTTGTATCGCGTTGTCCATGCCTCTTGTGCATTGTCATAAGCGATGGCAGAGCCTTCAGCCTTAACAGGAGCAGCAGAGAAGCCAGACAGTTTGGTCTCTTCTTCGAATGAACGCTCAGAGGTCTCTGTTTCGTAGATCTCTTTGTGCTCTTCTCCGTAACGAGAGTATTCCAAACCGAACAAAGCATTCAAGCCGGGCAGGAGTTCTTTAAGTAGTTGTGCGCGTGAAATAGCCATTTTAAGTTACTCCTTATTAAGCGGTGGTAGAGCTGTAGTAGCCGTGCACCAACAGGTTCATCTTTACCAGAATTTCTGGGAACTGAGTGAACGTGATTGTGGAAGCTGCCGGAATGTTTGTACCAACACCCAACACGTTTGGTTGCAAGTTGATGTTCACCGTAGTGGCACCAGCAACCGCGGCTGAAGTAACAAACGAACCAGTATTGATCAACTGACCGTTAGTGGCAACATAACCAACGCTAGTACCGACAGGGATCGCAATGGGCAAACCAGTACCGGTCAAGGTAATGGATGTTCCAGACGAGCTACCCAGTGCAGACGTAGTGATGGCGGTATCAGGCACAACACCAACGCAACGAACCGGCAGGATCGAAGTGGCGGGAGTGGATGTAGGAGCCAACACAGCGTTTGCGGAGTTGCCGGTGCTCAGGCTAGAAGCCACAGCGGAGTTGTCGATCATCGACAGGTTCGTGCCGATCATTGCCAAACTGCCAGAAGCCACTACGGTTGTAGAAGAGCACACCACAGCTTTGAAGACAGTGTCGGGATCGTCACAAACCACAGCTTCAGCGTCGCCAGCCAGTGTGCCGGAGGGCCAAAATTGCGAAAACTGCTTTTGCTTGGTGATTGGGTTGGTGAAACTCACGCCCAAGAAAATGCCTGTAACTTGGTTAGAGGCGGTGCCAGTGGAAACGGCTGCACGGGTGATGAAACCACGCGACAACACAACGAAATCACCATAAAAGATGTTTGTGCTGTAACCGTATTGAATTGGCAAGCTGCGAGTAGAACCCGCAAAAACTTGCCCGCCGATCAAATTAATCGGTTTCAGGCCGTAAGGCGCTGCGATTAGAGGGTAAGCCATCTAAGACTCCTTGAAAAATTTAAGAACCAGAACCGAAAGTGACTTTGGTGCTCCGTTCAGCGAACTTCTGCATCCGTGGGTCATTTTCTCGAAGGAAGGAGTTGTCTACCGAATCCATCTGGGCTTTATTTTGATTGGCGTAATATGCCTCACGCTGTCTCAAAAACTCTTCTGGAATACGACAGAGCAACAAACCACCCACTTCAATGCCGCCTTTAAAGCGACCTTCAGTGGTAGCGTGCATCATGAGTTCGGGATATTCTTCCGCTTTGCAGGGTTCATATCCTTCACGAAACTTACTAGAAATGTTACTAGGGTCAGATTGACCCATCATGCTAATACGGATGTAACGATGTTTCCAACCGGGACGCTCATTCGGCATGGGCAACGTTTCAGGCGGACGCCACGCTTCCTGACGCATTTGCGTCGATTTGCGATCTTCCAATTCACGACTGAGTCGATTTTGCGTTTGCGCTTGAACCATATTATTCACCTCTATTAAGTAAAGCAACCTGTTTTGCGTATTCTTCTGGAGAAACCCCGAGCTTGCGAGCCAACGCAACTTGGGATGCCTTCAACTTAACGCGATTAGGCGGGGTACTGCGGGAAGCCGGGGCCACCACTGCAGCGGATCGTGTTGCACGGCGTGGAGGTTCATCCTCTTCTGCCGGTTCTGCCCTCTTTCTAGGAGGCGGGGCATCTTCTTCCTCAAGGCTCTGAGTCTCAAAAAACTCAGGAAAACGTTTGCGCATGGTTTTATCAACCGTACGGAAGTACTCTTCCGTGCCAACATAATCAGCACCATACTCGCGTTGTAACTTCTTGTCAATACCCATAGCGGCCATTGTCATTTCATCATCAGATCCAAACCAATCACTATTGGCATCAATCCATTTTTTAGTCCGAGGACTGACTTTGGGCTGCTGGGCTTCTTCACGAACTGGAGGCTGGAACTTGTCTTCTTTGTCCACTTCAACAGGTCGCATGCCTTGAGCTTTGTCCAATTTCATGGTTGCGCGGGCAATTTCCTTTTGAGCAGAGGTCAACGCATCAGCGTCACCTGCTTCATAAGCTGCTTTGAATTTCTTCTCTGCGGACTCCAACTCAATCTGCGCGGCTGATTTGGAGGTCTCAATGAAGGCTTTGCTTCCAGTTGATAGTTGTTGTTTCAAGCGTTTGTTTTCTTCAAACACTTGACGTGCAAAATCTTCTGCCGCTTGGCGTTCGCGTTCAGCTGCTTCTTTAGCTCGACGCTCATCATGGTAACCACGTGTAAATTTCTTCAGGCGTGATTGAACCTTCTCGTCGTATGAAGCCAACTCGTCGTCGCTTACATCATCAGGTGGTGGTGCAGCTTTACGACCGCGGTCTGCGGGAGGGGTGTCGTCTTCAATTTCAACTTTGAAATCGTCATCTTTTTCGGTGGATTTAGCTTTGGATTCCTTTTCATCTGGAAACTCAAAGTCCTCACCTTTAAATTCTGGTAATGGCATATTTATTCCTTATGATGCACGTGTAATTCCACGGGGGTCTTCCACAACTGCTTCAACCGAATCATCGTTAATGATGCGGAATTCACGGCCATGAATCTTCAGGCGTGTACCTGAATTGGGACGGACAACAACAAAATCTCCTTGCTTGCACGATGGCCCGCTAGGAAAACGCGTTTTATCAGCGTAGGCGTCAGGACCGAGCTTCACAACGAACAACACGGGAGTCAAAACTTCCTCGAAGTGCATTGCTTGACTGGACTTCACCAGACCGATTTCGCTGTCCGCGTATTCTTCCATTGCTTCTGGGACAACGCACAGAAGATGAAAGGTTTTGGGATCAGGCAATTGCTTGGCTTTATCTTCGGAATTCTTATTCAGAATGCCCGAAAGATCTACCGCTGCAACGTCAAATTCAGTCATCAGATTTCTCCATTTTTTGCACAAGGTCGTTAATGATTTGCTCTGCGGTCGTTAGACCTTGGATTAGTCCGCAGAGGTTCTTGTATTCAGCGTAATCTTTAGCGCTACCGCGTTGTACCGCGATCTCGTATGTCTCACGCTGCTTTACAATTTCTTTGACGATATACGCCAACGTTTTGTAGTCGTTCACTCAGTTTCCTTTTTAGGGGGTTTGCTAGGCTGCTTAAACTGCGCTGCCCGCTGCGCATGCGAAGCCATTTGTGCTTTGTGTTTGGCGATGTCCGCGCCAATACGCAAGCCATCAGTTTCCTGTTGGCGTCTGGCTTTGTCTTTATTTGAAGCGGCTGTAGCTGCAACTTGCATTGCTGCAATTTCTTTCTGAGCTTCGATTCGCGCCTCTTCTACACGGATACGGTCGGCTTTCTCTGCCGCTTCAATCTGTTGCTTTTGAGCCTTGAGTTGTAACTCTTGGCCCTTGAGCTGGAGCTCCTGCATCTGCATCTGCACGACTGGGTCCTGCATCTGCTGCTGGGCTTGCTGTTGTTTGGCTTCTTGCGTGTCGCGCTGCAACAGTTGTTGTGACGCTTGCGCTGCCATTGCAGCAATTTGATCTGCCAACTCTGGTGGCACTGCTTTGTTCTGCTCTTCTGTTGGGAGCATATGGCCCATCGCCTCTTCAATTTGACGACGATACTCAAACGCAATGTGCTCGTTGATGTGAGCCATCGCCGCAGCTTGAATAGCCTGCGCCTGTGGGTTCATCTGCATCAACTGCATGATCTTCGGATTTTGTATCGCCGCCATATGAGTTTGGATGTGCGCTTCATGGTTTTGTTCCATGAACGCTTTGACGGGCTTCATAATCAGCAGGTTTTGGTTTTCTGTGATCGGATCACATGGCACCATGTCGTCTTCGACTGGGATTAGTTTGTTGGCGTTTTTAATGCCGAGCACCTCGATCATCTGACGATGGAGCAAGGGGAGGTTGTAAAGTTGGGGAGCGGTCTGCGCCAACTGCAGTGCAGCTTGATACTGCACGATTTTTTGAGCCATAGTGGCTGCATTCGGATCAGACACGGGAATCACGTCCACGCTGTCGTAGTCAGATTTCTTCGCTTTGCGTGAGCCTTCTTCTGGCTCATAGTCGTATTCTTCTGGAGTGAAATCAGCAATGATTACTTTGAGCAGTTTGAACTCCTGCTTCATGGTGTAGTGCATGCGAGCCTGCACAGCACCCATCACTTTCAATGTTCTCTCAAGAATCGCCAAGGTAGTGCCCACTGGCGCTTGCGCACTCATGTCACTTACTTTCATATCACCAGCAGACGCAAACTGGCGACCTTCTTGAACTATGCGATCAAACAATGTGTAGAGAACTTGCGATGGCTCTTTGTAGGGCAAAGGCAAGATGTTGTCTCGAATACTGCCGGAGGGCACATCCACGTCTCGCCATTCACCCGGTGCAATCGGTGTGTCGTCTCCCTTGATTCGGAGACCGCGAGCCTTAAGACCACCGGGTAAATTAGACAAAGTGCCAGCGTCAACGAGCTGACGAATAAGCATAGTCGCTGATTTGGCGTAACCACCGATGAGGTGAATGAGTCCGTAACCATAAAAGCCAAACCCCGGTATATATTGGTAATGTACAAAGTGCTGGCGCTTCATGTGCAGCTCATCACCCTCGTACCAGTTGCGGCGAATAGCCAGAACCTTACGCGTGCCCTTTTCAACAGTCACAACATATGGCAGTGCAATGCCAGTGGGTTTCTTCTTTTTGTTCTTGTGCTCGTAACCGGGCAGATCAAGATCAACGTGCATCTCCAAGATACGGAAGCGATCATCTTCAATCGCAGACATGCCTGTCTCTTCCGCTTTTTGTTTCTCAATATCATCCAGCTCATATGTGGGTTCACCCAACTCCACATCCATATAAAAGCCAGCATCTTGCAGCTGCAATATCTCGTTTTCTGTCTTACGCATCACGTGCGTTACGCGAGGCGAAGTCTCTAAATTAGATGCGCCGTAAGGAACAACGATGTCTTCAGCAGGAATAAACACCGCCATTTGACGACCCTTGGAAGGATCAAAGTACACCTTCTTGAATGCCGAACCTGCAATCGGCAGATTCCACAACATCTTCTCGTGTTCTGGGCGGTACTCATACATCACTTCTGTGAGCTGATAGTTCATATCGTCGCGCACGCGAGTGGCTGCATCTTCCTTCTCAGGAGTGTCTTTGCCAATAATGACAGTCTTAACGGGACCTGCGGCTGGGAATGTTTCAGTAATGCCTTCACTTTGAAAGCGCACAACAGACTCAGTGAGCATCGGATGGAATACACCACACGCGCCTTGCCATGGCTCTGTCCTGTCCTCGTATTTCAGACCCAACAATTTCAGACCATCAACGTACGTCTGCATCCAGTCTTTGCGGTCATTGATGTCTTTGCCAAAATCTTCAACCAGTTCTTCACCCAAGGATTGCAAGAATGATGGATCTAAATACTCAGCCAAGTTGGCATCAAAGTCTTCTGCTGTTTCAGGCTCTGGTTTGAGATTAATCTCCATCCCACCAATGCCAATATTCACCTCATCAGGATTTTCAATTTCAATCTCAATAGGACTTTCACCCATTGAGCCATATCCTTCAGGTGCCTGATACAGTGCTTTATCCAACATGACGTTTCCTTAAACTGTGTAAAACCGCTCGCGGCGGTAACCTTTGAACCATTTGATCTCGTCTTCCTCATCGCTTGGAAGTTTGAGATACCCACCTTGTCTGAACCGCATCAATGCCAGTGTCATCGAGTCCACCAAGTCATCATGCTCTCCGGACGGAAAAGACGCAACTTCGTCCACGAGTTCTTCAGCCCATCGTGTGCGCGGTGCCCACACTTTACCTGACCTAAATATATCTGCAACAGAATTTAATCGGCTGATCTTATCCTGCCCCTTGCCCGGGCTGTATTCCTGAACTGGAATACCCATCGCACGAAACTCTTGGATCAGCGGCGCACCTGCGGCCTTCTTCTCAACCAAGAACGAATCTGGGTCCCATTCGTCCCATTCTTCATATGCCCACTGTTTCAACTCCGGAAACTCAACCCGGCGTTTGGCCGCATTTAAGAGGATCAAATTAGGCAGATTACGATCCTCTTGGTCGTAGAACACCCCCCACGTGGTCACCGCAGAGTAGTCATTGATCTTTTTCAGCTCGTGCGCCGTGTCCCAAGACTGAATAATAAAGTCGCATGGGGGCGGATTGTCGCCTTCCCACCACTTCCACCACTCTCTTTTGACCAACGCGCCCTGCTCGGACGTCGGCTGCTGCTGATATTGAGCCATCCACTTGCCTGTGGGCAACTCTTCACGCAGTGCTTTTAGTTCTTTTTCAGACCAAAACTCAGGCCAAAGTGGCTTGTCATTGGGCAAAATCGCTGGAAACTCGATGACTTTCCACTCTTCCCCACCCCTTTGGGCGGCAGATTTCAACACTTGCGCAGTCAAATCACGCAGTGACCAGCGTGTCATCACGATCACAATCGCCCCGCCCGGCTGCAGACGCTGACGGGGACCAGATGTATACCACTCATACACCTTGTCATACACCTCTGGGTTGTATGCACCGATGGCAGCTTCCTGTTCTGAGTGTGGGTCATCTATTATTAGTACGTCAGCGCCCTTACCAGTCACCGCGCCGCCCACACCAATCGCAAAATAGTCGCCACCGAAGTTTGTGTTCCATCTACCAGCCGCTTTTGAGTCAGTTTGCAGCTCAATGAGGGGAAAAACCTTCTTATAAGGCTCAGAATCCACCAAATTTCGGACTTTTCGACCAAATCCAGTCGCCAATTCAGCTGTATGGGACGTTTGAATGACTTTTTTCTGCGGAAACTTGCCCAAAAACCAAGCTGGCAGCAGGTACGACGCAAATTCTGACTTCGTATGCCGCGGCGGCATGTTAATAATCAACCGTTTTACCGTGCCGTTGGCCACTTCTTCGAACGCCCGGGCCATTCTCTCGTGGTGCCTGCCATGAATGAACGTCGGCCACACCGTTCCCACAAACTCCATGAAGTCATCCTGCGCCAAAGCGCGGATTTTTCTGGTTTTGAGTTCTTCTAAGATCTTGCTGACCTCTTCCTGCTCATCAACCGGGAACCTTTTGACCAACACCTGCAGTTGTTCAGGCGACATCTGCCTGATCCGCTCTAGTACCTGCGGGTTTTCAAAGATCTTTTTGGCTTCACTCATCAATGTGCCCGTCGTCCAGAATAATATCGCCCAACTCGGCGTCCAGATCTATCACCTCAACCGCTGGCGCTGTTGGAAGCGGGTCATATTTATCTGGAATGTCTTTACTGTCCACATCAATGATGTCACTCATATAAGCAGACAGCTTTTTGGCCAGATCATTCTCAAGATCTTCTGTGGTGCGGTGTGTCACATTGACCTCAATCCGTTCAACAAACGCCCCAACGTCCGACAGCTTGCCCAGCATGTCCAACGCCTTGAGCTGGGTCTTCTCTTGATTCGATGCACTGAGCTCCAGAAGTCTGAGCTTTATATATGAGCGCAACTGCTGTGCGTTTCTTACAACGTCTATGTCGTATTCATTAAGCAGTGACTGCAGCAGCAGTGCTTTTGCAGGGCTATTAATGGTTTTGGGATCGGCAGCGGGGCTGTCATTAAATACAGCATGCACGTCTTTTCGGTCTTCACTTGAAACTTGAATGTTAGCTACATCCAAGCCGTTGGCTTCCAAGAACTCTACTGTATTAAAGAGACGCTGCGCCCGTTCACGAAGGTCGTGAATCTCCTCGCTTGTCATCTTAGATGGCGGGGGTACATTTAATTCTGGTGTAACAAGAATCGCGTCCAAATTTTTGCACCGAAGTTAACGGGAATGAAGCGGACTGTACCACCAAAATTTACAGAATGCAAAAAATTTTTACGACTACCTTTTTGGGTCCCCTTACCGGGGGGTGTTTTTGTGTCGGTACTTGTCAATAAGTACCGACGTTTTCGTATGGGGGTACCCCCCTTAAGATGTTGTGGTGTGTTATCTACAAACGAAATTCGTAGCGTGACAAATATATGGTGGCCAAAACAACTGGGTGATTTAAAAAGTGGTGATGTAACGTGCAAAACTCAGTACACATACGCGCCATGGAACCATTCCCTATATCTTGGTGGTGGGGGGTCGAGCTTTCGTACTGTACGAAAATCATGTCAGGGTAGGGCTATCCCGTGCAAACTATACTGATTCGGTTACAGTTCAGTTGTCGGTTGCGAAACAGTCGTTTCCCCGATTGCTCTACGAAAGGAAACATCATGAGCACACTTTCCCTTACATCCTTGGCGCAACAAGTTGGCGTCGCTGTTGGTGCAATTAACGAACTCGAAGGCAAGGCAAATGCTTTGCGCGAATCGGCTAATGTGAACATTGCAAAGCTTTTCGAAGCTAAGGCAAAGGTTGGTATCTACAAAAAAGATGGTACTGGATGCGGTTTAGCCACCGCCTTTGTTGATGGTTGCATGGCGTCTGGTTTAACCCAGAGCACAGCGCAGAAAACCTACTTGCCTACTTTCAAGCAAGCGGTTGCAACTGGCAAGCCAGTCACCGACTGGAATCTGCAACGTGCCAAAGCCAAAGGCGGCGCCGCCAAAGCCGCCAAAGGTAAAAAAGAGTTTGCGGACAAGCTGGCAACAGTTTACCGCGATGCTGACTTCGAAGGCTTCATCAATGACTTACAGTCGGGTTATGAAAATGCTGACTTCGAAACCTTGCTCGAAGGCATCAAGTCTTATCTTGAAGCCGAAGGCATCAAGCTGAAATAAACCTCAGCCCCAAAAGCCCTGACCGAAAGGTTGGGGCTTTTTTTTGTCCAAAATCTTTAGGCATGGTTCAGCCGTGCCTTTGAAACCTGTAACCTCATTGCGTGCCGTACAAGATGTGGGCAGTACACGCATCGTGGGGCGCACAACACCCCTCAACCTTTCGTACCGTACGAAACATAACAGAAACCTGTAACCTTACTGTGGGTCGTACTACATATCACTATGTTGTGTTACAGATACTACTACTTGTGCCATCTTGACTTTCGTACCGTACGAAACCTGTAACCTTATTGTGGGTCGTGCTGAAACTTAGAACTTTCGTACTGTACGAAATGTAAAGCTGATACGATGCCGTATTACTCGCTAATTATTCTGCAATATTCTCTGCACGGGAATAATATAAAACCCAATGAAATCAAGCACTTGCGAGAGTTTTCCCCCCTATTATTCTATTATTCTTTAAAAATATATATATACACCCCAATTTTATTTTGCACATTTGCATATCTTCATGTGTATGCACACAGATGTTTTTGCATAGATTCTTGCACTCTCGATCTCTCTTTGCTTATTTGCTCGCATAACCCCAAAAACCGAGAATAATAGAATAAAACAAAAAAAACCATCAAAAAAGCCTTACGAATCAACAACTTAGCTTTATTCTCCCCTCTAGAATATTGCAGAATTAAATAGATTTAACACCCCACATAACCCCCTTTTCCTAACTAGTAACAGCTTGACAAGGTAGCGTAAACCTAGTATAATTAAGGCTCATTCGGAACATTTCCGTATGACGCTTTCGTACTGTACGAAAGTGGTGGTAAACCACACGCTCTTTAAAAATTTGCATAAACACTCTGCACGCATCTTTGGCTTTCGTACTGTACGAAAGTTGAGGTAACCGCAGTAAATTAAACCGCCGCTGTCTTGATGATAGAAGCTCACAGGTGGACAGGTTGTTATGTGTAGGATGGATTGCGAAGCCCACGACACATAGACGCAAGTCAGATCAACCCCCGATACCTTCCATGCGTGAATAGGCGTCCCGTAGTCAGTCGGGGCATTTTGTGGTGTAGTTGGTTGTTTAAATTTAGGATAGGCGTGCGTCAACCCCTAATACAACTTAACGATAGCGAAGTGCAAGCTAATGTAGATACTGCCTAAATGTGTGGGTTGCTCTGCGCTAATGACGCAACAGCCCTAATGTGGAGTATGTATGTGAGAGTCATGTTCAATACACTTTGATCATGGGTGATAAGTCTACGGGAAACCGATAGCACACCTTAGAACACCGACCGAACACATACCAACAACCACTAGGAAGCCAAGCCGTTCGTACCGTACGAATGGGAGATGTGGCAACGACAAACACTATCGCAGTTAGTAACGCCAAACCAAACAAAGAGAACTACCAAATACGACAGCGGGTAACCGCAGAGACGATAGCGTGTAGCACACTTGACCGTGTGCTATGCGGTGGCGTCATGACCACTATTCAATCAACCAACCGAAAGGACTTCATCATGAAAACTCCGACCCTTTACATCGTGGACTATTGGAAACCCTTTCCATCGTCTGAGTATGGTGGTGTGCAACTTGTTATTGCATACACCGATGCTGAATGTGAGCGCATCATTGCCAATGATGTGAGTTTGGGTGAATACGAACGCAAAAAGTACCCAGACTATCTTGAGCGCATCGCCAACGAAGTTAAGCAAGCAAAGCGGTTTTCTGTAAATACCGCTGATGTGGGCATCGTGTACGAATTTACAACCTGAAAGGACTTCATCATGAACAAACTGGAGCGCAAGCTAATCAATAACAAACATCGTGACAAGATGTTGTGGTGTGGCTTTGTTACGGATACAACTTCTGACCGACAGAATAATGTCAAGACAGATTCGTACCGTACGAAAGCGTTGAAAGTTGCTAGACGTGACGAACAGAAGTTAATGAAAGGTGAATGGAAATGAAAACATGGAAAGAATTTAATCGGATGCACTCGACCGACAACTTCTATGGGTGCGTTGCACCTGATGGATTTTGGTTTGACTCAGGCATGACATACACAACCGCAGTAACCCATTGCTGTTACAGAGAAGGGGAGTTTGATCTGTCGGTGGAGGGTGAAGCCCATTGGATGAACGAGCAAGGTGCGAAGTTAGGGTACTCAGTTATCCATTCATCAATGCTTAAACAAATGTATGAGAAAGGACTAATCAAATGACTAAATCAGATTACGAGTTGACGGACTTCATTGCCGCCCTGATGGTGTATGACAGGGTGGCGTTTTTTAATTCACGGTTTGCCGTGGATTGTGTAACGGCAATGATGCGCAAGTATGGGCATGATGAATTCACTAAGGTTAGTAGTGAGTTGTACAAGCACCACTTGCGGGAACGTAATGTGGCATCGTGGGAAGCAAATCGTTTCGTACCGTACGAAAGTAAATAAGTATGAGCGAATCAGGGCAGAGATTATTTGTAGTAACAAGTTTTAGAAAAGGAGATTACATGAGTGCAAAGTACATTGCCAATGGCAAAGCACGGGAGTATGTGCGCAAGTTAGAAGTGTTCAAGGGTTCGAACATTTGGAGTGAGTGGTACGAACAGGGCGTGGGCGCAGATATTGTGAAACGGTATGTGGTGTATTCGTATCGCTACAACTTCCCATTGTTTGTGTACGAGCCATTGTCGGACACATGGTACGAGAACAGCACCAAGTACAGCCGTACAACATCTAAGCACAAGACGCAGTTACATCCATGCGTACCAACCATACCATTGTGCTTGGAGGATATGCAGACTGTGCAGATGTATGGATCGGTTGGTTTGATTTCGTACAGTACGAAAGTTAATGAGGAGATGCAAGATGTTCCATTCTGATTGGAGAGAGTGCCGTGAGTGTGGTGATGACATACACATTGAACGGTGGCAACGAGGCTACAAGTTGTGCTTGTTCTGCGGTGAGGAAGCCGCACGAATAGAGCGCAAGTCGTGGACGGTGGTGCAAGAGTATGGCAAGGGCGGGTATATGTTCGTCACATCTGATGCGGCAAAGCGTACCCTGACACAAACAAACCAAAAGAATTTAAGGAGTGATATATGAAATGTTGGATTATTTGCCGTCCGTGTGACGACCCGTACTACGAAGGACACCCACACGGTGCTGTGTTTACGGATGAAGCGAAGGCTAAGGCATTTATCGCTGAGATAAATGGGACACCCGAGGACACACAACTTTGGCACGACACAGCGCTGTATTTGGAAGAAGGAGAAATCAAATGAAAGTGAGAGACATACGCAAGCGTGCCAAGTCTAAGTATGTGGTTGAGCATGGCTTTAAGTTTCTGCGTGCCAGTCAATCCAAGCGATGCCGTTCGTACGAAGCAGGGTGTGCGAACTGTGACACATGGCGGTTCTACGACATGAAGGGTAGGTTCTGCTACAACTTTGAAGAGTTGTTAGCTTTTATGGAATGGACAGAACAGGAGGAAAAGAATGACGTACGGGTTATTGCAGGATGAGTGTGAAGGGTACGAGTGCCAACGATTGAGCAAATGGTTTGCCAGTCGCATTGATGCTCGGTGGGTATTACGCAACATCTTTAATGGAGGTAAGCATGATTGAATTTACAGCAACAGAGTTCGTGCTATTGGCATGGGCGATTGTGGTTACAGGTTTCTTGATCGACGCCAAGCGGGAGTTGCACATGGCAAAACGATTCGTTCAGCATTTTCTTGAAGATGATGAGGATCGTGAGCGTTTGATCAAAGACTATAAGCAACATATTGCTAACAAGTAATAGGTTGACATGGTTGTATCAATCTGTTATAATATGGGTTGGTTAGGTAGTATTGTGTGTAAGTAGATATAGTTTCGTACAGTACGAAAGCATATTGAAATGTAATGAAATATGAAAGGGAAATATCATGGAACAAGTAAATGTATCTAAGTTGTCAGGCTCTGCCCTGATCGTCAATCTGTCTATGTCTGTATGGACAGGGCGCAAGTTGGACAAGCGTGTGTCTGAAGAAGTTGACCAAGCCAAGTCAACCAAGACTCGGGCGGGCAACTACAACAAGAATCTGTTGGCAGGCTCGGGCAAGTTGGAGGAGATCAACAAGGTTGCAAGCGCGATTCGTACATGGCACTACACAGTCACACAGCCATGGGGTGACAACGGTGATCGTGTGCTGAACATGGCATCGTTCATTGACTACAAGTCAAGACTGTCCGAGTTCGAGACTCAGTTCGCAACATCTGTCAACAACTTTCTCAATGAGTACGACACGCTTGTTGCCGCCGCGGCTTTCCAACTGGGTGATCTATTCAATCGTGAGGACTATCCGCACCGTGATCAGATCATCAGTAAGTTCGGCTTTCGCTATGCGTTTACACCATTGCCAATGGCGGGTGACTTCCGTGTAGATATTGGTGAGGAAGGCTTGCGTGAGATGCAGACACATTACGAGGGTGTGTTGTCATCACGGCTCAATGATGCAATGCGTGATGCGTGGGACAGACTGCATGGTGTGTTGACTGCCATGTCTGAGCGTCTTGCAGATACAGATGAGGGCAAGCGCAAGATTTTCCGTGACTCGCTTGTCGATAACGCTGTTGAGTTGTGTCAGTTACTCAAGCACTTCAACATCAGCGGTGATCTGAAGTTGGAAGCCATGCGTATGGAGTTGGAGGACACCATGCGTCATGTAGATGCACAGTCATTGCGTGAATCGGATATGTTGCGTGAGCAGACCAAGAACAAGGTCGATGCCATGCTCGATAAGTTTGCGTTCTGAGTTAGGTCGGGGGTTTCGTACAGTACGAAACCCTCATTGTGTAAGTTGTTGTGTGTTAGTTATTTGTGTTAGTTGTTTTTATTCTTTGAAAGGAATCAATCATGTCTATGTATAAATCTTTGTCTTTGTCCCAAACCGCTGACTTAATTGCCGCTGTTGGTGACCTGCGTACTGTGTTGGCACAGGGTGAGATGGGTATTGGCAAGTCATCTATCCTGAAGATGCTACGCAACAAGCCTGAGTTTAAGGATCACTATTTCTGCTATGTTGACATCACTACCAAAGATGTTGGTGACTTCATGGTTCCGAAGATCAAGGACATTGACGGCAATGAGGTGTGTCGCTTTGTGCCTAACGAGGAGTTCGGCTTGCACTTCAAGGGTAAGAAGGTTGTGATGATGCTTGACGAGATCGGCAAAGCCAAGGGCGGTGTACTCAATGCTTGCTTGAAACTAATGCAAGAGCGTTCATTGGGTATATGGGACTTGGAGGGTGTCTTGTTTGCGACTACCAACTTGACGGTCGAGGGTATCGGTGACAATGTGCCACCACATGCCCGTAACCGTGTGATCCAAGTTCGTGTTGCCAAGCCTAGTGCTGAAGAAGTTATGCAGTACGGCATCAACAACGGCTTTCATCCAGTCATCATTGCTACTGTGCAAGAGTTCCCTGAGATGTTGGCATCGTTTGAGGACTACGAAGATCCGCGTCAGAATACATACATCAATGACCCCCGTGATATTCGTATGGCGTTTGTTACACCACGATCTTTAGAGACAGCATCTGATGTGATCAAGCGCACCATGATCTTGGGTGATGATGTGATGTGCCATGCCCTGAAGGGTACTGTGGGTGAGAAGGCAATGCACAACATCTTGACGATGGTGAAGTTGGACACACAGCTCACTAACTGGGATGATCTCATCAAGTCACCCGATACAGCGACTGTCCCATCATCTGCCCCTGCGGGTTGTATGTTGATTGCCAAGGCAGTACAGCGTATTGAGAAGAACACTATGGATGCTTGGATGCAGTTCTTACCCCGTATGTCTAAGGAAGCACAAGGCTTGTTCGCTCGTAGCGTCATGTCCGATATGTGTCCCAAGCGTACAGTTGCGGCAACTAATCCCAAGTTCGCTAAGTGGGCGGCAGACAACAACTACTTGTTTGCTCGTAAGTAATAGCAGTAACCCGGGGGGTTTCGTACAGTACGAAACCCTCAACATCTTTAACCATGAAAGGAAATCATTATGTTCGTAACAGCAACACAATCTTTATCTGCGCTTAAGCGCATTGAGCGTGCCCATGTAGAGTTAATGGCACACAAGCATACGATGGAGTACGCATCCATCATCATGGTAGGCAAGTACAAGGTTGACGAAGATGTACCAACAGCTTGTACCAATGGCATCGACTGTATCTACGGCAAAGCGTTTGTTGAATCTCTGCCCGATGGTGAGTTGCGTGGCGTGATCCTGCATGAGAATCTGCACAAGTTGTTTCAGCATACATTCTTGTGGAAGCATCTGTATGAGGAACATGCCAAGTGTGCAAACATGGCGTGTGACTATGTGATCAACCTCATCATCAAAGATATTGAGAAGGCAACGAATGGGTTTGTTGTATTACCCAAGATGGGCTTACTCAATGAGAAGTTCCGTGGCATGGACTCACAGGAAGTGTTCAATATCCTCAAGCAAGGTGGTGGGGGTAGTGGTGGTGATGAGGGTGACGAAGGTGCGGGTGGCTTTGACTCTCATGATTGGGACACAGGCGACATGACACAGCAAGAGATTGAGGATCACATCAAGGAAGTGAACCAAGCAATCCGTCAGGGTCAAATACATGCAGGCAAGATGGGTGGTAACTTGTCCCGTGAGATCGGTGCATTGCTCGAACCCAAGGTTGACTGGCGTGAACAGTTGCGTGACTTCATCTCATCGCTTGCAGATGGTAAGGATATATCCACATGGCAACGCGTTAACCGTAGATGGTTACAGCACGATATGTACATGCCCTCTACTGTGTCCGAGAGTATGGGTCGTATCTGTATTGCCATTGACACATCAGGCTCTATCGGTGGTGAGGACTTAAATAAGTTTCTGACCGAGGTGCAATCTATCTGTGCCAATGTCTCACCTGAACTTGTTGATCTGTTGTATTGGGACACAGAGGTCGCAGGTCATGAGGTGTATGCCCGTGATCGGCAAGATAAGTTGACAAGCTCTACCAAACCTGCGGGTGGCGGTGGTACTGATCCTGCGTGTATCCCCGTGTACATCAAGGATCGTGGCATCAAGCCCGAGTGTGTTGTAGTGTTGACCGATGGTTATGTTGGTAGTTGGGGCAAGTGGGAGCACCCCGTGTTGTGGTGTGTTGTCGGTGGGTACAAGCCCAAGCCTACTACTGGCGCAGTCATCTATGTAGACTGAGTTACAGGTATCTCTGAGGGTGGTTTCGTACAGTACGAAACCTTCCCATTTAATTTTTTAGAAAGGAAAACCATGAAAGCAATTCCAAAACCAACCCAAACATATTCACTCGCGTTCTACCGTGGGTATCACATACGCATGGATGATTATGAAACAACCAAGAAGAAGTATGAGAGTGTTAAGCCGTTGATGGGTCAGCGTGTAAAGCATGGCATTACAGATCATCGTCCATTGACTGACCGTCATCGCACATTTGAGGTGTGGCATAAAGATGGTGACAGATACGGTATGGCGTTTGCCATGGTGTACCCTACACAACATCAACGCGATCCAAAGACAGGCAAGACCACAGTCACAAGTTACTACAAAGAGTACAAGCCATTGCTCATGGCGTACCCTGATGGGCGGTTTGAGTTTACGCCTCAATGGATGAGCAACTATGTCACATGGCACACACTTGGAGCGTTGTTGCCTACGGGTCTTGGCTTTGCAAGGTTCGGTGCTAAACAGTACATCGTTGCAGACCAACCTGATGGGACGAAGAAGTATTACTTCCAAGACGGACAGCACATGAGATTCGTACCGTACGAAAGTAATGGCAAGAGATTCTTTGAAGTTATTGGTGGCTTGGCTGAACACAAGTTGTTGATTGATACTGAGAAGGCGAAGAAGGTACGACAAGAACTTAAGCCGTTCTTAGATTACTACGAGATCATGAGTCCGTTTGTAACTACGGATGAGAATCTTGTCTCAACTTGGTCTTTTAGGCATGACATGCGTGAAAGGTTAGACCAAGCCAATTGGTTAGTACGCCAAGATGGTGAGGAGTATGGTGAGAAGTGGATGAACATGGTTGAAGCGCTGTTCCATACTCATACTGACTTTCAGCACACTTGGGACGGGGGCAACCACACGGTTCAGATCACATACCCTGACCGTGAAAAACTTGAGCATAAGTTGCGCGGTGCGTATCTGTATCAACTGACAAAGCCATTCAAACAAGTGGCAGTAGATGTAGGCGTACCGTTTTATTCAAATGGAAGGAGAATCAAATGAGTTGGAATGATTGGACATTGATTGATAAGGTGGAGCGAGTAGTGTTCTTACTCGGTCTGATTGTTGTGTTGTTAGATTTATTTTATTGGAGGGCTTAATCATGATTAACAGAGACGAGTACAAGGGTGAGTATGACTACGACCGTTTGGTTGCGCTTATTGATACTGCCAAGCAGAATAACCATGGGTTTTGGATTGGTGATGTCCCCGTGACTGGCACACTCTTGAAGTTTTATAACGAGATCAAGTACAAACGCCCTGACATGGTTGTGCATACTGATCACCGCCCCGCACGGTACAACGGCTTGGAGTATCTTGTGTTTGCGGATTTGGGAGTTGCATACGCACAGTCACCAACCCTGCGTGTCGGTCGCATTGGTCTTGAGTTGAATGACAAGGGAGAGATAGAGTATGTTGTGGAGTCCAGTCGCATCATGAATGAGAAGTACGCATCGTACAGCGATGGGTATCGCATCAAGACAACCAAGAAGTTTGCCAATGGTGTAAAGAACGCGCTTCAGTATCTCAAGCCTAAGATATTCAACGAGGTAATAAACGAAACCCAAGTACATTTGGAACGCGCAGTAGCTAGTATGAAAGAGCCTGCGCAGAACAAGTTGTATGAAGCCTCACGCATCGGTAGAGATTACATACTTGAAGAACTGCAATTCATGGCGCAGTCAGGTTACGAGCCAGTCACACAAGCGTTTCGTGAGAGCCTCAAGATTCTGCGTGAGCGCGGTGAAGAACTGCGTACCATGGACAAGTACAAGCCAAGCAAATGTTTTGTGTGGTCTAAGACTGACAGGATCGAGTACCGCTACGATGGTGAGACTGAGCCACATGTGGTGTTCAACCTACAAGATGTTCCAGAGAACATTAGGGATAAGATTGCCGTGTTGCAGATCAATGATGGTAGTAAGACTGCCCTCATGGATGTAGGCTACAAAGTGAGTAACGATATGTATTGGGTATTCGTATGAACTACAAAGATGTACGAGATGAATGGATGGAGATAATGATCAAGATGATAGAAACAAAAGGTGATAGTTATAGGGTTTCTATCAATGACGATGGTACATTTGATGTTGTAGACTTTACAATGCCAAGTATCAACAATAATCGGCTAAGAAAAAATATCCCGCAAGAGGATGTAGAACGATGGATCATGGAGGCGGTGTCTATCCTACGGATAGCACCCGAGGGTAACTTAATCACAGGCGTTGGATTCAAAGTCCACGACCGTTTGTATTACATTGAAGAAGGAGATCGGCATGAACACACAGCGTAAATTTGTGTACCCTACTACACCACCCACAACCGTGCCTTACTCTAAGCGCACCGAGCCCACCATACCCGCTAACGATCCACGCTATGTGTGGACAACAGGTGCGGATGTGCAAGCCACATGGAGAAGATTTGGTTGGGTGTCACCAAGCGAGAAAGCCAATGAAAGCACTACTTGAATTCGCATACCCCGAGGACGAATTTAAACTACAACATGCCCTAAAAGGTGTTGAATACTACGAGGCGTTATTGTGTATAGCAAACACACTCACCGAACCGTACACCAAAGCCGAGGCTTACAGCCGAATTAAAAAAATTATTGACGCAACATTGGAGGATGTATGAGAGGCTATGGATTTGGAAATATTGTTGCGGGCAATATCGAGGCTCTCAAAGCGCAACAAAGAAATGAACAACGCATGAACAAAAAGTTCAAGTTGTGTTGGAAATGTCAGAAGGACAAAAACCCTTATGGTGGGTATTTACGAATAACCACAGGGCTACACAAATTTATTTGCAAAGACTGTATGGATGCCAAACAGAAACAACTTGAGGAGAAAAAGAATGACACCACCGTTCCCACCATTCCCGAATCCGAAGCATAAGAGCAAGGACAAGAGAGAACCCAAGTTCAACCCTGATAACTTTGAGGACGCACCGCGATAAAAGATATGGCAAAACTACCTTACACATACACAATCTGCCCCGATCAAGAGACGCCCAAGCAGTTCACTGCAAGCTGTAAAGACATGGGTGAGCTACTGCGGCACAGCCCCAACGGAGACCTGACCATCAACCAACCACGCACAGCTACATGGGACGCATGGTCTGGCAATCACATGGGTTTGATTGAAGAGACACTGCATGCAATGGCGCAGGAGAAGAAGCATGACAAGTGATGAAGTAATTAAATTAATTGAAAACAACGGACTGACATTGCACGGGGACATTGAACACTTTGCTGAACTAGTAGCACAGCATGAGCGTGAGGCGTGTGCAAAGGTGTGTGATGACCATTTCGGTTGGACACCAAGAATGATTGGCGAAACCATCCGAGCAAGAGGAGATAACAAATGACTAAAGACGAAGTATTACGCCTTGCATTGGAGGCGTTTAAATCAATTACATGGGTGAACTCGTACAACGATGGAGATTACTTGACTTGCAACTTCAAAAGCGTTGAACAAGCCATCACCGCCATTAAAGCCGCACTAGAAGCGAAGGATGAGAAAGACGGTTCACCATGTCCTGAGTTTTGGGATTGGTTGCCCAAAGCATATCGAGATGGTGATATTGGTGATTTGCCAAAGTTTACAAAATACAACATGGAAGTTGCGTTTCTTGCAGGCAAGCAGTCAGTAGCACTAGAAGCGAAGGATGAGCCTGTGGCGTGGGTTTACCCAGAGTTCTGGCAACACCTTGAAAACCTTAATTGTGGCACTGCGTATAGATTGACAGGAATTGGTCGTCAACCCCTCTACACCACCCCACCACAGCGACAGCACATAACGGATGGATCACCTTGTTGGTGCAAACCGGAAACCAACTATACAGACCCTGAAACAGGCGCGTCTGTAATTGTCCATCGGGAGCCCCAATGACAACACCAGAGCAACTAATGACGCAAGAGGAACTTGCATTCCGCTGGAAGATCAGCGAAGCCACATTGGAGCGCGACAGATCACTGAAACAAGGGTGTCGATACCTGAAGATTGGTGGATTGATCCGCTACAAGATGCAAGACGTGCTGGAGTACGAAGACGCTTGTACGCATGAGCCAAAAGCAGCCAAACTCAAGGAGAAGAACACATGAAATACTCACAGTCCAAACCGCTTGTTGAAGAGTTGATGAGTGTTGCAATACTGTTTCACGGAAGCCCCAGTATGTTGCGCGAGAGAATAGCGGACGCTGTTGACAGGCACATCCCCGACCTTGACCCCGCGTGTATGGAGCGTGGTTGCCCCTGCATTGAAACATTCCCACCAAAGGAGAAGAAATGATTCACACCGATGAAGACGACGAGTTGTACGACATCGCCGCAGCAGTTGAAGAGCTGCAAACTGCGTTCACCAACCCATCACAGCAGCAAGTTGTTGCCGAGATCGAGCGCATTGCGCATGAAGCTGAGATGAAGAAGGGTCAGCCATACCACTACGATGTGTATGTATCCCCCTCTCAACGTAATACTGTTTTAGAGGAGGTGGCGAAAGAGTTTGAGAAGATGACAGCCTTTGGCGATACGTCTTGGAGTTTTGCCACCTTTGTAAGAAGAATGAAAGGTTAAGCAGTAAGGACGGAGAGAGCATGGGCAATGTGCTTTTCTCTGTCTGCCAAACCTATAAAGCCGCCGTTGATTTTTTTAGTCATGGTCTTGTAGTCACGAGAATCAGCATATTGGTTTAGCTTGTGGGTGTCCCAGAAAAAGCCCGCCGTCAGCGCCGCATACATTGGAGTAGCCACTAGGTCTGGATTCATCACAAAGTCCTCTCCTAGTGCTTTTCCTGCGTGGAAGTACCCTGCATGGCCTGTAGTTTGGAAAAGACCTCTGCCTCGGAAACGATACCCATCCCCAGAAGCCTCATCTCTGTTACCCATTCTGTTGGCATAAACAGAGTTAGCAATCTTCTTTGGGTCACGCTCATATTGTTTGGCAAACTCTAATGTTGGGAATCTTTTAGGCCACACCTTCATCAAAGTCTCAGCACGATAATTCAAATTCTCAACTAGCATCTTAAAGTTACCACTTTCGTGACTAGCCTGACCAATAAAAGCGGCTTTTCTAAGCGGATTCATAATGTCAAAACGAACGAAAGTCTCGTTAAGTGCATCCACCCATTGTTCACCAATGTGCAGTTGTTTGAGTTGTTCACTTGTTACCATTTAACAAATCTCTCATTTGATTGTAAGAATCCACACAAGCATTGAGTGCAGCAGTATTCCGATCCCCTTGGGCCACTATTTCGGCAATGGCTTGGAGGGTTGCTCTTTCGGCATCAGAAGGTTCGTCAGGCGTTCTGTCAGGTTCACGGGTTGCTTTTGTATCTGTGGGGGCAATGGGGGCACTTGTGGGGGCTTGTACACAACTGGAGGAGGAGAGGCGCACCCTACCATCCCTAATAGCACGATCAAGAGCAGACTGTTTCTGATTGACAACATTGTTAACCTCCAAAAGTTTACTGGCAGTAGTGTTTAATTGCTCGTTAAGTTTCTGTTCTGTCTGACGGGATTCCTCGTTCTTCCTGGCAATCTCAATCTGCATCTCTTTGTCTCTGTCTGACCAACCAAAGTGGTAACCACCTCGGTAAGTGCCAAACAGAGTAATACAAAGACCAACCAGTACCCAAGGAAGTGGTATGCCAAACATTATCCAACCTCTTTTCTAGCCATCGCCAATTGCTCACGCTCGTGATCTGGCTCTAACAGATCTGGAGGCGTAGTCGGGGGTGGTGGTGGTGTCCAAGATTCATCTAAATCAGGGTTCTTGAAGTTCAACCAGTTAGGTGCTGGAGTTGTTGGCGACCAAGAGGCTACAGGCGCTTGAGCCACAGGAGGCGGGGTAGGCGTGGGTGGAGGCGAAACAGCGTTCTGGATGGCGTTTACAGCCGTTCCTACGCCCTTTTTACCGATAACACCACCGATACCACCCACGATAAGCAGAACAATGTCGTTCAGCATCTTGGTGTAGGCCATATCAATGGGAGCCATGCTCTTGATAGGTTGTGTCACAAAGGTGACAGAGTAGAGCAAAGCAACAACAATGAAACAGAGAATCAATGTGACCATAAC